>ERZ1674046.16-NODE-16-length-52042-cov-18.696443_pt1 | contig 52042 bp, 41 predicted proteins | sample MGYA00581130_ERZ1674046 | MGnify/ENA primary metagenome ERZ1674046 (study PRJEB41354, sample SAMEA4873345) | human saliva metagenome | biome: human-associated habitat [ENVO:00009003]; feature: mouth environment [ENVO:08000002]; material: saliva material...
GCATCCGGCGCACCGTTCTTGCGGGCGCGGGGGCTGCGGTAGAGGCTGTTCATCAGGGAGCGGGCGCTACGCTGCGCGCCGCCCTGCTGGGTTGTGTTGCCAGGCTGGGCTGCGCTGTCCTGCGCAGGGCTCTGTACAGCGTTCTGGTCGGGGTTGGGGGTCATGCTCGTCATACCCCTACCCTAGGCTCACGCGCGCGAACGCACGAGCGCGAACAAAGAACCTGTGGATAACTCCCCTCGAACAACGAGAAAGAAGCTATCCACAGGCTCATTTTTGAAAAATATGCAGTTTTTGTTCAAAAACGGCGGGTTTCGGTTTGTCATAAAACCGTCACAAACACCTCAGCCACATGCCCAGACACAAGCACCGCCACACGCGCAGACCGCGCCGCACAGACCAGAATCTAGCCCTCGCTTAGTCCTCACGCGGCAACTCAGTACCCGGAACGCCCAGCTCCGAAGCACGCTTATCAGCCATCACCAGCAGGCGACGAATACGGCCCGCAATCGCGTCCTTCGTCATCGGCGGATCAGCCAGACGACCCAGCTCATCCAACGACGCATGCTTATGCAGCACACGCAACTCACCGGCATAGCGCAGATGATCCGGCGCCTCATGACCCAGAATCTGCAGGGCACGCTCCACGCGGGCGCTCGCCGCAACAGCCGCCTGAGCGCTACGGCGCAGGTTTGCATCATCAAAATTCGCCAGACGGTTCGCGGTCGCACGAACCTCCTTGCGGGTGCGTGCCTCACGCCACGTGGTCAGGGTGCCGGTCGCGCCCATACGCTCCAGCAGCTGCGAAATCGTCTCGCCGTCACGCACCACAACACGGTCGGTGCCGCGCACCTCGCGTGCCTTCGCAATAATGTCCAGGCGACGAGCCGCACCCACCAGCGCGAGCGCCGCCTCCGGACCGGGGCAGGTAATCTCCAGGGAGGAGGAGCGACCCGGCTCAGTCAGCGAACCGTGCGCCAAGAACGCACCGCGCATGACCGCCTCGGCGTCCTGCAGGGAGCCGTTCACCACAGCCGGCGGCAGACCACGCACCGGGCGGCCACGCAAATCCAGCAGACCGGTCTGGCGAGCCAGCGCCTCACCGCCGTGATCCACACGCACAATGTAGCGGCCGCCTCGACGCAGGCCACCACCGCTGACGCTGGTCAGCTCAGAGTCGTGGCCGTAAATCTCCGCGATGGTGCGGCGCATGCGGTGGGCGGTTGCTTCGTGGTCGACCTCAGACTCCACCACGATTCGCCCCGAGACAATGTGCAGGCCTCCGGTAAAACGCAGAATCGTAGAGATTTCTGCCTTACGAGCAGAGACTTTCGTTGCCTCGTAGTTGGCGAGTTCGTCCTTGACGAGCGTGGTTAATGCCATGAACAGGTCCTTCTGGGCGTAGTGTTTAAGTCTAAAAATCAGGAAAAGAGCGCACAAAACAGCCAGCTCAAGCAGCACGCCTGAGCCGCAAATCCAAGCCAGTCAATCTAAGAGCTCAGCTCAAACGCTTCGTTATACGCAGCCGCAAGCTTCAGCGGGTCGTGCACATTCGGCTGGGAGCTCGAACGCAGATGCGCCCACACAACCTTCGCGCCCATCGCAGAAGCCTCACGCTCCAGCTCGGAACGGTGATCAGCCTGCATGTCAGCGTCAGCAATCACCGCGTCAAGGTGAAGCTTCGGGGCGTACTGGCGCAACAAATCCAGGTGCGTTGCCGGGGTGAAGCCGACCGTCTCCTTATCGTCGGAGAGGTTCATGACCACGCAGCGGCGCGCCTCCGTACGGATAATCGCCTCACGCTGAGCGTCCAACAGCAGATGCGGCAGAACCGACGTACGCCACGAACCCGGACCCAAAACAATCCAATCGGATTCCTCAATAGCGGAGAGCGCCTCCGGGCAAGGACGCGCATTTGCGGGAGATAGACCAATATCGTGAACCCGCTCCTCCTTCGAGAGGTTCACCTGGCCGACCACCTTCACACGCTCAATACCGCCACCGTTATGCTCACGCAGCACGGTGCCGTAAATGACCATCGGATCTAGCGCCATCGGCAGCACGCGGCCGCGCGCATTCAGCAGGGCACCCGCCCAGTCCAGACCGGCAACCGGGTCATCCAGCAGCTGCCAGAGAGTCGCAATCAGCAGGTTACCGAGAGCATGGTAATCCAGCGGGAACTCACCCTCATACCCCTCGGGCGCGCTAAAACGATGCTGCATCACATCACGCCACGTGCGACCCCAATCGGTGTCATCACACAGCGCAGAAAGCGCCATACGCAAATCTCCCGGAGGGAGAATACCCATCTCCTCACGCAAACGACCCGACGAACCGCCATCGTCAGCAACCGTCACAACAGCCGTCAAATCAGGCGTGACGTGGCGAAGCGCAGACAGGGAACCGTACAGCCCGTGGCCGCCGCCCATCGCCGTGACCTTCGGCGAACGGTGCGTGGTCTTCAACAGGCGCAACGCCTGAGTCGGCAGAGCCGGCAGGCGCGGAATACCCTGAGTGTCATAACTGGTCGAATGGGTGGACATAGTAATACCTCACATACCCGGAAGGAATGGTATGCCGGCCCCACGGGTGCGGGGCCGGACGGCGGCTAATGAAACACGACGCGGTGGTTGGGACGCGGTGGTTGGGACGCGCCGGGTGGAACTTACTCGCGGCCCTTGTCACGGTGCTGAACATTCACGTTCAGCTCACCGAAAGCAGAGAGACGACGAGCCAGTTCCTCCGTCACAGCCACGGAACGGTGCTTACCACCGGTGCAGCCAATTGCGATGGTGGCGTAGTACTTGCCCTCACGGCGGTAACCCTCAAGCACGGGGCGAAGAGCCGCAAGGTAGTTGCTGATGAACTCCTCGGTGCCGGCGTGCTCCAGCACGTAGTCGCGCACCGGGGCGTCCTGACCGGTCAGGGGGCGCAGCTCCGGAACCCAGTGCGGGTTCGGGATGAAACGCATATCAGCCATGTAGTTAGCGTCCGAAGGCGCACCGTACTTGAAGCCGAAGCTCATCACGGTCAGGTTCAGCTTCTTATCCGCACCCTCAGCGAACATTTCACGCACGGTACGAGCCAGCTCGTGAACGTTCATGCCGGTGGTGTCAATGGTGCGGTCAGAAGCGAGGCGCAGACCTTCGAAGAGAGTGCGTTCAGCGCGGATACCGTCGAGGACGCGGCCCTCACCCTGCAGCGGGTGCGGGCGGCGCTGAGCCTCGTAGCGGGCAATAATGGTCTCGTCCTTGGCGTCAAGGAAGAGCATGGAAAAGTCAATATCGGACTTGCGCAAAGTCTCAATCGCAGCGGGAAGATCGGAGAACAGTGCGCGGGCGCGAACGTCAATGCCGAGCGCCACCTTCGGAACTCGCGCACCGTCGCGGGTCACCAAATCAGCCAGGGAACCGAGCATCTGCGGCGGGATGTTATCGATAACGTACCAGCCCTCATCCTCCAACACATTTGCGACAGTGCTGCGGCCTGCACCGGAAATACCGGTGATCACCAGAATCTGAGGGCGCTCCTCACTCTGGGCGGACTGTACCGTGGCGGGCTTGCTCTGGTTCTCGGGCATGGTGCTTCTTCCCCTTCAACGCGAAATACTCTCTATGCCATGATACAAGACCTTTATCTGACGGTTCGGGGGTACGGTCAGAAATTTCACCAGCATGACAGAAATATGCGCCGCTCCCCCCGGCGGAACCCCAGAAGAAAGAAACCCGCATCACAAGTGCTTGCTCATAATGCTCTCCAAAGGATGAGTAGATGGAGGCGCTGGCAGCCTCCCAGCGGGTACAGCAAAGCCCGCACGATACCTCCCACAGGAAGTACCGCACGGGCTCCACACTATAAACGCTCCGAATACTTTACGCGGATACGCCAGGTTGCCTTATGTAGAAAACTCAGGCAGAAAGTTCAGGCAGGAAAGCCGCCACATGCTCCAACAGACGCACCGACAGTTCCTTCTTCGAACCGGAGAACACCGGCGCCTCATCATTCAGAGTCGACAGCAGCGTAATCGTGTTATCGTCCGTGCCGAAACCACGATTCACACCTACCGTATTGACCGCCAAGAAGTCCGTGCCCTTACGCTGCAGCTTCTCACGACCCAGCTCCAACGGAGTCTTCTCCGCCGAACCGGTCTCCGCCGCAAAACCAACAATGAGCTTCGGACCGAGGGGGCTCTCCCCCGCCTCACGAGCCTGCTGGCGGCGCACCACGACCTCACGCAGAATATCCGGGTTGCGCACCAGCTGAATCACCGGCGCATCCTCAGAATCGGCGCTCTTCTTAATCTTGAACTCGGCAAACTCGGCGGGCCTAAAATCAGCCACCGCCGCAGACATGATCAGCACATCTGCCGCCGCGCTCGCCTCAAGGGTCGCCTCGCGCAGCTCCAGGGCGCTCACCACGCGGGTCACCTGCACACCCTCCGGCGCAGGAACCTCAAGGTTCGCACCAATCAGGTGAACGGTCGCGCCCAGGTCGCGTGCCGCCTCCGCGAGCGCCACACCCTGCTTGCCGGTCGAACGGTTGCCGAGGAAGCGTACCGGGTCCAGCGCCTCACGGGTACCGCCGGCGGTAATGACCACGAGGCGACCAGCCAGAGGGCCACGCAGCGATTCGGATGCGCCAGTTGCCTGGCTGGGTTCAATCTGACCAGGCTCAGTCTTGCCCGAATCACCCTGGCCCAGCAGCGCCGAAGTCAGCGTCGCCGCACGCGCCGCCGCCATACGCTCCTGCTCCGTACCCGTGTACAGGGGCTCAGTCGGCGCGTAACCGGGCGTGTACACCGGGTGCACCTGACCCTTCGGGAAGCGGGCAATCACATCCAGAGCCACCGTGAAAATATCCTCCGGCTCAGGCATGCGACCCGGACCAGAATCCGGGCCCGTCAAACGCCCAATCGCAGGCTCAATCACGTGATAACCCCACGAACGCAGAGTCTGCACATTCGCCTGAGTCGCCGGATGCTCCCACATCTGGGTGTGCATCGCCGGCGCCAAAATCACCGGCGCGTGCGTCGTCAACACCGTAGAGGACAGCAAATCATCCGCACGACCAGCCGCCAAACGAGCCAGCAAATCAGCGGTCGCCGGGGCAATCACCACAGCGTCAGCCTGCTCAGCCTGACGCACGTGGTTTACCTCCGGCACGCGGTCAAACACGTCCGTTGAGACGGGGTTGCCGCTCAGCGCCTCCAGAGTGGGAACACCCACGAACTTCGTCGCGTTCGGGGTGGGCATGGCGATAACCTCGTCGCCATTCTTCGCAAAAAGACGAAGGAGCATCGCCGCCTTATACGCAGCAATGCCCCCTCCAATACCAACGATAATGCGCATGGTACGTCAAAGAATCCTTGTAGAAGCAGATTACTCAGCGGACTCGTCGAGGATAACCTCTTCGATAGCAATAACCTCTTCGCTACCTGCGGGGATGTACTCCTCCTCGATAGCGCCAGAGAACTCAGCCGCGCTGAAATCAATCACAGCGGACAGGTCCTCGGGAATCGGGTAGCCGTCCTCATCGAACTTAGCGTCCGGGCGGTGCTCCGCCACAACACGGTCAGCAATGATTTCACGCATTGCCACCGACAGAGACTTCTCGTTCGACTCAGCGTCAACCAGCGGGCCAACGTGCGCAGCAGTATTGTCCTGCAGGTTAGCGTAGTACGCGTTAATCTGGCGTGCACGGCGGGCACCGAAAATCACCAGGCCGTACTTGGACTCCGCCTTCTCAATCAGCGCGTCAGCGCTGGGGCTCACGATGCCCTCGGGAGCGACACCGTCAACGAAGTTGTAGTCCTCGTGTTCCTTGATTTCGTTTGCCACTAAAAACTCCAAATAGCTTGATGGAATGTACGTACCGAACGCCCCCGCACACCGTTCGCGCTATGGCGCAAACCGGGCACACTGAGGGCACGGTCAAAACTAAAGAACTATTCTACCCTCTCAACGGCTAAAACGCACGTACCAGCCCGGACAAAAGGTGTCAGCACAGCCAAAAAGGTGGGGGCCCGAAGAAAACTCTTCGAAACCCCCACCCTTCACAACGCCTCACGGCAGAACTACAGGTCGGAAGAAACTCTAGCCCCACCGCAAACGCAAAGCATGCAGATTAGGCGGCGCCGATCAGCTCAGCAATCTCCTTCGCCGCACGCTCAACAGAGTCGTTGACGACCGTGACGTCAAATTCCTTCTCAGCAGCCAACTCAACCTTCGCGGTTTCAAGGCGACGAGCTTGCTCCTGCTCACTCTCGGTACCTCGACCCACCAGACGCGACACCAGCTCATCCCAGCTCGGAGGAGCCAAGAAAATCAGGCGAGCATCAGGCATGGTCTCGCGAATCTGGCGAGCACCCTGCAGGTCAATCTCAAGGATCACCGGGCGGCCAGCATCCAGAGCCTCCTGGACCTTAGCGCGCGGAGTACCGTACTTGTTCTTACCGTGCACCACAGCGTACTCAAGCATCTGACCGTCAGCGATCATCTGGTCAAACTCTTCCATCGAAACGAAATAGTAGTGAGTACCGTCAACCTCACCGGGGCGAGGATCACGAGTAGTAGCGGAAACAGAGAACCACACGTTCGGGTAGTTCTCACGAATGTACTGGCACACCGTACCCTTGCCAACAGCAGTGGGGCCAGCCAGTACGGTGAGAGTCGGCTGAGACATAGCTTCCTTACTGCGCCTTCATCGACTGAAGGCACGATGTGTTAGGACTGAGAAGATTCAGGAGGCAGAGTATTAGTCCTGCGACGTGCACGGTTCAAATACCGCGAATTACGGTTGAAGTACTCCACCATCTTGCGACGCTGGTGTACACCCAGGCCGCCAAGGCGGCGAGTCGGTGCAATATGAAGTTCTTCAATGATGCGTTCAGCTCGAACGGCACCAATGCCCGGAAGTGCGCGCAGCATCTGCCCCACCGGCATTTTAGCCAGTGCAGGGTCGGAATCGACCATATCGAGCACCTGACGCACGGAAAGTTCACGGTCACTCAGTGCACGCTTAATTTCCTGGCGGTGTGCTCGGGCAAGTACTGCCTTCTCGCGGGCGGAGGCGCGCGCATCCTCAGTTAGCGGAGTCAGCGGCATGGTTGGGTCCCCCATTTCTGCGAGTTATAGAATTTTACTTATCAACCAATGTAACACGGATAGCACGAGAACCCTCGTTCCACCCGCGGCACTCACCCACGCACCAACAATGCGTCTACGCACGTCAGCACGTAAATATCAGGGAGTACCCCTATAGCATAGCGGAGTATTCGCCCTATCAAAAGCGGAACCACACACGCGCCTCATAGAGCGGGCGCACTCCCCCGCTGCCAAGGTGAGCAAACTCGCATCGGTGCGAGTATGCGGCGGCACAATATGCATCAGAATGTACCGGAAAATTGCGCCAAAACAGGCTCACAGAAGGGTTGCGAAAAAGGGCGCGCACCCCGAGCAGACCCTCAACAGAATCCACTCGGAGCACACGCCCCTCACGCAACACGCGAACTATGCGCCGCGGGCAGCCAGCAGGTCGTCGCGGGCAGCCTGAGCTGCCTGCGCCAGAGCCTCAACCGACGGGCCCGCAGAGAGCACACCGCGGCTGGAGTTCACCAGCACCTGCGACTCCACACCCGCGAACACGCGGTACAGGTCAGCGGCCGAAGCACCCTGCGCGCCGTAACCGGGCGACAGAATCGGGCCGTTGAAGGAACCCAGGTCAATGCCCAAATCAACCAGCGCCTGGCCGACGGTCGCGCCGACCACCAGGCCGCACGGGCCCATCTGCTCCCACTGGCGGGAAGCATTCTCAGCGGTAGCCGCAGCGATAATACGCTTAGCCACAGCGCCCCCAGCCTCGCCGGAATAACCCTCAGCCTCGCCGGAATGACCAGACTCCGACGCGCCCACGTGCTGAACGCTCTTACCCTCAGGGTTCGAGGTCAACGCCAACACGAACGTGCCGCGGTCATTCTCATCAGCCAAATCCAGCGCCGGACGCAGCGACTCAAAACCCAGATACGGGCTCAAAGTCACCGAATCGGTACCCAGCGGCGAAGACGAGCCGAGCCACGCATCCGCGTACGCCTTCATGGTCGAACCAATATCGCCGCGCTTAGCGTCAGCAACAATCAGCACACCATCAGCGGCAGCGCGGGCGAACAGTGCCTCCAGCACAGCAAGACCAGCCGAACCGTGACGCTCAAACAGCGCCACCTGAGGCTTCAACGCCGCCGCAAACGGGGCGCAACCCTCATAGACCGCTTCAGTAAAAGCAGCCAGGCCGGCAGCAGAATCCTCAAGACCCCACTGCTCCAGCAGGTTCGGATGCGGGTCAATACCCACACACAGCGGGCCGCGCTCCGCCATCGCCTTCGCCAGACGATCACCAAAAGTAGCGGACATTACGCCTCGCCACCCTCGGAACGAGCATCCACAGCGGCAGCCAGCTGAACGCCGTGCTCCTGCAGGCTCATGATGTCCCAGCTGTGCTCACGCAGAGCATTGATCGCCTGAACAGCCGCAGCGAACTCAGAAATGGTGGTCATGACCGGGCAGCCCACCGAAACCGCAGCAGCACGAATCTCGTAACCATCGCTACGAGCAGCACCACCGGCAGGGGTGTTCAGAATCAGGTCAATGTCACCGTTGCGGACCATGTCCACAATCGAGTGGTCGCCATTCGCCTCAGCGAACTTCGAAGCCACAATCACCGAGTTCAAGCCGTTACGGCGCAGAATCTCAGCGGTACCACCGGTCGAAACGATCTCAAAGCCCAGCGACTCCAGCATCTTCGCGTAAATAATGACGTTACGCTTATCGTGGTTAGCCACCGAAATGAACACCTTACCGGAGGTCGGCAGCGGCGAACCAGCACCAGCCTGAGCCTTCGCGAACGCGGTGTCATAGTGCTTATCCAGACCCATGACCTCACCGGTCGAACGCATCTCCGGGCTCAGCAGCGAATCCACCACAACACCCTCGGGAGTGCGGAAACGAGCGAACGGCAGAACCGCAGCCTTCACAGCAATCGCGGTTTCCTCAGGCAGGGACGCGCCATCCATGTTCGACGGCAGGTAGCCCTCAGCCTTCAGCTCAGCAATGCTCTTGCCCAGACCAATCAGCACAGCAGCCTTAGCCATCTGCACGCCGGTAGCCTTCGACACGAACGGAACGGTACGGGACGCACGCGGGTTCGCCTCAATCACGTACAGGTTCTCAGACACGTACGCGAACTGAATGTTAATCAGGCCGCGCACACCGGTGCCGCGAGCAATCTTCTCGGTAGCGTCCTTCACCTTCGCGATGATGTCCGGGCCGAGAGTAATCGGAGGCAGAGTACAAGAAGAGTCACCCGAGTGAATACCAGCTTCCTCAATGTGCTCCATGACGCCGCCCAAGTACAGCTCCTCGCCGTCGAACAGGGCGTCAACGTCAATCTCGATAGCGTCCTCAAGGAACTTATCAATCAGAGCAGGCTGCGAAGGCGAAACCTCGGTAGCGTTCTCCAGGTAGCGTGCCAGGTTCGCCTCATCATAGACGATCTCCATGCCACGGCCACCCAGCACGTACGAAGGACGAACCAGAACCGGGTAACCAATCTCATCAGCGATGCGCTTAGCGCCCTCGAAGGTGAACGCGGTGCCGTTCTTGGGCGAAATCAGGCCGCCCTCCTCCAGCACGCGGGAGAACTCGCCGCGGTCCTCAGCCAGGTCGATGGCCTCGGGGGTGGTGCCCAGAATCGGCACGCCCGCATCCTTCAGAGCGCGAGCCAGCTTCAGCGGGGTCTGGCCGCCGAGCTGCACGAACACGCCCTTCAGGCCGCCGGTACGACGCTCCGACTCAACAATCTCGAGCACGTCCTCAAGGGTCAGCGGCTCGAAGTACAGGCGGGTCGAAATATCGTAGTCAGTCGAAACAGTCTCAGGGTTGCAGTTGACCATAACGGTCTCGTAACCGAGCGAACGCAGCACCAGCGAAGCGTGCACACAGGAGTAGTCGAACTCGATACCCTGACCGATACGGTTCGGGCCCGAACCCAGAATCATAATCGAGGGCTTCTCGTGGTGCGCAACCTCATCCTCCAGATCGTAGGAGGAGTAGTGGTACGGGGTGAACGCCTCAAACTCGGCTGCACAGGTGTCAACAGTCTTGAAGACCGGGCGGATACCCAGAGCGTGGCGAACACCGCGCACAACATCCTCAGAAGAGCCGATAATCTCAGCAATCTGAGCGTCCGAGAAACCGTGACGCTTAGCCAGCTTCAGGGTCTCCGGGTCAAGGTTGTCACGCTTAGCGTGAACCACGCCGGCAACCTCATTCAGCAGCACCAGCTGATCCAGGAACCACGGGTCAATCTTGGTCGCCTCGTGCAGCTGCTCCACGGTAGCGCCAGCCAGCAGAGCCTGCTGAACCTGGTAAATACGCTGAGTGGTCGCAACCTTAGTCTTCTCAATCAGCTCAGCCAGCTCACCCTCAGACAGGGACAGCGGCTTGAACGAGAAGGACGCACCCTTCTGCTCCAGCGAACGCATCGCCTTCTGCAGAGCCTCAGTGAAGTTACGGCCCAGAGCCATAGCCTCGCCAACACTCTTCATGGTGGTGGTCAGGGTCGGGTCAGCAGCCGGGAACTTCTCAAACGCGAAGCGCGGAACCTTCACGACCACGTAGTCCAGGGTCGGCTCGAAGGAGGCCGGGGTCTTCTGGGTGATATCGTTCGGAATCTCATCCAAGGTGTAACCCAGAGACAGCTTGGTCGCAATCTTCGCAATCGGGAAGCCGGTAGCCTTCGACGCGAGCGCCGAAGAACGAGACACGCGCGGGTTCATCTCAATGACGATGATGCGGCCAGTCTTCGGGTCAATCGCGAACTGGATGTTACAACCACCGGTGTCCACGCCAACCTCACGAATCACGTTGATTGCGATGTCACGCAGCTTCTGGAACTCACGGTCGGTCAGAGTCAGTGCGGGTGCCACGGTGATGGAGTCACCGGTGTGCACGCCCACGGGGTCGAAGTTTTCGATGGAGCAGACGACCACGACGTTGTCGTTGGTGTCACGCATCATCTCCAGCTCGTATTCCTTCCAGCCGAGGATGGACTCCTCCAGCAGGACCTCGCTGGTCGGCGAGTACTGAATACCGGCGCCGGCAATACGGTAGAGGTCTTCCTCGTTGTACGCCATACCCGAGCCGAGACCACCCATGGTGAAGGAGGGGCGGACCACCATCGGGTAGCCCAGCTCCTTAGCGGCTTCCAGCGCCTCCGGCATGGAGTGAACAATCACCGAGCGTGCAGACTCGCCGCCGGCGCGCTCCACCACGCCCTTGAATGCCTCACGGTCCTCACCAAGGTTAATCGCCTCAATGTTCGCGCCGATCAGCTCAACATTGTACTTGGAGAGCACGCCGCGCTCATCCAGGGAGATAGCCGCGTTCAGTGCGGTCTGACCACCCAGGGTCGGCAGGATTGCGTCCGGCTTTTCCTTCTCGATGATCTTCTCAATCACCTCGGGGGTGATGGGTTCAATGTAGGTGGCGTCCGCGAACTCGGGGTCGGTCATGATGGTTGCCGGGTTCGAGTTCACGAGGATGACGCGCACGCCCTCCTCCTTCAGCACGCGCAGCGCCTGAGTGCCGGAGTAGTCAAATTCCGCTGCCTGACCGATGACGATGGGGCCGGAACCGATGACGAGGACGCTATTAAGGTCAGTACGACGAGGCATTTATGCTTCCTTTGCAGTCTTGGTTGCGACCATCAGGTCGATGAAACGGTCAAAGAGGTAGGCGGAATCGTGCGGGCCCGCAGCAGCCTCGGGGTGGTACTGCACGGAGAACGCGGGGATATCCTTACAGGTCAGGCCCTCAACCACGTTGTCGTTCAGACCCACGTGGGAGACCATGACCTGACCGAACTCGGCGTTCGGTGCGGTCACGTAGTCGCCAATCGGCGCGTCCACAGCGAAGCCGTGGTTCTGCGCGGTGATTTCAACCTTGCCGGTGGTCTTGTCCATGACCGGCTGGTTGATGCCGCGGTGGCCGAAGGGCAGCTTGTAGGTGCCGAAGCCCAGGGCGCGGCCGAGCAGCTGGTTACCGAAGCAGATGCCGAAGAACGGGGTGCCCTTACGCAGCACGCCCTGCAGCAGCTCAACCTGCTCGTCAGCGGTTGCCGGGTCACCGGGGCCGTTGGAGAAGAACACGCCGTCGGGGTTGTGGGAGTAGATGTCCTCGAGGGTTGCGCTTGCGGGCAGCACGTGCACGCGCACGCCACGCTCAGCGAAACGCTGCGGGGTCATCGACTTAATGCCCAGGTCCAGGGCGACAATGGTTGCGACCGGAGGTGCGAACCAGTTGAACTGGTGCGGCTCAACGGTGTAGGCGGTGTCAACCGAAACGGAGTCAGCGAGCTTACGGCCAGCCATCGGCTCGGAGGCGCGCACCTCCTCCAGCAGTTCAGCTTCGGGGCGTTCTGCGTGCTCACCGGAGAACACGCCCGCACGCATCGAACCGCTCGAACGCAGGCGGCGGGTCAGGGAGCGAGTGTCAATGCCCTGAATACCGACGATGCCCTGCTCGATGAGCTCTTCGTCGAGGGTGCGCTCAGAACGCCAGTTGGATGCCACACGTGCGGCGTCGCGAACCACGTAGCCGGCAACCCAAATCTTGCGGGACTCAGCGTCGGTGGTGTTCACGCCGGTGTTGCCGATATGGGGAGCGGTCTGAACCACAATCTGACCCGCGTAGGAGGGGTCGGTCAGGGTTTCCTGGTAGCCGGTCATACCGGTCGAGAAAACCGCCTCGCCCAGGGACGCGCCGGTTGCGCCGTAGCCGTAGCCGCGGTAGACGGTGCCGTCCTCCAGGACGAGCAGCGCGCGGTCCGTACGCAGGGCGCCGGATCGTGTCATGTCAGTCATGCTCTTCTTCCTTTTCTCTGGTGTTCTCCCCCGCTTCCTGTACGGCCTCTACCGTGCAAGTTCCGGGGTAGTCTATGGTGCCTTCGGCGGGGTTTTCGCCTGCCGTGGGGCAAAATCTATGGGTGTGGGTGCGCAGGGATATTGCGCCGGGATATTACACCGGGATTTAGGCTTCCGGTTCTGCCGCCCACTTCTCGGGCGCATCCACCGCGTTCGGGGCGATGCGGCGCAGCTCCCGCAGTACCGCCTGCTTGTCCTCGGCGTAGCGGGTGCGGAAGCCGGTCTGCACGCGGTGACCGTCCAGGGTCCAACCAATCACGACCAGGCCGTTCTTCTCCACAACCTTGCCCGCCATACCGCGGTCGGTGGTGATGACTGCGAGCTTCTTCGCCGGAATCCACAGGTCCTTCGCGCCGTTACGGGTGAAGATGATGCTGTCCGGGTAAATCAGCAGGGTGGACTTGCTCTTGAAGCCGAGCGAATCGAAACCCACACGGTCCAGCCAGTTACCGAAGATCGTGGTGCTGACGTACTCGCCCTCAAAAGCGGCGTCAGCGGTCATGCCCTCGTAGCGTTCGGGAACTTCCTTGAGGGAGCCGAACATGTTCGCCTGGCGTGCCAGGCGCGAGCGCCATCCGTGCCACATGCCGTAGATGCACAGGGCGACCAGGGCGATGCAGATGACGGCGGTCAGGAACTTTCCCACGAAGGTTCTCTCTTTCGGTTGGGGTCTCGGTCGATAATCTCGGCCTGGGTTGGTGAGGTTGGGGGCGGTGCTCCCGGCGAGGCGGTGGCAGGCGTGAACCTACCACCGCCAGGCACGGTCACCACGTACGTTCGCCTCGCGGGTTTAGCGGCGCGGGGTTGCCAGCTCGCCGTTCAGCACGGTCGGGTGGCCAGCGTAGAAGGTTGCACGAATCGAGCCGGGCACCTCCATGTCGCGGTAAGGGTTGTTCTTACCCTTGGTTGCCTGCTCCTCCGGCTTGATGACGCGGGTTGCCTTCGGGTCGACCAGCACAATGTTTGCCGGTTCGCCTTCGGCAAGCGGGCGGCCCTGCTCGTGGTCCAGGCGACCAATCTTCGCGGGCTCCTCGGAGAGGATGCGTGCCACATCGCGCCAGGTAATCATGCCGGTGTCAACCAGGGTCATCTGGATGATGGACAGTGCCTGCTCCAGGCCGGTCATACCGTTCGCGGCGCACGCCCACTCGCATTCCTTGGTCTCTGCCGGGTGCGGTGCGTGGTCGGTACCAATCACGTCGATGATGCCGTCAGCAACTGCCTGACGCAGCGCCATGACGTCCTCTTCGGTGCGCAGCGGCGGGTTCACCTTGAAGATCGGGTCGTAGGTGCGTGCGGTCTCGTCGGTGAGCAGCAGGTGGTGCGGGGTTGCCTCCGCGGTCACCTTCACGCCGCGGGACTTAGCCCAGCGCACAACCTCAATGGAGCCCTTGGTGGACAGGTGGCAGATGTGCAGCTTGGAGTCCAGGTGCTCAGCCAGCAGCACGTCGCGGGCAATGATTGCCTCTTCAGCGACAGCGGGCCAACCGGTCAGACCCAGATCAGCGGACACCTTACCTTCGTTCATCTGGGCGCCTTCGGTCAGGCGCGGCTCCTGCGCGTGCTGCGCAATAACGCCGTCGAAGGTCTTGACGTATTCGAGGGCGCGGCGCATCACGGCGGGGTCGTACACGCACATGCCGTCGTCAGAGAACACGCGCACGTTCGCGGTGGAGTTCGCCATGCCGCCAATGTCGGAGAGGCGCTCGCCCTTCAGGCCCACGGTCACTGCGCCGATGGGCTGCACGCGGCACCATGCGGATTCCTTGCCGAGGCGGTCAACCTGCTCAACGACTGCGGCGGTGTCTGCCACGGGCATGGAGTTTGCCATGGCGAACACTGCGGTGTAGCCGCCCAGGGCTGCTGCGCGGGTGCCGGTCTCGACGGTTTCGGATGCCTCGTAGCCGGGCTGACGCAGGTGGGTGTGGATGTCGACCAGGCCGGGCAGCGCCACCTGGCCTGCCGCCTCGACGACCTGTGCGTCTGCGGCGTCAATGTTCTCTGCGATGCGGCTAATCACGCCGTCCTCGATGAGGATGTCGGCGACCTTTTCGCCGTAGAGGCTTGCGCCCTTGATCAGGTACTTGCTCATGGTGTTGGTTCCTCTCGTTAGGAAGGTCGTTTAGGATTCGTCGCCGGCGTAGAGCTTGGCGCTGGAGCCGTCGGTCAGAAGCAGGTAGAGCACCGCCATGCGCAACGCCACGCCGTTGCTGACCTGGCGCAGGACCCAGGAGTTGGTGGCGTCGGCGGCTTCGGTGCAGATTTCCAGGCCGCGGTTCATGGGGCCCGGGTGCAGGATTGCGACCGGCTGCGGCTGCGCCTGCAGGGTTGCGAAGCGTTCGGCGGTCAGGCCCCACAGGTCGGTGTACTCCTCTGCGGAGGGGAAGTACGCGGCGTTCATGCGTTCCTTCTGGATACGCAGCAGCATGACGGCGTCGGGGTTGGTGGCGATGGCTTCGTCGAAGTCGTGGAAGATTTCCAGGCCTGCTTCTTCAACCCAGGAGGCGGTGTTCAGCGGCAGCAGGGTCGGCGGTGCGACGAAGACGACCTGCGCGCCGAGGGTGGTCAGCAGCCAGAGGTTGGAGCGTGCCACGCGCGAGTGCAGGATGTCGCCGACGATGAGCACGCGCATGCCGGACAGGTCGGTGCCGCGGGGGCTGTCGAGGCCGTCGCGTTCTGCCTTGTACTGGCGCAGGGATACGGCGTCGAGCAGTGCCTGGGTGGGGTGTGCGTGGGTGCCGTCGCCCGCGTTGAGTACGGGGATGTCGGTCCAGCCTGCCTCGGCGAGGCGCTGCGGTGCGCCGGATGCCGAGTGGCGGATCACGAACGCATCCGCGGCAATCGCTTTGAGGGTCTGCGCGGTGTCCTTGAGCGACTCGCCCTTAGACAGGGAGGAGCCAGATGCGGAGAAGTTGGTGACGGCGGCGCCCAGGCGCTTCTCAGCGGCTTCGAAGGAGAGGCGGGTTCGGGTGGAGTCCTCGAAGAAGAGGTTGACGACGGTCTTGCCGTTGAGCACGTTGAGGGTGCGGTTTTCGGCTTTGACCTGCGCCATGTAGTCGGCGACGTCGAGGATTTCGATGGCTTCTTCGCGGGTTAGTTCGCGGGTGTCGAGCAGATGCTTCATGAGAGCCCTCCCAGCTGGATAATGTCAACTCGGTCTGTTGCGTTGTCGGTTTCGGTGAGTACGACGCGCACGGTTTCGCTGGCGCTGGTGGGCAGGTTTTTGCCCACGTGGTCGGCGCGGATGGGTAGTTGCCGGTGTCCGCGGTCTACGAGGACTGCCAGGCGTACGAGGGCGGGTCGTCCGTGGGCGTTGAGTGCGTCGAGGGCGGCGCGTACGGTGCGGCCGGAGTAGAGGACGTCGTCAACGAGAACTACGGTTTTGCCTTCAATGCCGATGGAGGGCATGATGCTTTCCCCTGCGGTATCTGGGGAGGTGGTGCCGCCGATTCGCTGGTCGTCGCGGTAGGCGGTGATGTCCAGGGCGCCGATTCGTGTTTCTGCGTTGAAGTTCGGCTCGATGGCTTGGATGCGGGCTGCGAGTCGTACGGCGAGGGGCACGCCGCGGGAGCGGATGCCGACGAGTACGAGGTTTTCTACGCCTTTATTGGTTTCAATAATTTCGTACGCGATGCGGGTGAGGGCGCGGCGGATTTCGTCCTCGCTGAGGATGGTGCGGCCGACGGTGGTCACGTCCTCGGAGGCGTTTTGAGGGGTTGGCGAATGGGGGGCTGCGGTTAGATTTCGCCCCTGGTTCGCGCCGGATGTGGGTACAGTTGACCCAGGCATAGCCGTCTCCTTCCCCGCCTCACGGGACGGATTTAAAGGTTTTGTGCTTCTAGTAGGGTACCACAGTTCACAGGCTACGTTCAGGTTCGGCGAGAGACCGCTCACTTATATGCAATACATGAAAGACCTTCCTGACCGGCGCATACCCTCGGTAGGTTCAGCGCACCTGACCCAAGGGAGGGCCCCGATGACCATGGGAGAGGCTATATACCTGGCTGACGTATAAGATGAAGGGGTACATCTCTATCAACTCACACCATTTAGGAGAGTTCATGACCGCCTCCGGCACCCCTGCCGACGCTTCGACGAAGACGTCGAGGGACTTTGACAGCTTGATTCATCAGCTTCGAGATACTGCCCGTAATACCCGCGAACAGGGCGACCGTTTGGAGCGCCTGACTAAGCTGTTCCTGACCCAGGACAGTATCCAGAGCCGCCTGTATAAGGATGTGCATCTGTGGAACGAGTGGGAGGGCCGCGAGGGCTACGGCGATATTGGTATCGACCTGGTGGCTGAGAATGTTGACGGCGGCGTGACCGCTATTCAGTGCAAGTTCTACGATGAGCAGAGCACGATTGCTAAGGAAAATATCGATTCCTTTATTTCGGCTTCTGGTCGTGAGCCGTTTACGCACCGCATTATTGTGTCCACGACCGATAAGTGGTCGAAGAATGCGGAGAAGATGCTGGAGGAGCAGCGCTTCCCTGTGCAGCGCATGGGCCTGCAGAATTTCCGCGATTCTAATATCGATTGGTCGACTTATTCCCTGGATGACCCGAGCGAGCAGCAGGTGGGTCACAAGCCGCATAAGGAGCTCCGCCCGCACCAGGACCGAGCTATTACGAATACCTTGATTGGTCTGCAGGAGAACGACCGCGGTCAGCTGATTATGGCCTGCGGTACGGGTAAGACTTTTACCGCTATTCGCTTGGCTGAGAAGTTTGCCGAGCAGAATGGCGGTCACGCGCGTGTGCTCTTTATGGTGCCTTCCTTGGCGCTGATGTCGCAGTCCATTTCGGAGTTCTCGAACGAGATTGAGGGTCCGTTCCATGCTTATGCGGTGTGCTCCGATTCGAAGGTGGGCCGCGAGAGGAAGCGCGGTGGTGCTAATGACGACCTAGCAGACCTGCGCGTTGAGGACCTGCAGATACCTGCCACGACGGACGGCACCAAGCTGGCAAACGCGATGAACGCTAACCCGCTGGATGAGGGCCTTGAAGTGGTCTTCTCTACTTACCACTCTATTGATGCTGTGTCTGCGGCTCAGGATGCGGGTGTCGGCGAGTTTGACCTGATTATTTGCGATGAGGCGCACCGCACGACCGGTGTGACTCTGGCGGATGAATCGGAGTCGAACTTCGTGAAGATTCACGACGATACGTGTGTGTCGGGCCGCAAGCGCGTCTACATGACGGCTACCCCCAAGATTTTTAATGAGGACACGAAGTTCCAGGCGAGCGAGAAGGCCGCCGTGCTCTGTTCCATGGATGACATGGATACCTTCGGTCCGGTGTTCTACCGTATCGGCTTTGGCGAGGCTGTTGAGAAGGGTTTGCTGACCGATTACAAGGTTCTGGTGCTGGGCGTTTCCGAGTCGCAGATTGCGACCTCTTTCCAGAACCTTTTGGCTGATGAGTCTAACGAGCTCGCCATTGATGATGTGGCGAAGCTGGTGGGTTGTTGGAACGGCCTCGCCAAGCGCCGCAGCGGTGAGCTGGAGGCTTCCTTCGGCGATGACATCGAGCCCATGAAGCGTGCCGTGGCCTTCAGCCGTTCGATTAAGGATTCCCAGAAGATTGAGCGCGAGTTCGAGGACCTCGTGCGCATTAACCTGCGCAACCGCGAGAACGACGACCTGACCGACGACCTGGGCGTGCAGGTTCGTCACATTGACGGCGGTTTTAACGCGCAGAGCCGTGCCGAGCTCCTGAACTGGCTCAAGCAGGAGCCGAATGAGGAGGGCCCGATTTGCCGCATCCTGACGAACGCTCGCTGCCTGACCGAGGGCGTGGACGTTCCGAACCTTGACGCGGTGCTCTTCCTGAACCCCCGCAACTCCATGGTGGATGTTATTCAGGCGGTGGGCCGCGTGATGCGTCGCGCCGAGGGTAAGAAGTACGGCTACATTATTCTGCCGATTGCTATTCCCGACGGCATGTCCACCGCGCAGGCACTGAGCGATAACAAGCGCTACAAGGTGGTGTGGCAGGTGCTCCAGGCGCTCCGCGCGCACGATGAGCGCATGGACGCGACGATTCACCAGATCGAGCTGAACGCCTCCGACCCCGAGTCGATTATTGTGCAGACCGTTGACCTGGCGCCGAAGAAGGAGAAGGACAGCATCGGCGCGAACGATACTGAGGCACCAAATGATTCCATCACCCCGGCTGAGCAGACGACCCTGACCTTCCCCGCCCAGGAGTGGAAGGACGGCGTGTACGCCAAGATTGTGGACAAGGTGGGCACCCGCGAGTACTGGGATGACTGGTCGAAGGATATTGCGACCATTGCGGGCCGCCATATCACGATGATTCGTCACCTGCTGGATGAGGCGGCTCCCGAAAGCGAGCTGCGTACCGTCTTCGCTCAGTTTGTGGAGGGCCTGCAGCAGACCCTGAACCCCGCGATTGACGAGGAGCAGGCCATTGAGATGCTGGCGCAGCACCTGATTACGAAGCCTGTCTTTGACGCGATGTTTGCTGGGCACCGCTTTACCGAGCTGAACCCGATTTCGCTGGCCATGCAGAACGTGGTGGACCATCTGAACGCGAACGCTGCCTTTGAGAAGGAGCGCGAGTCGCTGTCGGCGTTCTACGAGTCAGTTCAGCGCCGTGTGAAGGACCTTGATAACGCAGCGGCAAAGCAGCACGTGATTAAGGACCTTTACGATAAGTTCTTCCAGAACGCTTTCCCGCGCACTGCGGAGCGTCTGGGTATTGTCTTTACCCCGGTTCCGGTGGTGGACTATATCCTCCACTCGGCGGATGTGGCTCTGCGGGAGTCCTTCGGCAAGTCGCTGTCTGATGAGGGTGTGAGCATTATCGAGCCTTTCGTGGGCACGGGTACGTTCATTACCCGCCTGCTGCAGCTAGGTCTGATTCGCCCCGAGGACTTGGAGCGCAAGTACACCCGCGAGTTGTTCGCGAATGAGCTTGTGCTGCTCTCGTACTACATTGCGGCGATTAATATCGAGACGGTGTACGGTGAGGTGGCGAAGGAACACGGTCTGGGTACGGAGTACGTGCCGTTCAACGGTATGGTTCTGACGGATACCTTCCAGCTCTCCGAGTCTTCGCACCACCTGAACCTGCCGGCGTTCCGAGCCAATAGCGAGCGCGCAGAGCGTGAGCTTGAGCAGGATATTCGGGTGATTGTGATGAACCCGCCATACTCCTCGGGCCAGAATAACGCGAACGATAATAACCAGAACGAGAAGTACCCCAAGTTGGATGAGCGCATCGCTGAGACCTATGTCAAGAACTCCAGCGGTACGAATAAGAACAGCATCTACGACTCGTATATTCGCGCGATTCGCTGGGCATCGGACCGGGTGAAGGATAGCGGCGTGATTGCATTCGTCTCCAACGGCTCCTTCATTGACGGCAACGCGGCAGATGGTCTGCGCAAGTGCCTGGTGGGCGAGTTCTCGAAGCTGTACGTGTACAACCTGCGCGGCAATGCCCGTACTTCCGGTGAGACCCGCAAGCGTGAGGCTGGCAACGTCTTCGGCGGTGGTTCCCGCACCCCGGTGGCCATTTGCGTGCTCGTGAAGGACCCCTCGTACACGGGTGAGGCCGTGCTGCACTACCGCGATATTGGCGACTACCTGAGCCGCGAGGAGAAGCTCGATATTATTGCTCAGGAGGGTTCCATCGCGCATACCGAGTGGGAGGTTATCGTTCCTAACGAGGCTGCCGACTGGATTAACCAGCGTGACGAGAAGTATGACACCTACCAGCCCATTGGCGATAAGGCGACCAAGGGTAAGCCGAACACCCCGGGCGTTTTCCAGCTCTACTCCCGTGGCTTGGCGACGAGCCGAGACGCGTGGGCGTACAATTTCTCGGCACGCGCGGTCGAGGACAACATGCGCCGCATGATTGAGTTCTATAACTCTCAGATTGGTGTTGAGCAGCCGGACATGGATTCCACGAAGATCGCCTGGAACCGCTCTCTGCTCACTTTCCGTGCGCAAGGACGTGCTCTTGCATTCGAGCAAGAATCGATGCGTAACTCGTTGTACCGCCCTTTCTGCAAGCAAACTGCGTACTTTAACCGCGAGCTTAATGACATGGTGTATCAGCTCCCGAAGCTCTTCCCGACCCCGGCCCATGAGAACGTCGCAATTACTCTCCCTGGTCCGGGCTCTGCCGGTGAATTCTACGCACTGGCCGTCGATATGATTCCTGCGCTTGGCGTTGCAACTTCTTTGCAGGTGTTCAGCCTCTACACCTATGAGCCGGTCGTTGAGGATGACGGAGGACTCAACCTCAACCTGGGCGGTGGCGAGGTTGTGGACGGCTACACCCGTAAGGAGAACATTACCGATGCTACCCTGGCGGCGTACCGCAGTACCTATGGTGACGCGGGCATCGCGAAGGAGGATATCTTCTACTACATCTACGCACTACTGCACCACCCCGAGTACCGTCAGAAGTACGCGGCGGATCTGAAGAAGATGCTCCCGCGCATCCCGCTGGTGAAGGGCTTCTGGGAGTACTCGCGCGTTGGTCGTGCCCTGGCTGAACTGCACCTGGGTTACGAGAGCGTGGAGCCCTATCCCCTCGATGAGGTGGTTTCCTCCCCCGCTCCCGAGGACCTTGAGGAGCGCTTCGAGTTCTACCGGGTTCAGAAGATGAAGTTCGGCCCCAAGAAGGACAAGACCCGCATTCAGTACAACGGTCACCTGACTCTCAAGGGCATCCCTGAGGAAGTCTACAACTACATCCTGATGGGTAACCGTTCTGCATTGGAATGGGTCATTGACCGTTACCAGGTGAAGACTGATAAGAAGTCGCTCATTACGAATGACCCGAACGATTACTGCCGTGCTGTCAATGACCCGCGGTACATCGTCGACTTGATCAAGCGTCTGGTGACTGTCTCTCTGGAGACTCAGAAGCTGGTGGGTACGCTCCCCCGCTTCGAGGTTCTGGAGGACAACGCCTAGCCTGAGCTTGCGAGAGAGCTAATGAGGTAAAGAGAGCCCCACCGTGCGTAGTACACGGTGGGGCTCTTCCCATTCTGGTAACTCCCCGAATACATAAGAACCCGGCTAACCTGTAGCAGACTATAGGATAGCCGGGTTTTCTGTACTCATTCCGCTAGTGGGCATCTTGCCCAAAAGCAGCCGAGGCACATTGTACAGGGCACATCAGCTACTCACCTTGAGCAGTTGCGGTTGCCTCATTCGTAGCATCTGCTTGGTTGTCGCAACCTTTATGTACGGTTCGCATCTTGGCAATAACGAACGCACCATCCTCTGCGCGACGAATAAAAGTGATTTCTCGCGTCTGGAGAGGTGAATCAACTTTCTCACCATCTACCCGGCGAAGATCACTCCAGTCTTCACAGTAGGTGATAACCACGCCGGTATTGTATACGCGTGACCCGTCATCCTTGATGCTTCCGTATATCTCTTTTGTCTTAGCATCACGGAAGATAATATCGCCGTTCGCGGGAGCTTCCTGAGAGAGCTCATAAAAATTCTCCACAGTCTTCTTCACGCTTTCGAGCACGTCTTTATGTACGTACCGGACCAGCTCCTCATCGCTGGTGTGTTCGATATCCCCGTGCCTCCAGGCATTCCAAAGGCGGAAATGCTGCTCCAATGCGGCGTGCGCAGCTTTATCGGTTGCCTCAGCGGCTTCCTGCGAGTTGCGGTTCACGTCCATGCTCGCGTAAATCAGTTCGATTTCGGAGCCAGACGGGCCGGTCGGAGTGGGCGAAGGAGTGGGGGTAGCGGAAGCCTCGGTGCTTGCCGATTCAGTGCTCGCGGAAGTGGAAGCACTCGATTCTGCACTGACCTGCGCGCCGCCAGAACAAGCGGACAGGGTGAGCATCATTGCCGCAGAAAGCGCGGCAATAGAACTACGGTTGAACATCATTGTTGGTTCTTTTCTGGTGTGTGGTTGTGTAAAACCGCAGAATTATCCACGCAACAACGTGTGGAATTCAGCGGAATGTTATCGGTTGATGCCATTACCCTAACATATATCCACAGAGCACACACCCTGGTTCCCTATTTGTCCATTTTGGCAATATTCCGTTCATATAGGTGCAGACAAGGGCATATCTGAGGTATGCATAGAGGCGCATGCCGGGCACGCGAGGCGACCGCATCCGCTCAAAGCGAGTAGCTGATACTGCACGAGGCGCATACCGGGCACGCAGGGCGGGGGCTCCGTCCTCAAGGCGCTCAGCGCCGCAGAGGGGGCACTCCCCCGCCTGCGTTGTCCGGTGAAGCCTCGACTGCTGCCACCAGCCCCTACCCACGGGCTCCGGTGCGCCTCCCGACGTATCTCAGCCAGTACCACCGAACCCAGCGAGCGCACTCCAACCCCTGCAAGCGCATCCGGCTCAGCATCCCAAACCCGAGCACACGACAAACGCAACCTAGACACAGAAAACCCCCGCCGTCCTGTAGCGAACTACAGCACGGCGGGGGTTTCACGTACGCTCCCCTGCGGACGCATCCTCAACGGCAGCAAACCAACCAGCCATAAAAGCTGGCGGGCAGGCCGCGGCGGGACGTCTTACGCGAGCAGGGTCGGCTTCACCTGACGGAGCTTATCCAGCAGACCGTTCACGAACTTCGGAGATTCATTCGTGGACAGCACACGCGCCAGACCGACAGCCTCAGAAATTGCGACAGCGTCCGGAACTTCGTCATTGTACAGAAGCTCCCAAGTGCCAATACGCAGCACGGCACGGTCCACGGCGGGCATACGCTCGAAGGACCAGTCACGGGCGTAAGTCTCCACAAACTCGCGGATCTCTTCGTCGTGGTCGCGAACGCCACGAATGATTTCCTCAGAGTAAGCAGAAATCTGCGCTACCGTGTACAGTCGGCGGCGGCGGAGTACCTCAATATAATCTTCGTTGCGCTGATCCGCCTCGAAGAGCACTTCGAGGGCGCGCAATCGGGCTTTCGTACGCGAATTCATTAGTCGTTCACGCGACCGAGGTACTCACCGGTGCGGGTGTCAACCTTGACCTTGGTGCCGGTCTCCAGGAACAGGGGAACCTGGATCTCGTAGCCGGTCTCAACGGTTGCGGGCTTGGTGCCGCCGGTGGAGCGGTCACCCTGCAGGCCGGGCTCGGTGTAGGTGATTTCGAGGACCACGGATGCGGGCAGCTCGATGTACAGGGGGCTACCCTCGTGCATTGCGATGGTTGCGGTCTGGGACTCGAGCATGTAGTTTGCTGCGTCGCCGACAACGGTTGCGGGAACGTTGATCTGGTCGTAGGTCTTCATGTCCATGAAGACGTAGTCGTCGCCGTCCTGGTACAGGTACTGGTAGTCGGAGCGGTCAACGGTTGCGGTTTCGATCTTAGCGCCAGCGTTGAAGGTACGGTCGACGACCTTGCCGGAGGTAACGTTGCGCAGCTTGGTGCGGACGAATGCGCCACCCTTACCGGGCTTAACGTGCTGGAACTCAACGACGGACCAGAGGTTGCCGTCAATCTTCAGGACGGCGCCGTTCTTAATATCGGTAGTGGATGCCATGGGGCTCTCCTTCGTGTCATCGACGCTCACGCCGTAGTGGTACCCGGCGAGGCGCTAAGTTTTCAATGAGCAAAAATATGTCCCGTACATTCTACAGGATGCGCACGAGTTTGCCTAGCAGGGGCGCCACAGTTTTTCTGTGGCACCCCGCCCGGCTGCCGCGCGCTGACTGTCATATGCTGGCAGCCGCGTGGCGTGTGCTTCTGGTGAATGTACGGGACTCATCACCTACTCGGAGATAACTTCCTGGTAGGTCATGTACAGGATCGAGTCGTCCGGCACCTCGTAGACGCGCGGGCGAGCCAAACCGTCAAGAATGATGAAGCGCAGCAGGTTGCCGCGTGCCTTCTTGTCGCGGCGCATGGCCTCCAGAAGCTGGGGCCATGCGTCCGCCTTGTACGAGGTCGGCAGGCCCAGCGACTCCAGGATGCGGCGGGTACGTGCCACGAGTTCTTCGTCGGCGTGGCCGGTTGCCAGCGCCAGTTCGGCGGCGTAGACCATGCCGACGGATACTGCCGCGCCGTGACGCCACTGGTAGCGTTCGTTACGTTCAATGGCGTGGGCGAGGGTGTGGCCGTAGTTCAGGATTTCGCGGCGGCCGGATTCGCGCAGGTCCTCGGAGACAACCTCCGCCTTCACGCGCACGCTGCGTTCAATGAGCTCACGCATCACGGCGGACTGCGAGTCGCGTACGGCGTTCGGGTTCGCCTCGATCCGGTCGAGAATTTCGGGGTCTGCGATGAAGCCGCACTTGACGACCTCACCCATGCCGGTCAGCAGCTCATGCTCAGGCAGGGTGCGCAGGGTGCCAATCTCGCAGAGCACCGCGGCGGGCGGCCAGAACGCGCCGACCAGGTTCTTACCCTCGGCGGTGTTGATGCCGGTCTTACCGCCCACGGCAGCGTCCACCATGCCGAGCAGGGTGGTCGGAATGTGGATGACGCGCACGCCGCGCAACCAGGTTGCCGCGACGAAGCCGGCAACGTCGGTAATGGCGCCGCCGCCCACGGAGATGATCGCGTCGGTGCGGGTGAAGTCGTTCTGACCGAGCACCTGCCAGCAGAACGCCGCCACCTGGTAGTGCTTCGCCTCCTCAGCGTCCGGGATTTCGGCGCTGAACGATTCGTAGCCCATGGCGCGCAGGTCTTCCATGACCAGCTCACCGGTGGAACGCAGGGCACGCGGGTGAATCACGAGCACCTTCTTGGCGCGGTTGCCCAGAATTTCGGGGATTTTACCGAGCAGGTTGTGGCCGATGAGAACCTCATAGTTCTCACGCGGGGAACTGCCGGTCACCGGGATGCGGGTGATATCTTCCGCGCCGGAGGCACCGAAAGTGGGGGTGGGCTGAGTGCTCATCATGTGTCCTTTCACAGGTGAGGGGTTATGCTTGGGGGCGCTGCGCGCGGGAGGTGCGGGTTGCGGTCACGTACGCCTGGATTTCGGCGGTCATCTCGGTGATGGGGCGGCCGCCTCGTGCATCCAGGGTGAAGTGCGCCAGCTCTTCGTATCGGCTGCGGCGTCGCTCAAAAATTTCGGTCCACCGCTCGACCGGGTTCGGCTGCAGCAGCGGGCGTGTCTTGTTGCCGGTAATGCGCGGGGTGACGGTGTCAGCATCAACGAGGATGTACACCACGCATTCGTCCTTGAGCAGCTCCGCGACCGAGTCGGTCATGGGCGCGCCACCGCCCAGGGAGAACACCGTGTTGCGGTACACGGGCGAGGTGAGGACCTCTTCGATGGTTTTGCGTTCGAGCTCGCGGAAGTACGCCTCACCGAAAATCTCGAAGATTTCGGAGACTTCGCCGTAGCGTTCCACGATGAGCTGGTCGGCGTCGAGGAACTCGTAGCCGTAGAAACGCGCCAGGTGCGTACCAATGTAGGTCTTACCTGCCGCCATGGGGCCAATGAGCACGATGGGTCGGGAGCGTTCCGCGAAGTTCTCGTGCATTTCACGCACCTGCTGCGGGTGGATGCGAGCGCCGGCGGACTCGTCTTCTGCGAGCGCCTCTGCGGGGGCGGCAAGCTCTGTGGGGACGGTGAGCTCTGCGGGTGCCACAGATTCAGCCGGGGTTGCGGGCAGTTCGGAAGCGTCGAGGGGCTTCTCCCCCACCTGGTTCTCTTCTTCCGCGGGGGGCACAGCGGGTACTGCGGGTGCGGCAACCTGAACCTTGCCGAACAGCGCCGGGGTCGGACGGACCGGCTTGGCGGGTTCAGCCGCGGGCACAGCTACGGAAGTTTCGGGCACACCTACGGGGGCTGCGGGCGTGACCTGTACAGTCTTGGGTTCAGCCTTCTGCACGGGAGTAGAAACGCTCTCCCCCACCGCTTCTGCAGGCTGAGCCTGCTTCGGAGGTGCAGGCTTGGGCGCGGCAGGCTTAGGAGCAGTCGGTTTCGGTGCGGCTGGCTTCGGCGCAGCAACTACTGACGGCGCGGCAGGCTTCGGCGCAGTCGGCTTGGGTGCTTCCGCCTTCGCGGGTTCCTTGCGGGGTTCCTCTTCAGCGGTGCCCATGCCCTGCAGGGCGCTGAGCAGCTTCAGACGCAGGTCCTCGTCCAGGCCGAGCGCCGGGTCGGCGTCCTCAGATACCGAGGAGGCGTACAGGCGCACACCCTGCGTGCTCGCCGTAGCGGCGGCGGGCAGGGGGCGGGTGCCAGAACGCATCAGGTCAGCGGGGGTGGGCACGCGAGAAGCCGGGCGCACAGAAGAAACTGACGCGGAAGAAACCGATGCGCCAGCCTCACGCGCAGCAGTCTCACGAACCCCAGCGCCCGCAGCCTCAACACTCTGCTCAGCCGCAGCAGATACACCGGGTTCCGGGCGCGGCGAAGCGCCCCCTCGCGCACGTTGCGTTGCCGCAGCAATACGCGCAAGGGGGCTCGAAGCGACCGGGCGAACACCCTGTTCCACAGAAACCTCCCCGGAACCGCGACCTTCCACGCCGCGGCCCTCAGACTCCGCCGGAAGGGGCACTACGCGTCCCAACCAGCCACGTTAGACTCCCACGCCAGAGACGCCGGGATAGCGTCCAGGTAGGAATCCATGTTGCGGCGAGTCTCACCAATCGAGTCGCCGCCAAACTTCTCCAGTGCAGCCTCAGCGAGCACCAGGGCGACCATAGCCTCCGCCACCACGCCAGCGGCGGGAACAGCACACACGTCCGAACGCTGGTGGTGGGCGCGAGCCTCTTCACCGGTGGAAGTATCAATGGTCTTCAGGGCCTTCGGCACGGTCGCAATGGGCTTCATTGCCGCGCGCACACGCAGCAGATCGCCAATGCTCATGCCGCCCTCAATACCACCTGCACGGTTGGTATCGCGGGTAACGCCGTGCTCACCGATGGAAATCTCGTCGTGAGCGGCAGTGCCCGGGCGGTCAGCGGTCGCAAAACCGTCGCCAACCTCAACGCCCTTAATAGCCTGAATACCCATCAGCGCTGCGGCAAGGCGCGCGTCCAGGCGGCGGTCCCAGTGCACGTACGAACCCAGTCCGGGAGGCATACCGTACGCGAGCACCTCAACCACGCCGCCGAGAGTCTCGCCGTCCTTGTGCGCTTCGTCCACGCGCTGAACCATCGCGTCGGAGGTTGCCTTGTCAAAGCAACGCAGCGGGTCAGCGTCCAGCTGGTCAACGTTGCGGGGCGAAGGCACCGGGGCGCCCTCGGGAGCGTGCACGCCGCCCACAGCAACGGTGTGAGAAACCAGCTCAACACCCAGAGCCTTCAAAATCTGGGCGGCAACCACGCCAAGAGCCACGCGGGTCGCAGTCTCACGTGCGGAGGCGCGCTCCAGCACCGGGCGAGCCTCAGAGAAGTTGTACTTCTGCATACCCGCAAAATCGGCGTGACCGGGGCGCGGACGGGTCAGCGCAGCATTACGCGCACGACCCTCAATCAGCTTCGGGTCCACCGGGTCGGAGCTCATCACGTCAGTCCACTTGGGCCACTCGGTGTTCGCAATCTCAATCGCGACCGGGCCGCCCTGAGTCAGGCCGTGACGCACACCGCCCAGGATGCGCACGCGGTCCTCCTCGAACTTCATGCGGGCACCGCGGCCGTAGCCAAGGCGGCGACGAGCCAGGGCGTCACGCACCATGTCGCTGGTGAGTTCCACACCGGCGGGTACGCCCTCAATAATGCCGACGAGCGCCTCGCCGTGGGATTCTCCGGCAGTGAGCCAACGCAGAGCCATAGGTTAACCTCTTTTCATCGCACCCGCACCGCAGCGCAGGAGGAAGGAATAATAATTCTTCACGTGTATAAATAGTGTATAAAATGCCTGTTTACTGAGCGAGTGAAAGCACGCTTTTTTCACGAAACGGAAGCACGAGGGGCAAGACCAACCGCCGCGCACATCGCATTCACCAAGCCCAGCAGCTCACCCTCAGACAGGGTGCGGTCGGTAAACAGCAGAACCTGCTCCACCGCCTGATACAGCAGCATCTCCAGGCCAGAAACCACCGTGCCGCCGTTAGCCTCCCAAGCGCTCGCCAGCACCGAAGGCCACGGGTTATACGCAACATCGAGCAGTACCGGCCGGTGCGTCGCGGAGGCTCCCTTCAGCCCGCTCAGCTGGCTCGCCCACTCATCCGCCGCATGGGCAGGAAGAGTAGACACCACCGGGTGATGACCGCGCTCCGCAAGATTCTGCGGCAAATCAGCCAAGGAAACCTGCTCCAGCTGAACGCCCAAGCGGTCCGCCGCCTCCTGCACGCTACCGAGCTTATGCAACGAACGGGCGTACACGCTCACACGGGAATACCCCAGCTGATGCAGTGCGGTCAGGGCGGAAATAGCGGTCGCTCCCCCGCCCACAATCGCGGCAGAATCCTTAAACGGTTCCGGCTCCAAACCGGCGTGGCGCAGCGCGTTCACAATGCCGATCACGTCCGTGTTATCGCCCAGCACCTTCTCACCGCGCGGATACACCGTATTCACCGCACCGGTCACGCGGGCAGTCTCACTCAGCTCATCGCAATACTTGATGACGGCGGTCTTCAACGGCATCGTCACCGACAGACCCGCAATATACGGGGCGTCCTCCGTACCCTTCGGGTGACGCACACCGTGCATAATCTCCGGCAAATCATCGGGCAGAGTATCGCGGCGATCATAACCCAAATTCTGCTCACCCAAAAAGTCATACGCGGCACGATGCAGTGCAGGCGACAGCGAATGCGCAATAGGGTGCCCCAGCACGTAGGCGCGGCGAAGATACGGGGCCTCACGGTACGGTTCAGTCTTCATCGATAGATACTCTTTCGCTCTCAACGCTTGGGGCTTGCGGACACGCACGCCACGAACCCGCGGTCATAGGCGCACTCTACCCATTTTAAGGGACAAACCAATATTCGGGTACAGCAAAGGCGGGCACCTCCCCCACTCTCGTGGAGGCGGTACCCGCCTCAGCAAGGAACCTTCAGTCCAAAACTACCGAATCGTAGCTACCGACTGAACCAATCAGCTGCAGCTTAGCTACAACGGTTCGGGTGCTTAGAACACCACTGGTTGTACTCTTCAACGTAACGCTGGTGCTCAGCGTAAGTGCGGGAGTACTTAGTCTCACCGGAATCCAGGTCCACAGTCACCCAGTAGTAGTACGGGTTCTTCTCAGGAGCCGCAGCAGCCTTAATCGAAGCCAGCTGCGGGGAACCAATCGGACCCTTCGGAAGACCCTTATTCGCATAAGTGTTGTACTTATTGCTCTTATCGGCCTTCTGCTCTTCAGTCAGGTGGTACGAACGGACACCCAGACCGTAAGTCACGGTCGCATCCGACTGAATCAGACCCGAGGTCTCACCATCGGGGTTGTTCAGACGGTTCTCAATGATGCCTGCAACCGCCACGTAGTCCTTCGGCTGAGCCTCAAGCTCCACGATGGAGGCGATGGTCAGAACCTCGAAGGTCTTCTGGTCGCCGCTCACGCCGGCTTCCTTCAGGTCAGCCTTGGTCTTATCAACCATGGTCTGAATGACCTTCTTGATGTCGGTGTCCTTCGGGAAGCGGTACTCGCCCGGGTGCAGCCAACCCTCAATCGAGGGGAAGTTGCTCGGCACACCGTACTGGGTGTAGTTGCTGACCGCGTCCTCAACCTGCTTGCGGGTGAACGCACCATCGGAGCCAGAAACAATCAAATCGATGGTCTCGCTCACGCGCTTACCCTGCGGAATCGCCAGGTACAGTACGTTGCTGTTCGCCTCGATAATGGTCGTAATCGCGCTCGAGCTGCTCATGTGCTGCTGCAGTTCGTAGGTGCCAGGCTGCAGGTACTTGCCCTTGCTCTCCTTGGTGTACACCTCAACGAACTTATCAGCATCAGCAATAACGCCCGCCGCCTCAAGCTCCTGCGCCACCTGCGCGGTGGACTGGCCAGAACGAATCGTGAACGTCACGGTCGTACCATTGCCGCCACCCGAGTAGTCACGAGTCTTGAACGGGTCATAGCGAGTAATCAAGGCACCCGAAATGATGACCAGAGCCACCACAAACAAGGAAATAGCGCTCAGCATGATGGCGCGGCGGCGGCGCTTACGCGCACGCAACGTAGCCACCGACACGATTTCCTGTTCCATCGTGATGCCGGTGATGCCCTTACGTTCATCCTCGGCTGTCGGCCTAAAGAGGTCGAGCCCGCTCTCTTCGGGATGTTTATTCTGTTCGGTCACTGAAGGTTCTCCGTTTCGTTGACGGCACCGACCGTGGTCCCTTCTGACTCGGACGGTCGGTTTTCTTCGTGGGCCGGATCGCTCACCTTGTACCCGGCTACGGACTGCCCCGCTTTGAGGGCATCCAGGCTGTACTGCAAAATGTTCACAGCCGCCACCTGGTCAACCATAGTCTTGAAATCTCGGCTGGAAACCCCAGCCTCGTGCAGTGCACGGTGAGCGCTCACGGTGGTGAGTCGCTCATCCACCAGCCAAATGTTAATGTGTGTTTTCTCTTCGGCATCCAGCTCGGAGCGCAGAGCCTGAGCGTACTCCCGAGCCATTTCCGTGGAGGGAGAATCCCCGCCACGCATGGTCCTCGGAAGCCCGACGAAAACCTCCACCACCTCGTTCACCTCAATCAGCTTACGCAAAACACGGCGGTCAGAGTTCTTCTTCGCGTCGCGGCGCAGCGTCTTGAGCGGGGTGGCGAGAATACCGTCGGGGTCGCTGAGGGCGGTGCCGACGCGGGCGTTACCCACATCGACACCCATCCGCACTCCGCGCTGGAATTCTGCCATGTTTAGGCCTGAGCCTGTGCGATAGCATCGCGGACAGCGTCCAGTGCAGCACCAATCTTGGATGCGTCCTGGCCACCACCCTGAGCGACGTCGTCCTTACCGCCGCCACCGCCGCCGAGAACACCGGCAGCGACGCGGACCAGAGCGCCAGCCTTCACGCCAGCCTCGCGAGCACCCTCGTTGGTTGCCACCAGGACGACGGGGCGGCCATTAGCCACACCCACCACGGCGACAACAGCGGCCTCGGACCCGAAGCGCGAACGCAGATCCAGAGCCAGGTCACGAACGCCGTTAGCATCCAGTTCGCCAGCGTCATGCGCCAGAACGCGCACGGAACCGATGGTCTGTGCGTTCTCCAGCAGCTTGCCAGCCTCAGCCTGCAGCTTCTCGCGGCGCAGCTGAGCCAGTTCCTTCTCAGCAGCCTTCAGCTTAGCCAGAGTCTGGTTAATCTTCTCCGGCAGATCAGCGGAAGACTGAACCTTCATCAGGCCGGTCAGCTGGTTCACCAGGGTACGCTCAGCAGCCAGGTGGTTGAAGGAGTCCAGACCCACCAGAGCCTCAACACGGCGGTTACCGGAGCCAACAGAGCTCTCGGTCAGCAGGGTCAGCGAACCAATCTCAGCGGACGAACCAACGTGGGTACCACCGCACAGCTCGCGGGAGAACTCGCCGCCGATCTCAACAACACGCACCACGTCGCCGTACTTCTCACCGAAGAGGCTCATAGCGCCCAGAGCCTTAGCCTCAGCCAGCGGCATCTCACGAGTAATCACCTCGTGGTTATCGCGGATCGCGAGGTTAGCAACCTCTTCAACCTCACGCTTAGCGGACTCGGACAGGCCCTCGCCCCACGCGAAGTCGAAGCGCAGGTAGCCTTCCTTGTTGAAAGAGCCACGCTGAGTAGCCTCGTTGCCGAGCACCTGGTGCAGGGCAGCGTGAATGATGTGGGTACCGGAGTGTGCCTTCTCACCGTCGCGGCGGCGCTGAACGTCAACCTGTGCCACAACATCGGCACCGGTGTGAACCTCGCCCTCACGCACAACGGCGCGGTGAACGCTCAGGCCCTTCACGGGCTGCTGAACGTCCTGAACGTCAATGACGAAGCCGTTGCCGGTAATGACACCGGTATCAGCTGCCTGGCCACCAGCCTCCGCGTAGAACGGAGTCTCATCCAGGACAACCTCAATCTTGTCGCCAGCCTTAGCGGCGGGCACGGAAACGCCGTCCACCAGGATTGCGCGCAGCTTAGTCTCAGTACGCAACTCGGTGTAACCGGTGAAGATGGAGCCGCGCTCGTCCACGAGCTTACGCAGCTCGGACAGGTCAGCAAACGCACCCTTCTTCGCCTTAGCGTCAGCCTGCGCACGGTGACGCTGCTCAGCCATCAGCTCGCGGAAAGCCTTCTCGTCAACCTTCACGCCAGCCTCAGCAGCCATCTCCAGGGTCAGGTCGATCGGGAAGCCGTAGGTGTCGTGCAGAGCAAACGCCTCAGCACCAGAAACAGCGTTGGAGCCGTCCTTCTTAGCGGCAGCAACAGCCTCTTCCAGGCGCTCAGTACCGGTCTCAATGGTGTGCAGGAACGCCTTCTCCTCAGCGTACGCAATGCGGGAAATACGCTCGAAGTCGTCAGCAACGTACGGGAAAGCACCCTTCATCGCATCACGCGAAGCCGGGAACAGCACGGGCAGGCAGGGCTCAGTAACGCCCAGCAGACGCATCGCGCGAATCGCACGGCGCATCAGACGGCGCAGAATGTAGCCGCGACCCTCGTTGGAGGGGGTCACGCCATCAGCAATCAGCATCAGCGAAGAGCGGATGTGGTCAGCCACCACGCGCATACGCACGTCGTCCTCGTAGCCCTCGTCCTCAGCGGACTCAGAGCCGTGGTACTTCTTACCGGACAGCTTAGAAGCAGCGTCCAGAACGGGGCGAACCTGGTCGGTCTCGTAGAAGTTCTCAACACCCTGCAGCAACATGGCAAGACGTTCAACGCCCAGACCGGTATCGATGTTCTTCTTCGGCAGATCACCCAGAATCTCGAAGTCATCCTTGCCGATGCCCTCGCCACGCTGGTACTGCATGAACACGAGGTTCCAAATCTCAATGTAACGGTCATCGTCAGCCGCCGGGCCGCCTTCCTTACCGTACGCGGGGCCACGGTCGTAGAAGATCTCCGAGTCGGGGCCTGCGGGGCCGGGCTGACCGGTGGACCAGTAGTTTTCCTTCATGCCCATACGCTGAATACGCTCAGCCGGGAAGCCCACCTTGTTGTGCCAAATGTCGAAGGCCTCATCGTCACCCTCATAAATGGTGACCCACAGACGCTCGGGGTCCAGGCCGTAGCCGCCCTCCTCAACGGAAGAGGTCAGCAGCTCGTAAGCAAACGGAATCGCCTTCTCCTTGAAGTAATCACCGAAGGAGAAGTTACCAGCCATCTGGAAGAAGGTACCGTGACGCGCAGTCTTACCGACCTCTTCAATGTCCAGGGTGCGGATGCACTTCTGCACGCTGGTCGCGCGGGAGAACGGAGGGGTCTCACGGCCCAGGAAGTAGGGAATGAACGGCACCATGCCGGCGATGGTGAACATAGCGCCGGGCTCGTTCGAAATCAGCGATGCCGAAGGCACCACAGTATGGCCGCGGGAAGCGAAGAAATCGATCCAGCGCTTAGAAATCTCCTGTGAGAGCATCTCGTTCCTTAGAGTAATCTGTGCGAAATTCTAAATTAGTCTACTGACCTATGGTGCCTGCCCAAGAGCAAAATGGCTAATCGAGCCAGTCTCGTACCGTGGTTTACGGGCGAAAACACCATCTTTTAAAACCTAGTTGAAGAAGCCGTCACCGAGCTGACGGTCACGCGCAATACGCTGCTCACGCGCTCGCTTCTGAGCCTCTTCCAAAGAGGCAATCTCAGCCTCCACCTCAATGAGTTCACGCTCAGCCAGGCGGCGGTTCGTGGACTCAATCTCAGCCGAGCTCATCTGGCGGTCCCACGTATCCAGGGAGCCAGGACGCAGATCCTGCTTCTGGCGCTCCACCTTAGCGTTGAGCTCCATCTCCTTCTCCTGCATGCCCTCACGCACGCGGGCGGCGAACTCAACAGCACGCAACGCATACGGCTGCAGGGGCTTGCCAATCTGCGAATCGAAGAACTTTCCCATCTGAGACTCCGGGTTGAGGGCAAGCTCACCGTGCTCACGCATGAGCAGGGCGCTGCCGGGGGTACGCTGAGCAGGTTCGGAGGCGGCACGCCTGGAAGCGAAGTAACCAACCGCCGCGCCGGCGCCAAGCAGAAGAGCTGAACGAAGCAGACCCATTAGTTCTCACCGCCTGCAGAGTAAGAGCCGCCCTGTGCCGAACCGTACTGGCCACCAGCGTTGCCGGTGCCGTGCGCATCGCCGGTCTTGCCGCCGCGGAACGCCTGACGCACACCGTACGAGAAGGACGCAACCTTAATCAGCGGCTGACCCACAGTCGAGGTCACCAGCGAGGACAGCGCAGAAACGTTCGCGGACGCATCCGAAACGTTCGAGGTGATGTCGTCAACCTTCTCCAGCTGCTCATTGGTGGTCACCACAGTGCGGGTCACCTCTTCAATGAGGGGGCCGGTGCTCTGGTTCAGCGAACGAATCGTCACGATAAGCTCATCAAACACCTTGGTCAGGCGAATAATGGGTAGCGCAAGAAGTGCCACCAGAATCGCAAAAACTCCTGCTGCAATCAGGCCCGCAATATCTCCGCCGGTCATCTATAACCCCATTCCGCTCAATGCATGATGCTTATCAAAGTCGTACAAGACCGCGTGCCACCGTGGCACGCAGCCGGACTGTATACACAGTTCAATCCCCTATTTTAGTCGAAAAATCCTTCAAGCGCCCCCTAAACTCTCATGAAACTCCCAGCGACGGAAGATTCACAGGTTCAGCGGCATCACTGCCCTGTAGTGTATATACCCCAAAAACCCGCGCGTTAAACGGGAACAACCCGCCCCCACCGAACGGTGCAGGACGGGTTGCTTCTCGAAAAATCGAGATTATGCCAGACGCGAGTAGTACTCAACGACCAGCTGCTCGTCGCAGATCACGGGAATCTCTTCGCGCTTGGGCTTGCGCTCAAGCTTTGCGTGCAGCTTCTCGATCTCAACGTTCAGGTATGCGGGAACCTCGGGCAGAACTGCCTGGTTCTCACCTGCAGCCGCAGCCTGGAAGGGGGTGGTCTTCTCAGCCTTGGGGTGAACGTGGATCAGCTGGCCGGGCTTGACGTGGAACGAGGGGCGGTCCACGCGAACGCCGTCAACCATGATGTGACGGTGAACAACCATCTGACGTGCCTGTGCAATGGTGCGGGCGAAACCTGCACGCAGAACCAGAGCGTCGAGGCGGGTCTCGAGCAGCTCGACCATGTTCTTACCGGTCTGGCCCTCGGTACGCTTTGCCTCGAGGTATGCGCGGCGCATCTGTGCCTCGCGGATGTTGTACTGAGCGCGCAGACGCTGCTTTTCCTTCAGCTGGGTAGCGTAGTTGGAGTCAGCCTTCTTGCGGGCACGGCCGTGCTGGCCGGGGCCGTAAGGACGACGCTCGAGGTACTTTTCTGCCTTCGGGGTCAGTGCAATGCCCAGGGCACGGGACTGACGCACGGTACGGCGGGTGCGGTTGTGCTTAGCCACAATCTACCTTTCTATGTGAGGCTCCTGCACCCTCACGGGTGGGGCCTCGGTCTGTTGAATACTGGCCTCCTCGGTTGACCCCGCCGGAATCCGTACGCGACCGATTCGGTCGTTGCTGTACGGCGGTGGGGCGGAGAGCTCGGGGCAGAGTACCCCGCAGCTACATTACTGACGCTCGCACGAATGCGGGCATAGTAATTGCCAGACCCGTCAAGCTTACCGGATACACCCGGGCTTTACCAGCCTTTTGGGAAATCTTTGGTTTAAATCACTGTGCGTGTGGGTTTTTAATACTTACCCACACGACCCCAATAGAAAATATTTGCACCCGTCAGCGCTATTTAGGTGCACCTTTCCCGAAAAATTGCGGGGTCGAGATGTTGGATTGTAATCATTTCGTTATTTTTAACCTGTGAATCTATGGGATTAGCTTGAATCAGACCCCCATATCGCCTAGACTAGAAACCATAACAAGCTTGGCGTCCGCCCTTCCGGGAAGGCCGATAGTCAAGACGTCTATCACAACTCAAAACTCTGACGCGGTGCGCAGTACTACCGAGGTACTACGCACCGCTTTCTGTTTGCGCTCAGCCCTATACGGCTGCTTGCTCTATACGGTTGCTTTCCTGCCGAGGCGCGCCACTCCCCCGGTGGTCAGCAGTCAAAATAGTAGGTATCTCGATGGGAGCCGCGTATGCTAACGGGTCGTATCCTGCACCGGAGCCGCATCCAAAATACGGCGAATACGCTCACGACGCTCCGTCAACGTACGCTCAAAACCATGCTGAGTCGGCTCATAATACACCGTGCCACGCAGAGTATCCGGCAGGTACTGCTGCGCCGCCACATGCCCCGGCTCATCATGCGCATACACATACCCCACGCCGTGACCAAACTGCTTAGCCCCCGCATAATGACCATCACGCAAATGCACCGGAACCTGACCCGAAGCACCCGCACGCACATCCGCAATCGCGCGGTTAATCGCGTTATACGCCGCATTCGACTTCGGCGCGAGCGCACAATATATCACCGCCTGCGAGAGGATAATGCGCGCCTCCGGCATGCCCACCAGCGCCACCGACTGCGCCGCAGCCGTCGCCACCTGCAACGCCTGCGGATCAGCCAAACCAATATCCTCACTCGCCAAAATCATGATGCGACGCGCCACGAAACGCGGATCCTCGCCGCCCTCCAGCATGCGCGCCAAGTAGTGCACCGCGGCGTCCGCATCAGAGCCGCGCATGGACTTAATGAACGCACTCACCACGTCATAATGCTGATCGCCCGAACGGTCGTAGCGGATCGCGGCGCGGTCCACCGCCTCCGTAGCGTGCGCCAGGGTGATGCGCACGGGTGCGGCAGGTTCGGCCTCTTCGGCACCGGTTTCTGCGGGACCAGTTTCTGCCGGGGCATTTCCCGCAGCTTCAGCCTCGCTAAAGGCAATCGCAGCCGCCGCCTCCAGGGAGGTCAGGGAGCGGCGAGCGTCGCCTCCCGAAACCGCCGCGAGGTGGGCGCGCGCGTCCTCATCGATGACCGCCGCACCATCAAAACCGCGCGGATCAGCCAACGCACGGTCAATCAGCTGCTCAATATCGGACTGCTCCAGCGAATGAACCCGCAACAGCAGCGAGCGCGAGAGCAGCGGCGAAATAATGCTGAACGACGGGTTCTCCGTCGTAGCCGCCACCAGAATCACCCAGCGGTTCTCCACGCCGGGCAGGAGCGCATCCTGCTGAGCCTTCGTGAAACGGTGAATCTCGTCGAGGAACAGCACGGTGGTCGTGCCGTACATGTCGCGGTCGAGCAGCGCCTGATCCATGACCGCGCGCACATCCTTCACGCCCGCAGTAATCGCCGAAAGCTCCACGAACTTACGACCCGGCGCGCGCGCAATCACATGCGCCAGAGTGGTCTTACCCGTACCCGGCGGGCCGTACAAAATCACCGAGGACGGGCCAGCCGGTCCGGCATTCTCCCCCGCCAACACGCGCAGAGGCGCACCCGGAGTCAGCAGATGCTCCTGGCCGAGGACCTCGTCAATCGTGCGCGGACGCATACGCACCGCCAACGGCGCACGAGACGCCGAACGGGCAGAATACGCACGCGACGCAGAGGCACGCGAGGAGGAGGGCTCCTCAGCGGGCGCACCAATCAGGCTCACGCGGTCCCCGTCATCGGGCAACTCAAGATCAAAGAGGGAATCAGCCATAGTCTTACTCTATCGTTTCAAAGGCTTGAGGTGGGTTCGGGGTGCGGATTTAGCTCGCGGCGTGACACCGCACAGGTTTTCGGTAGGTTAGTGTCTTCGCCGTGGGTTTTAAACCCCGGGGCAAGGCTTTAAACCCCGGGACAATCCACTAACCTATCGAAAGCGCCGGCCTAGAGGGTCTCACTATCGAGAATCAGGGTCACCGGGCCGTCATTGACCAGCTCCACCTGCATGTCCGCACCGAACACGCCGGTCTCCACGTGCAGGCCACGCTCACGCAGTGCCTGAACATAGTCGTTGAACAGCGGCTCACTCACCGGACCGGGTGCAGCGGCAGACCAGGAGGGGCGGCGGCCCTTCTTCGCATCCCCGTACAGGGTGAACTGGCTAACCGCCAGCACGGGTGCGCCCTCATCGAGCAGGGACTTCTCCCCCTCCATCAGGCGCAGGTTCGCGGTCTTATCGGCAAGCTTCGCAATCTGTGCCGCACCGTCACCGTGCGTGATACCGACCAGCACCAGGTAGCCGGGGCGGTCAATCGCGCCGACCGTCTCACCCGCCACGCGGACCGCCGCGCGGGTCACACGCTGAATAACTACTCGCATCGTTCACCTTTCAACTGGGTTCATCTTTCAACTTGGAGCCGGCCTTCACCGAGCTCATATATCTCTTTCGACACCACACTCGGTAGCCGTTTTAGAGGCGGCTGTTTTAGACGCGGCTGGTTTAGGGGAGCCGCAGTTCTAGAGGCAGCCGCCTCAGAGCACGCCGCGCAGCTGCACGGCACGCAAAAACTGGTTCGCCGCCCGCGGGGTACGAAACTCAATAAAACGCTTCTGCAGATGCTGCCCGCGAGCCTCCGCCAGCAACTCCCCGACGTGCGGGTAGCTCCTCCACGTGTACCGAATCATGTTGTCCGGGTCGCGCAGAATATTCTTCAGCGGCGGCTCCACATTATCAGCCCACAGCCTCTGACCCGTCACCGCGCGCCGCACCGTCCGGCGAACCACACGCCACATGACCACCGCACGGCTATAGCGTAGGTAAATCACCACATCCGCACGCTCCAGCAGGCGGCCGCGCACCTGCGGATACTGCCACTCCGTAATCCAGGCAGGCCGCTCAATGAGTGTCTGAACATCCGCCTCAAAACTAGGGCGCGGAGTCCAGTCCGGACCCCAATGCAACGAGTCCATCTCCGTATGCGGAATGTCCAGGAGGCGCCCCAACCGCGCCGCGAACGTCGTCTTACCGCTACCGCTCGGGCCGGCAATCAGAATACGCATGCTCCCCTCCCCCTTTGGTTAGTACACAAATCGGCACGCACGCCAGTTGATACAAAAGGTGGGCTGCGACCCTGCACCAGCAGAATACACAGCCCACCCTCAACGGCGACCCCGGCACAACTCAACGCCCGCCGGGTTCACGCCGCACAGGCCCGCACCCCCTACAGGGCACACGACCAAAGACTAGAGAAGATTACTCCTCGTCCTTCTTCTTCGGCTTGAAATCAACGCCGGCTTCCTTACGCTGCTCCGGAGTAATCGGTGCAGGAGCCGCAGTCAGCGGATCAAAACCATTACCGGTCTTCGGGAACGCAATAACCTCGCGGATCGAATCAACGCCAGCCAGCAGAGACACAATACGGTCCCAACCGAATGCAATACCACCCATGGGCGGTGCGCCGTACTTGAACGCATCCAGCAGGAAGCCGAACTTCTCCTGAGCCTCTTCCTCACCAATGCCCATCACAGCGAACACGCGTTCCTGCACGTCACGGCGGTGAATACGGATCGAACCGCCACCAATCTCGTTACCGTTGCAGACAATGTCGTAAGCGTACGCCAGAGCCGAACCCGGGTCGGTGTCGAAAGTATCCATGAACTCGGGCTTCGGGGAGGTGAACGCGTGGTGCACAGCAGTCCACGCGGAGTGACCCAGAGCCACGTCACCGGACTCAGTAGCCTCAGCAGAAGACTCGAACATGGGAGCGTCAACAACCCACACGAAGGACCACTCGCCGTCCTTAATCAGGCCGGTACGGTGACCAATCTCAACACGAGCAGCACCCAGCAGCGCACGGGAAGCCTTAGCCTCACCAGCAGCGAAGAAGATGCAGTCGCCGGGCTTCGCACCGGTAGCCTCAGCCAGGCCAGCACGCTCAGCGTCAGTAATGTTCTTAGCCACCGGACCGGTCAGCTCGCCATCCTCCTGAATGAGGACATAAGCCAGGCCCTTAGCGCCGCGCTGCTTCGCCCACTCCTGCCAAGCGTCCAGGGTACGGCGAGGCTGAGAAGCACCGCCGGGCATGACAACAGCACCCACGTAAGGAGCCTTGAAAACGCGGAAAGTGGTGTCCTTGAAGTACTCGGTCAGCTCAGTCAGCTCCAGACCAAAACGCAGGTCAGGCTTGTCCGAACCGTACTTCTCCATCGCATCCTTGTAGGTCATGCGCTGAATCGGGCGGGGAACCTTCACATCAATCAGGTTCCACACGGCCTCAACGATGCGCTCGCCCAGCTCAATGATGTCTTCCTGATCAACGAACGACGCCTCAATGTCCAGCTGAGTGAACTCAGGCTGACGGTCCGCACGGAAATCCTCATCACGGTAGCAACGAGCAATCTGGTAGTACTTCTCAATACCGCCCACCTGCAGCAGCTGCTTGAACAGCTGCGGGGACTGCGGCAGAGCGTACCACGAACCCGGAGCCAGACGAGCCGGCACCAGGAAGTCACGCGCACCCTCAGGGGTCGAACGGGTCAGGGTCGGGGTCTCGACCTCAATGTAGCCGTCCTCGGCCAGCAGGTTGCGTGCCGCACGGTTCGCGTCCGAACGCAGGCGCATGATGCGAGCCGGCTCCGGGCGGCGAAGATCCAGGTAGCGGTAGCGCAGGCGCGCCTCCTCACCCACCTCAACGTGCTCGTCAATCTGGAAAGGCAGCGGAGCGGCAGTGTTCAGCACCTCAACGGCGGACACCTCAACCTCAATCTCGCCGGTCGCCAGGTTCGGGTTCTCATTACCCTCCGGGCGCTTAGTCACCAGACCGGTCACGCGCAGCACGTACTCGTTGCGCAGGTGCTCAAAATCAGCCTCATTGTGGAAAACACACTGGGTGACACCCTCACGGTCACGCAGGTCAACGAAAGCGACACCACCGTGGTCGCGGCGGCGAGCCACCCAACCGGTCAGGGTAACAGTCTCTCCAATATTTGCGGCGGTCAGCTCGCCGTTGGTGTGAGTGCGAAGCACAGACATTCCTTTCATAGCGGGCACCTCACGACTATAGACAGTAGCCGGGTACACGCGGTTGATGATATGCGCACACTGCGTGCGCCTCATATATTGTATCCCCTCCGGGCAGGTCGATGGCGGGTCGGGGCAAGTCAGGCACCAGAAAATAGGACGCGGAGGCGGGGGTGCAGGTTTGTGCCATGGGTTAGTGTCTTCTGTCGTAGTTAAAAACCATGGCAGAAGACACTAACCTATGGTCGAAATTTGTAGCGTTCACCTTACCGCATGAGCAGTCCCCGAAGATGGGTGATGGCTTCCCGCTCTTTCTGAAAAATATCAGCCCAAGTTAGGTGCACGACCGTCCACCCGGTGCGGGTCAGTGCGCGATCGCGGGCTGCCTCGGAGCGATCCCTGCCGGGGTGGTCCACGTATTTCTGTTCGCCGTCAAACTCGAGAATCACCCGCGCCTCGGGCCAGGCGAAGTCCACCCGATAGTTACGACCCTCGCACGAAATTGGGTACTGCGTCATGGGAGTAGGCAACTCATGTTCCATAAGCAGGCATCGGGTGAGGCTCTCACCTGCCGACTCGCTGGATGCATCCACCGCCTGCGCCAGAGTGCGCCCGGAGGAACCGCCGTACCCGGTGAGGTTCAGCAGAGCCTCGATAACTTCGTGGGGTTCCATCAGTCCCCGTCGCATGATGGAGTCGGCGAGGACCACCGCCTCCCGAAAGGGCATAGTGCGAGCGCAATCCTGCAACGTGCGGGCCACCGTTGTCGCCATGACGGGTGTACCGGGTATTGCGGTCACCGCGTTAGGGTCAAAACCTCGCCTGTGCCTGCAGATGCGCCCCCTATCAGACGGACTAGTGGCGGTACTGTACACATGCACGATTGAGGGCGCGTTGAGTACATCTAGCCCCCAGAGTGCAGCTGCTGATGTGTGTGAGAAAACCCCTTGAAGACCCATGAGATGGGCGGCAATGCACCGTACCGCGAGCCGCTCATCGGGGGTGAGCGCCTGGGCATCGCGGGTGTAGATATAGGCTCCTCGCTGAATACGTTGTAGGGTTCCTGCCGCCACCATCGCACGGATATGCCGGGCACTAATACCTCGTGAGTTGAGGATGCGAGGGGTGAGCACGAGAGAGTAAAGCTCGGCTGCACGTGTGATTGGGGGTTGCACGGCTGGGATTCGGGGGTTCAGGATATTTTCGGTATTCATGGCTTTATCCTGGCAGTCTCTGCGAAGTTGTGGGGCCTGTTCGTGAAATCTGTGGATAACTTCGCTGTTTTTAGAGAAATATTCACTATCCACAGGTTTAGGTTGTATCTCAGGATTTTTGTGCCATAGGTTAGTGTCTTCTGCCATGGTTTTTAACTACGACAGAAGTCGCTAAACCATGGCACAAATTCACGTGACCGAAAAGCACACAAAAAACCCGCCCGGCAGGGAGGTCAACATCCTCCCCACCAGGCGGGTACACATCCATATGCAGGCTTGCAGTAACCAAATAATCACAGCAGCCAGATATTACCGCGGCCAAGCACCGCAGGCATTACAGGCCCCTAATGTTTACAGGCCCTCAGCACGCACAATCTGAACGTGCAGGTCCTCAGCCGGCGGCATCCACGAAGCCGGATCAGCAGCAACCTGCTCACCCGAACGGATGTCCTTCACCTCATGAACCGGAGCACCCGACTCATCCGATGAAATGAACCACACGAACGGAATGCCGCGCTTCTCAGCGTACTTAATCTGCTTACCGAACTTCGCCGCATTCGCAGACACTTCGCAGGCAATACCGCGGGCACGCAGCGCATCCGCAACATCATTCGCAGCGGACCAGCCCTCATCATTCGTCAGGGCAACAAACACAGCCGAAGGCACCTTACGGCTCGCCTGCGCAAAACCCTGCGACAGAATACGAGCCACCACACGAGTCACACCAATCGACAGGCCAACACCCGGGTACGTCTTCTTACCGTTCGATGCCAGCGACTCATAACGGCCACCCGAACAAATCGAACCCAGCGACTCGTGACCAACCAGAACAGTCTCATACACGGTACCGGTGTAGTAGTCCAGGCCGCGAGCAATCGACAGGTCAGCCAGCACCTTACCCGGCGCACGGCGGGACGCCTCCTCAATGACCTCAGCCAGCTCAGCAAGACCCTGATCCAGCAGCTCATGCTCCACCGAATACTTAGCGGCAAGCGCACGCACCTGCTCCACAAAAGAAGCATCCTCGGTGCGGATCTGCGCCAGCTCCAGGGCGGCAGCGGCAGCATCCGCGCTCGCACCGGCCTCAGCCTGCAGCTCCTCAGCCACACGCTCAGCACCGATCTTCTCCAGCTTGTCAATAGAACGCAGAACAGCCGCAGTATCAGTCAAACCCAAGCCCAGGTAGAAGCCCTCAGCCAGCTTGCGGTTATTCACACGCAGCTTGAACTCAGGAATCGGCAGCTTCGACAGCGCATCAACAACAACCAGCGCCAAGGTCACGTCGTAACGGAACGGCAGCTCACCGTCGCCAACCACGTCAATATCAGCCTGAGTGAACTCGCGGGCACGACCCTCCTGCGGACGCTCACCACGCCACACCTTCTGAATCTGGTAACGCGAGAACGGGAAATTCAGGTAACCGGCGTTCTCCACCACATAACGGGCAAACGGTACGGTCAGGTCAAAGTGCAGAGCCAGCTTTTCCTTAGCCTTAGCAGCCTCGTCCTCCTGCAGGCGAGAAATTGCGTAAACTTCCTTGTCAATCTCACCCTTGCGCAGCAGCTGCTCAATAGTCTCTACTGAACGAGTCTCAATCGGGGAGAAACCGTGCAACTCAAAAGTCTCACGCAAAGTGTCCAGAACATGATTCTCAACCAACCGCTCAGCCGGAAGATACTCGGGAAAACCAGACAGCGAAGCCTTGCGAGCCATACGCGATACTCCTTGACAAAGAACTCGACAACAAAACCCCGGAACACCTCCGGGCATATCTACCCATCATACCAACACCCACCCCAGCACAGCACCCACTCCCCCAGCACACCCGACACAAACTCGCACAAACCCGCAGCCGGCAGGTTCGCCTACAACACAACACGACCAGACACTACTCACACACACCCCACAGAGGCTATGCTTAGGAGGTGCACACGCACACCCAAACGGGTGCCCACCACGGGGAACAGCGCAAAGGCGCCCCACCCCCAGCACCCCCGAGTGAAAGAGTTATAGCGGTGACTACCAAACCCGACGACACTGTAAACCTCGAAAAGGCACGCCAGTACGGCCGCGTCTCCGAGGACGGCCACGTCTTCGTCATTGTCGACGGCGAAGAATACGCCGTAGGCCAGCTGCCCGGCGCCTCCGAAGAAGAAGCGCTCAGCTACTTCGCCCGCAAGTTTGAAAACGTCGAGGCGCAGGTTGCCCTGCTCGAATCCCGCCTCGCCAACAACGCCCCCGCCGCAGACCTGCAGAAGGGCATCACCTCCATCGGTGCACAGATTGGTGTGCGTAACATGGTCGGTGACTACTCCGGCCTGCAGAAGCGCCTCATCTCCCTCGCAGAGCAGATCGCTGAACTCGGCGAAAAGCAGCAGCAGGCACGCACCGAAAACCGTGAACGCGCCCTCGCCGTCCGCGAAGAAATCGTCGCGGAAGCCGAGCAGATTGCCAGCCAGGACCCCGACCAGATTCACTGGAAGAACTCCCACTCCCGCATGAACGAACTGTTCGAAGCGTGGAAGAAGGCGCAGCGCGAAATTCACCTGGCAAAGAGCGTAGAGGATGAGCTGTGGAAGCGTTTCCGCGCAGCCCGCACCACCTTCGACCGCAACCGCCGCGCACACTTCTCGCAGCTGGACGACCGCAACGCACGCATCAAGCGCGCCAAGGAAGAGCTGATTGCACGTGCGGAAGAGCTGTCCACCTCGACTGACTGGTCTGAGACTTCCCGCGTATACGGCGACCTGATGCGTGCCTGGAAGCAGGTACCCCGCGGCCACCGTCGCGAAGACGACAAGCTGTGGGCACGCTTCCGCGCGGCGCAGGACGTGTTCTTCAACGCCCGCAACGAAGCCGAAGCAGCGCAGGACGCAGTCTACGCCGAAAACCTCAAGGTCAAGGAAGCACTGCTCGAAGAAGCACGCGCACTCCTGCCCGTCGAAGACATTGAGGGCGCGAAGGCCGCCTTCGAGAAGATCCTGGACCGCTGGGATGCAGCAGGCCGCGTACCCCGCAACGACCTGCGCCGCATCGACGGCGAACTGCGCCGTATTCAGGACGAAATCAACGGCGCCGAAGAGGCAAAGTGGAAGCGCAACGACCCCGCCAAGGCGGCACGCGCGAACTCCCTGCTCGCACAGATCGAGGACTCCCTCGCCGAGCTGGAAGCAGAGCTCGCCGCAGCTGAAAAGGGCGGCGACTCCAAGAAGATTGCTAAGGCTAAAGAAGCTCTGGAGGCGCGCCGCGCCTGGGCAGCAACCCTGCAGGGCTTCGGCAACTAGGGTCTAGCCGAAGGCCTAAATAACGGTGTAATTAACGCCGAGAAGCCACATGTGTTTCGAAAAGCCACCATTATCGTGGCTTCTCGAAACACATGTGGCTTCTGCGTGTCTGCAGGATGCGGATTGTCTATGGGATGCGGGATATCTGCGGGGTGCGGACTTTTAGGATCGGCTGGAGGGACTAGTCATCAACGGGCTCATAATTCATGATTTCCCATTTCTGCCCGTTGTGCTTCAGCTCAAATCTAAAGGTGTCATCGGTTTTATCGTCATTACTCCATTTGCGCCAGCTACCGTCAGATTCAACATAAGTCTCGTAATCCCATTCGCGGTACGCCTTCCAGAAATAGGTTTCACCGTCTTCTGACCAGGGGTTACCGTCAGCAAGATAATGGTTTATACCGCCAATGACCCATCCGCCGCTTTTGTAAAGTTCCTCGACGCCTGTATAGGCCTTACGTTCGTCTTCAAAAGTAGGGGACATGAACTTGAAAGCCATCGAGTAATCGCCAGTTTGAGTACCGTAATTACCCCACAAAATCCAGGCATCCATCGTCTTACGCATGCCCTCTAGAGACTTTTCGTTGTAGCCGTCTTCCGGAGCATTGGGTTTCGGTACATTCTGTGCTGGACCGTATTTATCAGCAGGGCGGTACTCGCCATCGGGTGCTTTTGATCCGCCCGAGTAGCCTCGGACAGTAGACGGGGTAGCGCTTGCCGAAGGCGACTCCGACACCGCTACAGACGCCGAAGCCGTTTCGCTCGGCGCTGCGGAGGCGGTGGCTGCCGCCTCGTTATTAGCCTGCTGACTGCAGGCTCCAAGAAGGGTACTGAGACCCATGAGTGCGCCGCCGTTCAACAACGCTCGACGAGTAAGAAAAACGGAAGTCATGGAAGTAGATTCCTTCTATCGGTGTGGTGTGAATGGGGGATGCTGATTAGAAAGCGGAAGATAGAGAAATTCTCGAAGCAAGAATAAGAATTCTTGCGATACTAATAAGTGCTTTATATTTCCTATTTAGTCATCTACTTGTTCAAAATCGATAATCTTCCAGCCCTCAGAGGTGTACTTGAACGAGAACTTCCACGTGTCGTCATCCTTTCTGTCATTCTCGTAAGACTTCCAATCACCGTTAGGTTCAATGTACATAACGTAACCCCACTCCCGGTACGCCTTCCAGAAGTAAGTCTCCCCCTCGATCCAGGGGTTCCCGTCAGCAATGTAGTGATCAAGTCCCGCGATAATCCAGCCGCCTCGCTTGTAGAGGGCTTCAAGACCTTCGTAGGAGTCTAGTAGTTCGGTAAAGCTGCTATCAACGAATTTGCGTGCTTGGCTGTAATCTCCGGTTTGGGCGCCGTAGTTGTTCCATTCAATCCACGCGTTGAGTGTTTTGCGTAGACCTTCATTGGATTTTTCTCGGTATCCGTCCTCAGGTGATGCAGGTTTCGGAACGTTTTGTGCCGGACCGTTAGGGTCAGCTCCGCGGTACTCCCCGTCAGGTGCCTTTGAGCCGCCGGAGTAGCCGCGGGTAATGACCGGGCTCGGAGTAGCTGATGCAGAAGAGGCATCGGAAGCCGCCGTAGAAGCTGAAGCGGAAGTCATTTCGCTCGGCGTGGCGGAGGCGGTCTCGCTCGGTGCTGCCGAGGCGCTCGCCTCATTAGCCGCCTGCTGGCCGCATGCCGCAAGCAGGGCACCAAGACCCAGAAGGGTACCGCCGCTCAACAGTGTGCGGCGGTTCAAAATAACGGAAGTCATGGAAATACATTCCTCGTATCGGTGTGAAGTGTGAATAGGGGGGCTGGTTAGAAACCGGAAGACTAACCAGCTGAAGGGGAGAACCCCGATAGCTGAGAAGCCACATGTGTTTCGAAAAGCCACGAGAATGGTGGCTTCTCGGCGAACATGTGGCTTCTCAACGTAAGACCCACAGTGGACTTTACATGTCGGGCCAGTCACGGTGCAGTGAATACTCCGTGTCCCCGTCACCGTTATCATTCAGGTGCCAGCGCTGACCGGTGCGAATATCGGCCTTGCGCAGGCGCGGGTTCGGGTTATCCTTCTTACCCATCGTGGGGTCGTTCTTGCAGCCCCAACGAGTGTCGTCGTAGCTGCAGTCACCTGCTACGCGTCCCACATCAACCCACCACACACGCACCAGCAACGGATCACTGGTCGCCTGCGGGGTCACCATCATCATCTGCCAGGGGCCGCCGTCCACACGGAAACGAGCCGTGTAGTGCACGGTCGCATACGCATGGAAGTTACCCGAACGCTGGTAGGCGTAGCTGGTATCCGTCTGCCTCGGACGCTCACGAGGGTAGGTGGTAACCGGTTTGCCCGCCGTGTAGTTGGTATCTGTGTCGCCGTTGCCGTACTCGATGACATAGGAGGAGGGCATGAGCTCAATTTCGACGTGTCCGGCGAGCATGTCTGCTTCGAGGCGGTAGGGGCCTCCGTCATCGACGTAGAAGTTGATCTGATCGCCCTTGTAGACGTTGGGGTCGCCTTCTGCTCGGCCAGTGCCTGCGGGGTTGTTGTAGGACTGGTGCAGGGTCGGCTTGCCTGGCTCTAGGGATTGGGCGGCTTCAATGATTTGCGCCATCATTTGTTCCCAGGTGGGGCCGTCGTTTGCCTTGGATTTAGTGTCCTGAACAGCCTTGATGTCTGAGGGGATGCAGTTAGCACTGGTGGGGCTCTTCAGTCCCATTGCTGGGCGACCGCGGTCCATGAATCCTGCATCAGTTTCCGGGCTGAGGTTGGTGTGTTTATAGATACCAACCTTTCCTCCCGGGGTTACGCAGTAAAGGACACCAGGGGTATTTTTAGAAGAGTAGACGTCAAAACCATTGGGGTTGTGGCTCTTTTCCCATTCATGGACTTGGGTTTTTGCTTTTTCTGCAGCTTCAGAATTTTTTGTATCTCGTACAGTATCTCCACCGGACTGATTGCGACCAGCATCGTATCTATTGGATTTAGAAGTAGGTTTGGGCTCTGGATTGTTAAAAATAGTTCCACATACCTGCGCTGAATTTGGGTTATTGCTAACACACTCTGAATACGAGCTGAATTCTCCTTCTACTCCAGACGCGGCAGTGTAACCAGCAAATGATATAAATAATGCTGCAATAGTATATTTGGCGAGAATCTTCATGGCAGATATTTAACCTTCGACTACCGTTGTTGACTCAACAAGCCAACGATCACCCGTATAACGCAACTTGATGTCCCACATATTATTGACATCATCCCCATTCTCGAAGCTCTCCCAGCTGCCGTCAGGCTCAACATACATTGCGTAAGTCCACTGCCGGTACGCACGCCAAATATAGGTCTCCCCGTCCTCAGACCAGGGCGCACCATTCGCTACAAAGTTATGAGTACCAGCAATAACCCAACCACCTTTCTCATAAAGAGATGAAATCTTCTTGCTGAAATCAATCTCTTCCTTGAAAGAAGGGCTCACAAATTTAAGGGTTTCCGTATAGTCTCCAGTTTGAATTGAGTAATTTTCATTCAAAATCCAAGCGCGAATCGTCTTCTCCAAGCCGGAAATCGACTTCTCGCGGTAACCCTCTTCGGGAGCCGGAGGCTTAGGCACGTTCTGGGCGGGTCCCTTCGAATCAGCAGGGCGGTACTCACCATCCGGCGCCTTGGAGCCGCCCGAGTAGCCTCGGACAGTAGACGGAGTAGCGCTTGCCGAGGGCGACTCAGATGCCGCCGCAGAAGCCGAAGCGGTATCACTCGGCGCGGCGGAGGCGGCGGCGGCCGCCTCGTTATTAGCCTGCTGGCCGCACGCCGCAAGCAGGGCACCAATGCCCACAAGTGCGCCGCTACCCAACAGGGTACGGCGGTTGAAAATGGTCGAATCCATAGAAGATACGCTCCTAGCATCGGTGACGGTGTGTTATTTAGTTGCTAGTCAGACCGTTATTCACAGGTCAAACTGACTGCCGGAAGAAAAACAGCCCCGTAGCGCACCCAACAAACGCATCAATGCGTTATGGAACACTACAGTTACCACCCTACCGCATCTTTGTGTCTATTTGTGTTGCTTTGAGTGCAATAGTATCTGAACGTCATTATTCGGACACATCAATGCTTTATGCATCAAATATCTCTGCGTCCACGAAGGCGCCGACCCTGCAGAATTTGTGCCATGGTTTAGTGTCTTCGACCGTGGTTTTTAACTACGACCAAAGACACTAACCTATGGCATAAATCCGCAACTCATGACCGGATCCCATCTGTGCCAGGTGGGCGGGTCGGCTACACGGCGAGCGCATACATGTCGCGGAGGGCCTCTTCCGCCTCGTCGAGGGCATATCCGCTCTGGCAGAGCACGTCGCAGCCGTTACCGTAGCGGAGGCCGGCGAGGAACTCGCGGTCAGTCACCTCCGGCAGGTACACCATGAGGTATTCGCCGTTGTCAGTGAAGAAGTCGTCAATGTTGGCGGCGTCCTGGCCGGAGTAGAAGGCGCGGAAGTCTTCGTCATTGTAGTAACCAACCGTGTACATGAGGGGCTCCTTTGGTCGCTCGGCGGAGTGGGTGAGAACGCGTCGTTGTTCTCTACCACCAAAGGTACGGGGCGCCCCTGACAAGATAAGGGGCTGCACCACCCTGCGCCAGAAAAACACCAAAAAAAATATTGGGTGACAAGGGGTTTTCTGGAGGCGCACTCCCCCGCCAAATTCCCCCCCCCGCGCGGAAGATTAGGCGCGGACGGGCTTGCCTCCTGAGCGTTGCTGCTCCGCCTCCCACACACCGCGCGGGAAATTTGGTCATGAGTTACGGACTTCGACCATGGGTTAGTGACTCTGGGCAGGGGTTTTAACCCCCGCCAAAGTCACTAACTCATGACCGAAAATCGGCGCTGTGCAGAGGGGGTAGATTACATGGCGGGTAACTGGCTGTTTCGATAGGTTAGTATCTTCGCCGTGGGTCTTTAACCCGTAGTGAAGACACTAATCTATCGAAAGTTCCCCCACCCCTTCCCCGATTAACGGCGAAAAGCCACATGTGTTTCGAGAAGCCACCAAAGAAGTGGCTTTTCGAAACACATGTGGCTTCTGGGCGAATAACAGCAGGTTACCAAGCTACATTCGGGTCTACTCGCCCCTCAGGAATGACGCGACCTTACTCCAGAAACCCTTCTGGTTTCCAGTGTTACGGGTGCCCGTGGGGGTCGGCTGGAAAACCGGACGCTGCTGGCTCGGCGCATCCTGCTGATACGCCGGGTTCTGCTGGTACTGGCGAGGCACCGACTGGTACGGGTAGTTCGCCTGCGGGTGCTGCGGGTTCGGCTGGTAGCCCTGCGCCTGGTAACCCGGTGCCTGATAGTTCGGATCCTGATAACCCTGCGCCCGGTACGCGCCTGCCTGAGGCTGAGCACCCGGGTGGTAGTGGGCATCGGGGCGGTACTGGGATTCTGCACGGTGCGGGGCGTCCGCGTAGCCCTGTGCCTGGTATCCCTGCGGGTTTGGGCGGTACTCAGGGCTCGGCTGAGGAGCCTGCTGATACGCGGGCGCTGCCTGATTTGCCGTCGCCTGGTTCGCTGCGGGACGCGGCGGGTTAGAGTACGCGGGGCGCGGGTTCGGCTGCTGCGGCTGGGCAGGTGCCTGACGCTGTGCGGGAGCCGGACGGGCCGCCGGTGCCGGGCGCGCCTCCTGAGCGGGCTGAGCGGCAGGTGCCGGGCGCGCCTCCTGAGC
>ERZ1674046.17-NODE-17-length-51464-cov-21.538096_pt1 | contig 51464 bp, 38 predicted proteins | sample MGYA00581130_ERZ1674046 | MGnify/ENA primary metagenome ERZ1674046 (study PRJEB41354, sample SAMEA4873345) | human saliva metagenome | biome: human-associated habitat [ENVO:00009003]; feature: mouth environment [ENVO:08000002]; material: saliva material...
TCTCCTCCACATGCGAAATCAGGCCAATAGTGCGGCCGCTATCACGCAGAGATTCGATCGTGCCCATCACCATGTCCAAGGTTTCGGCGTCCAACGTGCCAAAACCCTCATCAATGAACAGGGTATCCAGCTCGATACCGCCGTTATTCGCCTGCACAACCTCAGCCAGACCCAACGCCAACGACAGCGACGCCAAGAACGACTCACCACCGGACAGCGACGACGCCTCACGCGGCTCGCCCGTCCAGGTGTCGGTAATCTCCAGGTTCAGGCCGCCGCCGGAACGGCTACCCTTCGCACGGTGATCGCTGAACACCATGCCGTAGCGGCCCTCACTCATGCGATCCAGGTGCAGTGACGCCGAGTGCAGAATCCGCTCAAACTCGGCACCCAGCACGTAACTCACCAGGTCAACCTGATGCTCATAGCCGCCCAGCGTGTCACCGCGGGCAGCCGCCGCCAGGTTCGCCAACATCTGCGCACGGTCATAACGCTGCGCCGTCTTCGCACGGAACGCCGCATACTCGCCACGCAGCACATGCAAAGAACGCAGCATGCTCTCCCGCTCACCCTCACGAAGAGTCAACCGGTGCGCCGCCGCACGCAGCTGCTCAACCCGCTCACGCACACCCTGCAGATCATCCGGCGCCTGCTCACCAGCGGCGGCACGAGCCGCCACCGCAACAATCGCCTCACGGCCAAAGCCCTCAAGGAGGCGGGCATGCTCCAGCTCGTACGCGGCAACAGCCTGCTCCAGGGCGTCGACGCGCTCGGAGGTACGCACCGCCGCATGAACCAGCTCGGCGCTCTCAAACGAAGACTCAGCCAGCAAACGCTCAGCCGCAGCAGCCGCCAAAGCATGACGCTCACGCGCCTGCCCCAACAGCAACACCGCACGAGCAAGACGCTGATGCGCCGCACGGTAACCCTCAACAGCCTCAACACGTTGCGCAAAACCCACCGCCGCACGAGCAGGCGCCAACTGCGCCGCAGCCGCCTCACAGCGCGCCGCAGCGTCGCGGTGACGAGTCTGAGCCTCAACCGCCGCGCCCTCAATGGTGCGTAGCGCCTCCTGAGCCTTCTGCCGTTCAGCCTGCACCCGCTCAACCTTCACCAGCACGCCGTCACGCGCGGTCACACGCGACTGAGCCTGCGCGAGGCGGGTCTGCGCCTGCTGCAGCTGGGCGGCGCTCTGCTCCACATCGCACTCGCCCTGAGCCGCCAGGGTCTCATACTGGGTGCGGGCGGCGGCGAGCGCCTCGGAGGCTTCCTGGTGCGCCTTGGTCGCCCGATCCTTAGCCAGCTCGTGGGTGCGCGCCTGCTTGTGAGCCTTGTCTTCACGCTCCTTGGCGGCGTCCAGGTCGGCACGCTCAACCAGCTGCTCGCCCTCGGCAATCTGTGCGGGGGCGGGGTGCTCGACCGAGCCGCAGACCGCGCAGGGTTCGCCGTCCTTGAGCTCGCGCGCCAGCAGCGAGGACGCCTGGGCGAGGCGCAGCACCTGCAGGTTCTTGAACTCCTCCGTGGCTACGAGCGCCTGCTGAGCCGAAGCCTGCCACTTTTCCTGCGCCTTCTGCTCGGCGGTGGCGGTGCGCTTGCTCTGTTTCTCAGCCTCAGCAACCGCTGCGGAGGCGGCATCGAGCTTCTGCTGCATCTGCTGAGCGGCATCGAGCTTCTGCTGCGCCTCAGTGACCAGGTGCGCGGCGAGGGTACGCTCTTCGTCGGCGGTGCTGTAGCCGGCGAGTTCTTCGGCGAGCTGCTCGGCCTGGGCGGTGAGGTCGCTCAGCCTCTTTTCGGCACGCGCCCTGTCCTGTTCGAGGGCGTTTGCCTGCTTCAGCAGGGCGGCTGCGGCGGCTTCCTCGTCGGTCAGCTGCGCGTCCTTCTTCTGCAGGGCGCGCAGGGTGTCAAGGAGCGCCTCGAGCTGGGTTTCCTGCTCGGCGGGCTCGAAATCCGGGAGTGCGGCGAAGGTGGTCTCTTCGGGGAAGATGACCTCTGCCGAGGTTTCCTCATCGCGGAGTGCCGCAAGCAGGGCGCGACCAGTCTCATCCAGCGCGGATGCACAGGCCGCCTGCTCCTGCTGGCGGGCGGCGAGCGCCTGCGATTCGGCATGGACCTGCGCGTACTGTGCGTGCAGGGGCGCGGCGGCACGTGCCTGCGCCAGCTCTTCACGCTGCGCCTTGTGCTCGTCGGCGCGTACGGTCAGGCGGGTGCGGCGCTCGCAGAGCTGCTCGTATTCGCGCCAGTCGGCCTGCAGCTGGGCGCGTTCGGCGAGCAGGCGGGTGTTCCGGTCGGCTTCGTCGGTGAGGCGCTGCTGCTCCTGCTTTTCGCGTGCGGAGGTTTCGCGGGCGCGTTCTACTCCGCCGGCGACCCATGCGTCGAGGGTTTCGGCAGTGACATTCTCGGCAGTGACGCTCTCAGCGGTGAGCTGTTCGGAAGTCTCCGCCTCCACAGGGTCTTCGGTAGCGGAGCCCTCCCCTGCAGCATCTTCAGCGTCCGGATCCGCAACATCCAGTAGCGCCTGCAGGGCGAGCATTTCTACGCGGGCACGTTCAAGGTAGCCGCGCTGGGTGTTTTCGTCCTGGGCGACTTCCTGCTGGGCGGTTTTCGCTTCTTCGGTGAGTGCGGCGAAGAGCTGTTCGTAGTGTTCGACGGGGAACATCTTTTTGAGCAGTTCTTTGCGTTCTTTGGGCTTGGACTTGAGGAATTGCGCGAACTGACCCTGCGGCAGGAGTACGACTTTGAGGAATTGTTCTTTGGTCAGGTGGGTGCGTTCGGCGATGGTGCGGTTGACTTCGGCGACGCTGCTGGAGATGGGGGTCCAGGCTTTTTCGTCGGCGGGGTCGGCGCCGGGTGCGAGTTCGGCGAGGGTTGCTTTGGCGCTTTCTTCGCGCATCTGGCCTTTGCGGGCGCCGCGGGTGATGGGCTTGTTGTAGGCGGGGGTGCGGTCGATGCGCAGGCGCTTGCCGTGGAGGGTCACGTCGAGCAGCACGCGCGGTTTGGTGCCGCTGTGTGCCGCGTAGGTGGAGTGCAGTTTGGCGGATTCGCGGTCGCTGCTGGTTTCGCCGTAGAGGGCGTAGCAGATGGCGTCAAGGATGGTGGTTTTACCGGCACCGGTGGGGCCGTTGAGCAGGAATACGCCGGCGCTGTTGAGGGTGTCGAAGTTGATTTCTTGGCGCTTGGGGTATGCCATGAAGGCTTCGAATTCGAGGGTGTGCAGGATCATGCGTTGTCCTTGTGGCTTTTGATGTGGTCGCTGAGGGTGGTGATGACGTCGCGTTCTTCGCTGGTGAGGGGGCGGTTGCGTACGTATTGGTGGAATTGGTCGAAGGTTTCGACGGGGTCGGCGTCGCGGGTGGGCGGTGCGGCGGTGGGTTTGTCGGTGGCGGGTTGGGTGCTGCGGTAGCTGAAGTGGGAGATGGTTTCGTAGCGGCTGCGCAGGCGGTCGACGGCGCCGACGGGTAGGGTTTCGTCGGTGAGTTCGATGCGGCAGTAGTAGCCCTGCTCGTAGGGGCTGTTTTCTGGGGCGTTGAGTAGCTGCTCCATGGTGCCGCGCAGGGTTTTCATATGTACGCGGGTTGCCCATTCGTGGCTGCTGATGGCGGGCTCTTCGCCGGGGTTGAGTTCGATGAGGTAGGCACCGTTGCGGTTGTGTTCTTCGCTGAATGAGAAGCCGAGCGGGGAGCCGCTGTAGCGGATGGTGTGGGTGACGGGGTAGCGCTTGTGGATGTGGCCGAGCGCTACGTAGTCGAAGCCGTCGAAGAGGGAGGCGGGTACCCAGTCGATGCCGCCGACGCTGATGTCGCGTTCGGAGTCGCTGCGGGGTGTGGTGTCTGCGCTGCCGGCAATGTCACTGCCGGTGGTGTCGCTGACGGTTGCGTGGCTCATGACGATGATGCGGTCGGCACCTTCGCCGCGGGCGCGTCGTTCTGCGGCGTCGGCGCGGATGGCGTCGGTGACGGCGCCGAGGACGGCCTGGTGGGTGGGGTCTACACCGAGGGCGGTGGCGTGGAGGCGCGGCGCGAGGTAGGGGATGGCGTAGACGTGTACGCGCAAGGTGCCGTCGGTGAGTTCGACGGGGCGGGTGGCGTCTTCGATGGTGGTGCGCAGGTGCACGCCGGAGGCTTCGAAGAAGGCGGCGCCGTAGCTGAGGCGGCGGAAGGAGTCGTGGTTGCCGGAGCTGAGGATGACTTGCACGCCGGCGCGCATGAGGCGGGTGAGTGCTTGGTCGAGCAGGGTGGTGCTTTCGGCGGTGGGGATGGTGCTGTCGTAGACGTCACCGCTGATGAGGAGGGTGTCGATACCTTCGGCGTGCACGTATTCGAGCAGTTCGTCGATGAACTGCTGGTGTTCGCGGGTGAGGGGGCTGCGGTGGAAGGTGCGGCCGAGGTGCCAGTCGGAGGTGTGCAGAATCTTCATGGTTTCAGTATGGCACTGCGTCATGTTTTGCGCCTCACAGTTCGTCATTCAGGGGTTGGAGCCCCACAGCGGCGTAGGTGCTCATGCGGAGCGGGGGCTCCCGTCCTCAAGGCGCCCCAGCGCCGCAGAGGGGGCACTCCCCCCGCGAGCGTGAGTGCAAAGCCGTTTTTGTCTAAGCCTCTCCATTCCCGGCGAGGAAGAGTAGCCAACCATCCTCGGCGTAGGTGCTCATGCGGAGCGAGGGCTCCTTCCCCGGTGTCTCCCCATCCGCGGAGTAGGCATCCTACCGCGGCGTAAGTGCTCATGCGGAGCGGGGGCTCCGTCCTCAAGGCGCCCCGGCGCCGCAGAGGGGGCACTCCCCCGCGAGCATGAGCACGAAGCCACTTGGTACCCCCGCACATCCTGAGCACAAAGTCGACTGGTACATCCCCCACGCATCCTAAGCACCCGTGGGATAATCGCCCTATGAGTTTTTCTTCTGTTGAGTTCACGCATGCACCTGAGGTTTCGGCTGAGTTTGCGGGCAGGGTGCGCGGCCTGTTGTGTGCGTCTGCGTTGGGTGATGCGCTGGGTTATCCGTTGGAGTTGTTGTCGGCTGAGCAGATTGCGGAGCGTGCCCCTAAGCCGTGGGAGTCGGCGTTTGGTGAGCTGCTGGTCAGTGATGATACGCAGCTGATGTGTTTCACTCTGGATGGCCTGACGGAGGTTTTGGAGTGGAATAATGAGGGCGCGGCGGCGGATGAGTTAGCGTGTCTGTGGTTGGCGTATTTGCGGTGGTTCCGCGGTATTGGTGAGGTTCTGCCGGAGTCTGCGCCGTTTTCGTTGGATCGTGAGATTGATGGTTCGTCGGAGTTGACGGCTCGTCGTGGTCCGGGTGCGGCAACGTTGCGGGCGTTGGGTTCGGGTGAGATGCAGTTGGTGTCGAAGTCATTGACTCCTGATGCTTTGGGTAGTGGCGCGTTGGTGCGTTCGGCGGCGTTGGGTGTTTTGCCGGTGGCGCAGGAGCGTACGGTGGTTTTGTTGGCGGTGCGTGCGGCGGCGTTGACGCATGGGCATCCGGAGGCGTTGGCTTCGGCGGCGGCGTATGCGTTGTTGGTTCGTGATTTGTTGGCGTCTCCGGCTGGCTCGTTTGATGCGTTGTTGGATTCTGCCCGCCGTGTGCTTGACTGGTGCGGCACGGTGGCGGCGGATGATTCGATTCCGGGTGATGCTTCGCGTACGGCGGCGGCGCTGAGTCGTGCCGTCGAGCTGCTGGAGGGCGGTACGGTGCCGGTGCCGGAGGCTGTGGCGGAGCATTTTGGTACGGGTTGGACGGCGCCTGAGCTGTTGGGTGTGGCTCTCTGGTGCGCGGCGGATGCTGTGAAGAGTCTGCCGGCTGATGCTGATGATGCGACGGTGCGTGGTGCCCTGTTTGAGGGGTTGTGCCGTGCGGTGTCGGTGGATTCGGATTCGGATTCGGTGGGTGCGATGACGGCGGCGTTGTGGGCGGCGGCTGGTTTCCCGGTGGGTGGCGATGAGGCTGATGCGTGGTCGGAGGCGCTGGGTCGTGTGCGTGGTTTGGATCAGGTGGAGGCGGTGGCGGACCGTTATCTGCGTCAGCTGGGTCTGTAGCGGCACTGAACCTTAACGGCGCTGAACCTCAACGGCGTAGCGGACATGCGTAGCGGGGGCTCCGTCCTCAAGGCGGCTGGCCCATTTACTTATTGGGGCACCGCAGAGGGGGCACTCCCCCGCGAGCATCGTCCGCGTGCCGGTCGTGCGGAACTGTGCCGCAAGCATTGTCCGCAGAGCCAACCTGACATACTCAGCCTCTGTGGAACTGAACGTTGACGGCATAGCGGACATGCGTAGCGGGGGCTCCGTCCTCAAGGCGCTCAGCGCCGCAGAGGGGGCACTCCCCCGCGAGCATCGTCCGCAAGCCGGCCATACAGAACGGTGCCGCGAGCATCGCCCGCGTGCCGCATATACAAACTATTTATATACGCAGAAAAGGCTCTCCGGTATCTCGGAGAGCCTTTTCTGTATTTGCAACTAACCCTTACGGTGTAGCCGCTCAATCTAGGTGATGTTTCCTAGTCCAGGTAGTCGCGCAGTACCTGCGAACGCGACGGGTGACGGAGCTTAGACATGGTCTTGGACTCGATCTGGCGGATTCGTTCGCGGGTCACGCCGTAGACCTTGCCGATTTCGTCGAGGGTCTTGGGCTGGCCGTCGGTCATGCCGAAGCGCATTGCGACCACGCCGGCTTCACGCTCGGAGAGGGTGTCGAGCACGGAGTGGAGCTGTTCCTGCAGAAGGGTGAAGGATACGGCGTCTGCGGGGACGACTGCTTCGGAGTCCTCAATGAGGTCGCCGAATTCGGAGTCGCCGTCTTCACCGAGGGGGGTGTGCAGGGAGATGGGTTCGCGGCCGTACTTCTGGACTTCGATGACCTTTTCGGGGGTCATGTCGAGTTCCTTGCCGAGTTCTTCGGGGGTGGGTTCGCGGCCGAGGTCCTGGAGCATCTGGCGCTGCACGCGGGCGAGCTTGTTGATGACTTCTACCATGTGCACGGGGATGCGGATGGTGCGGGCCTGGTCTGCCATTGCGCGGGTGATGGCCTGGCGGATCCACCAGGTTGCGTAGGTGGAGAACTTGAAGCCCTTGGAGTAGTCGAACTTTTCGACGGCGCGGATGAGGCCGAGGTTGCCTTCCTGGATGAGGTCGAGGAAGAGCATGCCGCGGCCGGTGTAGCGCTTGGCAAGGGAGACGACGAGTCGCAGGTTGGCTTCGAGCAGGTGGTTTTTGGCTCGCTTGCCGTCGTGGACGACCCAACGCAGGGCTTTCTTGAGGTCTTTGTCCATGTCGGGGTTTTCAGCGAGCTTGTGTTCGGCGTAGAGGCCTGCTTCGATGCGCTTGGCGAGGTCGACTTCCTGCTGTGCGTTGAGCAGGGAGACTTTGCCGATTTGCTTGAGGTAGTCCTTGACGGGGTCGGCGGTTGCGCCGGGGGTGACGACGCGCTGTGCGGGTGCGTCGTCGTCGTCGTTTGCGGTGAGGACGAAGCCGGAGCCCTTGGCTGCTACTGCTTCTGCGGCCTTCTTTTCTTCTATTTTGGCTGCGGTTTCTTCGTCTTCTTCGTCGGTTTCGTCTTCGCCGTCGGTGGTTTCGAGTTCTTCGTCGAGTCCGAGGTCGAATTCGTCGTCGCTCTTTTTGCGGCGGCCACCGGTCTTGCGCTTGGTTGCGGTTTTGGTGGTGGTGGTGGTGGTGGTTTTGCGGGTGCGCTTGGGCTTGTCTGCCTCGGTTTCGGCAGTGGTTTCAGCACCGGTTTCGGCGGTTGCGCCGGTGGTGTCTTCGGTTGCCGCTGCGGCTTTGGTGGTTGCCTTCTTGGTGCGGGTGGTCTTGGTGGTGGTTTTTGCGACGGTTTCTTCGGTTGCGTCGCCGGTCACGGTCTTCTTGCTGGTTGCAGGTGCCACTAGAACCCTTTCTGGCTTGTGGTGGGGTGTTTTGTTTGCAAAACACCTAAGACCCTGTCAAGTCTGTGCTGGCGTCCTCGGTCGGGGTGTTTGCTGCGTTTGTCCGGTTTAACGCTGTGAGGGCGGGTTTTATTCCGCGTGCGTTGGGTGGTTTGCAGGGTTCCGTTGCTCGTTGTGTGGAGCGGTTTGAGGGCGCGTTGTAGCGCATTGACTGTACGGGGTCAATATATAAGTATTGCAGATTTTTGGTTGCTTTCAACTTGACGCGCTGTTTGGGTGGCTTGTGGACCTGGTTTTGGGTGGGTGCGGTTGTGGGCGGGAGGAGTCGGTGGGAGGGGCGTGCCCGGTGGCGCGCCCCTCCCTCGTTTTGTACCTCGCTTTTAGGTGCCGGTTTTAGGTGCCGGGCTTTTAAGGTTTTCGGGGTTTGAGGGTGCTGATGGGTTCGCGGTGTGTTCCGGGTTCGCCGCAGATGGTGTATTTGATCCAGGCGGGTAGGTTGCCTGCGTTGAGGTGTACATCGAGGATGTTGAGGTCCTTTCCGAATGTGTGGCGGTGGGCTTCTTGGCGGAGCATGCGGGCGTAGGTGCTGTAGCCCTTGTACCAGTTGGCCCAGGCTTGGGTGTTGCGTAGTTCGGCGTATTCTCCGTCGGTGCTGTGGGGTGTGAGCAGGCTGGTGAGTAGTTCGAGTGCGTTGAGGCGTGCCCAGTGGGGGCTGTCTAGTTTTCCTTTGAGGGCGTTGAGGTAGTGGGTGTAGACGGCGTGGTGTTTGGTGAGGTATTCGCTGTTGGTGCAGCTTTCGTCGATTCGTTGTTTGAGGTTTTCGAGTTTGTTGTGGGCGTTGTGGTCTTTGGGGTGTTCCTCGAGGCGTGGGAGCAGGTCGCGGCTGATGGTGTTGAGTTCGGCGGCGCTGGCGAGGTCGGCGGGGGTGAGGTTTTCGAGTGCCCAGCCGTTGAGGTTGGTGTGCTGGTTGCTGCGGTTCTGTTGAATGCTGCGGCTCTGCTGAATGGTGCGGTGGGTGCGGCGGATCCAGTCTTGCCATTGCACGCATTTTTCGGGCACGGCGCGTACGTGTGCCTGTTCGGTACCGGGTGTGGCGCTGAGTGCGTGGGTGAAGCTGGCGGGGATGTAGGTTTTGCGGGTGATGCGGGTGCCGTAGCGGGGTGGTTCGAGCGGCGCGCGGTCGGGGCTGGGGTATTCGCCGCCGAAGGCGTGGTAGGTGTATTGGGCGGAGTAGTGCAGGTAGGCGAGCGCTTTTTGGGCGTGGTTGAGCCCGTAGCCGGCGAGGTAGGTGAGCATTTCGGCGGTGATGGGGTTGAGGGTTGCGGGTGCGATGGAGGCGCGTAGGTGCCCGGCGATTTCGGCGGGGATGAGTTCGCGGAGTGCGTCGCCGATGGTGGGCGCGTCACCGGTGATGGGGTTGCCCGCGTTATCGACCGGGTGGGTGGTGAGCAGGTGCGCGGCGGCGTTGATGGCGGCGTCCCAGTAGCAGAGGTCGATTTGGGCTTGGCGGTAGATGGTGCGGACGCTCTGGCGGGCTTCGTCGTGGCGGGTGGTGTGGGTGTGGTCCCAGAGTTCTACGGCGTTTTCCCAGTCGTGGTGGGTTTCGGGGTTGGCTGTGGGGTCGGTGTCCCAGGGGCTGTGGGCGTAGTTGTGTTGGGCGGTGTCGGCGATGGTGTCGCCGTGGCGGGTGAGCCAGGTGTAGTAGCTGCTGTGGCGGATTTCTTCGATGGGTGCGAGGAGGGTGAGCGCTTGCTGTTCGGGGTTGAGCGCCCAGATGCTGGCGCCGCCTGCGTAGATGACGTCTTCGCAGCGTAGTTCGCTGACGATGCGCGGGTCGTGGAGCAGGTGGAGCCATGCGTTGATGGGGATTTGGGTGTCGACGTCCTGTTGGATTTCTTCGATGGCGGCCAGTTGCGCGGTGTCGGGGTTGAGTTGGCGTTGGCGTACGGTGTTGTCGCCGTCGATGATGATGGCGTAGAAGCGGGTGAGGGTTTCGCCGTTGTGACGGGTGGGGAGTTTGGTGAAGGTTTCGTGCAGGAAGTCGGCACGTTCGCTGTGGGTGCAGGGTTCGTCGGGTAGGTTGACGCGCAGGCTGGGGCCGAGGGTGTCATCGGTTGCGGTGAGGATGATGAGTGAGTGGTCGGGCCAGTAGCCGTGCTGGTGGAGGGCGCAGCTGAGCACGTCGTATTCGTTGCGGATGGGCGGGGGCGTGTCGTAGCCGCTGTGGAAGTGTTCGTTGTGGAAGTGGTCGCTGTTGGGGGTATTGCCGTTGGAGGTATTGTTTGCGTTCATGCCTTCACGGTGGCATGGTTTGCGCGGGGTACGGGGTTAAACAAATAAATCTGTGGATACTTCGGTTCATGTGTCCGTTGGTTCCACAGATTTATTCGTATTGTTCGTTTGTGCGCCGAGGTTTGTCCACAGCGGCGCGGGGTGCCGCGTCATAATTTGTCACGCACTATCTGGCACGCACTATCTGGCACGCACTATCTGGCGGGCGGTATCCGACGGACGGTATCCCCTATTGCGCGCACCTATTGTTCGCCCACATCTATTGTTCGTCGAGGAACCGCTCGAAGAGCGCACCAATCTCGTCGCGGCTGGGCACGTTGTGCGCGTCGCGTCGCGAGAGGGGAATCGCAATATCGGAGGTGCGGAAGTTCTCGTCGTAGTTCTCTTCCATGGCCGTGATCATGCGACCGATTTCGGGGTTCTGCTTGACCTGATCGTTGATCTGGCTGTGCACGTGGCGTGCGGCTTCGCGCAGGTTCTCGGTGGGTAGGGAGAGGTGCGCCGCCATGCCCACGTGTTCGAGGGCGGTGAGGGTGCCCTGCGGCAGGTCCGCCTCCGAAATGTACTGGGGAATGTTCACGCCGAAGCCGACGGTGTCGATTCCGTTTTCGGTGAAGAGCACTTCCAACAGGTTGGTGACGGTCGCGTGCACGTCCGCGCTGGGCTTCCACGGGGAGATGCCGTGAATCAGGTCCTTGCGGGAACCGTGCGCGGTAATCGGGAAGGGGCGGGTGTGCGGCACCGGCATGGGGAATGCGGAGACCAGCACGACCAGGGATGGCTTGACCCGCTGGGCGATGGTCAGCACCGCCTTTTCGAAGCGCTGCCACTGCAGATCCGGTTCGGCACCGGTGAGCAGCAGGAACGGCTTGTCGAGGCTATCTTCTACGGCGTAGAGCTTCAGCTGCGGGTATTGCGGCGTTTCGAAATGGTCTTTTTCGTAGCGAATGTAGGGGCGGCGGGCACGGTAGTTGTGCAGCTGGTCGCTGTCGAACTCGACGATTTCAATGTTTTTGAGTTCGCTGAGTAGCACCTGTCCGAGCTGGCCGGCGGTGGAGCCTGCGTCTTGCGGGCTGGAGAGGGCGATGACGAGGGTTAGCCCGTGCATCCTGGGGTCGTCCAATATTTTGGTGTTGGCTAAGTAGAGATCTTCGGGGTTGAGCATCGTGCCTCCTCACTTCTGTCTGGTTCGCGCCGCGTTCGGGTGGGCTTAGTGTTTTCTGCCGGCACCCGAGGTGTTGGGGCGAAGGGGCGTCTTCTGTTATCTGACGCTTTCCGTAGTCTTTCATTTTATGCCACTACTGCCCTGTCTCGACAGTGTGTGGGCTTTTCTCGCAGTAGGTGAACTTGTTTGGTGTCTTGTCGACGTTCTTAAGACGCTGCAGCTCGGCTTCTTGTGTCTTTTCTGTTCTGCCAGCTGTTCGGGGTGAGAGCTGAACCTCACGCCCTCCTACATATCCGTGTAGAGTAGAAGCAGTAGTCCGCGCGGCTTTGCGCGGCGGTATTCATCCTCACTCTTCGAGGGCCTACAGTTGAGTTTTTCGGGCGCGAGGATGTGTCCCGACTATTTTGAGAAGACATACGCAAAGGAGTAACGATGTCTCTGTCTCTGTCTATTCACAGCACCGACCTTGAAGCGCTCGAAGCTGACGTTCTGGTTCTGGGCGTTTTGAAGGGTTCGGACGGTGCGTACCTGGCGCCGAGCTCCCTGTCTGAGGACTCTGTTGAGGGTATTAACGAGCTGCTGGAGGCGCTGGGCGCCTCGGGTGCCCCCGATCAGCTGCTGCGTCTGCCCGGCCTTGAGGACACCGGTGCCGGCATTGTGGCGCTGGCGGGTCTGGGCTCTGATACTGCTGAGGGTCAGGAGCGTCTGGACGCTCTGCGTTACGCGGCTGGTTCTGCGGCTCGTCAGCTGGTTGGTTCTGCTGAGGAGATTGCTTTCGATTTCGGTGTTTCTTCGGTAGAGGAAATTGAGGCTCTTGCTCACGGCGCTGTGCTGGGTAACTTCGTTGAGGAGGGCCTGCGCAGCAAGACTCAGGACTCGATTAAGGAAGAGATCGATTCGATCCTGATCGTTTCCTCGATTGACCAGGAAGAGGCTGAGGAGGCTCTGGTTCACGCCCTGGTTCTGGGTGAGACCGCTAAGGATGCTCGCCGCCTGGTGAACCTGCCTCCGTCGCACCTGTACCCGGAGACTTTCGCTGAGTTCGCTGCTGAGGTCGCTGAGGATTACGCAAACATTGAGATTGAGCTGTTCCACCACGACCGCCTGGCTGAGGAGGGCTTCGGCGGCATTTCCGGTGTTGGTCAGGGTTCGCCCCGCAAGCCGGTTCTTGCCGTTGTGAAGTACACCCCGGAGAACCCGAAGGCTCACGTGGCTCTGGTCGGTAAGGGCATCACTTTCGATACCGGTGGTAACTCGCTGAAGCCTGCCGCTTCGATGATGACCATGAAGTGCGATATGGCGGGTGCCGCATCCGTGCTGAACGCTGTGGTTGCTTCCGCTGAGCTGGACGTTCCGGTTGCTGTGACCGGTTACCTGTGCCTGGCTGAGAACATGCCCGGCGGCCACGCACTGCGCCCGGAGGACATCATCACCATGCGTGATGGCCGTACCGTTGAGGTGCTGAACACTGACGCTGAGGGCCGCCTGGTCATGGCTGATGGTATCGCTCTGGCTTCTGAGTCGAACCCGGACGTCATCTTGGATATCGCTACCCTGACCGGTGCCGCTATGGCTGCTCTGGGTCTGCGCACTGCGGCTCTGCTCGGTGACGAGGAGATTCGTGACCGCGTGATTGCTGCCGGTGCTGCTGCGGGTGAGTCTTACTGGCCGATGCCGCTGGAGTCCTACCTGCGTAAGAGCCTGGAGTCCCCCGTTGCTGATATTAAGAACATTGGTTCCCGCTACGGTGGCGCGCTGACTGCGGGTCTGTTCCTGAAGGAGTTCGTGGGCGAGGGCATCCCCTGGGCTCACCTGGATATTGCGGGCCCCGCGTTCAACGAAGAGGCTCCCTACGGCTTCACCCCGAAGGAGGGTACCGGCTTCGGTACCGCTACCCTGGTGAACTTCATCCAGTCGTACGCTAAGTAGTCTGCTTCGCTGGGCGCGCGCCCTAACTGGCGCGATCCGCACAGCATAGAGCTGATCGGAGGAGGGCTTTCCGGTATTTCTACCGGGGAGCCCTCCTCTGCGTCTTTTCTTGACGCATTCTATGCCCCCGTTGTGGTGATGCTGTCATCGGGCTGTTCTATGACGCGTGCCTTTTCTTGAGTTGTGAAAAATTTGCGCTGTTTGCGCGATTAATCGGCTAAAACCGCCCTGAGTGAACTTAAACGACCGTCAACGGGGGTATTGTTGTATTAAGTGTTTTTCTGCGTACGCGGAGGGGCGCGCGATTTTTTGTAAGTCGCGGGCCTTTCGCGCATGCTGGGGAACCTACCAATAAATTGGTAAAGAACTCATTGCAGGGGTTTTAGCCCCAACAACTATGCAAGGGAGCAATATCGTGGCTCAAGAATTCGACATCCTCATCCTCGGCGGCGGTTCCGCTGGCTACTCTGCAGCTATTCGCGCACGCCAGCTAGGCTTCACCGTCGGCCTGATCGAGAAGGAAAAGGTCGGCGGCACCTGCCTGCACACCGGCTGTATCCCCACCAAGGCGTACCTGCACGCTGCTGAGCTGGCTGAAGAGGCACGCGAGGCGTCCAAGGTTGGCGTTAACGCTGTGCTGCAGTCCATCGAAATGGGCAAGGTTCGCGATTACAAGGACGGCATCGTCTCCGGTAAGTTCAAGGGTCTTGCAGGCCTGCTGAAGATGAAGGGCGTAGAGGTTATCCCCGGCGAGGGTAAGCTGACCTCTCAGGACACCATCACCGTCGGTGGTGTTGAGTACAAGGGTAAGAACATTATCCTGGCATCCGGCTCGGTCTCCAAGACCTTCGGTCTGCCCATTGAGGGTCGCGTTCTGACCTCCACTGAGGCACTGGAGATGGACTACCTGCCCAAGAGCGCTATCGTGCTCGGTGGCGGCGTGATTGGTTGCGAGTTCGCATCCATGTGGAACGCTATGGGCGTTGACGTCACCATCATCGAGGGCCTGCCGAACCTGGTTCCCAACGAGGACCCGGCAATCATCAAGGTTCTGGAGCGTGCGTTCAAGAAGCGCGGCATCAAGTTCAACACCGGCACCCTCTTCGAGAAGGTTGAGCAGGACGCTAACGGTGCTAAGGTCACCCTGGCTGACGGCAAGGTCTTCGAGGCAGAGATCGTTCTGGTCGCTGTTGGTCGTGGCCCGAACACCGCAAACATGGGCTACGAGGAGCAGGGCATCCCCATGGATCGCGGCTTCGTCCTGGCTAACGAGCGCCTGCACACCGGCGTTGGCAACATCTACGCTGTTGGCGACATCGTCCCCGGCGTTCAGCTGGCTCACCGCGGTTACCAGCAGGGTATCTTCGTTGCTGAGGAAATCGCTGGCCTGAACCCCTCCATCGTTGAAGACGTGAACATCCCCAAGGTCACCTTCTGTGACCCGGAGATCGCTTCCGTTGGCTACTCCGAGCCCAAGGCTAAGGAGAAGTTCGGCGCTGAGAACGTTGAGACCGCTGAGTACAACCTGGCTGGTAACGGCAAGTCCGCTATCCTCGGTGCTACCGGTATCGTGAAGGTTGTCCGCCAGAAGGACGGCCCCATCGTTGGTGTTCACGCTATTGGTAAGCGCATGGGTGAGCAGATTGGTGAGGCTCAGATGTGGGTTGCTTGGGAAGCATTCCCCGAGGACGTCGCTAAGTTCATCCACGCACACCCGACTCAGAACGAGTCCCTGGGTGAGGCTGCAATGGTCCTGAACGGCACCCCGCTGCACAGCGCATAAATTTTGCTGACTGGCGTTAGCGCGTCAGCTTAGTATTGACGACCGTTGGTCGTTAGCGGTTGCCGGGCGTATCCGCTGAACAACGCCCCTATCCGGATGCGCGTCGATATGTTTCGACGCATGCGGCGCGCATCCGGGTCGCCGCTCACATTTTTCTAGTTCAAGCATTCACAAGGAGAACGGGAAAGATTATGTCCCACACCGTAGTACTGCCCGCACTGGGCGAGTCCGTGACCGAGGGTACCGTTACCCGCTGGCTCGTTGAGGTCGGCGACACCATTGAGGTTGACGCACCCCTGGTTGAGGTTTCCACCGACAAGGTTGACACCGAGGTCCCCTCCCCCGTAGCAGGCGTTGTTGAGCAGATTCTCGTCCCCGAGGACGAGGACGTCGAGGTTGGCGCTGCTCTGGCTATTATTGGCGACGGTTCCGGCGCTGCTGCACCGGCTGCTCCCGCAGCTGCTGCTCCTGCAGCTCCCGCTCCGGTTGCTGAGGCTCCCGCTGCACCCGCTGCTGCTCCGGCTGCTCCCGCCGCTGGCTCCGCTTCCGGCACCGAGGTTCTGCTGCCCGCTCTGGGCGAGTCCGTCACCGAGGGCACCGTTACCCGCTGGCTGAAGGAAGTTGGCGAGCAGGTTGAGGTTGACGAGCCCCTGGTTGAGGTTTCCACCGACAAGGTTGACACCGAGGTTCCCTCCCCCGTAGCAGGTACCCTGCTCGAGATCCGCATCCCCGAGGATGAGGACGCAGAGGTTGGCCAGGTTCTGGCTATCATCGGCGACGCTTCCGCTGCTGCTGCACCCGCTGCTCCGGCTGCTCCGGCTCCGGTTGCTGAGGCTCCCGCAGCTCCCGCTCCGGTTGCTGCTGCTCCGGCTGCACCCGCAGCTCCTGCAGCTCCCGCTGCACCTGCCGCTCCGGCAGCTGCTGAGGGCGAAGCATACGTGACCCCGCTGGTCCGTAAGCTCGCTAAGGACAACGGCATCGACCTGTCCACCGTCAAGGGCACCGGTGTTGGTGGCCGCATCCGCAAGCAGGATGTTCAGGCTGCTATCGCTGCTAAGGGTTCCGCTGCTCCCGCCGCTGCTGCTCCCGCTGCAGCTGCTGCTCCGGCTGCTGGTTCCGCAAAGGCACCGCACACCTTCGAGGTTTCCCCCAAGCGTGGCACCGTCGAGAAGACCGCACGTATCCGCCAGGTTATTGCAAAGCGTATGCGTGAGTCCCTGGACATCTCCACCCAGCTGACCCAGGTCACCGAGGTTGACGTGACCCGCATCGTTCAGCTGCGTGCAAAGGCTAAGGACGGCTTCGCTGCTCGTGAGGGCGCTAAGCTGACCTTCCTGCCCTTCTTCGTCCAGGCATCCGCTGAGGCTCTGCAGCAGCACCCCGCTCTGAACGCTTCCATGACCGAAGACTACAAGCAGATCACTTACCACGGCTCCGAGAACATCGCTATTGCTGTGGACACCCCCAAGGGTCTGCTGGTTCCCGTCATCAAGAACGCTTCTGACCTGGGCATTGCTGGCCTGGCAAAGGCTATTGGCGACCTGGGTGGCCGCGCACGCACCGGCGACATCTCCCCCGAGGAGCTGTCGGGTTCGACCTTCACCATCACCAACATTGGTTCCTTCGGTGCACTGTTCGACACCCCGATCATCAACCAGCCGAACGTTGCAATCCTCGGTACCGGTTCCATCGTGAAGCGCCCCATGGTTGTTAAGGATGTTGACGGTAACGACGTTATCGCTATCCGCTCCATGTGCTACCTGTCCCTCACCTACGATCACCGCGTGGTCGACGGTGCGGACGCTGGTCGCTTCCTGCACACCCTCAAGACCCGCCTGGAGGAGGCAAACTTCGAGTCTGAGCTGGGTCTCTAAGACACCTGCATAGATTCAAGGAAGTTTCCTTGTGGCGGTGCCCTGATGGGTAACCGAGCGTAGCTCTCCGGGTTTTCCCGGACAGTGAGCAGAAGGCGGCGGTTCCATCCACTTCGGTGGGTGGGGCCGCCGCCTTTTGTTGTGTCCGCGTTTCTACGGTGTCAGTTACGCGGCGTCAGCTGCATGGTGTCAGTTACGCGGCGTCAGCTATGCCGGTACGGGTTCGGCGCGGGCTATCTCCCAGCCTTTCTCACCGCGGTGCAGGTCGAAGATGACTTTCTGGCGGGTGACGCCGTTTTCTTCGCTGAGTTTACGGGCATCCTGCTCAGTTTTATCGGCGCGGTAGCCGGGTGCGGAGACTACCGCCATAACGCGGATGTTCTCGCTGTCGCGGCTGAGTTCTTCGGCGGTGTCGACAGTGAGCTCTGCGCCGCCTCGGGCACGGCGTTCTTGGTTTCGCTGGTCGATCAGGGCTCGTAGAATCTGATCGCCCTGTGCGCTTTTATCCTGCGCGGTTGTATCCTGCGTGCTCTGATCCTGTGTTGCCGTGCCACCGGTCCCCTGCTCCCCCGCTGCGTTCACAGATTGAGCGGATACGGGCTGCGCCGTTGCCGGAGCGTTCTGCCCGTAGAGGGTGAACCCGAGAGGCAGCGCGATAGCCCCCAGTGCGAGCGCGGCAAGTCCCAGGCGTGCAGCCAGTCCCAGTCGCGCGGTGGGGCGGGTGAACGCACTGCGTAGCGCCGTCAGGCGGGATGTGCCCGTCGCCGCTGCGTTCTTTAGAGCGGGCGGCGCAGTCTCTGCGGGGTTCACAGTGGGGCTCAACGGCTTAGAACCTGCGGTAGCTGCGCGCCCCGATTTCTTCACACCTGGCTTCTTCATGCCCGGCTTCTTCACGTGTGGCAAACGTTCCGCCAGGTAGCGTTGCGCCTTTTGCGCCTTTGAGAGCTTCTGTACCGGCGCGGGCTCCACAGCTGCGGGAATTAGGGCGCGGGCTCGTTCTGAACAGCTCAGGTAGACGTTGAGCGGGCGAGGCGGCACCTCCTCCGCCAGGGCGACCACGGAGCTGAGCCCTGCGAGCGCCGCATCCTGGGTGGGTGCGTCCAGCAGGTATTCGAGGGCTCTGCCGAGGCGCTCAATCCACTCGCTGCTGGGTGCCCCATCGGTTGCAGTACCGACCACTCCCATGCGCTGTGAATCCATGCGCAGTGAGAGGGGTACGCGGGCGGCGGAGGGTTCCGGTGCGTGCCCGCAGGCGGCTTGCCAGAGCAGTGCCGCTGCGGAACGTGCGTAGTTGCCCCGAGCGGCGGTGAGCTGTTCCGTATCTAGAGGAGCCGCTTCACGATAGACGGCATCAGGTAGCAGGAGTTTGGGCACTCCGGCGGCGCTCAGAGCGATATATTCGGCGCTTAGTTCGGCGCGCCCCTCCCCCACCTTTTTGAGACTGCCGAGCGCCCGGTGCAGGGTGCGTGCCAGGGTCATGAGCTCGGCGGGTGTCAGGGCGCGAGCGCGCAGGAGCTTGTCAAGGGTGCCCGCATCGAGGGGCTCGTACCAGAGGCACAGCTGATCGGCGCTATCGGCGCTCTCACTAGTAACGGCGTGGAGCTTGGCGAGTCCGGGCGCGTTACGTAGAGCGGCGGCTACCTGCGGGGTCTGGACGTGCCTCTGGGCGGATGCATCCGTATTTTCCTCGAATCCGTACCCGTTGGCTGCCGCGCGCAAAGTGGGCGCGGCAGGAGCCAGCTGGGCGGAGGGAGCTGGCGGGGCAGGCTGAGAAATGGTGCGCAGGGTGTAGCGTCCGGGGTGCGCGGAGGGTACGGAACGTACGGCGGGTGCGCTCTCGGTGGGTGCACTTGCGGTGGTTTCGCCCCGGTACTCGACAATCTGCAGAGTGGGTAGAGCCGGGTTGGCGATGCTTTCCAGAACGTGTGCTTCTTTGCTTCTCATACCATTATGTTATCAAATTGCATCAAATAATATCTTTAAGCAAACTAAAATAGTTCAAATACTCCAAATGACTCCAAAGAATAATTCAGGCATTTATCTGCTCATTCACCCCCTCCCCTTGAGCACACCCTCACGTAACATTCCGACGTGTTCGCTCATCACGTGATTCAGGGCGCCCTAATTTTCTTCCCTCCATTAGCAGTACTAAGGTAGAAAGTATGTCTGTGACGATTGAACGCGTGGGCTTCGCCCCGAACTATGTGAACTATGTTGAGTGCCTGGACGAGCAGTACCGCATCCACGATGAGGTGGCTAACCGCACCCGCCAGAATACGATTCTTCTACTTGAGCACGAGGCAGTGATTACCGCCGGTAAACGTACCGAAGATCACGAGTACCCCGCAGACAAGTCCACCCCCGTCGTCAAGATTGACCGCGGCGGCAAGCTGACCTGGCACGGCCCCGGCCAGCTGACCGGTTACCCGATTCTGCGTCTGCCCGAGCCCATTGATGTGGTGGCGTATGTGCGCATCATCGAGGAAATCATCATTAACGTCCTGGCTGGTCTGGGCATTAAGGGTGAGCGCGTTGAGGGTCGTAGCGGCGTGTGGATTCTGGGCGACGGCGTCACCCAGGACAAGAAGATCGCGGCACTGGGCATGCGCGTTTCGCGTAACACCACCATGCACGGCTTCGCGATTAACTGCTGCAATGACACTGCACCTTTCCAGCAGTTCATTCCCTGCGGTATTAGCGATGCGGGTGTTACCACCATTTCGGAGCAGCTGGGCCGCACCGTCACCCCCGCCGATATTTTGGAGCCGCTGGAGGCGGAGCTTCTGAAGTACCAGGACCGCCTGGCGGAGTCTTTCGAGCCCATTGCGGCGCAGGACTAAACGCAGGGTTAGACGCAGTCAAGAAGCATCGAGCAGGCCGTACACGTAACGCGTCCGGCTTTGTTCGTCATATACGAAATTCAGTTTCACCTACGCCTGAGCGGGCGTAAAATAGAAGATGGCCCACCTGCACAGAGGGCACATCTAGACCAAGGAGAAGACTTTTGAGCACCGCACCTGAAGGACGCAAGCTACTGCGTGTGGAGGCCCGCAACGCTGAGGTTCCCATTGAGAAGAAGCCTCACTGGATTAAGACCAAGGCTATTGTTGGCCCCGAATACAACGAGATGCGTGAGCTGGCTCGCGGTCAGGGCCTGCACACCGTGTGTGAAGAGGCTGGCTGCCCCAATATTTACGAGTGCTGGGAAGACCGTGAGGCAACCTACCTGATTGGTGGTTCCGAGTGTACCCGCCGTTGCGACTTCTGCAATATTGCGACCGGCAAGCCTGTTGCTGTTGACTACGCTGAGCCGTTCAAGGTTGCTAAGAATGTGAAGGTCATGGGTCTGCGTTACGCAACCGTGACCGGTGTTGCTCGTGACGATCTGGAAGACGGCGGTGCGTGGCTGTACGCAGAGACTACCCGTCAGATTCACAAGATGTGCCCGAACACCGGCGTTGAGATGCTTGTCCCCGATTTCAAGGGTGTTCCCGAGCATGTTCAGAAGGTGATTGACGCTAAGCCTGAGGTATTCGCGCACAACCTGGAGACCGTTCCCCGTATCTTCCGTCAGATTCGCCCGGCGTTCCGTTACGAGCGTTCCCTGGATGTTATTACCCAGGCTAAGGAAGGCGGCATGGTCACCAAGTCCAACCTGATTCTGGGTATGGGCGAGACCGATGACGAGATTTACGAGGCGCTGTGCGATCTGCACGATGCTGGTTGTGACATCATTACCCTCACCCAGTACCTGCGCCCCGGTCCGCTCTTCCACCCGATTGAGCGTTGGGTGAAGCCGCAGCAGTTCGTGGATTTCGCGAACATGGCTGAGGAGATTGGTTTCGCCGGCGTTATGGCGGGCCCGATGGTTCGCTCGTCCTACCGTGCAGGTCGCCTGTGGGCTCGTGCAATGCGTAAGAATGGCTACCCGATCCCTGAGAACCTTGCCCACATTGAGGGTGAGGGTGCAGCCCTGCAGGAAGCCTCCTCCCTGGTGGCTGCGGGCTACTAAGCCTTTTCAGAATCTTTCTGAGAGCGTTGAGGCTCCTCGAACCCGGTGTTCGTCCGGTGTTCGGGGAGCCTCCCCTTATGCCCCGTCCCTTGTGCGGGTAGGGTAAACTAGAAAAATTGCAGGCATACACTGCATCGTTACGTCACTATGGTTCCGTGAGCGTTTGAGGCGCTTCTCGGGGCCGCGGAAGAACCAGCCGAGGAAGAATCGTGGCAGATAAGCGCGAAGAGAAGAAAAAGAAGAAGGAACGCACTCCGGGCACTTTCGCCCAGATGAAGCAGGTCTACCAGATGACCAAGAAGTCCGACCCGAATATCGGTTGGATTCTGAGTCTGTCGGCTCTGGGTACCCTTTTGGTTTTCCTCCTCATCGGTATTGCTCTGGGTAACTGGGTTACTTTCCTGATTCTGGGTCTGGGCGTTGCCGCTATTGTGGCGATGCTTCTGCTGGGTCGCCGCGCGCAGACTGCGGCTTTTGCTCAGATTGAGAACCAGCCCGGTCGTAGTGGTGCGGCAATGAACTCGGTGCGCCGCGGCTGGATCGTTGAGGAGCAGCCCGTTGCTGCGAACCGCCACCAGGATCTGGTGTTCCGTGCGCTGGGCCGTCCCGGTATCGTGCTGGTGACCGAGGGCCCTCACAGCCGCGTGAATTCCCTGGTGAACACTGAGAAGAAGCACCTGAACCGTGTGGCTCCCGGTGTGCCGGTTCATGTGATTGAGACCGGTCACGAAGAGGGTCAGGTTGAGCTCAAGGACGTTGTGAAGACCATGAACAAGCTTCCGAAGGCTCTGACTCAGCAGGAGATGCAGGTTGTTTCGGGTCGTCTGAGCACTCTGAACACGATGCGTAACCCGATGAATGGCCTGCCTAAGGGTGTTGACCCGATGCGTGCTCGTCCTGACCGTCGTGCGATGCGCGGCCGCTAAGCGAGACGCTGATATAAGGTTTTGAAGGCTCCGGCTCTTCCCGTGTGGGGAGGACCGGGGCCTTTTGTTACGCCCGATTATTGCGCTGCTGAGGGCATTGATATTGGCTTTGCTACTGGCTCTACTGAGGGCGTTAGCATCTCTACTGTGTGTCGTGAGACAACCAAGATGTAACTCCTTTCCAGGATTTGTAACATTACCGAAACACGATAGTCACGCACGCGCAAAAAATAACCACTATGCTTGATATGTCACAGGGTTTTGCCCGCGGCCAAAAACTAAACCAAAGACTGAATGTGATGAGGGAAGATACCCTCCTGCACCGTCAGTCGAACAAGGAGCAGTCCTCATGTTTACCAGCCCCCAGGAAGTTCTCGACTTTATCAAGAACGAAGAAGTAGTCTTCGTTGATATCCGATTCACCGACATGCCCGGCGTGCAGCAGCACTTCAACCTGCCCGCTAAGGCGATTGATGACGATTTCTTCGTCAACGGCCAGCTTTTTGATGGCTCCTCCATTCGCGGCTTCCAGGGCATTGCAGAGTCCGACATGCAGCTGATTCCCGACGTTCAGTCCGCGTACGTTGACCCCTTCCGCATTGAGAAGACCCTGGTCATCATCTGCTCCATCGTGAACCCCCGCACCGGCGAGCCCTACCACCGTGACCCCCGCGGCGTCGCTGAGCGCGCCGAGGCTTACCTGCAGTCCACCGGCATTGCAGACACCGCATTCTTCGCATCCGAAGCTGAATTCTTCGTCTTCGAGGACGTCCGCTACCAGGTCGAGCCGAACTCCGTGTTCTACAAGATCGACTCCGATGAGGCACCCTGGAACACCGGCCGCAAGGAAGAGGGCGGCAACCTGGGCAACAAGACCCCCGTCAAGGGCGGATACTTCCCCGTCTCCCCCGTCGACAAGCAGGCTGATCTGCGTGACGCAATGTGCGTAGCAATGGACGAGGTTGGCCTTGAGGTTGAGCGTAGCCACCACGAGGTGGGCGCAGCCGGCCAGGCAGAAATCAACTACAAGTTCGACACCCTCACCAAGGCTGCTGACGACCTGCTGAAGTTCAAGTACGTCATCAAGGGCACCGCAGACGCATGGGGCAAGTCCGTGACCTTCATGCCCAAGCCCGTGTTCGGCGACAACGGCTCCGGTATGCACTGCCACCAGTCGCTGTGGCAGGACGGCGAGCCCCTCTTCTACGATGAGCGCGGCTACGCTAACCTCTCTGACACCGCACGCTGGTACATTGGCGGTCTGATTGAGCACTCCTCCGCTGTTCTGGCGTTCACCAACCCGACCGTGAACTCTTACAAGCGTCTGGTTCCCGGCTACGAGGCTCCCATCAACATGGTGTACTCGCAGGGTAACCGTTCCGCTGGTATCCGCATCCCGATTACCGGCACCAACCCGAAGGCCAAGCGTCTGGAGTTCCGCGCACCGGACCCCTCCGCTAACCCCTACTTCGCGTTCGCTGCTCAGCTGATGGCTGGTCTGGACGGTATCCGTAACCGCATTGAGCCGCCGGCACCGATCGATAAGGACCTGTACGAGCTACCCGCTGAAGAGGCTAAGGACATCAAGAAGGCTCCGGCTAACCTGGAGGAGGCGCTGGCTGCTCTGGAGGCTGACCACGACTTCCTGCTCGAGGGCGGCGTCTTCACCGAGGACCTGATTCAGGCGTGGATTGACTACAAGCGTAAGAACGAGCTGGAGCCGCTCTCGCTGGTTCCGCACCCGCTTGAGTACCAGCTGTACTACGGCGTCTAATTCCAGACTTCTAGATTTGAGCTCTGAGCCCTGCCCCGCATAGGGCTACGTTTCGAATAGTATGCAATGGCCTATATGTTCCCTTGGGGAGCATATAGGCCATTGTTGTGTGTTCTGAGGGGTTTCTGCAGGGTTTCTGCGGAATGCAGGCTCGCCGTACTATTTTGGTGACGGTTCGTTTCTAATATTTTTCTGTCTCGATAAGCTTCGTGTGTCTTAGTTGCGCTTAGAGTTGCACTTAGAGCGGCTCTAAGGGCTAAGCTGTTCGTGCTGGCGTTCCCTCCCTTTTCGTCGTGCAACCGGAGGGAACGCCAGTCTATTTTTATGCCCTCGCGTCACTTGCGGTATATCAGCCCCGCTAAGTCAGCCGCGCTTGGGTAATTCACGCCTGGGGAATTCACACCTAGATGATCCGCGCCTGGGTAATCCGTGCAAGGGCCACATCATAAGATGCCGTACCCGCTAGTCCCGGGGTTCTTCCTGCACGGGCGTACAATGAAAGTGCGTGCGCCCGGCCGGCGGCACCTACGAATTCCGCGAGAAACGACACCGAATGCCGTGTTCTCCCTACCGCCCCTCACACTCTCAGCATCAGCTAGGGCGGCTATCGCCGATGACCGACCGACCCGTCTGACGCCGCATCCACTGTAACGAGGAGAAATCTTATGGCATATCAGCCGACCATCCTAAACGGTGAAACTGTTTTCCGTAACGAAGTTTTTCAAACCGGCCTCATGTCCCAGCTGCTCGACGGCATCTACGATGGCGAGATGACCATCGGTGAGCTCCTGAGCCACGGCAACTTCGGTGTGGGTACCTTCAACGGCCTCGACGGCGAAATGGTCGTCCTCGACGGCGTCTGCTACCAGGTACGCCACGACGGCTCCGTATCCCTGCCCGACCTGCGCCAGCAGACCCCCTACGCCGTGGTCACCAACTTCGTGCCCATGATTAAGCGCGAACTGCCGCTGAACCTGCTGCGTAAGTCTGCCTCGCAGATTCTGGATGACTTCACCGTCTCCAAGAACTACATGTACGCCATCAAGATTTACGGCGATTTCGAATGGGTCCGCACCCGCACCGTGAAGAAGCAGGAAAAGCCCTACCCGAAGATGGTAGCCGCAACCGAAAACGAGGATATCGTCCAGTTTGACAACGTGACCGGTACGATTGTTGGTTTCCGTACGCCCATCTACGAGCAGGGCATTTCGGTGCCCGGCTGCCACGCTCACTTCATCGACGACGAGCGCACCCGCGGCGGCCACGTGGTCGACTTCAAGCTGCGCTCCGCAAAGGTCGAGATTTGCCCCGGTACCGGTCTGCAGCTGCACCTGCCGCTGACCCCCGAGTTCTCCTCCGCTAACCTCTCCCCCGAGGACCTGGCTGAGCAGATTTCCAAGGCTGAGAAGCACTAAGCTTCTCCCCTACCGGGATATAGCAACGAAGGAGCCGTCCTCTACAAATTTGTAGAGGGCGACTCCTTCGTGTTTATACGCGCTGTAAACGGCGCTTACGCCTCGGGCACGAACTCGCCGTGGCCGCGCTCGCGCAGGGCAGCACGCACCTTCTCGGCGGCCGCATCCAGCTCTTCTGCGGTAGCGTCCTTCTTCGCGTTGGCGGGATCGTAGTCAGCCATGCCGTCAGCCGGGAACAGGTGGATGTGGGTGTGCGGAACGTCGAAGCCCGCAATCATCAGAGCCACACGGTCCTTATCAAACGCCTGATCCAGGGCACCAGAAATCTTGTGCGCCACAGCGAACAGGTGCGCAGCCAGCTCATCCGGCAGGTCGGGCCAACGGTCGACCTCAGCGCGGGGAACGAGCAGCAGGTGACCTTCCGACAGGGGCATGATGTCCATGAACGCCACGCATTGATCGTCCTTCCAGACGAAACGACCCGGGATTTCGCCATCAATAATCTTGGTAAAAATTGTGCTCACAATACTCTCCTTCATGCGCCGTCATCGGCGCGTTTGAAGCTCAACGGTCAGGCTTACGCCTCAACCTCAATACTCTCACCGGGGTTCAGGTGCTTCAGCTCAGTGCCGTACTTCGCACCGAAGTTCGTCACCAGGCCTTCAATAATGCCGGTGCCATTCTGATTAATCATGCCGTTGTGAATCGGAACCACACGCTGCGCGCCGGTCGCAATCACAAAATCGATGACTTCCTGAACCTTCGACCAGGGGGCGTGAATCGGCACCAGGACGGTATTTGCACGCACGCGGTGAGGAACCACCAGCGAGTCACCCGGGTGGTACACGGCACCGTTAATCAGGTAACCAACGTTAGCGATGGTCTGAATCAGCGGGTGAATCAGGGCGTGCTGACCGCCGTAGGTCTTCACCTCAAAACCGGGGATGCTGAACTCAGAATCAGAGGAAACAACGGTAACCTCGGCAGCAGGCACAGCCTCCTTGATGACCTGGGCTACAGCCTCGGGAGCCCAAATCTTCAGGGGGTTCTGCGACTCGGCGCGCTGAGCAATCAGCGGCAGCACCGACGGGCCATCAAAATGGTCCGGATGTGCGTGAGTCACGAACAGGTAATCGGCGCCTTCCAGCGCGGTGGCGTGTTCGCCTTCTGCGGCAAAGTTACCGGGGTCAAGAACGAGGGTGCGCCCCTCATTTTCAAGGCGGATACATGAGTGGGTGTACTTCGTCATTTTCATAGTTTTAGTCTACCGCGAACCTCCACACCCGCCCCGAGGCGGCTTCAACTTTTGAGATAAAGCGCAAATCAACCACCTTTTGAACGCCTCTAGTGTAAAGTCGTAAGACAAGATCGACCACACAATGGGGCGGAAATCCGCTCCGAAAGGTTCAGCAATGGACACTCATATTCCCGTACGGAGAATTACGAAGCCCGCCGAAGCCCGAAATACCCGCCAGCGTCGCATCATCAAGGCGACCATGGAAGAGCTCGGCGATTTCATCTCAGCACAGGATCTGCACCTGACCCTCGCGAACCGCAAGGAACAGGTCTCTCTCGCAACTACCTACCGTGTACTGCAGTCGCTGGCTAACGCCGGCGAGCTCGACTCGGTCAAGGGCATTGAAGGTGAGACCCTGTACCGCCACTGCCAGGTGAAAGATCACCACCACCACCTGCTCTGCCGCCGATGCGGCACCGCCATTGAGCTGGAAGCACCCGCCCTCGAGGACTGGGCACTGGCGATGGGCAAGCAGCACGGCTTCTCGGAGCTGGAGCACGTGGTAGAAGTGACCGGCTACTGCCCGGACTGCACTTTAGCACGTCGCGAGGAAGAAGCGCAGGGCGGCACTGCACGCTAACGTTGCAGGCCAAGCCGCAACCTCTAAGCCCCTCATCTGAGGAGCTATCCCCCATCGAGGGAAAACCTTCTCAACGAAGGAAACGGCGCCTTCAAGATCTTTGACGCCGCTACAGCACGACACACAGGGCATCTGGACAGAGCAATCTGGACAAGGCAACACAACGCCACGCAGACTAAGCCCACGCCGCACCGGGAGAAACCCCTTTTCACAGCCGGCATCCATGCACGACAACGAAAGAGCCCCACCTCATTCCCGAGGTGGGGCTCTTTCTATAGGTCTTATGCCTTCTCAGCCAGCTGGCGGCCCGACGCGCTATGGCGACGCTTCACGCCACCAATCACACGGCACACCACATAAATCAGGAAGGAAATACTGGTCACGTAGGGGCTAATGGGCAGCGAACCGGCAAGAGCCAGCAGAATACCGCCCACAATGGACGCCTCCGCGAACAGCACCGACAGGATTAGGGTGCGCACCGGAGATGCCGTTACCTGCATCGCCGCAGCCGCCGGAGTAATCAGCAGCGCCAGCACCAGCAGCGAACCGACCACCTGCACCGACAGCGCCACAGCAATACCCAGAATCACCATGAACACCAGGGACAAAAAGCGCATCGGCACGCCCTTAGCGCGCGCCACCTCCGGGTCCAGGGAGGCGAAGCTCAGCGGGCGCCACACCATCACCAGCAGGGAAATAATAACCACCGCACCAATAATCATGGTGTGCAGCTGGTCGGCGTCCACAGACACAATCTGACCGGTCAGCAGACCAAACTTATTCGCGCTACGGCCCTGGTACAGGGAGAGGAAGAGAATACCCAAGCCCAAGCCAAACGGCATGAGCGCACCAATCACCGAGTTTGATTCACTCGCTTTGGAACCCAGAAACGCAATCAGCAGAGCCGAGGCAATCGAACCAATCATGGAGCCGGTCACCACGTCATAGCCGAGCAACAGGGCAAGGGCGGCACCCGCAAAAGACATTTCAGAAATGCCGTGCACCGCAAAGGCGTGGTCGCGCATCATCACGAAAATACCGACGAAACCACCGATAAGCCCCAGAACAGCGCCAGCAAAAATAGAGTTCTGCAGCATCTGCAGCAGCTCACCATAGCGGTCAAAGACGAAGATACGGGAGAGCAAATCATTCTGCGCGGCAGCAACCGGAGCCAGAGTGGGGAGGGAAGCAAGAATGGTCATCGAGTGGTTCCTCCCGGAAGGTGTAGGGTGCGCTGCGGTTCAGAGAGACCAGACTTCAGGTGGGAGCCGTGAATATTCTGGTCGGTGCCCTCAAGATGGCAGTGGTCGCTGGCGTGAGTCTCGCCCACCACCACGTAACGACCATTAGACTTAAGCACGCTCACCGGGGTTCCGTACAGGGAGGTGAGAGTCTCGCTGGTCATGACCTTTTCCACCGAACCGACCGTGAAACGGCCATTCGCCAGGTAGAGAACGCGATCCACATGCTCAATGATGGGGTTGATTTCGTGGGTCACGAACACCACCGCCACGCCGCGTTCACGGTTGAACCGGTGAATCAGCTCAGCCACCGCGTACTGGTGGTTGAGGTCCAGGGAGAGTAGCGCCTCGTCAGCCAGCAGAATCTTCGGGTCGTTCGCGAGCGCCTGGGCGATACGCAAGCGCTGCTGCTCACCGCCGGAGAGCAGACCCACAGGTACGTTCGCGTATTCGGTCGCGCCGACGGCTTCGAGGAGTTCGTCAACCTTGGCGCGGTATTTGCGGCCGTGCAGGCGGATGCCCCAGCGGTGCCCGTCCACGCCAAGTCCCACGAGGTCGCGGGCGCGCATCGGGGTGGAGGTGGGGATGGACTTCTGCTGCGGTACGTAGCCGACGCCGGCGTTGCCCAGGCGTGCGGGTTTGCCGAGCACGGAGATTTCGCCGGCGTTGAGTCCGGTCAGGCCGAGAACGACTTTGAGGAAGGTGGACTTGCCGGAGCCGTTGGGTCCGAGCACGGCGAAGTATTCGCCTGCGCCGATGTCGAGGGTTAGATCTTTCCAGAGGGTGCGGGCCCCGAAAGCGAGGCTACCCCCGCGAATGGAAATCGCGGGGGTGGCACCGTTATTGTTGTCAGTCACTTAGGAGAGCGCCTTTTCGAGGTTGCTGACGTTGGTCTTCATCCATGCCAGGTAGTTGGTGTTCTCCGGCAGGGTTTCGGTGAAGGATACGTAGTTCACCGAGGAGTCCTTAGCGGCCTGCAGCACCTCGTTGGTCTGGGAGGTGGAGGTCTGCTCGTTGTATGCGAGCAGCTGGACCTTCTTCTCGGTGACCATGTCCTTGGTTTCCTTCAGGACGAGTGCGGGAACGTCGTTGCCGGCTTCGGCCGCCTCAGCAAATTCACTGGGGGTTGCATTCTCTGCACCGGTGGAGGAAATCAGGTAGTCCGGCACGGGCTCGGTGGACAGGTACTTCTTACCCTCACCGGCGATTGCCTTAGCTGCTGCGTCCAGTGCGTCCAGTTCCTTGGAGAAGGTGGATGCGTTGGTGCGGAACGCCTCAGCGTGTGCGGAGTCGAGGCCTGCGAGCTCTTCAGCGATCTTCTGGGCGACCTTCTTCACGGTTTCGAAGTCGTACCAGAGGTGCTCGTTAAACTCGTGTGCGTGGGCGTGGTCGCCGCCGTCTTCGTGGTGTTCACCGCCGCGGTGGTCCTCGACCAGGTGGGTGTATTCGGCATCGGTGAGCTTGCCGCTGACCTTGACCGCGTTCACGATCTTCTGGGAGGCGTTGTCCTTGCCCGCGAGGTCTTCAAGGAACAGGTCGTAGCCTGCGCCGTTGATGACGATGAGGGATGCATCCTTTGCCTTGAGGCGGTCGGCGCTGGTGGCTTCGTAGGAGTGGGGGTCGGTGCTGGTGGAGGTGATGAGCGCGGTGACCTCGATGTAGTCGCCGCCGACCTGATTGGCGATGTCTGCGTAGACGTCGGTGGATGCGACGACCTTCACCTTGCCGTTGTTGGAGCCAGCCGAGGAGGACGAACCGGAGGAGGTGCTGTTCTCGGTCGCGCAACCTGCCAGCAGCAGGGAGGACGCTGCGAGTGAGCCCATTGCGGTGAGGAAGTGCTTGCGGGTGATCTTCGGGTGCGACATGAGGGCTCTCTTTCGGTTCGTTCTAGTCTGTAGGTTCCTTAACTACATCATGCGCACACCCGTATAAACAACTCTTTATTGGTCTCTTTTAGGTGGTGTTGGGTGGCTCATTTCCCTGTCAGGAGCTTATGGGGCAGGGATATTTTAGCTATGCCCGTTCCGCTCCCCCGCCGCCGCTTCATACCGCCGCATGAGGCTACCTCTTATGTGCGCCTACCAACCGTTTCGACAGTAAAACAGCCCGCCCCGCGCTCTCCTTCACGAGAGTGCGGGGCGGGCTGTGTGTTCAAGATTCCCCTGTTTTATTTACTCGGGGTATCTCACGATGCGGTTACTGGGCTTCACGCGATTGCTGTCGGCGTACACGCTCACGCACCGCGTCCTGGGTGGTGTCGTTGATTTCGCCGACGAGCTCCTCCAGCACGTCTTCGAGGAAGACCACGCCGAGGGTTACGCCTTGTTCATCCATAACCTGCGCGATATGGGTTCGACTGCGCTGCATGGAGGCGAGCGCGTCGTCAATATCGGTGGTCGGGGTGAGCGTGTCCAGGGAACGCAGCTTGTACCAGGGGAAGGGCTCCTCGAACCGCTCGGGGGCGATGGCGAGGGCATCCTTCACGTGCAGGTAGCCCATGTAGGTTCCGTCGCTGTCGGTAATGACGAAGCGGGAGTAGCCGCTGCGTGCCACAGCGCGTTCCAGTTCGGCGGGGGTGCTGCCGAAGGGCAGGGTGACGAGCTTATCGCCGGGCACCATGATTTCGTAGACGTCCTTCTCGGTGAATTCGAGGGCGCTTTCAATCACGCCGGCGTCGTCTTCCACGGTGCCTTCCGCGGTTGAGGTTGCCACGATGGTCTGCAGCTCGCCCAGGGTGAAGGTGGAGGCGACTTCGTCCTTCGCTTCGACCTTCATGAGCGCCAGCAGCTTATTGGACAGGTTGTTCAGCAGGGCGACCACGGGGGCGAAAATCTTGGAGATGGTCACCAGGGGCGGCACAATCCAGAGAGCCACGCCGCGGGCGGCGAGGGTCACGGCTGCGTTCTTGGGAACCATCTCGCCGAAAATCACGTGCAAGTAGGTGACCAGAATCAGGGTGATACCGAAGGCGAGCACATCCACGATCGCGTGGGACAGGCCGACCAGGTGCAGGGGCACCTCCAGCATGTGGTGCAACGCCGGTTCTGAGACGTTCAGGATCAGCAGGGAACAGATGGTGATGCCCAGCTGGCAGGTGGCGAGCATGAGCGAGACGTTTTCTAGCGCGTAGATGACGGTCTGCGCTCGCTTATTACCTTCTTCGGCGAGCGGTTCGATTTGTGCTCGTCGGGTGGACATGATGGCGAATTCACCGGCGACGAAGAAGGCGTTTCCGGCGAGCAGGATGACGAGCAGTGCGATGGCTACCCAGTCGTTCATGCGTTGCCTCCCTTCTCAGTCTGTTCCTGCGCACTAGGTGCGGGGGTGAATCGGATGCGGTCCACGCGGCGGCCTTCGAGGGTATCCACGCGCAGGGTGCCGCCGGGTACGGGGACGCTGTCGCCTACTTCGGGGATGCGGCCGAGTCGTTCCATCATGAAGCCGCCGACGGTTTCGTATTCGGGGCTTTCCTCAACCTCGAGCCCGGGGATGAGGGTGTTGATTTCGTCGGGGCGGCGCAGGCCGGAGAACACCCAGTCGCCGTTGCCGTAGCGTAGGGGGCGTTCGGTGCGGCCGCGGTCGTGTTCGTCGGAGACTTCGCCGACGATTTCTTCGACGAGGTCTTCGAGGGTTGCGATGCCGGCGGTTCCGCCATATTCGTCGAGGACCACGGCGAGCTGCAGGGCGCCCTGGCGTAGCTGGGTGAGCAACGCATCCAGGTGCAGGGTTTCGGGGACCTGCAGCACGTCTTCTGCGAGGGCGCCGGCTTCGAGGGTTTCGCGAACCTCCGGGGGCACGCCGACCGCCTTCTTCACGTGTACGACGCCCACGATGTTGTCGTGGTCGCCCTTGTAGAGGGGGAATCGGGAGTGGCCGGTGGAGCGTGCCAGCTTGATGACTTCGGCAACGGGTGCGGTGTCTTCGAGCATGGCGACCTGGCCGCGAGGGGTCATGACTTCGGAGGCGGTCAGCTCGGAGAAGCGCAGGGTGCGGTCCACGAAGCGTGCCGCGTCGGAGTCGAGGGTGCCTTCTTCTGCGGAGCGGCGCACCATGGAGGAGAGCTCTTCGGGGGTGCGTGCCGCGGAGAGTTCCTCTTTGGCTTCCATGCCAAAACGTCCGAGAATCCAGTTGGCGGAGCCGTTCATGAGGCGCACGAGCGGGGACATGAGGCGGGTGAATGCCAGCTGTGCGGGGGCAACTCGGCGTGCCACGTCGTAGGGTTCGGCAATGGCGAGGCCTTTGGGGAGCAGTTCGCCGACGACCATGGAGAGCAGGGTTGCGATGAGCATCGCGAGCACCAGGGTGAGCACGTCGGTCACGCTGGTGGGCAGGCCCAGGCTGCTGATGGCACCGGTGGTGAGCGCCTTGATGGCGGCATCCAGGGTGTAACCGGTCAGCAGCGTGGTGATGGTGATGCCAATCTGGCAGCTGGACAGCTGAGTGGAGAGCGTCTTGAGGCAGCGCAGGACAGCGTCGGCGGCTTTATCGCCGGAGTCCTTTGCCTGCTGTACGGTGGCGGTTTCGAGCGCCACGAGGGAGAACTCTACGGCAACGAAGAAGCCGGTACCCAGGATGAGGAGCAGACCGATGAGTAGGAGTATCAGATCCACGCGGTCACCGCCTCCGCGGGGTGATTTGCGGTGTGCTGGTTCTGGCGTAGAGATTCAACAGGCAGCCTGTCCAGATGCTGAGCACCCGAGGAGGGGTTATTTTCGGGTGCACTGATGCCATAGGGCGCAACGTGTGCTGGCAGTATTCTGCGTTGGCTAGTAGTCAGGGTCTTACTCAAAGGGTCATCCATACCCCATATTTTAGCGAAGGTTTCGCCTCTTCCAGGCGCCTTAGAGTGCCTGCTCACAAGTGTAAGACTGCGCTTGTTGCGCACGCGGCTCATTGCGGATCAGCAAGAGTGAAAAATTGCATTGCGGATATGGCGCGATGAGCTGGAAAGTTCACCGTGCTTCTCTTTACACTTATACATAGGAGCATGAGTGTGCCGCCATGCAAGCGGATGAACCCCGACGTTCACGGCACGCTAGGCAGGTTTGTACGGTGCACACCCCGCACATACGGCCACCATCTTAGGCGATGCGCACATGCTCAGCGTGATGATTCGCCCCTCGAAGACGCGGGTCGTCTATGCCGGGGAGAGTCCCGGACGCGACGGATAAATTCACACTAATTGGAAGAGGCGTTTAACGTGCCAAATCTGCCAGAACATCTGGTGCCTGAGGAATTTGCCGGTAACGAATGGTTCGTTGAAGAACAGTACGAGCGTTACCAGAAGGACAAGAGCCTCGTGGACCCTTCATGGTGGCCCATTTTTGAGACCATCGATAAGGCGCTGGGAGGCGCCGGTACCGCTAGTGCAGCTCCTGCTGCGGCACCCGCCGCACCGGCTGCACCTGCCGCACCTGTAGCAACTCCCGCCCCCGCGGCACCGAAGCCTGCGGCTGCGCCTGCTAACCCCACCCCTCCCGCTGCTACCAAGAAGGCTGAACCTGTGGAACCTGTTGAAGACAAGATTGTCCCCCTCCGCGGCCCTGCTAAGGCAGTTGTCACGACCATGGAAGAGTCGCTGACTGTCCCCACCGCAACCACCGTTCGTGCGGTCCCCGCAAAGCTGCTCATTGAGAACCGTGCTGCCATCAACAAGTACCTGGCAAGCACCCGCGGCGGCAAGGTTTCCTTCACCCACATCATTGGTTACGCTGTGATTCGCGCAGTGGCAGCGATGCCCTCGATGAACGTGACCTACGGTGTGGACGAGAAGGGCAAGCCCGTTGCAATCCACAACGCACACGTAAACTTTGGTCTGGCTATTGACCTGCCCCGCCCCGACGGCTCCCGCAACCTGGTCGTTCCGAACCTTAAGGGTGCTGAGCAGCTGAGCTTCCGTGAGTTCTGGGATGCGTACAACGACATCGTTAAGCGTGGCCGTAACGGCGCGCTGACCATTGAGGACTTCCGCGGCACCACTGTTTCGCTGACCAACCCCGGTGGTATCGGTACCGTCCACTCGGTGCCCCGCCTCTCCAAGGGCCAGGCAGCGATCATCGGTGTGGGTGCTCTGGAGTACCCGGCTGAGTTCCGCGGCCTGTCCGAGAAGCTCATCACCCAGCAGGGCCTGTCCAAGATCATCACCCTGACCAGCACCTACGACCACCGCGTCATTCAGGGCGCAGGTTCCGGTGAGTTCCTGAAGCTGGTTGAGCACTACCTGCTTGGCGGCGACGACTTCTACGACGCTATCTTCCGCGATTTGAAGGTTCCCTTCGAGCCGGTCCGTTGGGCACGCGACAACCACGTCGATGACGCTCACGAGATTTCCAAGGTTGCACGTATTCAGCAGCTGATTCACGCGTACCGCGTGCACGGTCACCTGACCGCAGCAACCAACCCCGTTGGCTACAAGATGCGTTCGCACCCGGACCTGAAGCTGGAGAACTACGGCCTGACCCTGTGGGATCTGGACCGCGTCTACCCGACCGGTGGCTTCGGCGGCGCTGAGCGTCTGCCGCTGCGCACCATCCTGGAGCGCCTGCACGAGGCATACTCCGGCTCCCTGTCCGTTGAGTACATGTACTCTGAGGACCCCGAGGTTCGCGCATGGTTCCAGGAGCGCCTGGAGCGCGGCGTTGCTAAGCCCACCCGCGAGGAGCAGCTGCGTGTTCTCTCCAAGCTGGTTGAGGCTGAGGCATTCGAGAACTTCCTGCAGACCAAGTACCTGGGTCAGAAGCGCTTCTCCCTGGAGGGCGGCGAGTCCCTGATTCCGCTGCTGGACGCTGTTCTGGACAAGGCAGCTAACAAGGACCTGAAGGGCGTTGCCATTGGTATGGCACACCGCGGTCGCCTGAACGTGCTGACCAACATTGCTGGTAAGTCCTACGCTCAGATTTTCCGTGAGTTCTCCGGCACCGCAGCACCCTACGAGGGTGGCTCCGGTGACGTGAAGTACCACCTCGGCACCGAGGGTGTCTTCACCTCCGATTCCGGTAAGCAGACCCAGGTGTACGTGGCTGCTAACCCCTCGCACCTTGAGGCTGCAAACACCGTGCTCGAGGGTATCGTCCGCGCTAAGCAGGACGTCTACCGTGAGCAGGGCATTGAGGGCCACCCGGTCCTGCCGATCCTGATTCACGGTGACGCAGCGTTCGCTGGCCAGGGTATCGTCATGGAGACCCTGCAGATGGCTGACCTGAAGGCGTACACCACCGGCGGCACCGTGCACGTTGTGGTGAACAACCAGATTGGCTTCACCACCCTGCCGAACGACGGCCGCACCGCAACCCACGCTACCGACATTGCGCGCATGACTAAGGCTCCGGTCTTCCACGTCAACGCTGATGACCCGGACGCAGTGGTTCGCGCCGCACGCCTGGCATTCGAGTACCGTGAGCGCTTCGGTCGCGACGTTGTCATTGACCTGATTTGCTACCGCCGCCGCGGTCACAACGAGGCTGACGATCCGTCGATGACCCAGCCGAAGATGTACCAGGATATTGACGTCCTGCCCTCGACCCGCACCCTGTACGCACAGGACCTGGTCGGTCGCGGCGATGTCTCTCAGGAAGAGGCAGACGAAGTTCTGGACTCCTACCACTCGAAGCTGGACGCTATCTTCGTTGAGACTCAGTCTTCGGCACCGGCTCCTGCTGGCGCGCACGTTTCCGGTCTGGAACTGCCCGCATCCCAGCAGAACACCGAGGTCGTTCACGGCGGTAAGACTGCAATTTCCCGTGAGACTCTGCAGCACATCGCTGACGCGTTCGGTAAGGAGCCCGAGGGCTTCACCGTCCACAAGAAGCTGAAGAAGCTCATGGAGCAGCGCGTTGAGATGGGCCGCACCGGCAACGTGAACTGGGGTATGGGTGAACTGCTCGCCTTCGGTTCGCTGCTGATGGAGGGCACCGACGTTCGTATGAGCGGTCAGGATGTTCAGCGCGGTACCTTCGTTCAGCGTCACGCTGTTCTGCACGACCACATCACTGATGAAGAGTGGTCGCCGCTGGAGCACCTCTCTGAGGACCAGGGCAAGTTCCGTATCTACAACTCCTTCCTCTCTGAGTACGGCGTTCTCGGCTTCGAGTACGGCTACTCGGTGGAGCGCCCCGACTCGCTCGTGGTGTGGGAGGCTCAGTTCGGTGACTTCGCAAACGGCGCTCAGACCATCATTGATGAGTTCGTGTCTTCCTCCGAGCAGAAGTGGGGCCAGCGCTCCTCGCTGGTTATGCTGCTTCCTCACGGCTACGAGGGTCAGGGTCCTGACCACTCCTCGGCTCGTGTTGAGCGTTACCTGCAGCTGTGCGCTGAGAACAACATGACTGTTGCATGCCCCTCGACCCCGGCTTCGCACTTCCACCTGCTGCGTCGCCACTCGCAGCACCGTCCGTACAAGCCGCTCGTGGTGATCAGCCCCAAGCAGCTGCTGCGTCTGAAGGCTGCTGCGTCCTCCATCGAGGACTTCACCGAGGGTTCGTTCCAGCCGGTGATTGGTGACCGTTCGGGTATTAACCCGGCTCAGGTTGAGCGTGTGGTCTTCGTATCCGGTCGTCTCTACTACGATCTGGAAGCTGAGCGCGAGCGCCGCGGCGACACCAAGACCGCTATTCTCTCGGTGGAGCAGCTGTACCCGCTGCCCGAGCAGGAGATCAAGGAGCAGCTGGCTCTGTACTCGAACGCTACCGACATTGTGTGGGCTCAGGACGAGCCGGCTAACCAGGGTCAGTGGCCGTTCATGGCTCTCAACCTGCAGCCGCTGATTGACCGCCGTATGCGCCTGGCTTCCCGCCCGGCAGCTGCTTCCCCGGCTGCTGGTACCGGTAAGCTGCACGCAGCTGAGGCTGAGGCTCTGCTCAAGCAGGTCTTCGAAGGCTAAGGTCTTCTACTGCTAAACCGCTAAGGTTTTAGCTCTTCAAAACCCGTCTTCCCGTCAGATGTTTCTGGCGGGAAGACGGGTTTTTTAGTCTCGGATGCTTACCGGATAGGGTATTAAGTTCGAAAAGAGGCCGGTAAGCGCTTATCCTAGATATGAAGACTATTACTCACGTGCCTTGCCGCCTCTCACGGCGGGCGCATCCTGCTGAAGAAAGAATTCCGTGGAGCAACGCAATATTCGAATTGTGGCAGTCGGCGATGACCTGCTCGCCGGTGTTGGCGACCCCCGTACCCTCGGCTGGTTTGGCCGCGTTATGGCGCGCACCCCGCAGACCACCGCATCCATTGCGGCATATAACCTTGCCGCCCCCAATGAAGGTAGCGAGCAGCTGAATGCACGCTGGTTCGAGGAGGCGCGCCGCCGCTTCGTTCCCGGTGCTGATAACCGCCTCATTATTGCTCCGTCGACCTTTGACATTGATTTGGGTCTGACCAGCGCTCGTTCGCGTTTGAACCTGGCGAACATTGTGGACATGGCGTCGCAGAACAACATTAAGGTTCTGGTTGTTGGTCCGCCGCCGACCCTGGACGCTGAGCGTAACCGCCGTATCGCTGACCTGTCGGCGGCATACGCGGATGTGGTGACCCGCCGTAACCACGTGTACGTGGATACGTTCAACCCGTTGCTTCACCACGAGCAGTGGCGCAACGACCTTGCCGCTAATGACGGCCGTCCGGGTCAGTCCGGTTACGGTCTGATGGCGTGGCTGGTTCTGCACCGCGGCTGGTACAACTGGCTGAACATTCCTGAGCACGGCTAAGAGCCCGCTCCCCCCGCTGGGGTTGTGAGCTGATGCGAAGAAAGTTCGTGTTTTTTAGCTCATATCCCGGTTCCAAGATGCAATCATGCCGTTTCTATGAAAAAATAGACGGCGTTGCCCTTATAGCGTGGAGCACCGGTTTTCGGTGACCGCCTCTGCTAGGGCAGGTAATAGGGGGCACGCACCGCGAAGGTGGGGCGTGCATCCATGAACACTATAAGGAGGCTCTGATGAGCAAGCGCGGTCGTAAGCGCAAGGACCGTCGTAAGGGCGGCGCAAACCACGGTAAGCGCCCCAACGCATAAGGTATCTTGCATACACTTTAAAACCCCGGCGTTTCGGATATTATTCGGACCCGGGGTTTTGCTTTACCCGCAGATGTTTGTGCACATTCTGCGGAATAAAGAGAAGAATTCTACGTTATGGAAGTGAACGCCTGGCGCGTTCCTGTAGAGGAGAAACATGGCTGAAACCAACACCGCGGCGGATACCCGCGAGCTACGCGAACGCTTTACCGCGGACGCTATGCAGTATGTGGATCAGCTCTACGCTGCCGCCCTGCGGATGAGCCGCAACTCTGCCGATGCTGAAGACCTGGTGCAGGAAACCTACATGAAGGCTTTTGCCTCGTACCACCAGTTCACCGAGGGTACGAACCTGAAGGCGTGGCTGTACCGCATCCTGACGAATACGTACATCAATTTGTACCGTAAGCGTCAGCGTGAGCCGCAGCAGTCTCAGGGTGAGACGGTGGAGGATTGGCAGCTGGCTCAGGCCGGTGAGCATGATGCGGTGGGTCTGCGTTCTGCCGAGGCGGAGGCGCTGAGCGCCCTGCCGAATACGGAGGTTCGTGAGGCTCTGAACGAGCTGTCTGAGGATTTCCGCATGGTGGTGTACTACTCCGATGTGGAGGGGTTCGCGTACAAGGATATTGCGGAGATTCTGGATATCCCTCTGGGCACGGTGATGTCTCGCCTGCATCGTGGCCGCCGTATTCTGCGTGAGAAGCTGCTCGATTATGCGCGTGAGAACGGTCTGCGCCCGTCGACCATCGCAAAGGCAGAAGCGAAGGCTGAGGCGAAAGCAGCCGCGAAGGCGAGCGCTAAGGGGCAGACGGCAAAGGCTACCAAGGGCGCTAAGGCGGCCAGGGGCGTAAAGTCCCCGCCGGCGGGCTCTGGCTCCGAGGCGCCTGCGGATTCTTAGCTTCGCTCTTCTACACGTGAGCTAGCCCCCATGAGGTTGGGGCTAGACTCCCCTAACGCTTTATACCTTCCGTGTGAAAGGAACCCCGATGTCAACCACAGACAAGAATTCTTCTGTCCCTGAAGCCTCCGCGGCTTCTGAGCCGCTGGAGGATTGCGGCGGCCAGCCCTGCTCGGCGGCCCTCAAGCGCCTCTACGAATTCCTCGATAGGGAGCTGAGCCCCGAGCAGCTGCGCACGGTTCAGGCGCATCTGGATGCCTGCCCCGAGTGCGCGGATGTGAAGGACTTTGAGCTGATGATTCGTGAGAAGATGCGTTCTTCGTGCGCTCAGCAGGCGCCCGAGCAGCTGAAGGCGCGTCTGCTGCAGGATGTGCAGAAGTTCTGCGCCGAGGCTAACCTCTAAGCTGCCTCAGGCTCTTACCCCGCTGGGGGTATAGACATCTGATGATGAGTGAAGGCGGTGCACCAATAACGGTGCGCCGCCTTTACGCGTATTGATTGGTTCGTGTTGCTTGGTTCGCGCTGCCTATCTCATCGCTGGAGCCCTCAGCGGCTCGCAAACCCTCAACCGGTAGAATAGGGGTAGACATCAACCGGCGCAGCGTCTCTGAGTCTGCGCCCTCCCCATGATTTGAACCAGAAGAGGATATATGAGCGACGCAGCAGTGCAGCTTTCCCCCGGTGATTGGCCCGCTCCCCTGGCACCCGCCTCCAGCGAAGCCGCTGGCAAGAACGCGCTGGTGCATATTCCGGGTTCTAAGTCGCTCACGAACCGTTATCTGCTGCTTGCTGCTCTGGCTGATTCCCCCTCGTATTTGCGTGCGCCGCTACATTCGCGCGATTCGGCGCTGATGATTGAGGCGCTGCGCCAGCTGGGGGCGGGTATTGAGTTGGTGCCGACCGATTCGCCGTTCGGTCCGGATGTTAAGGTCACTCCCCTGAGCTTTGTGGAGGCACATTCCGCACAGGCTCAGTCCGATTCCGCTCAGTCACGCACCGTGTCGATTGAGTGCGGTCTTGCCGGTACCGTGATGCGTTTTGTGCCCGCCCTGGCGGCGCTGCTGCCGGGTGAGTTCGCTTTTGACGGTGACCCGCACGCTCGTCAGCGTCCGATGGGTCCGGTTCTGGAGGGTCTGCGTCAGCTGGGTGTGCAGGTGGATTGTGAGCAGGGCGAGAACGCTCTGCCCTTCGTACTGCGCTCCCCCGGCCTGGCGAGCGCAGAGGGTGTTCCTGAGGCGCCCGTGGTTCGTATTGATGCTTCGACATCGTCCCAGTTCGTTTCGGCGCTGTTGCTGATGGCGCCTCGCCTGCCGCAGGGCATGGTGCTGGTGCATGAGGGTTCTTCGGTACCGTCCATCCCGCACATTCAGATGACCGTGGAGGCGCTACGCCAGATGGGTATTCGGGTGCAGGAGCACTACCCGAGCCAAGACAACGAAGCAGAGGGCGGCGAGTACCGTTGGACGGTTCACCCCGGTTCTTTCCCCGGCTTTGAGATGACCATTGAGCCGGACCTTTCGAATGCCGGTCCGTTCCTTGCCGCCGCCGTGGTTACCGGCGAGTCGGTGACTATTCCTCACTGGCCGGCACCCGCGGCTGATTCTTCGGCGGGTACGACCCAGGTGGGCGATATGTGGCGTGAGCTTCTGCCCGCGCTGGGTGCGCAGGTTCGCTACGCTGAGGGCCGTCTGACCGTGACCGGTCCCGCGCAGCTTCCCGAGGGTGACTTCTCCTTTGATCTGTCTGCCGGTGGCGAGTTGGCGCCGACTATGGCGGCTGCTTGTGCTTTCGTGAAGGGCCGCGTTGAGCTGACCGGCATTGCGCATCTGCGCGGTCATGAGACGGACCGCCTCGCAGCGCTCGCCGCTGAGATTAACCGCCTGGGAGGTGCCGCCCACGACACCGCCGATTCGCTGGTGATTGAGGCGCCCATCCCCGCTGCCGCGGAGGTTGCGCAGGTTCTGGCGCGCACCTACGACGATCACCGTATGGCGACCTTCGCGGCGATTATTGGTCTGCGCCGCCCCAATGTGGTGGTGCAGAACGTAGCCACCGTAGCTAAGACCATGCCCGAATTTACCGCAATGTGGGAGGACATGCTGGCGCAATGGCAGACCGGCGCCTCCACCGCTGATGCTACCGCTGACCAGGAGGTCTTCTAAATGGGTTCTTCCCGCATGAACGTGCGCGATTTCTCCGAATGGGATGAGTCGGATGTGCGCGTGCGCCCCAACAAGAAGGGCTCCCGCCCCCGCACGAAGGACCGCCCGACCTTCAAAGAAGCGATTCGTGGCAGGGTCATTACGGTGGACCGCGGCCGCTGGTCGGTCGTCGTGGATGAGGGTACCGAGAAGGAGCGTACCCTCATTGCGGCGCGCGCTAAGGAGCTACGCCGCACCGCGATTGTAACCGGCGACTTTGTGGACCTGGTGGGTGACACCTCCGGCGCGAAGGATACCCTGGCGCGCATTGTGCGTCTGGGCGAGCGCACCTCGATTCTGCGCCGTAGCGCCGATGACACCGACCCGTCGGAGCGCGTGGTCGTGGCGAATGCTCAGCAGCTGGTGATTGTGGTTGCTGCGGCGAACCCGGAGCCGCGCACCGGCTTCATTGACCGTGCCGTGGTAGCGGCGTTTGACGCCGGGATTGAGCCGATTCTGTGCATTACGAAGACCGATGTGCGGTACCCGCAGAACCTGCTGGATTACTATGCGGCGAGCGGTTTGAAGATTGTGCTGTCCTCGTCTTCGGATGGTTTGGCGCCGAGCCAGGAGGGCGCTGCCGGTTTGGAGTCGGCACCGGTTCAGGAGCTTCTGCAGGAGCTGCTGGGTCAGGTGTCGGTGCTTCTGGGTCATTCGGGTGTGGGTAAGTCGACCCTGGTGAATGCGCTGACCGGCTCCGAGCGTGCGACCGGTCATGTGAACGCGGTGACGGGCCGTGGCCGTCACACTTCCTCGTCGGCGTTGGCGTTGCGTCCGGTGAATGCGAATGGCGACTCGATGGAGCCGGGCACCTGGATTATTGATACTCCGGGTATTCGTTCTTTCGGTCTGGCGCATGTGCCGCCGGAGACCGTTGTGGAGGCGTTCGTGGACCTGGCGCCGGGTGCGGCGGATTGTCCGAAGGCGTGTACGCACGCGGCGCAGGCTCCCGAGTGCGGTCTGGAGGCGTACGTTGCTGCCGGTCGTGCCGGTGAGAGCGGTCCCGCCCGCCTGGAGTCCTTGCGTAAGCTGCTGCTGTTGACTCCTGAAGAGGGCGATTCGGAGAAGGAACTGGGCGCTCTCGTCTAGGTTCTCTCCACTGCATTACACACAGCACTACACGCACATTTTTGCTGACTACATCACCGAATACTGAAGAAGAGCATTACTATGAGCCGTCCCCAGCAGTACACCGACGATTTGCGTCTTGCGCATATTCTTGCCGATAGCGTCGATCGTGTGAGCGCCATGCGTTTTCGTGACCGCCCGGTCTTCTCCCCCGCATCCGAGGTGGTAGAGCCCGCCGAGGCGGCACCCGCCGCGGCACCGTTGGCGCCGTGGCAGCAGGCTACTCAGCAGCCCGTAGAACCGCAGGCGCAGGTGCAGGAGCCTGCCGATTACGCCTCGAGTGTGGCTCAGGAAGTTGAGGAGCTTCTGCGCGCGCAGCTGTCGCGTGTGCGTACTCGTGACGGTATTGCCGGTGCCCATGCCGGCTATAACGGTCAGGCGGCGCGCCAGTGGGTGATTGCACCGATTGCTGAGCAGGATAATTTTCGCCGCGGCGTGCCGGTGTGGGCGACTCTGATTGCTTTGCTGGATCAGGGTGAGCCGGTGGTGGGTGTGGTGTCTGCACCCGCGCTGGGTCGCCGCTGGTGGGCTGCCCGCGGTTCGGGCGCGTACACGGGTAAGTCTTTGGCGCAGGCGACTCGTCTTGAGGTGTCTTCGCTGACTCAGCTGGATCAGCTGTCTGCCGCGTACACCGACCTCTCCTCCTGGAAGGCAGCCTCTGAAGGCGCTGTGGACCGCTCTGGCGAGCTTGTACAGCTTCTGGGTTGTGTGGGTCGTTCCCGCGCGTACGGTTCGTTCTGGGCGGCGTGTATGCTCGCTGAGGGTGCCGTGGACACCGTCGTAGACGCATCCCTGTCTTTCTACGAGGTGGCTGCGCTACTGCCGCTGATCCGCGAGGCTGGCGGCGTCGCCTCCACCCTGGAGGGTGATTTGCCCGAGCACGCGGGTGTTTCAGTCTCCGGTGTGCACCCGGTGTCCCTGGTGGCAAGTAATACGGCGGCGGTTCAGCAGCAGGTGCTGGAGGCGCTCGCGCCCCAACCCTAGCCTGCACTCCCCTCCCCGGTGACGGTGACAATATAGCGAGGCGGCGGCTTTCCGGTAAGTGGAAAGCCGCCGCCTCGCTATTATCGCTATGAGAGCAAGCGTTGCTTGTTTTAGGACAGCATCGTGAGGGTGCCGAGCAGACCCAGCAAGCTCAGACCCGAGATGATGTACGCCAGAATGTTGAAGGTCGTCATCTTCGAGGTGTACTTGGTGGTGTGACCGGCGTTCACCTTCGCCGAGTAGATGGCAAGCCAGATAGACACGCCTACCGGGATCAGACCCACGAGCAGCAGAGCAATCACCATGATGTTGGGGCTCAGGCTCAGATTGGAGCTATAAGCAGAGGAGCTGTAATCGCCGGACCTGGTCCTTGCCTCAGCGTGGAGTGCCGCGACCTGAACCCACGCGTAGAGGGTCAGCGCCAGGGCACCCAGGGAGGCACCGAACGCACCGATGGAGTAGAAGTAGCCGGGGCCGCGGAAGTCGCCGGTGGTCTCGCCGTAGGGGCGGCGGTGCTCAGCCGGTACCCGGTAGATGTCCGGGATGCGCTGGTAGCTGTCATCGCGGTCGCGCACGTTAGCGGGTGCCACGCCCAGGGCGGGTGCGGGTGCTGCGCCGAGGGGAGCGCCGGGTGCGACGCCTGCAGGTACCGGCTGCGGGGAGTTTGCGTTGTTCTGCTCCGGAAAGGAGGGGGCGGGAATCTGGTTTTCCATGGTGTGTCCTTGAGTGGTCGTCATAGCGGCTGTGTGGCTACCGCATCGTAGCGGTGGCATCCCTATGACCGGCTAATCTGTGGCTCGTTTGGTGGCTCTATGGTTGCTCTCGAATGTTGCCGGTGAGATTGAATGAACAATCAACGCCGAACAACGATATCTACCCTTCGATACTACGGCATAGGGTGCGTTTTCGTCTTCTCTGATGACGTTCTCATTACAATGCGGTCACCTGAGCACCCTCGAGCACGCCGGTACACCCCAGAACAGACCGACAATACAGACCGACAATACAGACCGACAATTGGGCATAAAAATACCCGGCAGGTGACGCCGTGGGGCGTCCTGCCGGGTGGTAGAAACCTACCGCGGTTCTTCCTCTGGATTGGAACCGATAATCACCGCCGCACCCCATACGGGATAGCGGACGGCTGGGAGATCGTGGAGATGCGGGGAACGCGGTGTTCGTCAAAGACCAGGTGTTCTGTGGTGCTGATGGAGCAGGTGTTTTAAGACCAAACCAAGATAAAAGACTCATATATTACCTTTATATACAGCAAGATGTGGCAGCAGTTTTAAAACTGCTACCACATCTCGTTGACCACTTAGAAACTTCTAAGCGATGTTTTACACACTAGGTCCTTTAGGGGGTCCCTTAGGGAACTTTGAATCACTCTCAAGCGTCTTTCTGGCTGCAAAAGTGACCAAAAGACCTCCTAAAATTGCACTTAGAATTGATACTGGATTAAAGAACTCCCCGTCTCTGGCAAATGAGATAATCACCCAGAACACCGGAACAATAGTGAGAAAAAATCCTAGTGTAAATATATTCTTCGTACGCATTTGACCTCTCCCAGATTAAAGAGTGCAGGACACTGCTGCAACAGCTAGCGTAGCGGCAATTAGTGCCTCACACTGAGCATCAATCGATTGACTCTGGCGAGCTTTTGAGGTTCTGATGTGTCCGATTTTCATGGCTTTACTCCTCGATTGAGCGCATCACCAATCGAGGTTGCACCCGACTGTTCCGAAAGGAACGTTGTCGCAATCATTCAACACCCAAACCGGTGATTTTCCTACTCGCCTCAATCTCGTGGGCAGCGAATTCAGCTACTCCCTGCACCACTAGCTTGTGGGTTGCGCCAATAACGGCGTCCATGAGCTCCCAGTCAGGTTTGCCGTCCTTTACTGGCAAAGAAATATCCAGTGCATCGGCGTCCTTCGCGTAGAAGTTCCGCCCATAATCAAATGCCCCTGTGTGGGCTGCCTTATGTGCCGCACCAGTAACAAAGATTGCGGCATTGCGCGTGAGATTTTCTGTGTGCACTACCGCTACATGGTCGTCACCGCCGTAGCTATAGTTACGGAACTTAGCGGAACCAAACATGTCGATGGTGAATGACCCAGCCGGGAACACCTGCACATCATTGCCGATAAAGGCTGAAACACCCGTATCAGACTCGCCTGCTGTTACAAATGGCAAATCCCCCACCGTCCGGTCCGCAGACTTGAGTCGTTTACCGCGTGTAGATGGACCAAAAAGCTGCTTGAGGTTGAAGGAAGCCCAGTCAGCCGAAGCGAGGGCAGATAAAGCTCCATAATCGACCTCATCAAGAGTGCAATCAGAGAGTCCAGCGGAAGAAAGATAAGCCTCCAGCTCGGCGATATGCCGAGCCTCCAGCTCGGCGATATGCCGAGCCTCCAGCTCGGCGATAATATACCGCATCGCTTGAAAATCAATGCTCTTGTCGCTCTTGCACGGCAACATAATTTGCATATCACGAGCAGCATCTCTGGTGAACTTGTTCCCGTAGCTGAAGCGGCCACGTGCAGCCTTACGCATGAGGGCAGCTACAAAGAGAAGCGAAGCACAATCCCACTCGTCAGGCTGTTCCACCGGGTACATCCCTTGAATATGCGGGTATCCAATAAATGGGCGCGGCTGAACAAAAATGCAATCCCCCGTAGTGGTGTCGCTAAAAGTCAGCATCGGTCCTACCTCGGTCGGAGGTAAAGTGGAGAACCCTGTTATTCCATTATTCGATGAAGAATTAGTCACCACTGGTATACGACCGACTGGAGAAAAAAGCTCTCCGTTTGTCAGCTTGTAAGCACGGGTTGGGTGAATATTGAAAAGGTCTCCGATTCTGAATTCCCCCCACTGTGCGCTTTCCAACTTTGCACGCAGTGAGGTATCTATTTTCCCAGGCGATCGTCCTCCAGGTTCATGTTCTTCAAGAGAGTTGAAACTTCCCATGCGAGATAGTCGGATACAGTCTTCTTGAAGTCTTCCAACGTAGGAGTGATGTCAATGGGTGCGCTCTGATTCCAATCAGCCCCATTGGTCGGGTCAATGGTGCCTTCAAAAAAGTCTTGCGGGCGAATGTGCTGGAGCTTCTTTTCCCCATAGCGCACCACGTCGACCAGCTCTGCGTAACGCTCCGCAGCATGGTCGACGTCTCTCAGATTCACACTGGCCTTCTTACGGTTTGACCGCGCATACCCATCTTCAGTGAAGTCAATGAAGCGGACCACATCATCCGAGTGGTGTGCTTCACCGACGCGGAAGACGTAAATATAGGTCTGAACGCTTGCCTTGCCAAGGAACAAGTCGATAGGCATTTTGATACTAGCCAGTAGCGTGGAATGGGTGAGAATCCTCCGATTGTAATCCGCGGCCTTCCCAGAGCCTGCGGACCCTTGAATAATGACCGCAGCATACCCCCGGTTCATCATCGACAACGCCTTTTCCACAAAGACCATGCCGTTGCCAGGTGCCGAATATGGTGGGTTGAGAATGAACGCATCTGCCGGGAACTGAACGTCCTCAGCGTCGAATTCTTTAAGAGAGTCTCTGTTGAGGATGTTCGAGGACCCATCGCCCATAAGAATCATGTTGAGGACGGCAAGCATATAGACGCTAGGCAAGATTTCAATGCCCAGCAGCTGCTTCGCCTTGATGCCAGCTTCCTTTTGAGCCAATTCTTCGGGAGACTTGCTGGACCTCTTCGCATCCGCAAGCATCTCATTCATCGCAGCAACCAATAGCCCAGCAGAGCCAGTAGCGAAATCCCATACGTGCGAGTCCTTGTTGACACGTGCTAGCCTTACCAACAGCGTCGCCACATACGATGGTGTCAACACCACATCGTTGAGGCTGTCCTGGCTAAACCCGAGCCATGAGTACATTTCGTTGAACAAGCGACCAGTGAAATCAGTGGTCAGGCCAATCTTGTAGTAAATTCCCAGGTCATCGATAATCTTGAAGAAGATACGCCGGAGCTGGCTCTCTCCGTTCTCTGGCTTGTTGATCCGCTCTTGCAGCAGCACATTCGACAACGTGCTCTCCACGAACCGCTGCTTATCTTCAGGCAGATTCTTGTGCTTCAAGAACGCCCGAATCTTCCGAATAATGATGTCTCCATCGCGACTACCGTCCTCAGTTGACGACTTGAGTTCACTCTTGTCCAGTGGTGCAACATGGCCGGGAATGCCAAGCGTGGCAATAATCGACGCAGCCACCAGATAGACCCGGTCCGACTCCCCGATACCCTTCTCGTTCTGGTAGATGTCGTTGTTGAGTTTGGTGAGGCTGGCGGCAATCTCGCCCTCGCGCTTTTCGCGCAGAGCCTCAAGTTCGCGCTGCGTGAGAGACAGTTGCTTGACTCGTTTGATGAAGGTGTCGAAATGCTCGGGGCTAAGGAAGCTCAGATCGCTATAATCTGAGACCTTTTGACCAACACCCAGGTTCGACTTCGAAACGTAGTAGACACCGATTTCATGGCGCAAGGTGCCAACATCTGGGTCGAGGTATCCGGTCACACCGATGGCGATAATATCCGTATACCCAGTGAAGTGGAGCAGAGCATTCGCGTAGTGAACGGCTCCGTTAACCGCGAATGTTGCGATATTTCGGTAGTCAGGTTCGCCCTTGCGTTTCCGATTGGCGACATGAGCTTGTCCGTCAAGCTTAACGAGCTTGTCACGCTGTCCCTTGTACTCAATCAGGATAGGCCAGTGCTTGCCTGTGCTATCGGTAAGTAGCAGTTTTGCATCTGGACGATTCCCGCCCGCTCCACCCATCTTAGACTCATACTCAGCGAGAGCTTTGTCAATCTCCTCGTTGAGAGAGCCTTGCTCGAGTTTGTAGTCCAACCCCATATCGTGCATCCAGCGGTTGCATAGGTCAGCGATTTCAGGTTCAACTGATTTTGTTTGTCTAGCCACTTCTACCCTTTCAGAGTCATAGATGTGTTCATAAACGGTCGATTTCGGACCCCTAGGAACATTGGAGACTGTTGGGCTCTGTATGACTCAGCACCTGCTCCATAATCGGTGTCCGACCACCTGAGTGTATCATCATTGACAACATTATCGATATCAAATACTTCTAGCGGGGAGGCAAGACCCAAATCACCATGTGGGTGACGGATATCGGGCTGAAGTTCATAGCAATGCAAAGATGAAAACCTTACTATCCGGGACATCGACGGTGCTGTACTCGAAGCGTGCATTTCACTCATAGACAGCCCCATCGAAATAGCACACATCCTTGTCGAGTCAGCTGTGTCTTTTATCCTCGATTTCGTCAGGGAGGTAGTCTCTGAATGAGGACCAGCTACACCAATATCAACCCTCGACGAATGGGGAGAGAGCAGCCCTCGAAGTCAACGACATGTGAGTCGTCATTCTCTGATGACGTTCTCATTACAATGCGGTCACCTGAGCGCCCTCGGGCACACCGGAACACCCCAGAACAGACCGACAATTGGGCATAAAAAATACCCGGCAGGTGACGCGGTGGGGCGTCCTGCCGGGTGGTAGAAACCTACCGCGGTTCTTCCTCTGGATTGGAACCGATAATCACCGCCGCACCCCATACGGGATAGCGGACGGCTGGGAGATCGTGGAGATGCGGGGAATCGAACCCCGGTCCGATGTGGCGTCAACGGGGCTTCTCCGTGCGCAGTTTATGCGAACGCTACTTTTCGGCTCCGGTACTTGCATAAACACATATACCGACGAACCTAGTCACGTAAAAGTCCCGCTAACCCCCGCAACAAGGGCTAGCAGCAGTGGCCTTTTAAGTCGATGCCGGTAACTGAGCCAAAGGCATGCTCAGGCCGACAGACGGCAACTCGCGCTTAGGCAGCGAGTGCGAAGTCAGTGCGCTTAGATTCTGCACTTAATTTTTTGCAGAGGGCGTTAACGAGATAACCCTGCATCCTCGGCACGCTTCACCCATCTCAACTCACATCGTCGAAACCGATCATCCCCATATGCTTTTATCAAAAAGCCCACCGTCTTCTGAAAGTTTTCCTCGACATACCTTGATGCCGCGGTGCCATTCAAACACGGTAGAGATTCAGTATATCTAAGATGTTTAACGGCGTGCAAGTCACCCACCCCGCACGCGCAGCGATCTCACTGACAGAGAACGCTTGCAGAGAACACCTGTACAGAACCCGGCAAGCGCGCCTCCGCCACCGAAACATCCGCCGCCGCTCGCACCAAAAAACACGGCGAGCGCAGAAAATCACGGGCACAGAAAACGGGGTGAGGCACCCCAGAAAATCTGGAATCCTCACCCCGTTCGCGTACCGCGCTGGGTAGCCAAAATTAGGCGGCTAAGACTTAGCGGTGAGCCGGAACAGTCATGCGGTTGTTCGGGTTATCACCAATCTGGCACACCACGTTACCGTGGCCGTCATCGGTACCAACTTCAAGGCACTTCTCAGCAGTCTGAGCAACAGAAATGTACACGAAGAGCATGCACAGCGAGAACAGGACAGCCACCGCGCCGGTTACGATACCGGTAATCGCGAAGCCCTTACCCGCACCAGCCTCCTTGACCTTCTTCAGCGACAGGGCGCCCAGAATAATCGCGGCAATACCCAGCAGCGCACCAAATACGAAGAAACCGGTCAGCACAGCTGCAATACCGAGGATCATTGCCGCCAGCGCCATGCCGGGAGCCTTCTTCACAATGGGAGCCGCATACGGGTAACCTGCGGGCTGACCGTAACCATAAGCGTCCTGCTGAGGCTGCTGCTGGTAAGAGTTCTGCTGGTAGTTGTAGTCAGCGGGCTGAGCCTGGTACGAGGCTTCCTGGCCGTAACCGTACTGGTTCTGCTGCGCGGGCTGCCCCTGGTAGGAAGCATCCTGACCGTAGCCGTACTGTTGCTGAGCGGGCTGAGCCTGGCCGTAGGTGTTCTGAGTCGCAGCGCCCTGGGCGGAGGTGCCCTGAGCAACGTTCTGACCGTAAGCATTCTGCGAAGAGGGCTGCGCACCAAACTGGCCGTACTGGTTCTGCTGAGCCGAGTTCTGCGGAGTAGCGTTCTGCTGCTGAGTCTGGCCGTAGGTGTTCTGAGCGGATGCGCTCTGACCGTAATCCTGACCGTAAGTGTTCTGAGCCGAAGGAGCCTGGCCGTAATCCTGACCGTACGAGCTCTGGGCGGAAGAATTAGGCTGCTGAGCAGCGTAGGGGTTCTGTGCGTTCCCCTGGTTGTTTCCGTAGTTATTCTCAGACATCCGTCGTTCTTTCCTTCACAGTTGCAGCGAACAATTTATACTCGCCCAACGCACCATTGCGCGCTGAGTTCGGTTCCATTATATAAATAAGCTGTCATTTGGGTCATCTGTGAAGTTCAAGATTTCAGATTCAGCGCCCAGAATCCACCAATCGGGCAGATTCAGCGCCGAGAAAGAGCAAGGGACCGAATAGTTCAACACTATTCGGTCCCTCAACGCTTCAAAGAGTCAACGTGATTTAACGGCGGGCAGCGTCGTAGTCCTCGGGAGTCAGGGTCATGGTCTGACCGGCCATGGTGCACACGTAGTTACCGTTCGAATCCTGCACCGCGTTCTCAACGCACTGGCTCGCGAGAACAATGCCGAGCACCATCATAGCAGCAGCAGCAATCATGCCCAGCGCGCCGGTGACAATACCACCAATCGCCATGCCCTTACCGGATGCGGTACCGTTCTTCACCTTCACCAGGGCAACAATACCCAGGATCACGCCGACCAGGCCCAGAACAGCGCCAAAAACCATCAAGCCAGTGAGCAGACCAATAATACCCAGAATCAGCGAAGCAATCGCCAGAGCCGAGCTCGGAGCCGGCTGGTAGCCGGGGTAACCGCCCTGCATGTTGTATGCGGGTGCCTGCTGCGGTGCGGGAATGAACTCGCCCGGGTTCTGCTGGTAGTTCGGGTTCTCAGACATACGTCTCCTCAAAAAGTGAATGGTGCTCGCGGTACGCCACGAATTTTCAACCATTATACGCGAGGAACCGCGCCCCGCCCCTACCGGCAAGTTCCTGGAGTAGCGTGCATCCCGCCGTTGCCTCAGCCCTAGCCGAGGTTGCGGTAACGCATCGCGCGG
>ERZ1674046.18-NODE-18-length-48573-cov-29.458263_pt1 | contig 48573 bp, 34 predicted proteins | sample MGYA00581130_ERZ1674046 | MGnify/ENA primary metagenome ERZ1674046 (study PRJEB41354, sample SAMEA4873345) | human saliva metagenome | biome: human-associated habitat [ENVO:00009003]; feature: mouth environment [ENVO:08000002]; material: saliva material...
CTCAGGGTGTTGAGTGCGACCAGTCCGCGTGCGGTTCCGGCATTGTGAATGCGGCCCGCGCGGTTCAGCAGGTCCGCTCCGACCGTGAGGCTGCCGATGCCGCCGCGGCTGAGGCGGCACGCAAGAAGGCTGAGGAGGAGGCCGCACGTAAGAAGGCGGCTGAAGAGGCGGCACGCAAGAAGGCTGAAGAGGACGCTAAGCGTCAGCAGGCCCCTGCACCGAAGGTGACCCCGGCTCCGAAGGCCAGGACCCGCCCGTCCCGCCCGGTGACTCGCCCCTCCTACCCGTCGCGTCCGCGTCACGGCCACACCCCGCGTTACCGCTCCTGGTACGGTGGTGCATCTGCGAACACCTACCCGAGCAGTACTTACCCGAACAATGGCTACCTGAACAATGGTTACTTGGGCTTCGCGACCGGTAATCACCGCTAGTCAAAACTGATTTTAGATACGAAAAGCCCCCGATGAGTTCTCTCATCGGGGGCTTTTACTATGCGCTGTCGACTGGGCCTGGTGCGAAGCCGGTAGCGGATAGCTTATTGTTCATTGACCTCGCGGGGCTTCTGCGCGGGGTTGGTGACCAGCGGTTCGTCCTGGGTGATGGGTTCGGCGTCACCGTTCAGGTCGTAGACCTGGGCATCTTCGGGGATTTCCATGGCGGGCGCGCCGGGAATCTGGTCGTAGTCACCGGTGAGGCTCCCGCCGTTGGCTCCTGCCGTGAGAGCTTCTGCGGTTGCTTCGGCTGCCTCGTCGGTGGCGGCCCTGTCTGCAATCTTGGTGTTGGACGCTCCGGCGCTCAGGCCCTTAGAAATAATCTTGCGCGGTCGCAGGTAGGTCACCCTACCGTTCGCGTCCAGGTTTCCAGCCTTTTTAGCCAGGTTGAAGCTGTTGATAATACCTCGGCTGCAGAAATACTTATCGCACTTGATGCGGTTTCCCCCCGCGAGGGTGAACGCCTCCTCGACCTGCTTAGTGGTCATGGAGGTGCCGTTGACCAGCTGCTGCGCCAGCAGAGCGGAGACGTGCGGTGCCGACATGGAGGTGCCGCTCTCATAGTCGTAGCTGAACTTAGTGTTATCAGGGCGGTCGAGGCTGTTCATGGACAGGGTGAGGATGTTTTCACCCGGTGCCGAGATGTTAACCCTCGTGCCGTAGTTCGAGAATGATGCTCGCGTGCCAGCCTTGGTGGTTGCACCAACCGTGATGACGCCCATGCAGTTGGCGGGCGCGTACTTGGACGCCTCCGTGTTGCCGTTACCTGCCGCAGCGACCACGATTGCGCCCTTGGAGCGTGCAATGTTGATGGCGCGCTGGTAAGCGGCGGGGCACGTGGTTACGGTGCCGATGGACATATTGATGATCTTGGCGGGGTAGGCGTTGTCCGGTACTCCGTCAACGTGTCCGCCGGCAGCCCAGATGATGGCGTCGGCAATGTCTGAGGTGCGGCCACCGCATCGGCCCAGTACGCGCACAGGCTGCACGCGGGCGAGGTCGGCAACGCCGACGATGCCCATGCGGTTATTGCCTCGGGCACCGATAATGCCGGCAACGCTGGTGCCGTGCCAGGTGGAGGTGTGGGCGTTCGCCTGGTCCTTGCAGAGGTTGTAGGGCGCGTAGTCGCCTTCATCCCTGGGGTTGGGGTCGCGGCCGTCGCCGTCGCGGGCGCTGAGCGGGTCGCTGACGAAATCGTAGCCGTTCGCCATGCCGGTGACCAGGTCGGGGTGCGGCACATAGCCGGTGTCGAGTACGGCGACCTTCACGTATGCGCCGCGGCGCAGGCGTGCGTTACCGGTGTTCTGAACGCCGGTGGTGGGGTTGGTGAGGTTCCACTGCTTGCTGTACTGCGGGTCGTTGAACTGGAAGGTGATGTCGCCCTCTGCGGCGGGGTAGTTGATGTAGTCGGGCTCGACGGAGGCTACGTCCGGGTCGGAGGCGACCTTCGCCATGAACTCCTTCGCCTCGTTTTTGTTGAGGGTTTTGGAGGTCTGGATGACGGCGTCATCGGTGGAGGTGTTGTGCAGGAACTTGGTATCGACGTTCAGCGCTTCGCTGACGACCTCGACGGTGTCCATGATGTCGTCAACAATGCCGCGGACTGCGTCCCAGTCGCCGTCGCGCTGCATTTTACGCTGCTTGGCTTCGTTGGTGTAGGTGACGATGAATCGGTCGAACACCTGCTGGGGGAGCGTTCCGGGTGCCGCCGCGGTGGGGGTGTTGGGGCGTGCCGCGCCGTTGCGCGCGAGGGTGAGGGGGCTGACGGGACCTTCGATCTGGGGTGCCGCCTGAGCTGCTGCCAGGATGGCTTCGTCGCTGGGTGCCTGCGCGAGGACGGCGGGCAGGTCGCCTCCGAAGAGGATGGCGCTGGCGGCGAGCAGGCTCAGTGCTGCGCGTGCGGGGTGCTTGCGGCGGCGGTTATCGGTGCGGCAGTTATCGGGGTAGCGGCGAGGAGGTGTTTCGGTGCGCTGCGCGCCGAAGTATGGAAGCCTCATCTGGTTCTCCTGATGTAGGTGGTATGCGGACTGTGTGATGTGTACTGGTGTTTCCGTCTGTAGGTGCGCGAGGTGCGTATAGGGTTTTTACGGGGCAGTAAAAGAGGCCTTTTTGGGCGCGCTGAAGTAATGAATGGGGTGAGGGAATAGCGTTTCTTTGACCCTTTTTGCGTACCGGAAGAACTCTTTTTGGACGGTGTGCAACGTACATTTCTAAGGTATCACTTCAAGGTGAACTTGAGGGATTTTTGAGGTGCTTTTCACGGGTTAATGTACAGAAAATCAACCTCTGGAGGCTGAATAGCACCCAATGAATGAGAGTTTATATAAGTAAAGCTTGAGGGTTGGAATATGCGAGGCAGGATATGCGGTACCTCTTGCTGATAGGGGAGAAAAATAAATGTTTTAACACTATGGTGTAAGCACTAGAATGCATTAAAAATGCAATTGATAGCAAAAAATAAAAATAGCCCAAAATACGCGTGAAAATAAATAAAAAGCTGGCATCAAACACACGGGACAACGCGCACCGCCGGTAGACACACACAGACCGGGGCGGCCACCGCATGGGTGACCGCCCCGGTCTATAGAATCATCAGCACCAGCAAGCTGGCGCTCGCTACCTACTGGAGAAAGCGTCCTTAGGAAGCGTAGGAGCCCAGCAGGCGAACCGCTCCGCCGTCCACGCCCTTAGCTCCCTGAACGTAATCGGGGTTGTTAGCCTCGGGCTCGCCGGCGGCAACAACGTCACCCATAATCCAGGAGGGGATGCCGCGGTCGTTCAGGCGCTTGGTAGCGGCCTCAGCCACGGAGGGATCAACGATAGCAATCATGCCCACGCCCAGGTTCAGGGTGCGCTCCAGATCGGCCAGGGGCACGTTGCCCAGCGAACCGATCAGGGAGAAGATTGCAGGAATCTGCCAGGTGGAGCGGTCCACGCGACCCTCCAGGCCCTGGGGCAGAACGCGAGCCAGGTTAGCAGCCAGGCCGCCGCCGGTCACGTGGGAGAAGCCGCGTACACCGCTGCCGGTGGTTCCGTCTTCGCCGTTGACGGGGAATGCTGCCGCCAGGTCCAGGCAGTCTGCAGCGTACACGCGGGTGGGTTCGAGCAGCTCTTCACCGATGGTGCGGCCCAGCTCGTCCACCTGACGCTCCAGACCCCAGCCGGCAACGTTCAGGACCTTGCGGACCAGGGAGTAGCCGTTGGAGTGAATACCGGAGGATGCCATAGCAATCAGCACGTCGCCCTCACGTACGCGCTCGGGACCGAGCAGCTCGTCAGCCTCGACCAGACCGGTTGCTGCGCCCGCAACGTCGTACTCGTCTTCTGCGAGCAGGCCGGGGTGCTCAGCGGTTTCGCCGCCAACCAGGGCGGTACCAGCCTGTGCACATGCGCCAGCGATACCGCGCACAATGTCAGCGATACGTTCGGGAACGACCTTGCCAGTGGCAATGTAGTCGGTCATGAACAGCGGCTTCGCACCGCAGACCACGATGTCGTCCACGACCATGCCGACCAGGTCGTAACCGATGGTGTCGTGAATATCGAGTGCCTGCGCGATAGCGACCTTGGTACCCACACCGTCGGTGGAGGTAGCCAGGTAGGGCTTGCGGTACTTGACGAGCTCGGAGACGTCGTACAGGCCCGCGAAGCCGCCCACGCCACCAACGACGGAGGAGTTGTGGGTCGCCTTGATAGCGCCCTTCATCAGCTCAACGGCGCGATCGCCAGCCTCTACGTCAACACCTGCGCTCGCGTAGGTTACGGTGGTGGTGTTCTCGCTCATTAGGATTCCTTCGGGGTAGCGGTAGCGGAGGAGTTTGCGGGGATGCGGTCCTGCTCGGTGAGCAATGCCTCGAGGTCGGCGTCGGGGCCGGGGTTGCACATGCCCATACCGGCGTCGTCTGCGGCAACCTGTACTGCGGAGGGATCGAACTTCGTTTCGAGAGTTTCGGTGCCTTCGCGGGTCTCAATGGAGACGGCCTCAGCATGCTCAGGCTTGGAGGGGACGGGGCGCTCCACGGTCACCTCAGCTGCCTTACCGGCGAGGGGTCCGCCCTTGCCCTTCTCCGAGGAGTCGAAGAGGGACTTGCCGCGTCGTTCCTCGCTCGGCAACTCAATCGGGTATTTGCCGGTGAAGCATGCGGTGCACATGTTTTCGGCGGGCTGCTCGGTGGCTGCCATCATGCCGTCCTGAGAGATGAAGCCGAGCGAATCGGCACCCAGGGAGGACGCGATTTCGTCCACGGACAGACCGTTCGCAATCAGCTCCGCACGGGAGGCGAAGTCAATACCGTAGAAGCAAGGCCACTTCACGGGCGGGGAGGAGATGCGCACGTGCACTTCCTTCGCGCCAGCTTCGCGGAGCATACGCACGAGCGCGCGCTGGGTGTTACCGCGAACGATGGAGTCGTCAATAACGACGAGGCGCTTGCCAGCAACCACGGACTTGAGCGGGTTCAGCTTCAGACGGATACCGAGCTGGCGGATAGTCTGCGAGGGCTGAATGAAGGTTCGGCCCACGTAGGCGTTCTTGACCAGGCCGTTACCGTAGGGAATGCCGGACTCTTCGGCGTAACCAATAGCAGCCGGAACACCGGATTCGGGAGTGGGCATGACCAGGTCAGCTTCAACAGCGTGTTCGCGGGCAAGCTGACGGCCCATTTCTACGCGGGATTCGTAGACGCTACGGCCGGAGATGGTGGTGTCCGGGCGAGCGAGGTAAACGTACTCGAAGACGCAACCGGCGGGCTTAGCTTTTGCGAAACGCTGGGAACGCAGACCGTTCTCATCAATGGTGATGAGCTCGCCGGGCTCCACTTCACGCACGAAGGACGCACCGACAATATCAAGTGCCGCGGTTTCGGATGCGACAACCCAGCCACGCTCCAGACGACCGAGCACGAGGGGGCGTACACCCTGCGGGTCGCGTGCAGCGTAGAGGGTGTGCTCATCCATGAAGGTGAGGCAGAAAGCACCGCGAAGGGTCGGCAATAGGTCGAGTGCTGCTTCTTCGAGGGAGTCGAAGTCGTGCTCCGCCAGCAGGGCGGTGACGAGTGCGGTGTCGGTGGTGTTGCCCTGGGCGAGTTCGCCGTGCTTGGGGGGCTTGCCGCCGTTCTTTTCAATCAGACGCTCGTAGAGGTCTGCCGAGTTGGTGAGGTTACCGTTGTGCGCCAGGCAGAGCGTACCGTGCGGGGTGGTACCGAGAGTCGGCTGTGCGTTAGCCCAGTGGGATGCGCCGGTGGTGGAGTATCGGGCGTGGCCGATAGCGTGGTCGCCGGGCATGGAACTGAGGGTGGCTTCGTCAAAGACCTGGGAGACCAGTCCCATATCTTTGTACACGTGGATGCGTTTGCCGTTACTGGTTGCGATACCTGCTGATTCCTGGCCGCGGTGCTGGAGCGCGTACAGGCCGTAGTAGGTTAGCTTTGCCACGTCCTCGCCGGGAGCCCAGACACCGAAGACGCCGCAGGCGTCCTTGGGGCCGTGGTCAATCGGATCGAGGTCGTGAGTGAGTTTTCCGTCGGGGCGAATCAATTCACTTCTTTTCGACGATGGGACTGCGGATGCGTCTGTGCAAGCGCAAGATTAGGGCGTGTTGCCGCACTCGCACCTGCCTGTGTGTGCGGTAGCATACACCAGACCTTTAAAAGTGTACCGGGTTTCAATGTAGACGTGGTGAAGGATACGCTAAATACCTCAGGATGGACCACTAGAACAGGCACCAAACACGCCAAATCACGAAAACTGCGTGGACCTGTGAGCTCGTAGCGAATTCTAGAAGAGCGGCAACAAACCCGAAAGGTCACTACGCTCACCCGACGCATCCAGCGCACCGGCACTCACCGCCTGCGCCCACGAACAGGCACCCAGAACCAGCGCCGCCCACACGAGCGGACGCGCCTCCACAACGGACGGGGGAGTGCCGCGCGTATGGCGGGGGCCAGCAATACACTGAGTCACACCCAGCGGGGGTACACGCACCTCCACACTATTGCCGGGGGCGAGGGTTGCCAGCTCCTCCAAGGTGAAGCGAACGAAGGTCGCACGCACCGAACGGGGGAGCGCGGCAAACGCCTGCTCCACCTCCGGGCTATTCAGCAAGTAGCTGTTCAGCAGGTACTCGCCTTGGGCATGCACATCTGCAGGCTCGCCGGCTGCCGCACGCTGCGCCTCAAAGAAAGCACGCACTTCGCGTACCGCCGCCATGCCGTCTGCTTCGGAAGTTTTACGTCGAATCGCCACGACTAGTCCTCTTCCGCGGCGCCGGGAGTCGGGTTCTCGCGGGTGAAGAGCTCCTCATGTACGCGCAGCTCGCCCACCTCAACCGGCTTACCGTCCACGAAGCCGCCGGTCACCGGGTGAACCACCAGCGCGAGTAGGCGCTCGCATTCCTCGGCGCTCAGGTAGCCGCCAGCGGCGAGAGCACGCAGAGCCACGGCGTACATGGCGCGGTGCGAACCGTCGCTCATCTTCACCACCACGGATGCGCCCGAACGCAGACCAATGCAGAGCACGCCCTCCGCACCGCCCTTGACGATCGCGTCCAGTTCTTCGCTGAGCACGGTGTCGGGGGAGCCGGGTGCCTGAATCAGCTCGGGGTAATCCACCATGGCGGTCGCGACCGTGGAGGCGCGCGCATCCGCGCCGAGGTTGCGGATTGCCGCACCCAGGGTCGAGTAGGCGCGTGCGGCACCGGCCAGGGAGACGGCGTGCACGGGCGCACCGCAGCCATCAACGCCGATAGCGGCTACGGGCTCGCCGGTGAACGCCTCAATTTCTTCGGTGATGACCTGCTGCAGCGGGTGGGCGGGGTCGAGGTAGTTGTGCAGAGTCCAGTCCTGCGAGCCCTCTTCGAGGTCGCCGCGCTCAAGCTTGGCGGTGCACGCCCACAGGAATGCGGCGTGCTTGCCGGAGCAGGGGTGCGCCAGGGCAGTAGCGGCAAGGTTCGCCTGAACCATTGCCTGGCGTGCCTGCTTGTCGGAGGGGAGCGTGGGCTTGAGCGCCAGGTTTGCCGGGGTGAGCGGGTTGGCTTCGGTGCTGCCCTGGGTGAGTACGTCCTGCACGGCGCGCATCTGCTCGAAGGTGCCTCGATGCGAGCCGCAGGCGATGGCGACCTGGGAGCCGCGCAGGGGTGCGCCCGCCTTCATGGATCCGATGGCCTGCAGCGGCTTGGCGGCGGAGCGCAGGTAGAAGGGCTCGTGAATGTCGCCGAGGGCAAGCTGTACTTCGCCGTCGGGGCCCAGCAGGATGAGGCGGCCGCGGTGGCGTGCCTCAATGAAGTTGTTGCGGGTGAGCTGCGCGAGTTCTACGTCGAAGGTGCTGCTGTGGTCGGTGGTGTGAGTGGTTGCCTGTGGGGTGGTGCTGTTGGTCATTCTTCTAGTTTAAACGGGGCGTGCGGCTTGACCCTATTTGTCTCTGGTGGCGCGGAGCTAGGATGGGCTGGCACCGTCGAGGGAGAGCCCTGTGAAGAGATTCACGTTTACTGCGAGTTGAAGCTATGAGTAATTCATTTTTATAATTGAAGTGTGCTCAAGCGCAACGGGTAAGACTAAGGTAAGTGAGCGAGGCGCAGCCCGCACGAACCGAAAAACCCAGCACCGCATAGGACCGACCACGATTGACGCCCGACGAACCATTCTGGCGCCTCGACGTACCGCCTCATGAACATGGCGATGACCAAGGCAGCGGCAGATGAGCAAAACCCCACCCCGTCAATCGATGAGCTATGAGTGTATCCACGGTTCATCATCTCTGACATGCCCCAATATGCAGTCTGAGAACGGGCGTAATGTATCCAGTACGCAATTGATGCAGTCCCGGGGCCTCTATATCTAGGCGAAACTAGTTAGACGTGACCCGGTACGAGTATGCATCGCTTAATGCCCCTTACCCCTCAACTCACTCTTGATTGGTGAGCGGCAAACCATGTAAAGGAGTACATCCATGGCAGAGCAGAACAACACCTCCGCAAACACCTCCGCGCAGAACACCTCCCACAAGGGTGGCGTGGGCGTGGATTCTGAATTCCACGCAAAGTTTTTCCCCATTCTTGCGCGAGTCGCTTCGATTACTGCCGTGCTCATGTATGTCTTCTACTTCCCGCAGATTATCGGTAACCTGAACGGTCACAAGGGCGACTGGATTCAGCCCCTGGTAGCCGCTATAAACTGCACTCTATGGTTGCTGTACGGCCTGTGGCGCCCCAAGAAGGACATACCAATTGTCATCGCTAATGCCCCCGGCATTGTTTTTGGTGGTCTTGCGGCTGTGACAGCATTGGTTTAACCCGAATCAAAGCCACCTATGTTGTGGTGAATACTCACCCGATGCGGTTCTTCTCTGATAGGCATTCTTTTGAGCGTGCCGCTAGATGAGAAGAGCCGCATTTTTAGTGTTCCCAGCTCACATTTTTAGCGTGATAGCGGGTACCCTGAATAGCATGAAGGTTTTGGTACTGGGCCCCGGCGGCCGTGAACACGCTATTATCCGTGCGCTTCTGCGCGACCCTGAGGTGACTGAGGTGCACAGCGCCCCCGGCAACGCCGGTATTGCTCAGGATGTTCCCGTCCACGCAATTGATGCGAATGATCCCGCCCAGGCAACCGCCCTGGCACGCGAGCTGAACGCCGACCTGGTTGTTATTGGCCCGGAGGCGCCGCTGGTCGCCGGTGTTTCTGACGCACTGCGTGAGGCGGGTTTTGATGTTTTCGGCCCCTCCGCAGCTGCCGCACAGCTGGAAGGTTCCAAGGCTTTCGCTAAGCAGGTCATGGAAGAGGCTTCCGTGCCGACCGCCCGCGCCTACGTGGCAACGAACGCCGCTGAGGCGCAGGCTGTGCTGGACGAGTTCGGTGCACCCTACGTGGTGAAGGACGACGGCCTGGCTGCGGGTAAGGGCGTTGTGGTGACCGAGGACCGCGCCGCGGCACTGGAGCACGCTCAGGCATGCTTCAACGCTGGCGGTACCGTGGTCATCGAGGAGTTCCTGGACGGCCCCGAGGTGTCCCTCTTCGTCATTTCTGACGGTAAGAACGTTCTGCCGCTGTCCCCGGCTCAGGACTTCAAGCGCATTTTTGACAACGATGAGGGCCCGAATACCGGCGGTATGGGCGCCTACACCCCGCTTCCCTGGCTGCCCGAGGGCTTCGTGCAGGAGGTTGTGGAGAAGGTGGCACGCCCGACTGTGGCTCGCATGGCTGAGCGCGGCACCCCGTTCGTGGGCGTGCTCTTCTGCGGTCTGGCTGTGACCAGCCGCGGCGTGCGCGTTATCGAGTTCAACGCACGCTTTGGCGACCCGGAAACCCAGGCGGTTCTGGCGCGTCTGCGCACCCCGCTGGGTCAGCTGCTGCGTGCGGCTGCTCGCGGTGAAATTTCTGAGGGTACCGAGCTGGATTGGGATCCCCGCACCGCAGTGGACGTGGTTATGGCAGCCGAGAACTACCCGGATACTCCCCGCAAGGGTGACGTCATCTCCGGTCTGGATGAGGCGAACGCTCTGGAGGGCGTGCACGTGATTCACGCGGGTACCGTGGTTTCCGGCGAAGAGATTCACACCGCTGGCGGTCGTGTGCTGGCTGTTGTGGCGCTCGGTGAGAACCTGGGCGCTGCCCGTAACGCCGCCTACGAGGGTGTTCGCGCTATCTCTTGGGCTGGCGCGCAGTACCGCACCGATATCGCGCTGAAGGCTGTGGAGAATCGCATCCAGATTCCCGCCCCGCGCGGCTAAAACCTAAGGTGACCGGCTTCCCCGCTTGAGGGTGGGGGAGCCGGTCGCTTCTTTGCCACTCGCTTCTTAGCTTTGTGCCGCCTCAGCTTTTCCCGGGTTCATTTCCTCAGCTCGGGGTGCTGTCGGCGGCGACCGGGGTAGGTTGGGCTCTCAAGATTGTGCCGTATTGATGACTGATGGCACTATCGGGAGCCGCGCCTGTCGCGGTATTGTAATTACACAGACTTTTTGCATCCACATCACACCACCTCATCAGGAGAAATTCTCATGACTTCTCGTTCTAACCCCGTGGAAATCCCGGGCTGGACTCACATTTATTCCGGCAAGGTCCGTGACCTGTACGTTCCGAATGAGGAACGTTTTGACGCTACCGGCTTGACTGTCAATGATGACGCTGAGCTGCGTGCCGGTTCGGTCATGGTTGTTGCCTCGGACCGTATTAGCGCGTTTGACCGTATTCTACCCACCGAGATCCCGGATAAGGGCAAGATTCTGACTCAGATGTCCCTGTGGTGGTTTGAGCAGCTTAAGCAGGTTCCGAACCACGTGTTGTCCACTGACGTTCCGGATGTTGTGGCTGGTCGAGCAATGATTTGCCGCTCCCTGAACATGTTCCCGGTGGAGTGCATTGTGCGCGGTTACCTGACCGGTTCGGGTTTGGCTGTGTACAACGAGACTGGTGAGATTGCTGGCGTGAAGCTGCCTGCGGGTCTGGTGGATGGTTCCCGCCTGGACACCCCGATTTTCACTCCGACCGGTAAGGCTGAGGTGGGTGAGCATGATGAGCTGGTGACCCGTGAGGAGCTGTACGCTGAGGTTGGTCAGCCGGTGGGTGAGCGCCTGGAGGAGCTGAGCCTGAGCCTGTACACCACTGCGGAGAAGATTGCTCGTGAGCAGGGCATTATTCTGGCGGATACCAAGATGGAGTTCGGTACTGATTCGTACCGCGGCGAGATCACCCTGGGTGATGAGGTTCTGACTCCGGATTCTTCGCGTTTCTGGGACGCTCAGCAGTATGAGCCGGGTCGTGCGCAGCCGAGCTTTGATAAGCAGTATGTGCGTGACTGGTTGCGTTCCCCGGAGGCGGGTTGGGACGGTTCGGATAACGTGCCGCACCTGCCTGAGGAGGTTGTGGAGAAGACTCGTGCCCGTTACGTTGAGGCGTATGAGCGTCTGACCGGCACGAAGTTCTAAACTCAATATTTCGGACCGAATAAGTCTTTGAGATAGCTAAAGGGCGGTGCCCCGGAAGGTCATTCTTCCGGGGTACCGCCCTTTAGCTATATGAGGTTATGGTATTGAGGGGCGCACCTTAGCCGTTGTGAGCGTCTTCATCGTGTACGTTTGCGTGGCACAAATCCTCGTGCAGAAGATCCCGCGCCGGGTGCAACCGCGCCCGCTCCTCCGCTGCACGGTCAGACAGCGAATAGAACCACGTAATATGCTCGCACACCCGCTCGTAGGCCGCCTGCTCATCGTGAGAGGCAATCGCCTCAATAATGCCGTAATGCTGCCGCTGCAGCGTGCGCTTGACCGCCTCCCAATCCTTCAAGAAAGGAACCGCCTCCTGCACATAACTCATTGTCGCCATGTGCAAAGAGTCAATCACCGTATCAAGCACAATATTGCCGCCAAGCTTCGACAGCTCATAGTGAAAACGCGTATCGCAGAAATGGAAGCGCTCATCGCTGATCTGCTCATCCATCTCCGCCAAATGCGCACGCGCCCGCTCCAACGCCGCTTCACGCTCCGGGGTGTCCGGCGCTGCGGCTGCCGCACGTGCCGCGGGGCCCTCCAACAGCAGGCGGGTTGAGACAACGTCCTTCACCGGCAGGCTACGGGTCGCAATGTGCATGCGCAACGCCCAGCTGAGCGCATCCGACGGCTCCGAAATGATAATCGCGCCCGACTTCGGTCCCGAACCGGTACTGGAACGAATCAGGCCCAACGCGTTCAAAACCCGAAGGCCCTCACGGACCGAGGGGCGGGAAATGCCGTGCCGTGCGGCAAGCTCACGTTCGGAAGGGAGCTTATCGCCCACACGCAACTCACCCAGGCGCAGGCGCCGCTCAAAGGTCTCCAGGATGATGCTGTAGCTGCGGTCCGCCAGAATCGGCTGGCGCTCAACCGCAGGGGGCGCCTCTGCAGGCTGGGTGTCGTCAAAAGAACGAGGCATACTCTCTCCTGATAACGAGGCGGATAACGAAAAGAAGTCTCGACTCAGCATGTTCTCCCAAACTATTGGGGCAACCTATCGAGTCATAAGGGGCATAAAAAGCGGGGCGGCGATACCGGAAAGGTACGCCGCCCCGCTGTGGCCTCCGGTCAAACCGGGGCGAATGTCCTACTGTTCGTGAAGCGGATGCTTCAGGAACTCTCTAAAACCTGAGCTTCAGATTAGGGAATCATGAAGGACAGCACGTTGGTCTGCAGGAAGACCAGGACGCAGACGAACAGGAGCATAGCGAAGGACCAGGGGAGGACAGCCTTGAGGATGTCGGATTCCTTGCCTTCCATGTCCACGGAGGTAGCAGCAATAGCCAGCGACTGCGGGGAGATCATCTTACCGACCACACCACCGGTGGTGTTAGCAGCCAGCATGAGCTCGGGGGTTGCGCCGTGGATACCTGCGTGCTGCAGGTTCTCAGCAGCAGACACCTGCAGCTTGGAGAACAGTGCGTTCGCGCTGGTGTCCGAACCGGTCACAGCGGTACCGATCCAGCCCAGAGCCGGTGCGAGGAACGCGTAGACGGTGCCCAGGCCTGCCAGGAAGGTACCCATAGCAATGGTCTGACCGGAGAAGTTCATGACGTATGCCAGTGCCAGAACCGAAGCAATGGTCAGGATGGACCAGCGCATGCGGTAGACAACGGAACCGAACTCGGTGAAGATTGCCGGGAACTTGAAGGCGTAGCGGCCCTTCTCGTTGAAGAAGAAGTAGACCACAGCAACAACCAGACCGGAAATGATCAGCAGGGTGCCGGGGTTGGACATCCACGCGAAGTTGTAGACAGCGTCCTTGACGGGCTTGCCGTCAGCGGTGACGAGGCGGGAGCTCAGAGCCTGGATATCAATCTTGATGACGAAGCTCTTCAGCCATGCCTTCAGGCCAGCGTGCAGGTTAGCAACACCGAAGATTGCAACGACGATGACGTAGGGCAGCAGTGCCATCCAGACGCGAACGGCGGGCAGAGCTTCCTTCTCTTCAGCCTGTGCGGGCAGACCGTAGCGTTCACGAACGCCTGCGACGCCGCGCGGCTTCCAGAACTGCAGGAAGATCACGGCAACGCCCATGGAGACGATGCAGGCAACAACGTCGGTCAGGTTGTATGCGGGGGTAGCGGCGGTGACCCACTGTGCGATAGCGAAGGAAACGCCGATGACCAGTGCGGGCAGCCAAGCGTCCTTCAGGCCCTTCATGCCGTCGAGGATGACGAGCAGGATGAGCGGAACGAGCATTGCCAGGAACGGAGCCTGGTGACCAACGATGGTTGCGATAACGTGTGGGTCCTTGCCGCCGACTTCACCTGCGGTGGTAATCGGGACAGCAACCGCGCCGAATGCCACGGGTGCGGTGTTAGCGAGCAGAACGGTGATAGCAGCCTTGAGGGGCTTGACGCCCAGTGCCAGAATCATGGTTGCGGTAATTGCAACGGGAGCGCCGAAGCCAGCCAGTGCCTCGAGCAGACCACCGAAGCAGAATGCGATGAGGATAGCCTGGATGCGCAGGTCGCCGCCGCCGAGGCGGTCGAAGACGCGGCGCAGGTCTTCGAATCGACCGGAGAGAACGGTGATCTGGTAGAACCAGATGGCGCCCAGAATCACCCAGCAGATGACCAGGCCGTAGATGGCGCCGCGGACGGCGCTCAGGCCGGCGAGGTCAGCGGGCATGTGGAAGCCCAGCGCTGCTACGAGGATGGATGCTGCCAGTGCCACGAGTGCGGACCAGTGAGCGCGTGCCTTAACGCCCAGTAGCATCACAAAGAAGGTGAGGAGGGGAATGGTTGCCACGAGTGCGCTGAGGCCGAGGCTACCTCCCACTGCATTGGTTACAGCGGTATAAGTTTCCACTGGAACTCCTTTGGTTCAGGGTGTGTCTTGTGTGTGGTCAGACCATAGATAATCCCGCTGGGGAACGGTTCATTGTTTCCCATGCGGGGATGTGGTCAGACCATTGATCGCATGTTTAGAAGAGTACCGGATAATGTGGTGTTTCACCAAAAGTGACCTGACTCATTTTTGTGGAAGGCGACCGGAACCTGGGCTCGCTTCCAGTGAAACTGCCGAAATATTGCGGTTCTGATAGTTAATTCCAGGTTCTGAAACTCGAATATTTTCAGATACATCACGAGTTGGGTGTATGGGTCATTGGTTTACCCAGGGGAGAGTCTTCATTTGGACGCATATACCCGAAAAGAATGTTGTTTTAAAAAGGAAAAGCCCCATAAAACAACCATAAAATCTTCAGAACGGCGGATTTCTAGGGGGTTTATGGTCCACTTCTGTGTGTTTGATAAATGTTCAATCTGCGAAAAGAATATAGGGGTCTTACGGGGGGTGCATGGGAGATGAGGTCACATGTACCGGAAGGTAGGGAAATATACCTTAAGGTCAGGTCGACCTAACCGGTTATTTAACAAGGAAAGTATGTGCTATTCCAACTAGAGAAAAGCCGCCCAACGGTGTTAAATGGCTAGAAAGATAAAAGACATCACCACGGTTTCTGATCCCACCGCATCCCACCTCCACTTGGGGCGCGCACATTAGCCGGAACCATCCGGCCCAGCTTCCCCGACTCAATACATCTGAGTCGCTTCTTTGGAAGACCGAACTTGTTCGGATTGTGCCCCGCCTGCCCCAGACGCAGGCGGTGAGACCGAGAAACTCTGAACACAGAGGAAAGGACGGACAAGTCATGCGCATTGCACTCTTCTCCACGTGCATCGTTGACGGCATGTACCCCCGCGTAGCACGCGCCACCGTCGAAATTCTTGAGCGCCTGGGCCACGAGGTTGTCTTCCCCCCGAACCAGACCTGCTGCTCTCAGATGCACGTCAACTCCGGCTACTTCGATGACGGTTACGAAGTCATCAAGAACCACGTTGAAGCTTTCGACTCCTGGGACTGGGACGTAGCTGTTGCACCCTCCGGCTCCTGCGTTGCTTCCCTGCGTCACCAGCAGGCAATGGTCGCACGTAGCCGCGGCGACGAAGCGCTGGCTCTGAAGGCAGAGCAGATTGCTTCCCGCACCTTCGAGCTTTCCCAGCTGCTAATCGACATCCTGGGCATCACCAACGCTGCCGAGCAGCTCGGCTCCTACTTCCCCGAGCACGTCACCTACCACAGCTCCTGCCACGGTATGCGTATGCTCGGCCTGGGCACCCGCCAGCAGGACCTGGTCCGCACCGTCGAAGGCATCAAGTACACCCAGCTCGAGGGCATGGACCAGTGCTGCGGCTTCGGTGGTACCTTCTCCTTCAAGAACGCTGACGTCTCCGGCGCAATGGTCAACGACAAGGCAGACAACGTTGAAGCAACCGGTGCTTCCGTCTGTACCGGCGGCGACTGCTCCTGCCTGATGAACATCGGCGGTGCGCTGATGCGTCGCGGCTCGGACGTTCAGACCATCCACTTCGCTGAGATCCTCGCATCCACCAAGGAAAACCCGCTCAAGATTAACTCCGAGCGCGTCGAGCTCTCGATCGGCTAAGGAAAGATAAGACCTCATGACCGCTATTCAGCTTGGTATGCCCAAGGTCGTTCACTACGGCGAGGGCAACATTTTCGAAGAAACCCCCTTCCCCAAGTACGCGAAGGAAGAGCTCAAGAACGAGCAGCTACGCGCCAACCTGCGCTTCGTGACCCACGCGATCCGTAACAAGCGCGCACGCGTCACCGCAGAGGTGCCCGACTGGCAGGACCTGCGTAACACCGGTGAGTCCGTCAAGAACTACGTTCTGGCGAACCTGCCCGAGCTGCTCGAACAGTTCGAGCGTAACTTCACCGCCGCAGGCGGCCACGTGCACTGGGCACGCAACGCCACCGAGGCGAACCAGATTGCTCTGGACCTGATTCGCGAGCAGGGCGTGGACGAAATCATCAAGATTAAGTCCATGGCAACCGCAGAGACCGGCCTGAACGAATTCCTCGAGGAAAACGGCATCAACGCTATTGAGACCGACCTCGCGGAAGAAATCGTCCAGCTCGGCCACGACCGCCCCTCCCACATTCTGGTGCCCGCAATTCACCGCAACCGCCGCGAAATCCGCGACATCTTCCTGCGCGAAATTGAGGGTATTAACCCGGACATCACCGATGAGCCGGCAGAACTGGCAGAGGCATCGCGTAACCGTCTGCGTAACAAGTTCCTGAACACCACCGTGGCAGTCTCCGGCACCAACTTCGGTATTGCTGAGACCGGTACCCTGACCATCGTGGAGTCCGAAGGTAACGGCCGTATGTGCCTGACCCTGCCCGACACCCTCATTACCTTCATGGGTATTGAGAAGATTCTGCCCACCTTCCAGGACTACGAGGCATTCCTGCAGCTGCTGCCCCGCTCCTCCACCGGTGAGCGCATGAACCCCTACACCTCCATGTGGACCGGTGTGACCCCCGGTGACGGCCCGCAGAACATGCACGTCATCCTCATCGACAACGGCCGTACCGCCGTTCTGTCCGACGAGCTGGGCCGCCAGGCACTGCGTTGCATCCGCTGCTCCGCTTGCATGAACGTGTGCCCCGTATACGAGCGCGCAGGCGGTCACGCCTACGGCTCCACCTACCCGGGCCCCATCGGCGCGATTCTGTCCCCGCAGCTCTCCGGTATCGAGGCTGCAGAGAACAACTCCCTGCCGTACGCATCCTCCCTCTGTGGCGCATGCTACGAGGTCTGCCCCGTGAAGATTAACTTCCCCGAGGTCCTCGTGCACCTGCGCGCTAAGGACGTCGAGTCCAAGCACGCTATCCGCGAGTTCGAGGGCAACAAGAAGGCTCCCTTCTCGCAGATGGACGGCATGATGCTCGGTGCGAAGAAGCTCTTCACCTCCGGCAAGATGATGTCGATTGCAGAACGTGGTCTGCCCATGTCCCGCCTCATTAGCGGCCGCAAGCACAAGATCACCGCTGTTCCCGGTATCGTCGGCGGCTGGACCGCATACCGCGACATCCCCGAGCCCCCCAAGGAATCCTTCCGCAACTGGTGGAAGAAGGAGAAGGGTCAGGCTCCGGCACGCGATAACGCACAGCGCGTTGACATTCAGGCCCTCATCGAGGCTAACAAGGGTAAGGCAGCTGAAGCGGCTGCAAACGCTAAGGCTGCTCAGGAAGCCCGTGAAGCTAAGGAGAACAACTAATGTCCTCTGCTAAGGAAGATATCCTCGCACGTATCCGCTCGTCCCTGGCTGACGCACCCGTCGCCCCCGAGCCCGTACGTAACTACCGCCGCGTCAGCGAGCTGAACGAAGAGCAGACCATTGAGATGCTCGTCGACCGCCTCATTGACTACAAGGCAAACGTGTTCCACGCGAACAAGGAGAACATCTCTGAGGTCATCGCAGAACGCCTGGGCGAAAAGTCCACTTACGTGGTTCCCGAGGGCCTGAACATGGAGTGGCTGCCGGCTGACACCGCTGACCGCAAGCGCGTCACCGACTCCGGTAGCACCCTCAAGCCCGGCTGCCTGACCCTGAAGGAACTGGACGCAGTTGACGCTGTGGTGACCGGTTCGACCGTCTCCTGCGCAGAGACCGGCACGATCTTCTTGAACACCAACCCCGATGAGGGTCGCCGCGCCATCACCCTGGTGCCCGACCACCACATCTGCGTGGTGCCCCGTTCCACCGTGGTGGAGCTGGTTCCCGAGTCGATCGAGCGTATCACCTACACCCGCCCCGTGACCATGATTTCCGGTCCGTCGGCAACCAGTGATATCGAGCTGATCCGCGTGGAGGGCGTGCACGGCCCCCGTACCCTGGACGTCATCATCTACGACGCCTAAGGTAAAGCGCCAGAAGGCAAACCTCTAAAGAAACCGCCCGAGAGCTAAGGCTCCCGGGCGGTTTCTTTATGCCCTCTTGGCTTCTGCATCTTTCAGAGCAGTAGAAAGCGGCGGAGAAGATAAGCGAACGGTGGCGGGCCCATGTTTCCCGCCACCGTTCTGTGCTTTATAGGGTGGTGTATCGACGGTTAGCGTCGTAGCGCCCCGTAAAGGTGCTTAGGCGCGTGCGTCGAAGTGCTGCAGACCGGAGTCCTCGCGGCTACCGCCCTGGCCATCGCCAACATCGTGGTAGTCCTTGATCCACTCGATCTTCTGAACCCACTTGACCATCTTGTAGCCGTGCATGGAGTCCGCACGCAGACGGAGCGGGCCACCGTACACATCGGGCAGGGGCTTGTCGTTCATGCCCCACGCCAGGATGGTCTCATCTTCCATTGCCATGGAGATGTCCAGGCACTCGTAGTAGGGTTCGGTCGGGCGGCCGTCGTAGGTGTGGCCCACGTGGCCGAAGGAGGTCACCATAACGTAGCGTGCCTCGTCGGTCTTCTCGACCAGTGCGAGAACGTCGCGCAGGCGCACGCCCTCCCACTTGGCGATGCCGGTCCAACCCTGCATGCAGGTGTGCATGGTGATGTTGACTTCCTTGCCCAGCTGCTTGAGCTCGTCAATGCTCAGGGACTTGGATTCCTTCACCAGGCCGCCCAGCTCGAGGCGGTAGTCAACGAACTCGTGCTCCTTCAGGCGGTTCCACTCGGTGCTCTCACGCTCTGTCGGCGGGCGAGTGTTAACCCAGTGGAAGGGCGAGATGTCGGCATCGGTGAAGGTCTTCTTCTGCACCTGACGGGAGGTGATACGGTCCAGCAGGACGTTACGAATCGGCTGGGTCAGACCCCAAATGAAGGTCTGGGTGAATCGCAGGTCGCGCAGGGACCAGTACGAAGCGAAAAGCCACAGTGCCACAGCGAAGACAATGCCGCCAATGAGCATGGTGACTGCCTGAGCGAACTGTGCTGCGTCGACCTCGTTGTAGGGCTTGTTCAGCATCATGTGGGCGATGTTGTACTGGGGGTGAACCACGAACACCAGAGCCACGTGAATAACAGTGAATACGCAGTAGAAAGCCATACCCAGGAAGTGGATGGAACGTGCGGTCTGGCGGTTACGGAAGAGGCGCACGTAGCCGGGGAAGCGGCCGCAGAATGCCGGGCTCATAATCGGGCCGGTTGCAATCATCAGCGGTGCCACAATGAACACCACGGTGAAGTACATAATCTGCTGCAGAGCGTCGTACGGCTGGAAATGCTCAATGGAGGGAATCTGGAAGCCAGCGTAAATCTGGATGGATTCCCACGCCTGCGGGATGATGTCCCAGCTGGTCGGGACGATGCGGCGCCACTGGCCGGTCAGGAACAGCAAGGAGACGTAGACGAGACCGTTAGCAATCCAGATAAAAGTTACAAGAGCGTGCCATGCACGGCCCAGACCAATCTGGGCATTACCGGGTAGGGAGATAAGCGGCGACAGTCGACGCTGGTCGTCGCGGGCTGTGAACTCACCGGGGACAGTCGGAACCTTGTCCTTGGTGAACTTGAGCCACTCGGAACCCGGGGTGCAGTGGTTGTTCCAGTACAGACGGGGGTGAGAGGCGAGAACTTCCCAACCTGAACGAATCAGGAAGCCCATCATAATGAAGTTGATGAAGTGCGTAATTCGGAGCCACGACGGGAAGTCCAGCTCTACGCCACCAGTGCTCGCGGTGAGGAGTAGTTGGTGCATGATATTTCCTTCAGAAATGACTGTGTGTGCAGACAATCGTTAGGATTCAGTGCGAGGCCTTGAGATGTGAGGTTAGAAATAATTACCTTTCTGACCCATATAATCCTCCTCCGTGGTTGGGAGCCGCCGGGGTATCGTCGCGGATACTCCCGAAAGGGGCGCCTCCCGTGTGTGAGGGGGAGGTGCACCAGCTCCCGCTGGGACGGAAGCGACTCTGTGTATGTATGTTGGTTTATGTGTGTTTTAGGGAAATTCCCTGTCCGCTTTCAATTTTATAGGACAAAGTGTCAGTCGTGAAAGCTAAGACACGTCATGTTCTGTAATATTTGCATAAAAAATCCGAATTTAAGGAAGATTCTCATCTTTCCGCGGTTTATAGGGTCTTTCGGGTGCAAAAAACCCACCGCAGCCTCAAGAGGGGATGCGGTGGGTTTTGATTCTATATGTGGGATGCATGTTGGTTTGCAGGGCTTTAACTGCCTGGTATTGTGTGGTTTTATAAATTCAATCCCACATAAGGTTGCGGTGACTGTAAGCGAGGTACCCGCTCAAACCGGTTCGTACCCGATCTTGAAATGTCGAACCGCAACCGTAGCCGCTGCTAGATCTCTGCAGAACCCGTATTCTCCGCAGAACCCTTACGCTTCTTTGCTACGCTTCTTTGCCTCAGCCCGAGAGGCTGCTCGAGACGCAACGCTAGAACCAGCGGAAGCGCCCGTAGCCTCGGCAGAACCGGGCTGAGCATCAGCCGGGGACTCAGATTCGGGCTGGGTCTCAGAATCAAGCTGGGGCTCGGAGCCAGGCTGGGACTTCAAACGAACCACCGGAATCATGCCTGTGGCAAGCTTCGCCTGCGCATTACGCTGAGCCTTCAACGCATTCATCTGCTCCTTACGGCTCGGCTCCTGCTGAATCGGCTGACCAGAACCAAACGCCTGACGAATACCCAACGCCCATAGCGGGAACAACAGAACCGTCAGCGCGCCGCCGGCAACCAGCAGCGACGCCGTGGACTCCTCCAAAAGATCCGAACTGGTCGCAACCTCTGTCACCGCCACAATAATCGGCAGACCCGCAGCCGAATACAACGCCAACTGCGCCTTCTGCGCGCGAGTAGTCAACCCCGAACGGGTATCGAAGAAATGCTCCGCCAAAAGAACCGGAACGCCGCGGCACAGCAGAATACCCACCACCACGGCAAGCAGACCCAAAGGCTTAGCCACCACAGCAGAGACATCAATGCCCATACCGCTGACCACGAAGAACAGCGGAATCATGAACGTAAAACCAACCACCTCAAGGCGGCGAGTCATCATATGCAAAGCCGCTGGAGGGGTCAGGGTACGCAAAATCAGGCCCGCCGCAAAGGCACCGAGCACCGCATCCAAATCAAAGAGGGCAGTGCACATAATCAGGGTCGCCAGCAGGAACATCGCAAGACGCAGAACCGTCTGACCGGTCGTATTCGCCTCCGCAGCCATAATCTGACGCAGACCCGGCACATGCGCAAACAGACGATGCGGAATCAACGCCACAATCACCGCCACCACCATAAACGCCAGCAACACCACGATCGCCATGCCCGGCGAACGCGAAGACAGCAGCAGCGAAATAGCGAAAATCGGCAGAAGCTCACCCACCGCACCGTGCACCAGCACCGCATTACCCACCGGCGTACCGGCAGCACCGTGAGACTTCAACATCGGCAATAGCGTGCCCAAGGCCGTGGAACTCAACGCCACGCCCACCGCAATATACGTATTCAGCTCATGCGAGAACGACGTAATAACCGCCGCACCCGTCATGCCCAGAGCAAAGCACACCACCCACGTGGCAATAGCGCTATAACCCTGACGGCTACGCAACGACGACACGTTAATCTCAAAGCCCGCAATCAAAAAGAGCATACCCAAGCCCAGCTCCTTCAGCAGCGGGATACCGCCCTCACTGCTGGCAAGGTTGAGCATATTCGGGCCAATCAGCAGACCAAAAATGAGCAGGAAAACCACATCAGGGATCTTCTTGCCCGTCAGCCGCGAAAGAATCGGCGACAGCAACGCAACCAACGTAATCCAGAAAATGGACACAAACTGGCCGCTATCGTGGCTCGACCCTTCCGACAGAGTCGTACCCGAAGCAAGAAGAGCACCAGACGCCCCCAAATCCGTCAAGAAAAGCGGGGAAAAAGTCGAAAACATAAAACCTCAACGTGGTGTGTGCAGGTGGGGCGCGTTTGGGACAGTAAAAGGAGCGAAATCATGCTCCCGCGGGATTGCCCCACCTTTAAGAACGTACCAATGGTACACACCTAACCTCGTGCAACAACACTTGAACATCACCAACAGGGCAAGAAGCTCCAGCCAGCAGCCGACAGAGACACGGTATGAGAGCAAAACCTCCGCGCCACCACCCGAGCAGACACAGCTTCCACCGTTACACTTAACACCTATGCCAGCGCATCCGGCACACACCACCGGGTAGGCAATACCCTGGCAGGGCGCACAGACTCTCAAACACGGCACTACAAGGAGTGAGGACATGGCAGCAGGGCGCACTCAACCTATCCCCACCGTCAGCAGCGGGGCACGCGCCGCCTCCCTCGGAGGCACCCGACGCGACCTCGGGCTCGACCTCGCCCGCGCCTTCGCCGTGCTCAGCCTGCTCATCCCCTTCGGATACTGGCTGCAACTGATCCCGGTGTCCTGGAAGTTCTGGATCCCTCAGACCCTCGTGCCGGCTGAACCGCTCTTCGCCGCAATCCTGGGTGCAGCCGCCTGGCGCTACGCACGCACCGCGAACTTCCCGCAACTCTTCGCCGGAACCATCGTGCGATTCCTCGCGCTACTGCTACTGGGCGTGGCACTCATGCAGGGTGCCACCTACCTGCCGCAAGCCGGAGTGACCGTCCCAGCACAGGGCTTCTCCTACTCCCTGCCCTTCGACATGCTCGTGCACCTGGCGCTACTGACCCTGCTAACCCTATTCATTGTGCACCTGCCCCTGTGGGCAGTCGCCGTACTGGCGGTGGTGACCAGCCCCTTCATCACCTGGACCTACACCCTCCTCATGGACGTAGCCGCCCAGGCAGATGCGTGGACCGCCGTGCAGCTGCCGTTCCTCGCGAACCACGGCGTCAACCACGCGCAGAGCGCGCAGCTCATCTGGGTCATGTGCCTGGGCATTGTGCTCGTGCGCCTCTACGACAACCTGCAGGCAAAGCTCGCAATCCCCGTAGTGCTCGCCGTGCTGGCGCTCGCCGTTTACCGCACCTTCAACCCCTACACCGAGCTGGGCTTCCTCAACAGTCCGCAGGTGCTGCTTACCCTGAACCTGGCGGAAACCCTGTACTTCTGGGCAGAATGCGCGCGCCTGCTCTCCGCACAGGCCGGAATGCTCACCCCCATCGCCCGCCTGGGCCAGATGTCGCTGAGCGCCTCCATTGTGCTGAGCGGAATCATTATTTACGCAGGCCCCACCGTCAAGGCTCTCACCGCGGGCGAGCACTACGTCGCCACCGGAGGCTGGGGCACCGCCGTGTACTGGAGCGCCTTCCTACTGCTCGGCGCTGTTATCGCCCTGGGCTTCTGCACCCTCTGGTCACGCATGGCACGCTCCATTGCCGGTCGCGGCCCCTTGGAGGCGATTCTCGCCCTCATCTCCGGGCGCGGCTAACCCAATCTGAACTCAATACGAAAGCGACCCCCTCCCCGCGTTCCTGCGCGGGTAGGGGGTCGCCTCTATGTGCTCAACATCTGCAACAGAAATACTGCGGGTACGACAAAGCCCCGGTCCAGAGGACCGGGGCTATCTGTCGGGATGACAGGATTTGAACCTGCGACCTCGTCGTCCCGAACGACGCGCGCTACCAAGCTGCGCCACATCCCGATGTTGACCTATCAGTGAATACCGTAGGCAACTCACCTAGGATAACCCAAAAAAATTCAGAACGCAACACAGCGGCACACCACCGCTCGGAGGAGGGACAGATAAAGCTTCTAGGCTTCAGTCTCCTGAACCTGATTCAGCTCATCCCAGGAGGCGTACATCGCCGCAAAACGACCGCCGGAGGCAATCAGTTGCTGCGGGGAGCCATCCTCCACCACGGAGCCCTCATGAATCACCAGCACACGATCAGCACCCAGAACTGTCGAGAGGCGATGCGCAATCACCAGCGCCGTACGCCCCGCCAACACGGTTCGCAGCGCCGCCTGCACCGCACGCTCACTCGGAATGTCCAGCGAAGCCGTCGCCTCATCCAGAATCAGCACCCGCGGATTCGCCAAGAACACGCGAGCAAAGGACACCAGCTGACGCTGACCCGCCGACAGGGTAATACCGCCGCGGCCCAGCTGCGACTCGTAGCCCTCACACAGACGCTCAATGAACGCGTCAGCACCCACCGCCTTCGCGGCTGTCTTCACCTGCTCATCGGAGGCCTGCGGGTTACCCATGCGGATATTCTCCAGAATCGACGCGGAGAACAGGAACACCTCCTGGGTCAGCATGAGCACCTCACGGCGCAGCTGCACATCCGCCAGCTGGCGGACATCCACGCCGTCAATACGCACCTGACCGGCTGAGACATCGTAGAAACGAGCTACCAGCTTAGCGATAGTCGACTTACCGGCACCCGTAGCACCCACCAGCGCCACGGTCGTACCCGGCTCGATGCGCAGGGTCGTCTCCTTCAGCGCGTGACGATCCGACGTGTACCCAAAGACCGCCGAATCCAGCTCCACCAGGGCACCCTGAACCTTGCCGGACGCGCCCTCAGCGGTACCGGCGGCAGGCTCTACAGTCCGCTCATACGGATGATCCGGCTCAGCAACCTCCGGCTCCTCAGCCAAGAACGACGACAGCTTCTCCAGCGCGGACATCGCAGACTGGAACATGTTGTAGAACTCAGAAAGCTGCATGACCGGCTCAAACACACGGTTCGCGTAAATCACCAGAGCCAGCAGGGTGCCAATCTGCATGGTGCCGCCCAGCACCGCATAACCACCCAGCACCAGCGCACCGGCAATAAACACATTGCCCAAAAGCATCAGCACGGGTGAGTAGACGCCGAAAATCTTAATGGAATCCATCACCGCAAGGCGGTAACGCTCCGACGCCTGCGCGTACTCGGAACGCATCTGCGCCTCCGCACCAAACGCCTTCACCGCGCGGATACCCGTAAAAGTCTCCACAAAACGGCTCGTCAAATGCGCAGATTCGGTACGCATCATGCGGAAAACCGGCACCGCCGTCTTCTGGAACCAGCGCGTCAAGAAGTAAATCGGCACGCCCATGACCAGCATGAACAGGCCAATACGCCAATCCAGAAGGAAAATAGCGACCGCAGAAATCACCATGGACAGCAAGGTAATCGCCAACTGGCTGATGCCGCTATCCAAGAAGCTGCGGACCGTATCAATATCGCTGGTTAAACGCGAAATGACCTTGCCCGAGGTGTACCGCTCATGGAACGACACGCTCAGCAACTGCGCGTGACGGAACACCCGCTTACGCAGGTACACCACCACGCCCAGCGACACGCGCACCGTGTACGCCACGTTGACCCACGAAAAAATCGCGGTCACCGCGGTAGCCACCACAAAAAACGTCAGCAGGGTCAGTAGGGGAGAAACGTCACCCTGCTTGAGTGGCTCAATGGAACTATCCAAAACGCGGGCAATCAGAATCGGCGCAACCGCCGAGGAACCCGAGACCAAAAGCACTGAAATAATCGACAGAGCCAACGCCCCACGGTGCGGGCGCAACATCTGGCGCAGCAGAGCCATCGAGCGTTCACGGGTCTCCGCGCGCTCCTGCGGGCTCATCTGCTCCCGCGGCTCCGCCGGACGATGATGGGCCATTAGCCCTCCTCCATCGTCATCAGCTGACGGTACTGTTCCGAAGAGTCCATCAGTTCAGCGTGAGTGCCCTCAGCGACCACGGTACCATCAACCATCAGCAGTACGCGGTCCGCCAACGCGACGGTGGAGGGGCGGTGCGCCGTCAACAGGGTAGTAGCGCCGCCCAGGCCCTCCAGGCCCTCACGCAGGCCGGTAATAATACGTTCCTCGGTGTTCACGTCCAGCGCCGAGAACGGGTCATCCAGCAGCAGCACGGAGGGGCGCTTCGCCAGGGCACGTGCCAACGACAGACGCTGACGCTGACCACCCGAAAGGCTCAGACCCTCCTCACCAATGACGGTATCCAGACCCTGCGGAAGCTCCGCCACGAAATCGCACGCAGCCAGCTGTAGCGCGGTCTGGAGGGTCGCCTCCAGCTCTTCTGCGGCGGGGTAGTCCTCATCCTCGGTGCCGCGCTCGTACTGTTCAGCAACGCCCATCAGCACGTTCTCGCGGACCGTGCCGGAGAAGAGCACCGCCTCCTCAAAGACGAACGCGGTCTGGGCGCGCACCTCCTCAATAGACATGTCGGCGGTATCTCGGGTGCCAAAACGCAGGGAGCCGGAGGTCGGCTCGTAAAAACGCGGAACCAGCGACAGCACGGTCGACTTGCCGCTACCGGTTGCACCCACCAGCGCCAGAATCTCGCCCGGGAAGACCTTGAAATCTACGTCCTTCAGCACGGAAACCTCGGGTGCCTTCGTCTCAGAAGCAACTTCAGAATTCGCCTCAGTGGTAGCCTCCGCCGACGCCTTGATAGCGTCGTAGCTGAACTGAACGTGATCGAAAGTGACAGATACTGCGCCACCGCTGGGGTACTGCATAGTTTCCTTCCCGGAGCCGCCCTCGGCAGATACTCCAGCTACTGTTGACGAATCAGAAGCACCCTGCGGATGCTCGGGCCCAGACACAGCCGCGGAGCCACGAACCAGCGGCACCGCCTCAAAGCCGGGCTCGTCCATGACCTCGTTGTGGCGTTCCAACGCCACCTTATAGCTCAAATAGGCAGACATCAGCGCGGTCGAGCGCGTCACGTGGCTGAGCACGGTCGTCTGCACCGCAAAGTAGGCGGTCATCGCACCCAGGCTCAAGGTGCCTGCCGCAACCTGCGAAGCGCCCACAGCCAGCGCCACCGCCGTAGAGACACCCACGATCAGGCCCTGGTACAGGGCAACACGAGCCACCAGCATCGACCTGCCGTACTCGCGCACCTGCAGGGCGTCCACCGACTCGGAATATTCCTGAATCTGCTCGGGGGAGCGGCCCAGCGCCTTAATCACGCGGATGCCGCGCACCGACTCCTCAATACGGGTGGAGAGGTCGCCCGTCATCTGCTGAATCTCATGTGAAGCGCGGTAGTACTTGCGGGTGAAGTTCACCAGCGACAGCACCAGAATAGGCACGGTCACCACGAACACCAGCGCCAGAGACGGCGAAGAACGCAGCATGAAGAAGCCACCGACCAGGAACATCACCGCAACAGTCAGCATCTGAACAATACCGAAAGACAACCAACGGCGAATCGTCCCCAAATCGCTCATGGAGCGGGTCAGCAACTGACCGGAGGGCCAACGGTCCAGCAGAGAAAGCGGGGCACTGAGCAGGCGGTCAAAGAAGTTCATGCGCATGGACAGCTCAATCGTGGAGGTCGGGTCCACAATCAGCCAGCGCCTCCAATACATGAAGGAGGCGTGCGCAATGCCCAGCAGAAGCACCAGGCCGCCGGCAATCCAGATGGCGCTCTCGGTGGTGCTCTGCGAGAGATGATCCACAATAATCTGCAGTACCTGCGGGATGGAAATCTCAAGGGCACCGGCACCGAATGCCACGAGCAGGCCCACGCCCCAGCGCACACGAATCGGACGCGCATACGCGGCGAGGGTGCGCGGGGCACGCTGACCGTGCGCGTAGTCGATCGGGTCGGGGGTCGGTTCGCTCGCCGTCTCCAAGAAGGGGTTGCGGCGGCGCTTAGCCGTGTGTGCTGTAGAAGCCTCAGACATTAGCGGCGGCCACCTTTCGAAGCGTCGGCTTCACCCTTATCGCGAGCCGTGAGGGTCACCAGGATTGCCTCCGGCGGGCAGAACAGACGGACCGGCGCAAAACGAGAGGTGCCCAAACCGGCAGAAACCTGAACCGGAATACCGGACTGCTTACTGACACCCTTCGCACGCGAAGGCGGCAAATCGCAGTTGCTGACCAGGGCGTGACCGCCGGGCAGGCAGACCTGACCGCCGTGCGTATGACCGGCAAAAATAGCCTGCGCACCGTCCTGCACGAAGCGATGCAGAGTACGCATGTAGGGGGCGTGCGCCACGCCGATACGGACGCTCGGCTCAGCACTCTCGTCAAAGGCGCCGGGGGCGAATCCGGGGTGCTCATCGTAACGCAGATGCGGGTCATCCACACCGGAGAACTCCAGGCGCAGACCCTTGAGGTTCAGCGTATCGTAGCGATTGATTAGACCCGTCCAGCCGCGCGACTCGAAGGCGTCGTGCATCCGCTCAATGGGCAGGGCTACGCGCGAGCCTTCCTCGATCATCTGCGGGGTGCGCGGCTGCCACAGGTAACGCGCCGGGTTCTTGAACACTGGCGCGAAATAGCAATTCGAGCCGGGCACAAACACGCCGGGGAAGTCCATGAGCGGGTTGAGCGCCTCCAGCAGCGGGCCCATACCGTCCACGTGGGAGAGGTTATCACCCGTGTTCATCACCAAATCCGGCTCCAGCGCAGCCAACGAGTGCATGAAGTCAATCTTCTTCTGCTGACCCGGAATCATGTGCATATCCGAAATATGCAGAATCCTAAAGTCAGGGCTCCCGGCGGGCAACACCGGCAGGGACTCGGTGCGGAGCTGAAAATTGTTCAGCTCAATAAAGTGCCCATACGCCACCGTGGCGGCCCCCAAGGCTGCAGTGGCGGCTACCGCCCCCGCTACCTTCTTCAGGAGCGGGGAGGAGCCGCGTGCGCCGGGGACCGCCACGGGAACGCGGGCGTTGACTGCGTTTTCACACATTATCAATCGCCTTTCAGGCTTCAGCTGATGAGCTGTGATTCTAGCTGTACGACAGAATCTTATCGCTGGGGGTGGTGAAGTCCTTCGTGTTGTACTTCGGAGCCATCGTCTTCATGAACGACTGCCACTGTGCACCCGCGTAGGTTGCACCATCGACGTACTCGAGGACTCGACCGTTAATGCCCACACCGTTCAGGGAGCGGAAGCCGAGGTTGTTAGAACCAACCCAAGACGCGGTGGACAGGCCACGAGTGTAGCCAACCTGCCAGGTCTGGGAGGAGTTATCGTTCGTACCGGTCTTCGCAGCCGAACCATTCGGCAGACCAATACCGCGCTGAGAAGCGGAACCGCCAGGCTGGATAACGCCCTTCAGAACCCAGCTGACACCGTTCGCGATGTCCGGATCCAGGATCTGCTCGCACTGGTTCTGGTATTCCTTCATGGTTTCACCGTTGGTCTTGGTGATCTTCTCGATGGGGCGCGGGGTGCAGTACTTACCCTCAGAAGCGAAGATAGCGTACATGGATGCGCTGGTCAGCGGGGAGATACCGTACTTGGTACCACCAATGTTGGTACCCAGGTCGGGGATGCTGTGCAGCGGTTCGCCGGTACCGTCCAGGGCGTGCATCTTGATAGACAGGTCGTGCACATCGCACAGGTCAAGCTGGGAGAGCATGCCGTACAGGTACGAGTTCAACGACTGGCGAATACCGTACGCAGCGGTACCGTAGGTCAGACCGCCGTTGACTGCGTTCTTATAGGACCAGCCGTTCGGCTGACCGGTGTAGTAGTACTTACCGCCGTCGTAGCACTTGGCGTTCCAACCGAAGCTGGTGGGCCAGAACAGCTGGGTACCGTTCACGGTAGCGTTAGCGCCGCGGCCGCTGATGAGCCACTGAGCCAGAATAATCGGCTTGAACGTCGAACCGGGCTGGAAGCCGCGGGTACCACCGTAGGCGCTATCAACGTTGTAGTTGTACTCGGTCTTGGAATGGTCGTTTGCGTCAGCCGGGGTGCCGAGCTCGGTGTTCTGTGCCATCGCGATGACGCGACCGGTACCGGGCTCAACACTGGTCAGGGCGGAGTTCACGTCGTTCCAGTTGGTTGCTGCCGGCTGGGTGGAGTCCACAGCCTGCTTAGCCGCGGTCTGAGCCTCGGGGTTCAGGGTGGTGATCACCTTCAGGCCGCCACGCTTGATAGCGGTGTTACGCAGCTCAGCGGTTGCGCCGAGGGACTCATCCTGCAGCAGGTAGTTGACCACGTAGCGGCAGAAGAACGCCTTATCGCCTGCCAGGGAGCAACCCTGGGACTTGGTGTGGACGTTGAGCTTAATATCGCTGGCGATAGCGTCGCTGTATTCCTTATCGGTAATCTTGCCGTCGCGGAGCATAGTGCCCAGAACGATGTCGCGGCGTTCACGGGCGAGTTCGGGGTTCACGGTCGGATCGTACACGTTAGGTGCCTGCACCAGACCGGCAAGAAGCGCGGACTGTGCCACGTTCAGGTCCTTAGCGGAAATACCCCAGTAGTACTGTGCAGCAGCCTCAACACCGTAGTTCGAACCACCAAGGTTCACGATGTTCAGGTAGCCTTCAAGGATTTCGTCCTTGGACTTGTTCTGCTCCATAGAAATCGCAAGCTTCATCTCGCGAATCTTTGCGGCGTAGGTCTTGTTACCGTTCAGGGTCGCGGTAGCGTCCTCACCACGAGCCACAGCGGAGTCAACAATGAGGTTGTTGACGTACTGCTGGGTCAGGGTGGAAGCACCCTGGCGGCGACCGCTGTTGGAGTTAATGATGTTGTTCAGGAACGCACGACCAATACCGATAGCGGAGACCGCACCGTGGTTGTAGAAGTCACGGTCCTCCACTGAGACGATAGCGTCCTTCATGTGCTGAGAAATCTGATCCAGCTTGACCGGTTCACGGTTCTCTTCAAAGAAGGTTGCGATTTCGGTCTTGCCGTCAGCAGCGTAAATAGTAGAAGGACGGGAGGAGATGCCATCGGCAATGTCGTCAGGAAGGTCCTGGAACCATGACATCGACGCGTTCGCGACCATACCGGCACTCACTGCCGGGGGTACGACAATAATTGCCGCGAGGAAACCGGCAATCACGCTGAACGCGAGGAACTGCAAAAAATCTCCCGGGCGGCGACGCGCACGGGTTTTCTTAGATGAAGCCATTCATTCAGTTTATCCCATGAAGCTGTGAGAGAAAGCCCGTCTCGCCACCCCACAGGGAGGTGGGCGCCTCAGCCCTGAGAATAAAGCCCCAAAAAGCCCCGGACATTGACCGAAACCATAGTAAATCCCTTTTACTTATTCGACCCTGAAAGCTAGGCTAGAGGGTATGAAGAAATGGGAATACGCAACTGTACCGCTGATGATCCACACGACCAAGGCAATCCTCGATAACTGGGGTGAAGATGGCTGGGAGCTCGTCACCGTGCTGCCCGGTGCCTCCGCACCTGCCGGTGCAACCCCCGCATCGAACATGGTCGCTCCGACTCAGGGCAACCCCATCGCCTACTTTAAGCGCGAGAAGGCTGACTAAGAGCAGCGTACCCGGCGGTCACCTCGCTATCCCGGCTCTCCTTTAACTAGGGGAGCGCGGGAATAGATGAGGAAGGCCGCCGGTTAGCCGTTTAACAGCTGCCTGAATATCAGTAGCGTTTAGATTTACGGCATTTCCCCTATCACCGTTTGGGTGCCATCACCCGCCATCCTTCTGGAGTAATCATGACTGAATCCCGTATTGAAGCACGTATCCGCGAACTCGGTTACGAACTGCCCGTAGCACCCGCCCCCGTTGCAGCCTACGTTCCCGCGGTGACCTCCGGCTCCTACGTGTACACCTCCGGCCAGCTGCCCTTCGTTGAGGGCGCCCTGCCCGAAACCGGTAAGGTGTCCGACTCCGGTGCTGAAGGCTTCGTGACCCCCGAGAATGCGAAGAAGTACGCGGGTATCAGCCTGCTCAACGCCCTGGCAGCGGTCAAGTCCGTCATTGGCGACCTGGACCGCGTGCAGCGCGTCGTGAAGGTTGTTGGCTTCGTGGCATCCGAGGTGAACTTCACCGCTCAGCCCGCCGTCATTAACGGTGCCTCCGAACTGCTCGGCGAAATCTTCGGTGAGGCAGGCCAGCACGCCCGCTCCGCCGTCGGCGTTCCCGTTCTTCCCCTGGACTCGCCCGTAGAGGTCGAGATCATTGTTGAATATGTCTAATCTGTACACCGGCGCGCTGCCGCTGTCTGCTATTCGTGCTGCCCAGGCTCAGCGGGCAGCGCAGGACGCTCCTGAGAAGACTGCACGCACCGAATCCGCACAGGATAATGGCACCGCCCAAAACATCAAGACTCTACCCCTGCCGGTGCAGGAACGCCGCTTCGGCACTCCCACCCCGGCTGAGGGCGTGGAGCGCCCCCGCATGTTTACCGGCCGCCAGTCAGGTCCGCGCACCGCAGCCATTCAGCGTCTCTACGCGATTCCTGAGTTCATGCGCACTGCCGCCGAAAGCTGGTGTGAAGGCGGTAACGAAGGTGCGACCGGTTGCACGATGCGTCAGGCTGCCTCCGTAATTTTTGTGCGCGACGGCGACAACGGCCTCGAAACGATTCTGACCTACCGCCCCGGCACCTCTCCGCTGGGCGTGGTGGCTTTCCCCGGCGGCACGGCTCTTCCCGGTGATGATGAGTCCGCCTCCTGGGTGGGTCCCGGCGCCGACTACTGGCAGGACCAATTCCACTTCTCCGATATTGCGCAGGCACGCCGTAGCGTCATGGCTACCGTGCGTGAATGCTTTGAAGAGACCGGCATTCTGCTTGCCGGCGAGGACGAACAGGACGTCGTGGAGCGCTCCAGCACCCCTGAGTTCATGGCGTGGCGTGAAGCAGTTGCCGAGCAGGACAAGAGCTTCTCTGACTTCTTGACCTCCAGCGGTTTGAGCGTGCGCGCTGACCTGCTACGCCCGGTCGCGCGTTGGCAGTCCCCGGACTTCTTCCTCAAGCGCTACGATATCGCCTACTTCACCGCGGCGTTGCCCGTGGGCCAGGACCCGAAGCTACTGCTCGGCAAGGGTGTGTGGGGTGACTGGCTGAACGTGCGTGAACTGCTCGAAGCCAAGGACACCAGCGAACTGGGTGACCGCATCGGCCAGCCTAACACGGTGGGCCGTACCCTCGACCAGCTCATCACCCCCGGCGTGATGAGCTTGCTCGAATCTTTGGCGAAGGCACAGACTTCCGTGGCATGGCTGTCCAAACGCCGCAATATTGAGGTGAAGAAGCCCGTGCTCGTGACCCACAATGGCGCGTGCATGCTCTCCTTCACCGAGGTGGTTCCGGCAACCACCGGTAGCGTGTACACCGGCGCAGCGGGTGTGCACTAACAGGCGTGCTCTAACGAGCTGCAGCAATGCTCGCCCGTACGATGAAGCGTTAAAGAAATCAGGAGCCGTTTCCCCATGCAGAGGGAAACGGCTCCTGATTTCTTTAAGCCGCGTGTCTTTCAGCGAGGGCGACCTAGAATACCCTAACTCAAAGAGGCCTTAGCGGGAACGCTGACGCAGGCGGGGCAGGTCCAGAATGACCACCGCGCGTGCCTCCAGGCGAATCCAGCCACGAGAAACGAACTCGGCAAGAGCCTTGTTCACGGTCTCGCGGGATGCGCCAACCAGCTGTGCCAGCTCTTCCTGAGTCAGTTCGTGAGCAACGAGCACGCCGTCGGTCGCGGGGCGGCCGAAGCGGTCAGCCAGGTCCAGCAGTGCCTTAGCGAGGCGGCCGGGAACGTCGGAGAAGACCAGGTCAGCCAGTGCCTCGTTAGCGTGGCGCAGGCGGCGAGCCAGAGTCTTAATGACCTGATCGGAGATAGTGGGATCGAGCTGCTGTGCACGCTTGAAGGACTCGTGCTTGATGGCAGCCAGGCGAGTCTCAGAGACAGCCACAGCGTTGGTCGAACGGGGCGAAGGATCGAAGAGAGCCATCTCGCCGAAGACGTCACCGGGACCCATGATTGCGACCATGTTCTCGCGGCCGTCAGCGGCGGTGCGACCCAGCTTGACCTTACCGGAGAGCACCGCGAAGAGCTGGTCGTCCTGGTCGCCCTCGTAGAAGAGGACAGCGTTGCGGGAGAGGTCAATCTCCTGAATGTCATCGGTCAGCAGAGCGAATGCTGCGTCGTCGAGGTTAGCAAAGAGAGGGGTACGACGGAGGATCTCGAGATCCATAAAGTTCTCCTAGATATGAGGTGATGAGCCGAAACTCGTAAATGTTCAGTGAGTGAGCCCGAACCGGTGTCATGCGTCTCAACATCTGAAATGTGAGAAGGCTCAAGCTAGTGTGACATATTCAACTGATATGAGCGTACCCTAAAAAAGCGCTTTATGCATTCCGATACAGCGAGCTTTACAACAAAAGTTATTTCTTTCGAGTAAATTCAAAGCTTCCCCACAGGTTCACCACCTAATATCAGGCATTCAGGTGTGTACTTTTATCGGTACCAAGCACGCTGACGCCCTCATGACAAGGAGGCTCCCGCCTCCACACGCGGTACGATGCGACGAGACAGAAACCCGACCCCAAACCCCGGGTACACAAGCCCGCCGCACCCACCACCGGGTGTTAACGCGCCACCACACTCACCGGGCACAGCCCGCACCAACCACAATGGGCACACCGTGACCACTTCTACCCACCAAGGAGGCAATTAGTCGTGACGACTGGCATCAACCTGCTTGATATTGCTATCCCCATCATCCTGCTGCTCTACTTCCTCGCCGGAGTCCGCAGCGGATTCTTCACCACCCTCGGAACCTTCCTCGGCCTGGGCCTGGGCGTCTGCGCCGCAGCCTGGCTCGTGCCTCTCGCCGTGGCATCCGTGGGATCACAGTGGAGCCTCATTACCGCCGTCGGCGTGCTCATCATCTGCCTGACCATCGGACAGTGGCTCGGCCTCCTTGCCGGACGCACCATCCGCCGCGTCACCGATATCACCCCGCTCAAGGGCATTGAACGCTTCTTCGGCGGCGTGCTGAACCTCGCCGCCTGCGCCCTGGTCATGGTCGTACTGACCATCTCCATGCGCACCGTACCCATCCCGCAGCTCAACACTGCGCTCAGCGACTCCAAGACCCTCTCCTGGATGGTCGCCTCCACCCCCGAGGTCGTCAAGGACCGCATCAACACGGTACGCAATGACGTGCTCGCCTTCGGAACCATTCCGGAAGTCAGCCAGCTCATCGCCCCCGAAACCAGCGCCCCCACCCAGACCGTAGAATCCGCGGCACTGGACCAGGCGGCAGCCTCGGTCGTTGAGATCTTGGGTGCCGCAGAGCAGTGCGGCTACACCTCCACCGGCTCCGGCTTCGTGGCGGATAACGGCCTGGTCGTCACCAACGCCCACGTGGTCGCCGGCGTGACCTCCCCGGTCGTGCAGGACTCCCGCGGCCGCACCTGGCCCGGCACCGTCGTCTACATGGACACCGAACAGGACCTCGCCTTCATTAGCGTTCCCAAGCTGCCGCTCGCACCGCTGAACATCGGCACCAACGCCACCGCAGGTAGCCTCGTGACCTTCATGGGCTACCCCAAGGGCGGCCCGTTCAAGGCACTACCCGCCACCGTGCAGGGCATCGGCAACACCCAGACCATCGACGCCGACACCGGCCGCGCCAACGCTATGCGCCAGGTCTACCAGCTGGCAGCCGACGTGCAGCACGGCAACTCCGGTGGCCCCGTCCTCGACGAAAACGGCAACGTGGTCGGCGTGATCTTCGGTAAGGCAACCACCGGCCAGGCCGGATACGCCATCACCGCAAGCACCCTCAAGCAGGCACTGGCAGAAGGCGGCGACAACACCGCCGCAGTCTCCACCGGCACCTGCCGCAAGTAACGAGTAAAAACATTCAGGCTCCCGAACCTCTAGCGAGGAACGGGAGCCTGAACTATTTAACGCTGAATTGTTGAGCGAGGGGGATAGGCGGGGCTATTCTGCCAAATGCTGCGCTGCTATTCCGCAAGGTGCTGCGCTAGGAAATCAACCGCCATGACATAGCCGTACGCACCCGCACCGGCAATCACCGCAGTAGCCTGCGGTGATACAAACGAATGATGACGGAATTCCTCGCGGCGATGCACATTCGACAGGTGCACCTCAACCACCGGAAGCTCAGCCGCCTCCAGCGCATCGTGCAGCGCTACTGAAGTGTGCGTGTACGCCGCCGGGTTGATAATAATCGCCGCGCCACGAGTGCGAGCACGCTGAATCTCATCCACCAGCGCACCTTCATGATTCGACTGCATAAACTCAACATCAAAACCATGATCCGCCGCGCGTTCACGCACCATACGCTCAATATCGTGCAGAGTGGTGTAGCCGTACACCTCGGGGCGGCGCTGCCCAAGCAGGTTCAAATTCGGTCCGTTAAGCACAAAAATCGTATCTGACATAAAACCAGTGTGGCACAGTAGGCGCCCGCCAAGCGCTAGTCGGCGCGAACTGCCCAAAAAAAGATGAGACACAGAAAATGATGGGCGAGCGAGCCAAGTACGGTGAACCTCGCTACCGCCCACATACCCAAGCCCGGTACCCTCGCGCTATGACCGAGAACGCCACCCAGCCCACAGCAGACGCACAGAACACCGCAGCACGCAACGCTGCGGCACAGAACACCGAATCGCTCCTGCAGATCCGATTCGTTCCCGAATTCAAAGCCGCAGCCGCCGCACGCCGCCTCAACGCCCGCGCACCCGAAAGCCACCTCGCCACCGTGCGCCGCGCCCGCAAAATCAACCGCATCCTCGGCGAAACCTACCCCTACGCCGTCGCAGAACTCGACTTCGACAACCCCTTCGAGCTACTCATCGCCACCGTGCTCTCGGCACAAACCACCGACGTGCGCGTCAACTCCGTCACCGGTGCGCTCTTCGCACGCTATCCGGATGCCGCCGCACTCGCCTCCGCACGCACCGAAGAGGTCGAACCCTACATCCAGTCCCTCGGCTTCTACCGCGCCAAGGCACGCTCCATCGTCACCCTCTCCCAGCAGCTCGTCGAACGCCACAACGGGCAGGTACCCTCAACCCTTGAAGAGCTTGTAGAACTCGCCGGAGTCGGCCGCAAAACCGCAAACGTCGTCCTCGGAAATGCCTTCGACGTGCCCGGACTGACCGTAGACACCCACTTCGGACGCCTCGCCCGCCGCATGGGATTCACCACCGCCGACGCCCCCGAGACGGTCGAAAAAGACGTCGCCGAACTCATCGAACGCAAAGACTGGACGCTCTTCTCACACCGCATGGTCTACCACGGCCGCCGCATCTGCCACGCCAAAAAGCCCGCCTGCGGCGTATGCCCCGTCGCCGACCTCTGCCCGTCCTACGGCGCCGGGGAGACGAACGAACAAGCAGCACGTAAACTCATGAAATACGAAATGGCACCCGGCCGAGAAGACCTGCACCTGCGATTCCTGCAGGGCGCAACCCGCCGCGAACTCATGGCAGAAGGCTACCCGCTCAGCGCCTAACGGCGACTGAGCCGAACCGGAATGTAGCCGCGCAGAAGAGAGGTACACAGATGAGCGAAAACACGTCCCAGCAGGAGGCGCAGCACCCCGCCCAGCAGGCACTGGCGGCTCTCGCAGAGGGCGGCGTGGAATTTGACGTCCAAGCCCTACTGCGCAGCGCACCCGCCAGCCCCCTGAGCAAAGAAGCCGCCGTGCTGATCCTCTTCGGAGTGCTCGACAACTCGCCCTCCACCGGCGAATTTGACGGCTGCCCCGAAAACGTCAGCGCCGACCTGGATGTACTGCTCCTCGTACGTGCCGCAACCCTGCGCTCACACGCCGGTCAGCCCGCCTTCCCCGGCGGCAAAATCGACCCCGAAGACTATGCACTCGCCGAAACCACCGGCGAACCCGTCGCCCACATCGCCGCCCTGCGCGAGGCGGTCGAAGAAACCGGGCTCGACCCCGCCGGCGTGCAGATCCTCGGCCAGCTGCACACCCTGCCGCTACCCATCAGCAACTTCATGGTCACCCCCGTCATCGGCTGGTGGAACAGCCCCGTGCCTGTCGAAGTCGTTGACCACAACGAGTCCGCGCTCATCGCCCGCGTGCCCGTGCGTGACCTGCTCAACCCCGCCAACCGGCACACCGCCTACGTCAAACGCGGCCGCACCTCACACCGCACTCCCGCCTTCGAGGTGCGCATGCCCGGCGGTGAAGAGTTCACCGTCTGGGGATTCACCGCGATTCTGCTGGACCGGATCTTCGACTCGCTCGGCTGGACCGTGCCCTGGGATACAAAAAAGATGCGCACGGCACCCGGCTACGAGGAGTAAAGCTCTTCGCAGAATAAACGCCTGACCAGCGGATATAGGGTGCAGATAGGGGCGGCAGGTAGCTTGAACGAAGCTACCCGCCGCCCCTATTTTTTGTTGCACGGTGCCGCCTATATGCCGCTGATTATTTACCGCTGGTTACTTACCGTCTGCGTAGTTGCGCACCCGCGCCACCGACACTGGAAAATCAACCGGCACCCGACCGAACAGCAGACGCGCCGCCTCCGCAGCGCCCTCACGCACAATACGCTCCACGCGATCCGCCTCCAGCTCGGGGCCGCACAGCAGAAGCTCATCGTGCAAAAAATACACAATGCGGGTGCGCATCGGCATACCAAAAATCCGCTCCGACAACAGACGAGAACGCACCGCGCCCATCCAACACAGAGCCCACTCAGCCGCCGTACCCTGCACAATAAAATTGCGGGTCATACGCCCGTGCGCACGCGCAGTCGACACCGCACGCGACTCAGCCGCCGGCGAAGACCGATCAGCCACAATCTCACGGAAACGCTCATCCACCGGCGGGGACGTACGACCCAAAAAAGTCGTCACCTGACCGCCCGCCTCACCAATACGAGCCGCACGCTCCGTAAAGTCCATCGCCTGCGGAAAAAGCGCCGCCACATGCGGCAACAGGGCGCCAATCTCACCGCTGCGGCCGCCATACATAATCGCCAGCATGCCCACCTTCGCGTGGGAACGCTCCGTCAAACCCACACCCTTCAGGCGCGCCAACTCGGCAATACCCGCATACAGGTCAGCGCCACGACCCGCCGAAGCGAGCGCCTCATCACGGCTCAACGCCGCCAGAATACGCGGCTCAATCTGCGATCCATCCGTCACCGTCAGCACCTGACCCTCCGGCGCCTGCACCGCCTGACGAATCTCCGCAGGCAGCTGCAACGCACCACCGCCGGAAGCGCCCCAGCGCCCGGTCGCGGCGCCACCCACCTCAAGATGCGGGCGGAACGCCCCCTCAGAAACCCAGGTATCAGCCCACGTCCAGCCGTTAGCAGTCCAAATACGGTACAGCTTCTTATAGCGCAGAATCGGGTCAATCAGCGCCCAACGCTTCTCCCGCTGAGCCGGAATCGCATCCGCCCAACTCTTCAACTCCCACGAACGCGTAGACTTCACCGAAACCCCCGCAGACTGCAGAGCACGCAAAAGATCCTGCGGCGAATCCGGATTCAACGACGGCATAAACAGCATGCGCTGAATCTGCTCCGCCAACTCCTGCATCTTCTGCGGACGCTCCCCAGGCACCGGGCGCGGACCCAACAACTCGCACAGATGCTCATGATGCGCCTGCACATTAAACGGGATGCCGTAATAGCCAATCTCAGCCGCAACCAACGCACCGGCAGACTCAGCCGCCGCCAAAAGACGCAGCCGTTCCGGGTGCCTCGACGCACCGATAGCGCGCGCCTGCGCCAGCCACTCACGCATCAGCACACGCACTACCGGATGCTCCGGAAGCAGGGTCACCGGGCCCGCCGCCAACTGCGGGGCAAAAGGCTCATGAGGCGCCGCTTCAAGGAAATCGGGGGAGGAATCTGCGGGGGACTGGGTGGCGTTGGTAGCGGGCGCACTCAAAAAATCGGCGCCGAACAGCTCCTCCTGACCCTGAATCTGCCGCGCCATCGGCAGATACCCCTGAGGCTCCACCGCCTCACGCACATCAGAAAGATCCAACACCGGGCTGTACTCCACAAAACCGCTCGGATGCGTAGCGGCAGTCACCAAAATTCGCTGCACCAGACGCAAATCATGGCACAGATGCACCCGCACCCCGCGGCGCAGAAGCAACGGGTCAACGTGGCGGGTATCAGCCCAAATCCAGCGGGGGAAACGCGCCTGCGCCGAATCTGCCGCCTGCCGCTCTACCTCTCGCACATACGCCGGAAGATTTGCCGCACTCACCCGATCCGCGCGCGTAATCCGCGGAATAAAGGTCGGGTCCTGCAACTGCTCAGCGGTTGGCGCCGAAAAATGAAAAGCACCCCACGAGGTCACCGGCTGAGCACCGCGCGAGGACGCACCCGCGGCAATAGCCGAGGTGACCGGGTGCGCGGGGGTGCCGGTCTGGGCGGTAATACCCGCGCCGGTGGCAGGACTGAGCAGAACGTACATTCTTCCATTATCGAGGATGTGTCGGTAGAACGGGTGGTGCGTGGTTATCACCAGAATGTACGAGTGGTTTGTCATAAAAGCGCCGGATGCGTGCGTTTTGTTCGTTTGAGGTGCGTGCATCGTGGATATTTCGGGGTGCGCGAGGAGTTATCCACAGAACGCTCATTCTCATAAAAATTCGGGGCGGGCGCAATGCTCTCCTAGAGCCATGAACCCCGTCATGAATCCCTCCAGCAATCCCGCCGGGCACCCTGCCAACAATCCCGGCAACCCCAACGGTTGCTCGCCGCGTGCCGCACAGGGCGCGAATCAGCCGGGCGCACAGAATATGGGTGTCCAGAACACCCGCGCGCACTCGCTACCCGCCCTGCTCATTCCCGAAGACTATCGCGCCCGCGCCGTCGCCCTGCACGCCCGCGAGCTGATTCTGCGCTCGCCGCAGATGAGCGCTATCGCCCTGGGTGGTTTTAGTGGCGGGTTCAGTGCCGGGTTCTGTGGCGGACCCAGTAACGGATTCAGCGCCGGGGCCGAGCGGGCAGGGGAGCGGCCGCCCGCAGAGGGCGTGGTTGCCGCGGGCAGTGCAAACGCTGCGAGTGCCGCGGGCGGTGGGCTACTCCAAGAATCCCAGCCCCTCCGCGAGATTCTCGAAAACGCCGTGGACGCGGCAATCTACGCCATTGACGGCGGACACCTGGGGAACGCGAGCGCAGAAGGAACGGGCGTGGCGAAGCCCCGAAAATTCCGCGCCAAAACGGTGCAACCCGCGCCCGCCTCCTGGAGCTACCCCAGCGTGGAATACGTGCCCGTCAACCGGCAGACCGCGCTGCGCTACCTCGCCGCGGAACTCTACGGCCTCGGTGCCCTCGACCTGCTCCTCGACGAGGGGCAACGCGCCGGAACCATCACCGATATCTACGTGAACTCGCCCTGCGATATCTGGGTGGGCATCAACGGAACCGTCCGCCCCGTGGCGCTAAGCCTCGGCAATGAGCGGCGCGTGCGTGACCTCGCCGAGCGGCTCATCCGCAGGCACGGCGGACAGCTGGATGCCGCGCATCCGGCAGCTGACATTAGCGACGCGCAGGGTCGGCGTATCCACGCGATTATCCCGCCGCTGAGCGAACGTACCCGGCTCTCCGTGCGCCTACCCGCCCGCGAGCGCCCCACCCTGGCGCAGTTACAGGGCGCCGGGCTGTGCGATGAGGCGACTGCCGCCTATCTGCGCCGCATGATTGCCGAGCGCCGCGGGTTCCTGATTAGCGGGGGCACCGGCACCGGCAAAACCACCCTGCTCAACGCACTGCTGGGGCTGTGTACGCCGCAGGAGCGCCTCATTCTGCTCGAAGACACCCCGGAACTTGCGCCGCAGCATGAACAGGTTATTGCCCTCAAAACCCGCGCCGCCAACTCCGAAGGCGCCGGCGAAATCGGGTTGGGTGAGCTGATTGTGCAGGCGCTGCGTATGGGCCCGGATCGGCTCGTGGTCGGCGAGTGCCGCGGTGCGGAGGTGGTGCACCTGCTGACCGCCATGAATACCGGTCACCGCGGCGCCGGAACGACCCTGCACGCCAATAGTGCGCAGGCGGTGCCCCTGCGTTTGTGCGCCCTGGGTGCGCTCGCCGGACTGGATAGTAGAACGGTCGCTCTACATACGGCGACGGCTTTTGAACGCATCATCCACCTGGAACACCGGGACGGACGCCGCCGCATCGAGGGCGTCTACAGCCTGCACCCCGCAGTTGAGGGGAGCGAAGAGTATCTGCAGGTCAGGCGTATTTCTGTGGGCTCCGAAGTTGGGTACTAGCCCCCGTAAAGGGGAAACGGAAAACGTGAAAGGAGGAACCATGAAAAGGGAAGAAACGAGTCGAGGAAGCCTTCGCGAACGCTGGGCTGAGCACCTCGCCGGAGCAGCCAGCGCCAAGGAAATGCGCATGTGGCCGCTCATGCTACGCACCCTCGCCCTGAACCTGCGCGCCGGCATTCCCCTGCAGGAGGCGGTGCACGCCGACCCTGGCACCGGGCAGTTTGCACAGTTCGGGCAAAACGAACCGGTGCCGGATGCGGGGAAAATGCACGCGAAGAAAATAACAGCCCGGAAAAGCGCTGGGAAAAGCGCCCAAGCTCGACGGGCACGAGGCTTCTCGCCCCTCTCCGAAGACTACGGGCACAAGCGGTGCGCCGAAGATATCCGTCGTTTCACGCAGGCGCTTGCCGCACTTGCCTCCTGGGGCGCACCCGCACACCTCGCCTGCGCCCAGCTACTCGAAAACAGCAGCCGGATGCGCCCGCACAGCCGCGAGCGCCTGCACGACCTGCAGCTGAGCCTGCGGATGAGTGAGAGCGCCGGCGCGCCGCTCGCCACGAGCCTGGAACGCGCCGCAGAACACGCCGAAGAACGCATCGACGCGCTCCTGGGGCGGCAGAGCGCCCTCGCCGCGCCGCGTGCCACTGGCAGGATTCTCTCCTGGCTGCCGCTACTCGGCCTGGGGTTGGGTGTGCTCATGGGAAGTGACCCCGTGGGCGTGCTGACCGGCTCCATCCTCGGGGCGCTTACCGGTTTGTTCGGGCTGGGGCTCGCCTTCGCCGGGCGCCGCTGGACCGCCGCGCTCGTGCATCGGGCGGAGGTGGAGAGTACACGAGCTGGGCATACAGGAGGCGAGCAGGCCTTGAATGCACCGACTGTTGATACCGCCCTCGTACTGGAACTACTCGCCGCGCAGTTGAGAGCCGGGCTTGCACCGCTCGCCGCCTTGGGTACCCTCGCTGAGGCGCTCAACAGCCGACCCCTGCATACGGTCTGCCAGCGCCTACAGATGGGCAGTAGCTGGGGGAGCGCCTGGTCGGGCTCCGCGGCGGGAACCTTCGGTGAGCTGCGGGACGCGCTCGCTCCCGCCTACACGGGTGGCGCACCCAGCACTGCGCTGCTGCTCTCCCTTGCCGATGCGCACCGCCTCAGCGAGCGCCGCGCGGCAGAACGCGCCGCCGGAAAGCTCTCCGTAGCGCTCGTGGTACCCCTCGGGCTGTGCTCGCTGCCCGCCTTTATCTGCTTGGGTATTGTGCCCATCATCATTTCGCTACTACCCACGCTGACCGGCTAAAGAACCATGCGCATAAGCGCTGTTGACCAGCTGAAATGCCGAAAAGTTTAGACCCTCGCCCATCTGCAGCGAACGCGGATGAGCACCCACCCCGCCCCGCATGTTTAGGGCACAACGAAAGGAAAACCAATGACGAACACCCTCTGCGAAGCAATCCGCCACGACCTGCACCCCGTCGGCGCTCCGGTAAACGCCCCGGCCGGTGCTCCGAGCGAAATTCAGCCCGCCGCGCTCGGTGCCGTGCAGGGCGCTGAAACGCAGACCATTCTGGGCCCCGTGCCGCTGTCCGTTGCCATCGCAACCACCATGAAGCAGCTGCGCGAAGAATGCCCCGAACTCTTTACTGATGCTGAGCTTTCCGCCGGCGCTGAGCAGAAGCATGCCGGCCCCAGGATTGACCCTAACGAAATGGAGATTGATATGAACACGGACCGTCTGAACCCCGACCAGGCGCTGACCATTGCCCGCGCGCTCGCCGAGGGCTGCACCCTGGACGAATGCGGCGCTACCTGCCGCAGCCTGGGTGAGCACGCGCCCGGCTGCACCGAATATGTACCCGCTGAGGGGCACGAAAAGGCGCTCGAAGACTACGCCCCGGCGGGCGATCCGGAGGAGGGCGCCTCCACCGCGGAGTACGGCATTGTGATGCTCGCGGCGGTCGGTTTCGCGGGCCTGCTGGTGCTGATTCTTAAGTCGGATGAGGTGCGTTCTATGCTCCTGGATATTGTGCGTAACGCCCTGTCGATTGCGGGTAACACAGGACTGCTCTAGAACCTTTGGGGAATCCATCGTAGGGTTTGACTCTAGGTTTTGGGAGTCCTGGAAAATCAAGTCAGAAAGGAGGAATAAAGAATGAACGCTCATGTGAATTTGGGTGCTTTGTGGTGCACTCGTCCCGCAGGGAAAGTCGGGGCGGAACCGGTGCTCTCGACCCCGCAGAAGAGCCCAGTAGAAGAGGGCGTGATTACCGCCGAATTTGCGGTGGCCCTACCCGCCGTGACGGTGGTGCTCGCCCTCTGCCTGGGTGCCGCCTCCACGGGGGTTGCGCAGCTGAAGGTGGAGGAGTCCGCGCGAACAGCCGCACGAGCCGCCGCCCGCGGAGATTCAGAGGCGCAGATTCGCTCCGCCGTCAGCCGCATCGACCCGGCGCAGAGCGTGCAGATTTCTGTTTCTCCTGATGCTGTCGCTTCTGATGGTGCGGTCGCCGCGGATGCGGGGCACGCCCGGGAAGTGCACGTGCGGGTGAGCCGCCCCGCCCCCGGTGTGATTGGTTCGGCAACCGGCTGGGTGCTGCGGGCGGACGCCCACGCCCGCGTTGAAGCCGGCGCTGAAAACGATGCTGAAAACGGTGCGGGTCATGAAGGTGAGTAGAGCCGCTATGGGTCCCACCCCGAAAACAGCCTCCGAGAATCAATACCCCGAAGCGGGTAGCGGCACCGTCCTTGCCCTCACCATTATTGCCGCGCTACTGGTGGTGACCGTGGTGATTGCCGGGCTCATTGGGGTGGTGTCCGCGAACCGCAGGGCGTCCGCAGCCGCCGATTTGAGTGCGCTCGCGGCGGCGGACGCCTACCGCGGGCTCACTGAGGGGGACCCGTGCGCGGTCGCGGCGGATCTTGCCGAACGCCACGGCGCGCACCTGGAATCCTGCACTTTTCCGGATCGCCCCGAAACGGTGGAGGTGACGGTCGCCGTCCCGGTCGCGGGGCCCATGGGTGCGCTGGGCCCGGCGAGGGTGCGTGCCCGCGCCGGGGCTGAGCATCTCGAAGAAGGGCGCCCCGAAGAAGAGCACGCGGCGGGCAACGTGGAGGAGCTGAGCCCCGATGAGGTAGCCGAGCTGGAGGAAGAGCTGGAAGCTGCGCAGGACTCAGCGCCCGAGCCTCCCGCACCAGAAAGCTCCGCAGAATCAGAGAATCCAGTTGAGCCAGAAAACCCGCCTGAGCCAGAAAGCCCAGCCGACTAGGTTATTTGCGCTCGCCGGGAGTTGTCATCCCAGCCCATCCTGCGTCCCCAGCTTGCCCCGCGCCCCAGCGCGTTCTACGCCTTCTGCAGTAACCTACGCCTCCGCCATGCTCCGTAGCATCGCCTGCAGTAGCGCCCGGGCGCCGTGCTTGCTGAGCGGCTCGTTGCGGTTGCCGCACTTGGGCGAGTGCACGCAGGAAGGGCAACCGTTGTCGCATCCGCAGCTTTCGATGGCTTCGAGGGTGGCGCTCAGCCACTGCGTAACCGCGTTGAAGCCGCGCTCGCTAATGCCCGCGCCGCCGGGGGCGGCGTCGTAGACGAAAATGGTGGGTCTGCCGGTGTCTACGTGAAGTAGCGTGGAGAGTCCGCCCAAGTCCCAACGGTCGCTGGTGGCGATGAGCGGCAGCAGTCCGATGGCGGCGTGCTCGGCGGCGTGCAGGGTGCCGGGGCCGTCCTCTTCGGTCACGCCCGCGCCGAACAGGTAGCTGGGCTCGAAGGTGAACCAGACCGCCTCGGTCATGAGCACTTCCGGTGGCATGGGTTGTGCCTCTTCGCCTAGGTATTCGCCGCCGTAGACGGAGAATCGCCGGTAGCCGGTGACCTGGTCGGTGACCTGAACCTGCCCGCGGTGCATGGTGAGCGGGGCGAGCTGCGGTTCGCCGGGAGCAGACTCGGCGGGAGTAGTTACACCGGGAGCAGTCTCGCCGGGAACCGCTTCCCCAACAGCGTTTTGCACACCGTAACTAACCCGCGCACGCTCCGCCAGAATACGCACCTCGGTGCTCTCAATGGCGCGCGTGTAGTAGTCCGGGTAGACGCGGCTGAGTAGGATCACGCGCTCGCCCTCGCTGAGGGACTCAACCACGTACTGAGCGTTCTGGTGAATGTAGATTGCGCCCGGGTGCCCCTGGCTCATGGCGTGCGCGGCGTCCATGGTGCCAACCAGGGTGCCGTCTTCGGCGTCGATGAGCTGGTAGGGTCCGCCACCGGTGCCGCGGATATCGACCAGGTCGGCGGCTGATTCGGCGTGTGTCCAGTACCAGCCGTCCGGGCGGCGACGCAGGTACCCCTGCTGCACCAGCCGATCCAGCAGCGCGGCGGTATGCGGTCCGAAGAGGCTCAGTTCTTCGGCGCGGATGGGCGCCTCCTGAGCGGCGGCGCACAGCTGCGGTGAGAGTACGTACGGGTTTGTCGGGTCGAATACGGTCGCCTCAACCTCCTGCCCGAAAATTGCCTCCGGGTGGTGCACCAGGTAGGTGTCGAGCGGGTTGTCGTCGGCAATGAGCACAGCGAGCGCGTCCTGACCGCTTCGACCCGCGCGGCCCACGCGCTGCATGAAGGAGGCGCGGGTACCCGGCCAGCCAGCCACGAGTACGGCGTCCAGTCCAGAGATGTCGATGCCCAGTTCCAGCGCGGAGGTGCTCGCCAGGCCGAGTAGTTCGCCGTTGCGGAGTTTGCGTTCGAGTTCGCGGCGCTCTTCGGGGGTGTACCCGGCGCGGTATGCGGCGACGCGGTGGGCGAGGCCCGCCTCCACCTCGTCGAGGTAGCGTTGGGTCTTCTGTGAGAGGATTTCTACGCTGCGGCGCGAACCGGCGAAAACCAGCGAGCGGGTGCGGGAAAGCACCAGGTCGGTGAGCATTTGCGCGCCCTGCTCCACGGGGGAGACGCGGCGCGGCGCCTCCTGCTCTGCCTTCGATTGGACCGCCTGCTGCTGGGTGCTGCGGGCACCCTTGGCGAGCTGATCGTGCGCCTTGGGCGGCATGAATTCTGGCTCCCAGAGCGCGACGGTGGTTTCACCGCGCGCGGAGGTGGACTCGGTAATGGCGGTGACCGCCTGCTGCGGCACGCCAATGAGCTTGGAGAAAGACTCGACCGGGTTGGAGCTGGTTGCGGAGGCGCCGTAGAACACGGGCACGGTGCGGTAGAGTGCGCAGACGCGGCGCAGGCGGCGCAGCAGGTTGGCGATGTGCGCGCCGAAAACGCCGCGGTAGCTGTGTGCCTCGTCGAGCACCACGTAGCGCAGCCCGCGCAGGAAGGATGCCCACTGCCGGTGGTTGCTCAGGATTGAGTAGTTGAGCATGTCCGGGGTGGTGAGGATGAAGTTGGTGTGTTCGCGGATCCAGCGGCGTTCGCCGGTGGGGGTGTCGCCGTCGTAGCTTGCCGCGTGGAGCCCTGGCAGGTTGTAGGAGGTGAGGGCGGTGAGCTGGTCAGCGGAGAGTGCCTTCGCCGGTGAAATGTAGAGAACGTTCGCTCTATTATTGAGGTTTTCTGCCCTGGAATATGCGGAAGTTGAGCTCACCGGCTCACCGCACGATGCGCGATAAATAGCGTCCAGAGTGGGCATCAGGTAGCTCAGGGTCTTGCCCGAGGCGGTACCCGTCGCCACAATCACGTGCCCGCCGCTGCCGGTACTCTTCGCGTCTTCGGTGCGCGTTGCTGCCGATGCTTCGATACGCTCAGCTTCGATACGCTCAGCTTCGATGCGCCCCGCCTGCCAGCCGTAGCGCGCCGCGCTCGCCGCCAGCGCCGCATCGAGACCGGCATGGGCGGCGTTCGCCGCCTGCACCTGGTGGGCGTAGGGCTCGGCAATACCGAGCGATTCAAAAGCCTCCACCACACGCGGATGCAACCACTGCGGCCACGGCGCGTAGCTCGCCTCCCTGGCGGCAATGGTATGGATATGGGTCACCTGCTCGGGCAGGATTCCGGTACGTTCCGCCTCCGGCAGCAGGGATGCCAGCACCTGCTGTGCGCTCGTGGGCAGCTCTCGGTAACGGAGCGTTTTTGGGCGCGCCACAGACTGCCCCTGCGGCTGTTCGGGCTGGTGTACAGACTGGTGCGTGGGCTGCTGTTCGGGGTGCTGGTTGGCGTTCTGCGAAGGGGTGCTGTGCGGCATGGGTTCCATTGTAGAGCGGCGGGCTACACCCCGACCTGCCGCCGGTCACTCGCTACCCTGAACGCCGGCTCCGAACCCGCTCGGATCCTCTCTCGACCCAGAGCCTGACTCCGAGCCTAGCCCCCTGCCCCGACCCCGCCCTAACTCCGCCCCAGAACCGCCCCGGCACCGCTCCAGCACCGCTTCTGTACTGCCGACCCCGTAGTCAGCGCGCACATATCAAAAAATTTGCATGCTTTAGACGTAT
>ERZ1674046.20-NODE-20-length-47542-cov-24.051635_pt1 | contig 47542 bp, 41 predicted proteins | sample MGYA00581130_ERZ1674046 | MGnify/ENA primary metagenome ERZ1674046 (study PRJEB41354, sample SAMEA4873345) | human saliva metagenome | biome: human-associated habitat [ENVO:00009003]; feature: mouth environment [ENVO:08000002]; material: saliva material...
GGCATGAGCTCCATCGGGCACAGTATACAAAAAACAATTAAACCTCAGGAAACAATTCAATTAATTGATGAAAATCGAAATAAACTTAGCCATTCCGCATCCGCCATCTACTTAGTTGCACTCATATATGCACTCATAGGATCACAGTTAATCATTCAAATCTTATCCCCAGGACTTGGAAATTCGATATCCAATCCAGGCAGCAGTGTCACAAAACCTGAAACCCCTTATTCATGTGTATTTTTAGGCGACAGACAGCATCCAGAACCAAAAGCATTTGGCATCATAATATATGCCAACGCTTCCTCCATTCACATATTTAAACCTTCATATGACCAAAAAACCCAAACATATGACCGCCTCGAGAATAACAATCTTTCCTCACCGAATAATATAACAGAAACACACCTAACCATTAAGAAAGATTATTATTTCGAAAAATATAATAGCTCTAAACATATATATAACCCAAAAACGGGGGCATGTGAATATATAACACAAAATCCTTCACTCGCAAATTACTCCCCACTTTCATCAAGCAATAAGTCTTTCTAAACTGATTGTTATTTTTATAGGTTGAGCCCCGCCTGCGTATCTCACACAGGCGGGGCTTCTCTTTAACCAGCACGAACGCACAAGGGCGGGATCCTCCCCTATGCTGGTTATAAGCCAGCACCGGAGCAGGAAGGGCACGCCGCCATGAACCTCAACAAACTCTTCACCGCGCTGCAGCAACGCAAAAACACCCCGGCACGCAACCTGCCGGCTGAGCGGCGCGAACGCTACACGCACGCCCTCGAACAATTCCTCGACGGGCACCAACCCGCCGTACGCCTCAGCGGGGCGTACACGCTCGCAAACCTCATAGACGAATGGCTCACCGACCCATCCCTCCCCGAACAGGTGCGCCGCGAAGAAGCCCAGACCATCATCGACGCATTGACCGGGTGTATCCGCACGCCCTACCCCCTCGCGCAAAAGCGACAGGTCCTAGAAGCAGACGAGGCCCCCGAAGGGTACGAAGGCGACTTTACGCGCGATCAGGAAGCACTACGCGAAGAGCAACTAGTGCGCCGCACAGTCTTCATGGAATTCAGCCGCCGCCTCGCCGCAATTACCAAGAGCAACAAGGCAGACAGCGAGGAAAGCCAGCATGCGCTACCGCAAATATCACCCATGTGGGCTGATCTGCGCTTCGACTTCGGCGGCGCACCCATCTTCTACCCGCTACAGCAGCTGTACTTTCAGAACGCCGATTTCGCCTCCGCAACCTTCTACGGACAAGCGGATTTCTCTGGTTCAACCTTCCACGGTGACACCAGCTTCTCGGCGACACAGTTCACCGCTGACGCGTCCTTCCACGGCGCGAACTTCGCCGACTGGGTGGGGTTCAGCGCCGTACACTTCGCGGGCGCGGCAGAGTTCAGCGGGGCGCGCTTTGCGGACGCGGCAAGCTTCGCAACCATAACCTTCACCGGCGGAGCCGACTTCTCAAACGCGGTCTTCTCGGCTGCGGCCGACTTCGCGGTAGCCTCCTTCGAGTCCGACGCCGACTTCTCACGCTTGAACACCGCGGGCATAGCCAGCTTCGCGGCGGTCACCTTCGACGGAAAGGCAGTATTCACCGCCTCCACGTTCCACGATGAAGCACACTTCGCCGCGTCGGTCTTCAACCGTCCGGCGGTGTTCTCTAAGTCGCTGTTCGGCGGGGTCGCGCGCTTTGCCGGTGTAGTCACCAAGCAGTCCGCAATGTTCAGCAACGTACGCTTTGCGAGCGCGGCGGACTTTAGCGGGGCGTCCTTCACACAGTACGAGGATTTTGGTGGGGCGCGGTTCGACGGCGATGCCACGTTCAGCCGGGCGTCTTTTATTGCGCTTCCGAGGACGCGCTATGAGATGGACTTCCCGCAGCAAGCGAACTTCGGTAACGCGACCTTCGCGCAGGATGCCGACTTTAGTAAGGCGACGTTCACGGCGCATGTCGGCTTCTACAAGGCGACGTTCGCGCGGGAGGTGAGCTTCAACGGGGCGAGCTTTGAGGGCGCCTACTTCGCGGATGCGACGTTCGGTCAAAAGGCTGATTTCAGGCAGACTAGCTTCGCGTACGTTGAGCCGTCCTTTGAGGCTTTGGATAGGCGGCTGCAGAGGGCACGGTTCTCTATTCAGGCGGATCCGCAGGATTACCTGTTTGAGGCGCGCCCGGAGAGCCCGCATGGCTTCAGTTGCGGCGAGGCAACACTTCTTAATAGAACGTTCGTTCTCCCTGTCGGTGCGGTGCTGTACGACCCGGGCTCCTGGGACGAAGAGAAGCAGGAGTACACGCGCCTGAGTGAGCCTGTGCAGTAAAACCTAGCACTCCCCCGCCGCCGGGGAAGCTCCCACACACGCACAGACCCCGCCCGTGCATCCAGCGCTGGCGGGGTTCTTGCTTTTGACCAGCAACCACCCAAGCCCAGCAGCTTTACCTTATGCTGAGTATGACCCGCCCCTTTCAACGATGACAGGAGAACCACATGCATCTCGCACCCAGCACCGCGTGGGTTTGGCTGATAGCTTGCGCAGTCGTCATTCTGTTTTTCCCGCTCGCCGCGCAGTTCGGCAACTTCAAGGGGAAGCTGTCTAGCTTCCGCACCTGGGTTTGGGCTATCGCGCTCTTGGGCATTGTCACGGCGGGTTTTATGCCTTTCACCTTTGATACTGACACCACCTATTTTGAGGTTCAGCCGTTCATTTTCTTCATCACCGGCACCCTGCTGGGTGTTCTCTTTCTTGGGGAGTTCCACCGCATGAACGCCCAGAAAAAGCTGAAACACCCCCAGCGGGTGCACGCTGAGCGCCATACCCGTTACAGCAAGGCAGTTGAGCATCTGGCGTATCCGAACCCGGCAGTTCGTGCGAGTGCCATCAGCACGCTTGCGGGTCTGGTGGATGAGTGGCTCTCTGACGAGCAGCTCAGCGTTGAGGCGCGGCAGAAGGAGGGGCAGGTCATCGTCAATGCCCTCTGCGCTTATGTTCGTTCGCCGTTCGCGCGAGCATTCAAGGCAGAAGCTTTTGAATCGGATACGCCGCCCGCCAACTATGCGGGTGATTTCGCTACGGATCTGGCGGCTTTCCGTGGTGAGCAGGATGTTCGCCGCAGCGTCTTCGTTGAGATGAGCAAGCGTAGCAGCACCCTTGCTGAAAATGAGAAGGGTGAGGTGGCTGTTGTCCCCGGCGCGTGGAGCGGCTTTGAGTTCGATTTCAGCCGGGTTGTCGTCTTCTACCCTCTCGACGGTCTGACTCTTGAGAACGCCGACTTCTCTGCGGCGAAGTTCTGCAACGGCTCGGATTTCAGCGGGGCTACTTTTGTGGGAACCGTGGATTTCAGCCGCGCAACCTTCGGAGAGATTGCGGGGTTCGGTGACGCGACCTTTGCTGGCGATGCGAACTTTACCCGGGCGGTCTTTGACCAGGATGCGCGTTTTAGCAACGTAACTTTCATGGGTACGGCTGACTTTAGTAACGCGCGCTTTGCAGGTGACACGGTCTTCCGCTGGGTAGCTTTCAACGCTAATGCGGACTTCCGCGAGGCTTCTTTTGGAGGGCACGCTGACTTCCGTGACGTTGCGTTCGCGGCGGATGCGGGTTTTAGCGGCGCTTCCTTTGAGGGGAACGCTGGGTTCTTTAGGTCGTCTTTTGGCGGTAATGCGAGCTTCTTCAGGGCGGATTTTGCGGGAGTTACGGAGTTCCGTGAGGCTGTCTTTGAAGGGCATGCCGGGTTTAACGCGGCAACCTTCTACGGGGATACCAACTTTAGCCGGGCTACATTTGAGGGGCTCGCTGGGTTCCGTGATGCAGCCTTTGAGGCAGGCGCGGAGTTCTATGGCGCGTCCTTTGTGCAGACTGCAGATTTCTGCGATGTGTCTTTCGTGAAGAGCCCGCCAGTCTTCGCTGTTGAGGATGCTGACTCGGGCGAGGTGTACCGGGCACGGTTCGCTGCGTTGCCTGCTGGTTCGGAGCCTGCCAATCAGGAGGCACATAACTTCGCTGTGTATGAGGACAGCCAGCCTATTCCGCTGGGTACCGCCGGGCTGAACGGCGTAGGGTACCGTATCCCGGTCGGTACGGTGCTCTTCGATCCAGCTTCCTGGGACGAACGGCAGAAGGAATACACGCGCCTGAGTGAGCCCGCGCAGTAAAACCTAGCTCTCCCCTACCCTCGGGGAAACTCCCGAAGACCCCGCCCGTGCATCCGGCGCTGGCGGGGTCTTCATTATGACCGGGCGCAACTCATGGCAGGCAGCTTTACCCTATGCTGGAAGGTGAACGTTCCTCTCAAAGGAGATAGAGATAGGGATATGACTAAACCGATTAAAGATTCTAAAAAGCCACTGCAGGAACCTAGCTGGTGGAGTAAGTACTGGTTTTATACAGTCCTCATTTTGTTAGCCGTGATTGGGGTTCCCAGCGCTTTTTTCATTCCGGCGCTAATCCCTGGGCTCATCAATGATGGCAATAGCATTGTGTCCGTTCGTCAGGGTATTCTCGCAGTCTTAGCAGGAGCCCTTACCATGCTCACGCTCTCGGAGACCCATCGCAAAAATACCTATGAAAAGAACAAGAATGAGCGGGACCATACCCGTCAAGTACTCGCGGAACGTCGTAGCCGTTATGCCAAAGCTGTCGAGCAGCTAGCTGACGAGAAAGCCGCCGTCCGTCTGGGCGGCATCTATACCCTTGCAGGTTTGGTCGATGAGTGGCTTGCTGATGATGCTCTCGAGCTGGAAGAACAGCGAAAAGAAGGACAGGTCATTATTAATAATCTTTGTTCATATGTCCGTGCGCCCTTCCCCCTGGTAACAAAGACGGAATATCTTCAGTCTGATGTAGATATAGCACCTGCTAACTATGTAGGAGACTTCGTTGCAGACCAGGCGATGTTTCGTGAAGAGCAGGATGTACGACGAACAATTTTTGCAGAAATTAGCAATCGCAGTAGTACCTTCACCAAAGATAAGAACGGGAAAGTTTTTGTAACCCCTGGCGCGTGGAGTGAATTTGATTTCAATTTCAGTTGGGCACCAATTTTCTACCCTTTGAGTAACCTCACCATTGAAAAAGCAATTTTCTCTTCTACCAGATTCTACGGTGACGCAAATTTCCTCAAGACATCCTTTATCCAGAACGTAGACTTTAGCCGAGCAACTTTTAACGGTAAAGCAAAATTTAACGGTTCAAATTTTGTTCAAGAATCAACCTTCAACGAAGCGGTCTTCAACGAAGCAGCAGATTTCTCAGACCAAGGGGATGTCAAAACATTCTTCGGCGGGAAAGCTTCCTTCAACCGCGTAAAATTCACCCATGAAGCAAACTTCAACGAGGCAGATTTCGCTCAAAAAGCATCTTTCAGGAACGTAGTCTTTACCCAGGAGGCAAATTTCTTCAAAACAGTCTTCCGCCAATATGCAGATTTCTATAAAGTAAATTTCAAACAACCTGCTACTTTCTTCGAAGCAAAATTTCTTGGGGAGAAGCAGGAACACTATGCAAACTTCTACGAAGCTAGTTTCAAAAGTAGCGCCGACTTCTGCAAAGTATTTTTTAAAAAAAATGCAGACTTCCGAGGTGCAATGTTTGAACAGGGCACCGAATTCAAAGATTCATTTTTTACAGAAGAAGCAGATTTCTATAAAGCAACTTTCAAAATGAAAGATGCAGACTTTACCAGAGTTACTTTCACTCAAGGTGCTGATTTCGCCAAGGCAGCTTTCCTTCAAAATGCGTACTTTACCAAAACTGTCTTTGCTAAAATCGTAAACTTTACCCAGACTACATTCACTGAAAAAGCAAACTTCTGCAAAGCAGCTTTCACCCAATATATGAAATTTAGCGAAACGATCTTTGAAAAAGATGCAGATTTTAGTTACGCGGTCTTCTCTCAAGATGCTAACTTCAGCAATGCATTTTTCCCTCAAAACGCTGATTTCAGCAAGGCAGTTTTCTTTCAAAACGCAAGCTTCCTCGAAGCAACTTTCGCTAAAGAAACACTTTTCCCTGGGGCACGCTTCGCCCAGGGCGTGAATTTCTACAACACACACTTCAAAAGCTCGGAGCCCATATTTGTCATTGATAATTGCAAAGCCAGGTTCTCTGCTCTACCGAATCCAAATGATTATCTATTCTCATTTCCTGGAACAAGCGCACCTATTCGTCTTGGGACGGCTAGGTTCCTTGATAAGTCATTCGCTATCCCTCTCGGAACTGTACTGTACGACCCAGGTTCCTGGGATGAAGATAAGAAGGAATATACTCGAATCAGCGAGCCCGCACAGTAACACCTATAGCACCATCCATTAGACGCAGCTCCCTCGAAGCCCCGCCACACATCACTGTGGCGGGGTCTTCATTTATGCCCGCAGGCAGCTCTCAACGAGTAGCCTGTACACTACACTGAAAGGTAACCGTTCCTTTCAGCGAAGACAGGAGAAACAAACATGCCAGAGAACGTCTCACCACCGTCTCCCAACGACCAGAACCAAGAAAACAAAAAACCACGTTTTAACTTATATACGTGGCTTTTTGATAAACCAGAGCGCTTCTTCTGGGTCATTGTTTCTCTTGGCCTCTTAGGAGGTTTAGCCGCTCTTATGGTGCCAAACTGTATTGACTGGCAAATTTCAAACAATAATTCTGCAGATATTAAGGCAGATGAGATTAGACAGAAATCTATCTCTGATTTACGCCTACACATCCTATATATCACGGGTGGAATTATCGCGATTCTGACTCTTCTGCAGAACAGCTGGAAAAATCAAATCGACCGCCGAAAAATTGAGGATGACATCCAGAAGAACAAGGATGATTACACCCGCCAGGTACATGCTGAACACCGCAGCCGCTATACCAAGGCTGTAGAACAACTTGCGGACGCTAACTCTGCTATTCGTCTAGGAGGCGTTTATACACTCGTCGGTCTAGCAGATGAATGGCTTACTGATAAGGACCTCAAATCAAAAAAGCAACAAAAAGAAGGGCAAGTTATTATCAATAACCTCTGTGCTTATATTCGTTCTCCCTATGAATTTGCGACAGGCCAAGCTACTGCCAGAGAAAGGGAAGTTCGAAAAACAATATTTAATGAAATTTCCATTCGAACTAAAGAAGATTCACAGAAAGACAAAACAAACTGGAGCGATCTACTATTTGAGTTTCAAGGAGCACTATTTTTCTACGAACTAGATCTCCAGGATATGGAATTTAAAAAGAATGTAGACTTTTCAGGGGCCAAGTTCTTCTACTCAGCAAAATTTAAAAATATTAATTTCAAGGGTGGCGTAAAATTTACATCTACAAAATTTTCAACTCATAGATCAACTCATGAAAATTACCTCACCTCTTTTAGCGATTGCTCTTTCCAAAATTCAAACTCTTTTGAGCGAGCCGAGTTCAATGGCGAAGTTCAGTTTTCTGACACGCATTTCAATAGCGTCAATTTTGGTGAATCACGCTTCTTCCAGAAGGCAAGTTTCTCAAACTGTACTTCCAATGAAACGCCTTCATTCACCGATGCGCTATTCACAATTTACAAATCTCATTACTTCGGATTCAAATATGATTCGCCAGATGGCATAATTCCTTCAGGGGATTCTCCTCTAGTATTTCCGGTATACCCAATAGAATTTAAAAATAATTCACAGGAAATACCAATATATTCCCGCCTTTTCGACCCTAAATCAAAGAATCAAGAAACGGGAGATTATGATAAAAGCGAACGTGCGCAATAAATAATACCCAGAAGTCCCGCTTGTATATCCAATACAGCGGGACTTCTTTCTGTAAACCCGTGGCGAACAAATGAGAAAGGTGCATCGCTACGCTACGGATAAACAACCGCAATTCAATTTGATAGAAGAGTCAAATATATCTGGGTACATCTTTAATATTTAAGGCTGATTATGGTTCCCCTCATATACATCATTTTGCAGATATAACAGTCTTATAAAGCGCAAATATATCCACAGCTGTTGCACTTTGAGTCTTGCGAGCGCATCCACCCGTCATCCACCCATCACAGCACCACACCGAGCCCCCACCGCGCTCAACCACCTGTCACCCCACCGATACACTAGAACCATGTACCGAATCATGACTGTCTGCACCGGCAACATCTGCCGCTCCCCCGTCGGCGAATACCTCATCCGCCAGCACGCCCAAGAAGCCGGCGTGCCCGTCACCGTCACCTCCAGCGGCATCAGCAACGAAGAAGAAGGCAACCGCATCGACCCGCGCGCCGCCGCGCAGCTCACCACCCGCGGTATCGACCCGTCCGCGCACCGCGCCAGCGTCTTCACCGTCGAGGACTTCGACCGCAACGACCTCATCCTCGCCATGGACGCACCCCACTACCTGCGCCTCAAAGCCCTCGCCAGCGACGAGGCCGACAAGGCCAAGGTCCGCATGATGCGCAGCTTCGACCCGAAGGTCACCACCACCCACCTGGACCAGCTCGGCATCTACGACCCCTGGTACGGTAGCGAACGCGACTTCGTGTACACCACCGGCCTCATTGACGCCGCCGCACGCGGCCTCATCGACCACCTCAAGCAGGAAGGCGACGCGCAGTGAGTCAGCGTATCCCCCTGAACCAGAACCGCCGCGTCACCGGCACCGCCGAAATCCTGGAGCTCTGCAAAGACATGCTGCGCCTGGAGCACGGCATCGGCAACGACTTTGACATGGACACCGCCGAATTCGCCGAATTCCGTGAGCAGTTCCTCGCGGACTTCGCACAAATCCCGCTGATTATCGGCATTGACGGCCGCAACGGCACCGGCAAAACCAGCCTCGCCGCGCAGCTTGAGCAGGAGCTCACCGCCGCCGGCCACAGCGTGCACGTGCTGCACCTGGACGACTTCTACCCCGGCTGGGACGGCCTCTTCGATGGCGTGGAGGCGTGGGACGCGCTATCCGTGCAGCTGACCGAAGGTATTGCCGGAACCTACACCCCGTGGGATTGGGAGGCGGGCACCCCCGGTGAGGTGCGCACCGTCGACCCGGCGGCTACGCAGGTCATCATCTGTGAGGGTGTCGGCGCGATTGCTGGCGCCTGCGAGGTGCGTATTCTCGCCACCGCCCCGGACGAAGTGCGCCACGAACGCGCCATGGCTCGTGACGGTGACACGTTCCGCCCGCATTGGGAACGCTGGGCGGCGCAGGAGGAGGCGTTGCTCGCCGAGATCCCGGAGGACTACGCGACCGTGGACTTCATCTACGACAGCGCGGCGCAGTAGTAGCCGCCTACAAGACAGTAGGGCCCAATGCTTTGTGTATCTCGAAGTATTGGGCCCTACGGCTATTCAGAGGCAGTTTTGTTCAGGCGCTGTTTTACTCGGGCATGGGAGCCGGGCTAGCGGATTCCATGCGGTCTTTATCCCAGTAGGTTGAGGTATTGCTCGGCGCGTGCGTGGAGGCGGTGCCGTCTTTTTCGTTACCCGGGTGGTTGTTAGAAAGCACAGCGAGGATTACGAGCAAGACGCAAGCTATGAGCAGCAGGATACATAGCAAATATTTGTAATAGTGGTTGCGCATCTGAGGTTGTCCCTCCGGTCGTATCGCGTGGTATGACCAACGTAAGTTATGCGGTTGGGCCTAGCAATGCTTCTCAAGGATATTTCTCAAATATTTCTGCATGGGCTTGGGGTTGCTGATTAGCAAACTAAAGCAAACGGCTCAAGGGGCGGTGTTATCCGTAAGCGACATCAGGGTGTCCGAAGCGAAGCGAGGACGGGTGCCCCTGTAGGAGCGTGGAGAACACCGCCTCCTTCTACGCACCTTCCCCCAAGCCCTCCCAACCCAGCTCAAAAAAATATCAAACGTTTAACTTACGAAGCCACCCCCGATTCTGCTACCGTGAACAAGTTGTGCTTCCAGCCTGCGCAAGCTCATCCCCCGGGGCGGTACCACCGCATCCACGTCTTGTAGAGCCGCAGGCGCCGTTGCACGCGCATCACACAGAAAGAAAAACTAAGACTAATGTCTTCGAAGTCGATTAAGACCTCCTTCGGGCTATCGCCCCTTTTCATTGTTGTTCTGGCGCTACTGACCGCTATCGCGCCGCTTGCCACGGACATGTACCTGGCGGCGCTGCCTTCAGTCGCTGAGAACCTGAACACCACCAGCACGAACGCATCGCTGACGTTGAGCGCGTTCATGGTGGGTATGGCGCTCGGCCAGCTGGTCGTGGGTCCGCTGTCGGATAAGACGGGCCGCCGCAAGCCGCTGCTGATCGGTGCGGTCATCTGTTTTATTGCGACGGTGGCGTGTGGTTTCGCGCCGAATATTGAGCTGCTGATTTTTGCGCGTTTCATGATGGGCTTCACCGGTTCGATTGGTGCGGTGCTGGCGCGTTCTATCGTGGCTGACACGACTGAGGGTCTGGCGACCGCTAAGCTCATGGGCGTCATGATGATGATTAACGGCTTCGCGCCGGTGCTTGCGCCGCTGTTTGGTGGCTGGGTACTGTCGTGGGGTAGCTGGCGCGATATTTTCCATGTGCTGGGCGTGATTACCGCGATCATGATGCTCGGCGTGATCTTCGTGATTAAGGAGACCCTGCCGGTGGAGGAACGCTACCAGGGCACCGCCTTGAGCGTGTACTCGGAGCTACCGAAGGTCTTCAAGATTCGCCGCTACCTGGGTTTCATGCTGACGATGTGCTTCGCGTTTGGTGCGCTGTTCTCGTACATTTCCGGTTCGACGTTTGTGCTACAGAAGATTCTGGGCCTGTCCGAAACCCAGTTCACGATCGTGTTCGGTGTGAACTCGATTGGTATTGTGCTGTTCAGTGCGATTGCAACGAAGCTGGTGGGTCGTGTGGCGCAGCGCCGCATTGTGAATGTCGGCGTGGTTAGCCTGCTGGTGGTGTCTTCGCTGCTGGTGGTTAGCTTCCTTGTCGGTATTTCGCTGGTGCCGACGCTGGTTCTGCTGTTCCTGCTGACCAGCTCGTGCGGCCTGATTTTTGGTAATGCTTCGGCGTTGGCGTTGAACGAGGCGCGCCACATGGCGGGTAGTGCTTCGGCGGTGATGGGTACGGTTCAGGCGATGCTGGGTGCGTTGGCGGCGCCGCTGGTGTCGTTTGCCGGTGAGCATGAGTACCTGCCGATGGGCTTCTCCATTCTGGGTTTCGCGGTCCTGACGGCGCTGGTGCTGTGGACTACGCCGCGTAAGGATTCGGACTACTCGGCTGACGGTTTGAGCCACGGTGCTGGTGAAGGTCAGGGTGCTCCGGCGGCGGGTCACTAGCCGTTCATAAGTACATATCTGTGCGTATGCCCAGGAGGGGCGGTGTTATCCGTAAGCGACATCAGGGTGTCCGAAGCGAAGCGAGGACGGGTGCCCCTGTAGGAGCGTGGATAACACCGCCCCTTCTGCATGTCTCGTCCATCTGCCACTGTAGGAACGAGGGCGAGTACTGTCTTCCCCCTCCGGCCAGGCATGCGAACGTACAATAAAACTATGTCTAGTACCGTAATTCTTCTGAACGAGCAGAACCCGCAGGGCATCTTCGTTGACCCGTCCGTGCCCCTCATCAGCGTTGATGATCAGGGTTTCACCCGCGGCGACGGCGTCTTCGAGACCATGCTGTCCGTCAACCGCCGCGTGCGTAAGCTCGGCATGCACCTGTCCCGCCTCGAGTCGTCGGCGCGTATGCTGGATTTGCCCGACCCGGAACCCGAGATTCTGCGTTCGGCGGTGGAGCGCCTCATGCGTGAGGCGACCGCCGGTGCCGAGACTGCGCTGGGTGAAGAGCACATCGTGAAGATCATTATTTCGCGTGGCCCCACCCAGGCGGTGACTTCCATGCAGCCGGGCCCGTACACGCTGATTATGGCGTCGCCGGTGCCCTCCTCCATCGTGAAGCGCCGCACCGAAGGCGTGAAGGCGATGCTGCTGCCGCGCGGCCACGAGCCGATGGACAACAGCGCCTACCCGTGGCTGCTGGCGGGTGCGAAGACCCTCTCCTACGCGGTGAACATGGCGGTCCTGCGATACGTGCAGGAGCGCGGCGCGGATGACGCTATCTTCATCACTGACGAGCGTCGCGTGCTGGAGGGTGCCACCTCCTCGGTGCTGGTTGCCAAGATTGAGGACGGCAAGAAGGTGCTATACACGCCTGAGCCGAGCCACGGAATCCTCCCCGGCACCACGCAGGGCGCGGTGTTCGAGGCGGCACGCCAGGCCGGCTGGGAGCTGGGCTTCGGACCGCTCTACCCGCAGGATTTGTTCGAGTCGGACGGCGTGTGGTTGGCGTCGTCGGTGCGTCTGATTGCGCCGGTAACTCATCTGAACGGCACGGCACTGGCGCATGACCCGGAGCTGACCGCGACCCTGTTGAACTACCTGGCGCAGCAGAGCTAAACGCATACAAAAAGGGACGGTATTATCCGAGCGAGGATAATACCGTCCCTTTGTGCTGTCTATGGTCAAGGGCAGGAGGTGCGTGTACCTTCCTGAAGCGACATCAGGGTGCCCGAAGCGAAGCGAGGGCGGGTGCCCCTGTAGGAGCGAAGGAAGAGTGCGGGCGCCTCCCTACTCATGTCCCAAGTGGGGGGCTAGGCGCGGAGGAAATATGCGGCACCCCGCCTCCCTGTAGGAGCGAAGGAAGAGTGGGAGCACCTACGTATCCCAGCGCGGGAGGACGGTATCGCCCGTAGTGACATCAGGGTGCCCGAAGCGAAGCGAGGACGGGTTCCCTGTAGGAACGAGGGCGAATACCGCTTCCCAAGCGGAACCACGAAAGCGAAACCAGAAACGGAACGGTCTAGGCCCAGAGGAACTGGATTGTACCCGCCGCAATAGATGCACCGTACGCAACAGCAATGATGACGGCGGCAGCAATACTCACGTGCACGTCACGCGGCGAATAGGACGGCACGCGAGCCCAGGTGCGTTCGCCTGCGCCGAAGCCGCGCGCCTCCATGGTGATGGCGAGGCGGGAGCCGCGGCGGATAGCCTGCACGAGCAGGGCGAAGCTTTGCCCGCCGAAGGTTTGGGCGCGTCCAGCGAGGGATTGGCCTGCACCGAGTCCGCGGGCGCGTCGTGCCTGGCCGAGGGCGTTCCATTCGGCGAAGAGAATGCCGACGAGGCGCAGCGCGGCGACGGTTGCGAGCACGAACCGGGAGGGCAGTTTGAAGGTTTGTGCGAGGGAGTCGCCGAGGTCGGTCGGGTCGGTGGTGAGTACGAATGCGAGGGTGGGTAGGACCATGGCGAGGGAGCGGATCATCATGGCTGCGCCGACGGCGGCGGAGTCGGTGGTGATGCTGTTGAAGCCGAGGTCGAGGATGGTGGTGCCGCTTTTGGCGCTGAGCATGGCGACGGACCAGCCGGTGGTGATGACGGCGATGAGGATGGGCCAGAAGCGGGCGAGGACGTTGACGGGTCGGAATCCGACGAGGATGAATCCGAGCAGTTCGAGGGCGAAGAGGATTCCGGAGGTGAGGGGATCGCGCACGATGAGTGCGGCGATGATGAGGGTGAAGGAGACGATGAGTTTTACGCCGGCGTTGAGGTTGCTGAAGTAGCTGGTTCGGTCGATGGTGCCGAAGAAGTCGGTGTTCATGCGTTCTCCTTTCCGGGGGTTGCGGTGGCTTCGGAGGTGTCTAGGGCTTCGAAGGTGATGTGGTTGCCGCCGAGTGCGGCGGTGTAGTCTTCGTCGTGGGTGATGGAGATGACGGCGGTGCCGTCTGCGAGTAGTTCGCGGATGAGGTCGACGAGTTCTGCCCAGGTTCGTGCGTCTTGGCCGAAGGTGGGTTCGTCGAGGATGAGGATTTTGGGTGCGGTGGCGAGTGCGGAGGCTACGGAGAGTCGTCGTTTTTCGCCGCCGGAGAGGGTGAAGGGGTTGGCGTCGAGTAGGTGGGTGAGGCGTAGGTGGGCCGCGAGTTCGTTGGTGCGGGCGGCGAGCTCGTCTTCGTCGAGGGGAACGCGGTTGAGCGCGGCGAGTCGGCGGGGGCCGAGTTCGAGTTCTTCGCGTACGGTGCCGCGGATGAATTGGTATTCGGGTTCTTGGAAGACGTAGCCGATGCGGCTGAGCATTTGGGCGGGGGTCCAGGTGGGCACATCCCAGTGGGCGGGCTCGCCACCGTGCTCGCCGCCGTGGTTACCGTCGTAATTACGGAGCGTGTCGGTGGCGGCGAGGGTGCCGTCGGGTGCGGTGAGGAGCCCTGCGAGGGTGAGCGCGAGGGTTGATTTGCCGGCGCCGTTGGGGCCGAGCACGCTGAGGTGTTCGCCGGCGCGCAGGGTGAGGTTGATGCCGCCGCGCAGTACGGGCAGGTCGATGGGTGCGGGTGCGGGGGTGTCGCCGAGGCGTTTGATGGTGCGGCGGCGGGCGCGTCGTTGTTTGGGGGTGGGTTGTGCGCGGGTGATGCTGAGGTTTTCGGCGCGAAGTAGCGCCTCGCCGTGCTCGCCGCCCTGGTTATCGCTGTCGCTCTGCGGCGCACGCGGCACGTAGTTGGGTACCCACACGCCCGCGTCGATGAGTTCTTGGCGGGCTTCGGTGAGTACGGTGTCGGGTGCGCCGTCGTGGGTGATGGTGCCGCCTTCGCCGAGCACGATAATGCGGTCCATGTGCGGCGCCCAGATGCTCACGCGGTGTTCCACAACGAGCAGGGTCGCGCCGGTCGCCTCGGCAGCGGTGAGGATGCTGTCGCGTACTTCCTGCACGCCGGAGGGGTCGAGGTTGGCGGTGGGTTCGTCGAGGATCATGGCGCCGGGGTGCATCGAGAGGATGCCCGCCAGGCCGAGGCGCTGTTTCTGTCCGCCGGACAGTGCGCTGCTGGGGTGGTCGAGGGGCAGGTGGTTGAGCCCTACTGCGGTGAGGGCTTCGGCGACGCGGTCCCAGATTTCTTCGCGGGGTACGCGCAGGTTTTCGGGGCCGAACGCTACGTCGTTGCCGACGGTTGCCATGACGATGGAGGATTCGGGGTCCTGCTGCATCATGCCTGCGGTGCCGCGTGCTTCGGCGGGTGCTTGCCCGTTGATGGTGATGGTGCCGCCGGCGGATTCGCCGTCGTCATCATGGAGCACACCGGCGATGGCGTGCAGGAGCGTCGATTTGCCTGCGCCGGAGGTGCCCAGTAGCAGGACTTTTTCACCGGGGTTGATGGTGAGGTTGAGTCCGCTGATGACGGGTTCTGGGCGTCCGGGGTGGTGCCAGCTGAAGTTGTTGAGCTCGATGCGCGCCCCGCGCGGTGTTGCTTCCATGATGGTTCCTTAGCCTTTGTGTGGCTGCTGTAGTGTGCCGAGTGGTGACTCGTGGTGAGTGACTAGCCGGTGGATAGTTGCTGGTGGTTAGCGGCGGGTCTTGCCGGATGCCAGCGAGGAGAGCACACCGGTCTTGGCGAGGTTCTGCACGAGAATCCATGCGAGGAAGCCTGCGATCACTGCGCCGGAGATGACGGCGCACGCTACGTAGATGATTGCCTTGACCGGTTCCATGTCGGGGTAGTAGATGAAGATTTCGTTAACACCCATGAACAGGCCGCTGAGCGCACCGGCGAAGACTGCTACGAATGCGTCCCAGCGACGGTAGCGAAAGATTGCGAAGGCGATTTCAGCGCCAACGCCCTGGAAGAAGCCGGCAATCAGGATTTCACCACTCCACGCGCCGCCGGTGAAGAGCACGGAGATGAATGCTGCGACGATTTCACCGAAGAGTGCCGCACCGGGCTTGCGGATGAGCAGGCCGCTGAGGGTGCCGCCAAGCAGCCATGCGCCGGCGACGATGGGGCGGAATTCGGGTGCTGCTACGAGTGCAGTTTTGGCGGCGGGGCCGACTGCGATGTCCCAGATCCAGAAGATGACGGCGCAGGCTACTGCGATAACTGCGGCGATAACGATTTCGTTGACTCGCCAGCGCAGGTTCGGCTTCTTCGATTCTGCCTGGGTAGATGCATGGTTTGATGCCTGGGAGGCGGGGGTTGCGTTCTGTGACATTGGTGATCCTTCCGTCGTTGGAAGGGGAATGTCCTCGCCCTCTGATTGGACGAGGGCATTGAGAAGAAATTCGACTCCCTACGCCGGTACTAACCGGATCAGGTTCGAGGGTCTGCTTAGCACTCTCAGCGCCTCGGTGGCGCTCCCCTGTCGTTGTGGGCTTCCTTGTCCGTACCGTTGTGGTGCAGGTGGAAGCCCAGGTTCGATTGTAGGCGTGTCTGGCTGTTCGTGCCAATTTGCCGCTTTTTGTTTTCTTCTTCTGCCCACATTACAGAATTGCACGGTGTACAATTTTGGGACGGAGCGGCTCCAAGGCGGCACGAACGCCTTAAACCCTATACGCTAGGGAGTGGCGCTCTTTTCTCACCCAACCCCGAAGGGGTTCACGGGCAGGACGCCGCATCGTATACAGCTAAGGAGATACACATGAACCCCGTCGCTAAGCTTGCCATTGCGGGTATCAACATGGGCGCTACTGCCCTGGTTGGTAAGGGTCTGGGCGCAGCCTGGACCAAGGCTACCGGCAACCAGCCTCCCGCCATTTCCCACGACTCTGAAGACACCCTGCGTCAGGTCATCCTCTGGACCGTTCTGACCTCCGTCGCCGGTGCTGTGGTGAGCTTCGGTATTGCTCGCCTGCAGCGTCGTTTCTTCAACTAAGACTTTGCGCCTTCCGCGCGAAAGTTCATGAACTAGGCGGTACGTATCTCCACTCGGTACGTACCGCCTGGTGTTCCATCTTCAGCACGCCCGCCCCACTTCAGCCGGTTTCACGCCGCCGCTACGCTGAAGCGCCACCTCGGCATCCGAAAGCACAACTATGACTATTTCTTCTCCCCGCCGTAAGACGAAGGCTCCGCGTAGGGTCGTTGACCACGCGAACAGCCGCCGTTCGGTCGCGTCCTGGGTCATGTGGGATGTTGGTTCGTCGAGCTTCGACTCGATTATGATGACCTTCATCTTCACCGTGTACCTGACCAGTAGCTATTTCGGCACTCCCGAAGAGACCTCCTCGGCGCTGTCTCTGGGTCTGACCATTGCAGGGTTCCTCATTGCGATTCTGGCGCCGGTGACCGGTCAGCGTAACGACAAGTCTGGCCGCGGCATCTTCTGGCTCGGTGTGAACACCATGCTACTGGTCGGTTCGATGGCGGCGTGCTTCTTCGTGGGCCCCACCCCGCAGTACCTGTGGCTGGGTGTCGCCCTGATTTCTGCGGCGAGCGTGTTCAGCGAGTTCGCGTACGTGAACTATAACGCCGTGCTGCCGCGTATCTCCCACCCGGAGAATATCGGCAAGATTTCGGGCGCCGGATGGGCTGCCGGCTATATTGGCGGCATCCTGGCGCTGGCTGTGGTGCTGTGGGGTTTTGTGCTTACCCCCGAGGTGCTCGGCCTGACTACCGATAACGCCCTGAATATCCGTGCGGTCGCGCTGTTCGCCGCCGCCTGGTGCCTCTTCTTCTGCGTGCCGCTGCTGGTGCGTATGCGCACCCGCGAGCGCTTCCTGCCGGAGGTGCTGCCCACCCGCGAGCTGCGTTTCCTGGAGCTCGGTATGGAGCGTCTCTCCCCGGCTCGTCAGGGCGGCCTGCTCGCCTCCTACAAGGCGCTGTGGCGCACCATTAAGCGGCTGAAGATGACGTCCCCGCAGACCCTGTGGTTCCTGATTGCTTCGGCGGTGTTCCGTGATGGTCTGTCCGGTATTTTTACGTTCGGCGGTATTCTTGCGGCGGGCACGTTCGGTTTCAGCACTTCCGAGGTGATCCTGTTCGGTATTGCCGGTAGCGCTGTCGCGGCGGCTGGCGCGATCCTGGGCGGCTACCTGGATGACTACCTGGGCCCGAAGGCGATTATTGTTATCTCGCTGGTCGGCATTATCTTGGCGGCTACCCCGCTGATGTTCTTCCCCGAACCGGGCGTGTTCTGGGTATGCGCCCTGCTGCTGTGCCTGTTCGTGGGCCCGGCGCAGTCGGCGTCCCGCACCTTCCTGGCGCGTCTGGCGGACCCCGGCACTGAGGGTGAGCTGTTCGGTCTGTACTCGACCACCGGCCGTGCCACCAGCTTCCTGGCGCCGATGCTGTTCGGTCTGTGCGTGAGCATCATGGGCGCGCAGATTTGGGGTGTGCTCGGTATTCTGATTGTTGTGGTGGCGGGTCTGCTCCTACTATTGCCGGTGAAGGCGCCCGGTCCGCTGCGTATGCGTGCGGCTCGCCGCGAGCAGAAGCGTGAACAGAAGCGCCGCGACAAGGCCGCCCAGTAGTGTTGCTCGGTAAGGCGTCGCGGGGCTAAGCATCCTGCAAACCCCGCATACACAACCTCGCAAGCACACAGGGAGGGGCGGGTAGAAGAATGATCTTCTACCCGCCCCTCCCTCGTGCTTAAGCAGCGCCTATCGAGCAGTGCCTATCAAGCGGAGCTCAGTAAGCCGCGCCAGAGAGCCGTGTCAGTAAGCCACGTCAGAGAGACCCGGTGGCTAGTCCTCCACCACGTCATCCTCATCATCAGAGACAGCATCCTCAGAGGAATCCAGCGCAATCTGCTGCTCCTCCTCATCCAGAACCTCATCGCTGGTCATCTGAGCCCAGGTCGCGTCATCAATCAGCGGATCATCAATCACACGAACCCACAGCATCGAACCAGCCGCCAGAGCGCTCAAGTTCTCGTCATACGCCTCCGCAGGCAGACCCTCAAAGATCTCAGCCAAACGCGCAAACAGGTCATCATACGAAATGTCGCCCTCAGCCTGCAGCCAGCACTCCGCCGCAAAATCAGACAGCTCATTCAGCTCAGTGTCGCACAGCAGCAAGAACGGGCCGTCCTCGCCCACACGCACACCCGAAGTACCCGGCATACGAGACACCGCAATCGTACCGTTCAAGAACACACCCGGCAGGTGATCCTCAATCGTGTACTTCTCCAGGCTCTCAACCTCATCAGCATTCGGCAGCTCACCGCCATTCAGCAGATCCTGAACCAGCGGCAAAGTATCCTCAACCTCCGAGTACACCAGGCGCCACACGCCACCGCAACGCTCCACCAGCTTAGCCAGCGACACAACACCCTCAGGGTGACGCGCCAGACCCGAGCTCTGCTCGCTCAAGAACACCAGAGCCTCATGCAGCGGAACACGCTCAAAATACGGCTCCGAAGCCGACTCATCACGAGAAATGAACACAATACGCGACAGCTCATAGCTGAGGTCATCACGATCAACCACGTTCAGACCCAAATCCACCGGGTTCTGCTGATCCTTCGGCGCATTCGGGTCAACAATCACAGACAACGGCTTCGGATACGGCGACACAACACCCTCATCCGAAATAATCGCAGTCTCATCAGTCAGATACGCAAACTTCGAACCCAAGAAACGCGACGCAGTCGTCTTACCGCTACCAGAAACACCCACCAGCGCAACAGCGCGCTTCGACTCAGGGTCACCAATAACAGCCGCATGCAGCATCACACCGCGACCAACCAGCTGCTCAATCATCGCCAACGTAATACGGCTCGTCAGATCCTGCATACCCGAATCATCATCAGCCACACGCAGCGTCGAAACCTTATCAAACGAACCCATCAACGGATTCGCCAAATCCATCACCGACTCATCAGTCGGCGCATGAACCAACATCACCTGATCAAAACGAGACAACGAAGCATACGCCTCATCAGGAGTATCAAAAAACTCCGGAGCAAGAGGCTCCCACGCCTTCTTAAAACGCTCCACAAAAGAGTCCGACATATCAATCAGATACAAAGAAACTTCCGCGCCAGCAACACGCAGAACAACAGGCTTCAGATTCATCAAAAATCCTTAGAGAGTGAGAGATAAAAACCCGCACGCGAGTGAACGCACGAGCACAACAGGCGAAAAACCGCCCAACGCGGGCGCACAAACACACAGCCTGCACGCCCGCACCCCAAAGCGGGAAAGACTAAGACTCCACAGAACCATCCGCAGGAATCATCGTCTGATGAAAATTCAAATAACTACGCGAAGCAGTCGGGCCACGCTGACCCTGGTAACGGTTACCATACGCGCCAGAACCATACGGATGCTCAGTCGGGCTACTCAAACGGAAGAAACACAACTGACCAACCTTCGAACCCGGCCACAACATAATCGGCAAAGTCGCCATATTCGACAACTCAAGCGTCACATGCCCCGAAAAACCAGGATCAATAAAACCAGCCGTAGAGTGAGTCAGAAGACCCAGACGACCCAACGACGACTTACCCTCCAGGCGGGCAGCCACATCATCAGGCAACGTCACCTTCTCATACGTAGAACCCAACACAAACTCACCCGGATGCAGGATGAACGGCTCATCAGGAGCCACCTCCACCAGGCGCGTCAAATCCTCCTGCGGCTGAGCAGGATCAATATGCGGGTACTTATGGTTATCGAACAGACGGAAGAAACGATCAATCCTCACGTCCACACTTGCAGGCTGAATCATCGACTCATCGAACGGATCAAGAACGATGCGCCCATCAGCAATCTCTTGACGAATATCGCGATCTGAAATAAGCACGCTTAAAGGATACCTGGCAAACACCACCCACGTGCAGGCATCCACCAGCCCCAGCACACAGGCCTACATCACATTTCAACCCCGCCACCCCGCACACAAACAGCCGCGACACATTTCACCCCCGACAAGCAAGCGCGATACACTGAAAAAGATGCGGCTGTAGCTCAATGGTAGAGCGCACGCTTCCCAAGCCTGATACGCGGGTTCGATTCCCGTCAGCCGCTCCACAAGCCCCGGACCTTATGGTTTGGGGCTTTATTTTTTAGGTTGGATGCGGTGGTTGGGCTGAGAGTTTAGGATGCGGCTTGGGTTGGACGGGTCGAGGCGGTATGTTCCTTGCTCCTGCAGGGAACCCGTCCTCGCTCCGCTTCGGACACCCTGATGTCGCGACGGAACATACCGACCTCTCCCCTACTATCCTCTCCCCTCTCCGGGAGGTGGAGTAGTGGGTGCGGGGTGCGTCGGGAGCGAGCCGCGGGCTGCTCGGCTTGGGAAGGGTGTGCGCGGAGGCGGGGAAGGAATACTGGGGTTAGGTACCGCAGACAGCTCGCCGGGAATGAATGTTGAGTTCAGGGCATTGCGGTGGTTCAGTTTGGGAGGTCAGGGTACCTTCCCAAAGGGGTGCCGATACACATGCGAGCGCGCAGCACAGCTATACCTTCCTGAAGCGACATCAGGGTGCCCGAGCTGAAGCGAGGGCGGGTGCCCCTGTAGGAACGAAGGAAGTGTATAGCGAGCCAAGCACACACCTCAAAACGCTTGAAGGATGTTCAACTCACCATACAGTTGTGCTAACCTAACCACAGAAATTCAATGAGAGAATTTCTAAAAAACATCTACTCGACGAGGAATCGTAGACCCGCATGACCCGCGAAACGCACCCCTACACCACCCCCGCACGCCCCCTCGACCTGAACCTCTACCTCGTCACAGGCGAGCACCCCCTCGAAACCGTCCGGGCAGCCAAACACGCCACCTGCATCCAAGTCAGGTCCAAACCCATCAGTGCGCGCGAGCTCTACCAGCTCACCGAAGCTATCGCCGGCATCATCCAGCCGCACCAGACGCTCCTCGTCGACGACCGTGTAGACGTCGCCCTCGCGTTGCGTGCCCGCGGCGTGCGCGTTGACGGCGTGCACATCGGTCAAGATGATTTGCCCGTAGCCGACGCCCGCGCCCTCCTCGGCGCCGACGCGGTCATCGGTCTGACCACCGGCACCCGGCAGCTCGTTGAAGAGTCCAACAAAATCGCGCACCTGATCGACTACATTGGCACCGGGCCGTTCCGCCCCAGCCCTACCAAGCAGTCCAACCGCCCGCCCCTCGGCATTGATGGGCTCCGCGAACTTGCCGAACTGTCCGCCGTGCCCACCGTAGCTATCGGCGACATCACCCCCGAAGACTGCCCCGCCATCCGCACCACCGGAGTTGCCGGAATCGCCATGGTCCGCGCCTTCGTCGACAACCCCGCATTGAAGGCATAGCCATGACCATCACCATTATTGGCGGCGGAATCATTGGCCTCACCACCGCGTTTGAGCTCACCGAACGCGGCGAGAGTGTGCACCTCATCGACGCCGGCACCGGCGACTACGGTACCGCCGACGACGGCACGGCGCTCTACCCCGCCGCCAGCCACTACGCCGGCGGTATGCTCGCACCCATCGCAGAAGTGCAATTCCAGCAGGACGCGCTCTTCCCGCTCATGACCGCCAGCGCCGACGCCTACCCCTCCCTCATGGACAGGCTCAGCCGCGCCACCGACCTGCCCACCGGCTACGACACCACCGGCACGCTCATCGTCGCTGCCGACCGCGCCGACGCCGAGCACCTGCAACGCACCCGCGCCTACTACCGGGATATGAACCGCCCCGCGGACCCCGTCACCCCGACGCAGGCGCGCGCCCTCGAACCGCTCCTGGCACCGCGTATCGCCGGCGCTGTGAGCATCCCCAGTGACCATCAGCTACACCCGCGACTCATGAGGCGCGCCCTCAAAGACGCGCTCACCCGCCGCGGCGTCACCTTCAGCACCGAACGGGTCACCGACCCGGATGCGGGCGACATTATCTGCACTGGACTAGGGGCAACACTGCACGGGGACTACCCGCTACGACCCGTCTACGGGGACATTCTGCGTCTGCGCGCCCCGCGACCCATCCTTAAGCATGTGGTGCGCGGCTATGTGAACTCCCGCCCCGTCTACCTCATCCCCCGCCCCGACGGGGAGCTGTGCATCGGCGCGACCAGCCGCGAAGACCACCGCACGCTGCCCGCCATTGACGGCGTACACCAGCTGCTACGTGACGCAATCCGGCTCGTGCCCGCCGTTGAAGAGTGCGAGCTTCTGGAGGCGAACGTCGGCGCCCGCCCCGGCACCCCGGACGACCTGCCCATCTTCGGGCACCGCACTCGCGCTGACGGCACCCGCCAGCTCGTGTCCACGGGCTATTTCCGCCACGGTATTCTGCTTGCCGCACTCGCCGGCAAGGTTGGTGCAGAGGTCGCCTGCGGGGCTGAGATTCCGCCCATCATGCAGGCATGCGACCCGGCACGATTCACCCACTAAACACAGTCCCCGCCGGATGCACCCGGCACCTTCACGAAAGGATTTCGCATGATCATCACCTACAACGGCGAGCCGCTAACCACCAACGCCCCCACCGTATTTGACCTTGTCATGGACCAGTTTGGTACCGAGGCGGGCGTGGCAGTAGCCCTTAACCGCAGTATTGTGCCGCGTTCCACGTGGCTGGATGTCCCGCTGAACGAGGGCGATAGGGTGGATGCCCTCACCGCCGTTCAGGGCGGCTAATCTTTCAGCCTGTACCTGCGAGATTCCCGCCGGCAAAAAAGAACAGATATTCTCGGTTTTTGTTCCCTAAACCGGGCGCACCGTAGCGCCCCGCACCAACCAGCAGACCCCGTTATTTAGACGTTCCCACAGAGGAGAACACCATGAGCCTCACACCGCTCACCATCGGCGACCGCACCTTCACATCCCGCCTCATCATGGGTTCCGGAGGCGCAACCAGCATGGACCTGCTCGAGCAGGCGCTCATCGCCTCCGGCACCGAAATGACGACCGTTGCCATGCGCCGTCACGCCGCAGGCACCCCCATTTTTCCGCTTCTGCAGAAGCTCAATATTGCACCCCTGCCCAATACCGCAGGGTGCCGCACCGCAGCTGATGCGGTGATGACCGCGATGCTTGCCCGCGAGGCGCTGGGCACCTCCTGGGTGAAGGTTGAGATCATCCACGACGAAGACACCCTGCTGCCGGATACCGTGGAGCTGCTGACCGCTTGCGAGCAGCTGGTGGCTGAGGATTTCACGGTGCTCGCGTACACCTCTGACGACCCGGTGGCTGCCGCCCGCCTGGAGGATGCGGGCGTTGCCGCGGTCATGCCGTTGGGTGCGCCGATTGGTACCGGTCTGGGCATTTTGAACCCGCACAATATTGAGCTGATTGCGTCCCGCGCGCAGGTTCCGGTGGTTCTGGATGCCGGCGTGGGTACCGCTTCGGACGCCGCCCTGGCGATGGAGCTGGGCTGTGATGCGGTGTTGTTGGCGTCGGCGGTGAATCGTGCTGAGGATCCGGTAGCAATGGCTCAGGCGATGAAGTTTGCGGTGCAGGCGGGCGCGTTGGCGCGTGAGGCTGGCCGTATTCCGGTGCGTGAGCACGCGAAAGCATCGTCGCCGTCGGAGGGTTTTGTCTCGTGGATGTAAACCTTTCCCCTACCCCGGTGAATCCGAAGCATGCGCGTCTGGATCGCGAGCGCACGGACCGTCAACGTCGCCTCCCCGGCTTTGATCAGGACGCGGTCGCGGCGGCGCGTGTGCTCGTGATTGGTGCTGGCGGTTTGGGCTGTCCGGTGGTGCAGGCGTTGGCGGCGGCTGGCGTAGGGTATCTGCATATTGTGGATTCTGATTCGGTGGAGCTGTCGAATATTCAGCGTCAGCCGCTTTTTGGGGTGTCTGATGTGGGTGAGCCGAAGGCGGAGGTAGCGGCGCGCCGTGCTCTGGAGTTGTGCCCGTCGTTGACGGTTGAGACGACAATCCGGCATGTGGATGCGTCCTGGATTTTGGATCTTTTCGCCGCGTCGGCACCGGATTGTGTGGTGGATTGTACAGATACGTTTGCGTCGAAGTATCTGATTGCGGATGCCGCGCAGGTTGCGGGTCTGCCGCTGGTGTGGGGCACGGTTTTGCGTTTTGGCGGTTCGGTGAGTCTTTTTGAGCCGGATGGCGCGCATTTGCGTGATATTTTTCCGACGATTCCGCAGACGGTGGAGTCGTGCGCGCTTGCCGGGGTGTTGGGTGCGACGACGGCGGTGGTTGGTTCGCTGATGGCGACGGAGGTGCTCAAGTATGTGAGCGGCTTGCCGACGGCGGCGGGCACTCTGCTGACCTATGATGCCCTATCGGGTACGTGTACGTCGTTTGGGGCGGTGCCGGATCCGGCGCGTGTGGTGCCGGTGGATTTGTCGGCGCATGAGGTTCCGCAGGTGCTGTTGGATGTGCGTGAGGCGCCTGAGCGTGAGGAGTCGGTGAAGCATGAGGGTTCGTTGCATTTGCCGCTGTCGCAGCTGAGCGATGCGGAGGGTTCGTTGTTGCCGGCAGCCGACGTGCCCGCGGAGCTGCTGAGTCTGTTTGAGTCGGTGCGTGATCAGCGCGTGGGCGTTTTCTGCGCCTCGGGTGCGCGAGCGCAGCGCTTTGTACAGGCGTACGCGGAGCTGGCGGGCGAGTACGGTGTGAGCCTCACGGCTATCTAAACGCATACAAGGCGTAGCTATCCCTTCCGGAGGCGACATCAGGGTCCCCTGTAGGCGCGGAGGAAGGGCATAGCGCGCCTAATCGTAAGGAAAGCGGTATCGTCCGTAGTGACATCAGGGTGCCCGAAGCGAAGCGAGGGCGGGTTCCCTGCAGGAACGAGGGCGCATACCGCTTTCCGCTTAACTCGTAGAGCTTAACCCGTAGAGACATTTCCCCCTGTGCAGGGCGTAAAATCGTGTATAACACGGCGGCACGTCGCGCGGTTTGTTCTGCCTAAAAACTGCCACTGCCGCCTCCTGTTTTCGCACACTCACTCTAGGAGTTTTATGCTCACCGTCTCTACTGTGCCGCTTGTTTTGTGTACGGCACTTGTTGCGTTGACTTTGTTGATTAGCGGTATTGCTAAGGCGAAGGACCCGCAGAGTACCGTGACCGGTATTCAGAATCTTGGTTTGGAGAAGATCGCGCCGACCCGTGCGGTGTCGCTGATTTTGCCGTGGTTCGAGATTGCCCTGGCCGCCGTTCTGCTGCTGTCGCCGGTGCGTTTGCCTGTTGTGATTGCTTCGGGTTTGGCGTTGATTCTGATGCTGTTCTATACGGTGGTGATTGCGCGCGCACTGGCGACGGGTCGTACTGCGGGTTGTAATTGTTTTGGTTCTGAGTCGAATGCGCCGGTGAGCCGTTACACGCTGGTCCGTAATGTTGCGTTGCTGTTGGCGGCGGCTGGCGCGCATGCGAGCGCGTTGAGGGGCGGCACGGGTGTTGTGTCGACTCTGCTGGGTCTGGGTAATAGCGGCTGGACTTGGGTTTTTGGTGCGGCGCTGATTGCTGTGACGTTGGAGGCTGTTCGCCGCGGTGATGCTCTTGCGCAGCCGGAGCCGCAGGCTGAGGTGATTTTGCCGGAGCCGGTGTATGACGAGAACGGCGAGGAGCTGTATGTTCGTATGCCGATTCCGCATGCGGCGCTGTATCTGGAGAATGGTCGCCACACGAATTTGCGTGCGTTGGCTAAGAATCAGGCGCGTATGCTGGTGTTTGTGTCGGCGACCTGCGCTGGTTGCGTGAAGTTTTTGAAGACGATGTCTTCGTGGCAGGAGCGTCTGCCGCAGGTGGCGTTGCATCCGGTGTATTCGAGCTTGGATTCGTTGCAGACCTCGCGTAATGCGGGTACGTTGCCGGAGGGTTTGACTCCGTTGATTGACCGTGATGCTGGTGCGCGCGCGAATTTTGGTAATGGTGTACCGTTGGCTGTGGTTTTGGGTGCTGATGGTCTGATTGCTGGCGGCCCGGTGGCTGGTAAGGAGCAGGTTGAGGCGTTGCTTGCCGATATTGAGGCGCAGTTCGCTGAGGCTGCTCGTTTGGCTGAGGAGGAGCGTGCGGAGCAGATGCGTCAGGCGATTGCTGAGGGTACGTCGAATACTGACGGCGATCACCTCTAAACGCGCCCTTATCGTCCAGCCTCTGTAGCGTCCGTTCCCCTCCGATAGCCCCGTCCGGCTCTTGCTGCCCTTACCGGCAGGTGCCGGGTGGGGCTATGCTAGAACGTAGCGCACACACCGCTTATACGCCGCGGTCACCTCGCCGGGTGGCGGCTGGCGCGTCCTCAACCCTATCAAAGGAGTTTTTATGGCAATGATGAGTTTCAACGCTCCGGGTGAGCGTGAGAAGTCCCTGTGGCTGATCCGTAAGGAAAGCAACCCGAATCACTCACAGTGGTACATTGACCGTTTCAAGGCGATGGAGGCTGAGGGTAATGACATGGCGGGTGAGTCTCGTCTGTTGGATGCTATGGCTTCTCGTGGTGCGAAGATTCTTGATGCTGGTTCTGGTCCCGGTCGTGTGGGTAAGCAGCTGCACGCGTTGGGTCACCGTGTGACGGGTGTGGATATTGATCCTGAGCTGATTGAGGAGGCGCGCCGCGTCTGCCCGGATGCCACGTGGATTACCGCTGATTTGGTAGATTTGCCGGAGGTGCTGGGCATTGAGGGTGACGCTACGGCGGAGAATGGTTTTGAGCTGCTGGTGTGTGCGGGTAATGTGATGGGTTTCTTGGCTCGTTCGACTCGTAAGCCGGTGGTGGAGAATTTCCGTCGCGTGTTGGCGCCGGGTGGCCGTGCGGTGGTTGGTTATGGTTCGGGTCCGGGCCGTGATTATGCGTTTGAGCAGTTCCTCGCTGATGCCCGCGAGGTTGGCCTGAACGTGGATAACACCTACTCTTCATGGCAGATGCACCCGTTTGTGGAGGGCTCTTCGGAATTTTTGGTGGCGGTTCTGTCGCGCCCGGCGAGCTAGGCTCGCATCTGAAACGAGCGCGCTAAGCGCATTTAGCTAGGCATACAAATGGCCCGGCGCCTCCCCTGTGTGGGGTGGGTGCCGGGCCATTTGTGTGTCCGGAAGAAGCGCGTCCATAAGAACTTTAAAGAATGGTTGTTCTAGTGGATCATGTAGATGTTGCGGGCGATTTCTTCGGGCAGGAAGGATGCGGCGAAGAGGATTGCCACGATGATGACGGCGAGCGCGGTCATGAGGCTGGAGCGCCAGCCGGGGTGCAGTTCGTTGAAGGTGATGAGTCCCTTGTGCTCTTTGTCCATGTTGACCACGTTGATCTGCTTGTAGATGGTGGTCTGGGGGGAGAGTTTGGAGGAGACTTCTCGCATGGTTTTGCCGTCCCAGACGCGGCCGTCGATGCGCATGAGCTGTTTGCCGTCTTTGTCGACGGCCCACATGGCGGGGAAGCTGCGGTAGCGTAGGCGACCGGCGACGGTTTTGAGTTTCTGGCCGTAGGCTTTTTTGGGGTAGAGCTTTTCGGCGTAGATGGTGTGGTCGATGTTTTCGAGGGGTACGGCGAACCAGCCGAAGGTGCGTGCGCGGAGCACGTGGGTTTTTGTGATGACGATAATGGTGGGTTTGAGAACTGAGTAGAGGTTGACACCGGCGATGGCGCCGATAAGAAGCACAAAGATGGTGTACGGCAGGGCCGGTCGCTTGTAGAAGACGAAGGCGAGCGCGGCGAGGAGCACAATGGTGCCGGGGAGTGCCGCTTCGATGCGCCTGCCGTAGGATCGCATGCGGGGGTGGAATAGTTCGTTGACTTCGCCGTATTTGGCGGGGACTTCGTGAGCGCGTTCTGCCATATACACAACTTTAGTGTGTGCGGTGCGTGAAACCTAGCGGACTACCTGCGTTACCCTGGTTCTATGCGTAATTTTTCTCCCGTGGAGCGGGTCCTGGCAATGTGGATGGTCGGTGTTGTGGTGGCGGTGTCTGTGGCTGCTGCGGCGCTGGTTATGACGAATAAGCTGGTGTATGGTCCGACTGGTCAGGTGCGGGAGTATTTTCATGCGTTGCGTACGGGTAATGGTTCGTATGCGCGTGGCCTGTTGGGTGCGCAGATCCCTGAGGGTGACGCGTCGCTGCTGGATGGGGATGCTTTGAGGCGTTCGGTGTCTTCGTTGGGTGAGGTGTCGTATGAGGTGGTGGAGACTAGCGCCGATGGTGAGCATGCGACGGTGCGTGCTTCGTATTCTTTGGGGGGTTCGCAGCAGCATACGGATTTTCGTTTGCATCGTGCGGGTACTCATTGGGGCTTTTTTGATAAGTGGGCTATTGATGAGACGTCTTTGCCGTCGGTGAAGGTGAATATTCAGGGTGTGGAGGCTGCGACGATTAATAACCGTAAGGTTGCGGTGGATGAGGGTGCGGCGTCGTTCCCGGTGTTTTATCCGGGTGTGTATGCGGTGTCGTATGATTCGACGGTGTATACGACGCAGAAGGTGAATGAGGTGGTGACTGCGCAGGATGCGAATCATGCGGTGCGTATGGAGTTGAAGCCGAGTGATAATGCGTTGTCGTCGGTGAAGGAGCAGGTGCAGGATCATTTGAAGAAGTGTACGCAGCAGAGCACTCTTTATCCGGGTGGGTGCCCTTTTGAGTATGCGTTTACGGGTCGTGTGGATTCTGAGGTGAAGTGGTCTGTGGTGAAGGTTGCGGATCCGCAGGTGAGTGTGAGTTCGGCGGGTGTGTGGTCGTTGAAGCCGATGTCGGGTACGGCGAAGGTGTCGTTTACTCAGTTGGATTTGTTTACGGGTGAGCGTTCGCAGGTGCAGAAGGAGATTCCGTTTACGTTGAAGGCGTCGGTGGAGGCGGATGCGAAGGCGGTCCGAGTCTCCTTCTAAAGCTGCTGAACTGTGCGAGAGCTAGTATGCTCTGAACGCGACATCAGGGCGGCACAACAGAAAAGGGCCGGTGTTATCCGTAGCGACATCAGGGTGTCCGAGCGAAGCGAGGACGGGTGCCCCTGTAGGAGCGAGGATGACCCGACCCTTTCGCGTCCCACAATCCTCAAAGGACAAAGGGAACCGGTACTTTCCGCAGCGGTATCAGGGCAGCGCAACAGAAAAGGGTCAGTATTATCCGTAGCGACATCAGGGTGTCCGAGCGAAGCGAGGACGGGTGCCCCTGTAGGAGCGAGGATAATACTGACCCTTGATTCTTTTATAGACGCCTAGTTGATACCGCGCAGGTCCAGAACGAGTTCGCTTTCGTCTGCCTCGTCACCGGTCACGACGACGGGAATACCCCAGTCCTGCTGGTAGAGGTGGCATGCTGCGTGCTCGGGGATGTCACCGCCGGGGGTGCCATCGCAGGCAGCGGCGCGTGCGGTGATGTGCAGGACTGCCTCCGTGATTTCGGGGTTAAGCACGAGGGTGCGGGTCAGTCCGGTGGAGGTGCCGGCGCCTTCCAGGATGAAGTTCTCGGGGGTGGATGAGATCTTCAGCTGGGTGGGGTCACCCCAGCGGGTGTCGAGCTTCTGACCGGTGGGCACGGTGAATCGCGAGGTGAATTCGAGGGTGCCGCCGGTGAGCTTGGTGGAGGGGCGTGCGGTGGTGATGGCGCCTTCGTCGACGTGCTGTGCCTTCGCGGGGATGGAGGCGCGTACGAGCTGGTGGGCGTTGGTTTCGACGATGATGAGGCGCGGTTCTTCGCCGGGTACTTCTTCGACGAGCAGGTCGGAGGGTTCGTCGAGGCCGCGTTCGAGGGTGCCGAGGGTGCCGGTTGCGGGGTCCCAGCGGCGGATGGCGCCGTTGTAGGTGTCAGCTACGGCGATGGATCCGTCGGGCAGTTCGGTCAGGCCGAGGGGGTGCTGCATGCGGGCGGTGTCGGAGTCGCCGTCGACGAAGCCGAAGTCGAACAGGCCCTTGCCGACGGCAGAGGTGACCTGTACGCCGTCTTCGGTGAAGGTGACGTGGCGCAGGCCGCTGGTTTCGGAGCATGCGACCCAGAGGCTGCCGTCGCGTGCTTCGATAATGCCGGAGGGCTGGGCGAACCATGCGTCGGCGGCGGGGCCATCGGCGAGGCCTTCGACACCGGAGCCGGCGAAGATGCTGACGGTGCCGGTGACGGGTTCGTAGCCGAAGAGCTGGTGGGTGCCTGCCATGGCGATGATGAACTGGCCGGCTTCGCGGGAGTAGACGGCATCCCAGGGCGAGGAGAGCGCAATCTCGGTGGCGGGTACACCGGCGGGGATGTGGTTGGGGTCGCCGGTGATGGCGTTGTCGCCATCGATGACGCGCTGCACGCCGTTGCCTGCGAGGGTGCGTACTTCGCCGGTGCTCAGGTTGAGGGAGCGCAGGCGGTGGTTGACGGTGTCGGCGACGAGCACGTCGTAGCCGAGCTGTTCGCGCAGGTTTTCGGGTACGAGGGCGAGGCCGGCGGGCTCGTTGAAGCGTGCTTCGGTGCCGGTGCCGTCGACGTGGCCCTTGACGGGGTGGTTGATGGGGTCGTTGCCGCCGCCGTAGGTGTTGATGACGGTGTTGAGGTCGGCTGCTACCTGCAGGATGCGGTGGCGTGCGCTGTCTGCGACGAGGTAGGTGCGTTCGCGGTTGCCGAAGAGGTTTGCGGGGCCGAATTCGGCGGGCAGTTCGATGGCCTTGCCGGGGAAGGCGTAGGTGCCGGCTGCCTTGGGGCGGGGCACGTAGGGGCCGTCACCGCGGTGTAGGGTGCCCTTCGCCTCGTGCTCGGCGACGAGTTCGCGTACGAGGGAGGTGAGGCCCTGCACGTGGCCTTCGCCGGAGAGGTGGGCGACGATGTAGCCTTCGGGGTCGACGACGACGAGGGTGGGCCATGCGCGGGCGGTGTAGGCCTGCCAGGTGGTCAGTTCGGGGTCGTCAAGTACGGGGTGGGTGATGTGGTAGCGGTCGACGGCTGCGGCGAGCGCTACGGGGTCTGCTTCGTGTTCGAATTTGGGGCTGTGTACGCCGACGGTGACGAGCACGTCGGAGAATTCTTCTTCGAGAGGGCGTAGTTCGTCGAGGACGTGCAGGCAGTTGATGCAGCAGAGGGTCCAGAAGTCGAGAATAACGATTTTGCCGCGAAGGTCCTGCAGGGTGAGGTTCTTGTCGCCGGTGTTGAGCCAGGCGCGGCCTTCGAGTTCGCTGGCGCGCACGCGTACGCTGCGGGTGGTGTTCTCGCTCATGGTTTTCTCTCCTGTTGGGTGCGCCGCGTGTGGGCGCGATGGTTTGCTGTCCCCATTATGCCAGCGTGGTGGGGGTGGTTCGCTGGGAGTTGAGCTTTGTGACTTGGGGGCTTAACGACCTGTCATATTAAGTCATATTCAGGGTGGCGTGTGGGTGCATAAAAGCGCCCCGCACGCATCACGTTCGGATGCGCGCGGGGCGCTGAGGTATTCAGGCGGTCTAAGATAATCAGCTCAGTTCAAATGTGCGCGGAATACAGCCGAATACGCTGGAATTCATCGATTCCTAACCCGCATTAGAAGCCCGTTCGGGGTCCCAGATACGGGCCCGCTTCGTCGGCTTTACAGGTTCCTTCGGCGTTACGTTGAGAGCCTCAACAGGGGCGGGGGTTTGCGGGACTTCCAGGGACGTGTAGGATTCCTCGTTAACCTCATTCTTAAAGTCGATAATCTGGGTCATACCGTCTGACTCGACATTGATAAGACGCCCGCCAGCCATAATTGCATGCCACGAGCCATCAGCTTCTACGGTGATGATTGATCCATCAGGAGTGACGCGGCCCCAACTACCGTCCTTCTTGATAATGATGTCATCGCCGTTGTTCGCCTCAACAATGGCGATTTCATCGCCGAGGGATGAGGTATACACGGTGCCGTCAGCATTCGTAGATTTCTTTGAGGCGGGGCTCTTCTTGGCCTCTTCAATGGTTTCTTTAAAGGATTTCTGGTTGCCAGCACCTGAGTTGGAATCTGTGGGCTTAGATTCTTCGTCCTCAGCGACCTGCTTTTCATCCGAAGCATCCTGCGTTGAGTCTGCGCCGGCTGTCTCTTCCTCAGCCTTAGCCTGGGCATCACTCGAGGTCACCTGCGACTCAGGGGATGCGGCGTTTGCAGTCAGCGAGGTGGAGGAAGCGTTAGGAGTAGCGCTTGCAGATGCACTCTCATGGGAGATAGTGGTGGTCTGCGTAGCCTCATCACAGGCAGCCAGGCTGAGCGTTACGGCAAGACTCAAAGACAAGACAGCAATGGATTTCTTCACTAATTTTCCTTTTTCAGACACGCTCTGTGTGCATACCTGCACCGCATGAGGCGTGTATTAAGTAAGCGCTAGATTCTGAGCGCTTCCCTATCCTAGCAATAGATACCTGACGCTTCCTATTTTCTATATATCGGGCGTGTAGTTTCCCGCATGCGAAAGCGCCCCGCACGCATCACTATCGGATACGTGCGGGGCGCTAGTAAGCCCTATTCTGGCGGGCTGTTCTGACTGTTCGGCCCGGGGCAGGAGCTATTTTTTACTAGAGGCCTGTAATCTCAGAGAAGTTACCAACCTTGGTGGGCTTGGCCGGGGTCTTAGCGGTGCCGCGGAAGCCGTCGATACGGGCAGGTGCCTTCGGGATCTCGATGGTGGAGAGGTCGGTTGTCTGCTCTAAGGTCTTAGTGTTCAGCACGGCAGCGGCGCCGTCTGCTTTGACGGCGGTGTAGAGGTTGTCCTCGGGGTTGGTCTTAATCCAGGAGCCGTCCTCTTCCACGACGATGGTTCCGCCGTTGGAGTCAAATCTACTCCACGCACCGGTATTCTTGATGATGACAATAGCGCCGTCCTTTGTTTCGAAGACAGCGACTTCATAGTTGTAGTAGACGGTGCCGTCGCTGGTCTGTACCTTCTTTACATCGGACTCGTTCTTGAACTCGTTCAGGGATTCCTTGACGGCGCTGTAGAATGCGGAGGTTTCCTGCTGGTTGGAGTCCTCGCTCTTCTTAAGTGCTTCGGTTGCTTCGCTGGGCAGACCGCTGGGGGTGCTGATGGTCCCCTGGGTGGTCTTGGTTTCTGCCTTGGTGGTTTCAGCGGCTGCGGAGGTGCTTGCAGGGGCCGAGGCAGTTGCGGAAGCGGTTGCAGAAGCGGACGCGCTAGCCGATGCAGAGGAGTTGGTGCCGGAGTTGGTGCCGGAATTACCGCTGCAAGCTGCAAGGCCGAGGGCACCGGCAATGGTCAGGGACAGAACAGCAATAGACTTCTTCACTGTATTTTCTCTTTCTGCATGCGCCGCTCTGCAACGGCGCAGTGCGTAATGTGGTTGACCTGTGCTCGGGTACCTCCCCGGTGTATGCCCTCATGCTAGCACCGCGGCCTGGAAGCTCCCTGAGATGGTGCGGTGCTCCCCCCCTCCCCCGCTACTTTCGCTGGTCTTCTCAGCTCTACGGGTCTTCCCAGCTCAGCTTGAAGACGCAAAGCGCCCCGCACGCATCACGGTCGGATACGTGCGGGGCGCTGGTGCCCCTGTTCTGTCGGGCTGTTCGGCCCGGGGGCAGAGGGCAGGGGCTAGTTTTTATTTGGCGTCTGCATTACTTGGCGCCTGCGACCTCGGAGAGGTCAGCAATCTTGGTGGGCTTGACCGGGGTCTTAGCGGTGCCGTTGAAGCCGTCGATGCGGGCCGGGGCCTTCGGGACCTCGATGGTGGAGACATCGGTTGCCTGTTCGAAGGTCTTGGTGTTCAGTACGGAGGCGGTACCGTCTGCCTTGACGACGGTGTAGAGGTTCTCCTTGGGGTTGGTCTTAATCCAGGAGCCGTCATTGCTCACGACGATGGTCGTACCGTTGGCGTCGATGCTGGTCCACACACCGTTATTCTGGATGCTGACAATAGCGCCGTCCTTGGATTCGAAGGCAGCGAATTCATCGTTGTAGTAGACGGTGCCGTCGCTGGTCTGCGCCTTCTTCACACCGGCCTCAGTCTTGAAATCGTTCAGGGCTTCCTTGCTGGCGGTGTAGCCTGCGGAGCCTGCCTGCTGGGCGGACCCTTCAGCCTTCTTGAGTGCTTCGTTTGCATCGGTGGGCAGGTCGGTGGGGGTGCTGATGGTACCCTGGGTGGCCTTGGTTTCTGCCTTGGTGGTTTCAGCTGCTGCGGAGGTGGTGCTCTTGCTGGTTGCTGCTGCGGAGGTGCTTGCGGGTGCCGAGGCAGTTGCGGAAGCGGTTGCGGAAGCGGACGCGCTTGCCGATGCGGAGGAGTTGGAGTTGGTGCCGGAGTTGCCGCCGCAGGCTGCAAGGCCGAGGACACCGGCAATGGTCAGGGACAGAACAGCAATAGACTTCTTCACTGTATTTTCTCTTTCTGTATGCGCCGCTCTGCAACGGCGCAGTGCGTAGTGTGGTTGACCTGTACTCCGGTATGCCCGGTGTACGCCACCATGCTAGCACCGCGACCTGAAAGCTCCCTGAGATGGTGCGGTGCCCCCTCCCCCGCTTACGGGTCATCTCAGCTCTACTGGTCTTCTCAGCGCGGCTTGAAGACGCAAAAACGCCCCGCACGCATCACGCTCGGATGCGCACGGGGCGAACGGGTCTAGCTAGTCACCAGCTATGTAGTGGATACGTTTAGTTCGTAGCCAGGCTGGTCGGCTTAACGGGATTCTTCGGGGCAGGCAGGTCTCCCACAGGAGCCGGGGGCTTGGGCAGCTCCAGGGACTGGTAGTCGCCCGAAACCTCCGAGGTCTTAACGTTCATAATGGAAGCCGCACCGTTCTCATCAACGCTAATTACTTCACCGTTAGGCTTGACGGCAACCCAGCCGCCCTTATCAGTCACGGCGGCAACCTCACCTTCAGGGGTCACACGTACCCAGCTACCGTCTTTCTCAATGCTGATGTAGTTACCGTTCTTAGCTTCGACAACAGCGATGCTTCCGTCAGGGGCAGTGTACACGTTGCCTTCAGTGTTCGTAGTCTTCTTGGCGGAGCGGTCTTTCTTAGCCTCTTCGACGGCTTCCTTGTAATGCGCGTATAGCTGCGGACCGTAGTTGCTATCGGTGGGGTCCGTGGGCATGGAGGAAGCACCCGACAGTCCACTCTTCTGGCTTTCGGATTCCTTAGCGGAGGCGCTCGAGCTACCTGCGTTTGCGGAAGCGGTAGCCGATGCGCTCGCCGAGGCAGACGCGCTGGAGGAGGCACTCGAGCTACCTGCGGTTGCAGAAGCAGATGCGCTTGCCGATGCGGAGGAGTTAGAGTTGGTGCCGGAGTTGCCGCCGCAGGCTGCAAGACCGAAGGTTGCGGCGAGGCTCAGGGACAGAACAGCCATAGACTTCTTCACTGTGTTCTCTTTTCTGGTAGATCCCCGTGCTATGCCGGGGAGACCTATAGTGTGGTTGTTTGTTGAGTGAGAGTTGAGTGAGAGCTAGATTCTGAGCGCCTCCCTAATCCTAACAACAGTTATGCGAAGCTTCCTATTTTCCCTAGGAGTTCAGCGCAACTTGAAGACGCAAAACGGCCCCGCACGCATCACTATCGGATGCGCACGGGGCGTCTTCATAAGTCACGGACTGTCACGCTCTACGAGCGCCACAAGCCGCTGTTAGCTCTTTACAGCTTACTTGGGCTGTGCGGGCTTGACGGGGGCGACCTTAGCCTGTGCGGGCTTTGCGGGAACCTTCGGAGCCTTCAGGTCTGCCTTCTCGCCGCCAACGATGGAGGTTACTTCACCGGATGCGTCCACGGTTGCCTGCAGGCCGCTGTTAGCCTGGATGCTCCAGGAGCCATCAGCCTTGACTGCGACCTGGCCGTTTGCGTCCTGGCGGCTCCAGGAACCGTCAGCCTGTACAGCTACCTGACCTTCGTCACCCTGAATGGTCCAGCCGCCGTCCTCAGAGACAACGACGTCGCCCTCTACGGTTGCGGAGGAGGAGTTACCCTCGGAGTCCTTGGACTCAGCCTTGGTGCCCTTTTCGTCGGACTCTACCTTGGAGGAGTTGCCCTCGGAATCCTTAGCGTCAACGGAAGCCTTGCCGTCTGCGCCGACCTTCACGTCTGCGGAGTTGCCCGCACCGTCGTTAGCCTTGACGGTGACGTTGCCGTCCTTGTCAACCTTCACATCTGCAGTAGCGGAAGCGGAAGCTGCAGAGGTGGTTGCCGCAGAGGATGCCTTAGCCGATGCGCTTGCGGACGCAGTTGCCGAAGCGGATGCGGATGCAGTCGCGGTAGTGGTGGTGGAAGAGGACTGGGAGCCACATGCGCTCAGGCCCAGTGCGCCTGCGAAAGCGATGGACAGAACCGCGGTGGTCTTCTTCATTGCGGGGGCGATTGCCATTGTTTCTCCTTGTGGTTGTTAGTATGGTGCGGCTAGTTGACGACGTATTCGCGTCGTGCGCAGGATCCTTGTGGGATTCCATAACGATTATCGGTGTAACCAACCGCGTTAATTCTATCGAGTTTGGGTGTGATTATCCGGGCGTGTGGGCGTTTATCCGCATTCTAGCGAGTGGGATAGCCTACGTTTTCACCCAGCTTGTCAGCCAGCTTCTTAGCGGCGGGGAGTGACGGGCTTGACGGGGTTAGCGACAGCACCGGCGGGCTTGAGGGGGACGCTGGGTACCTTAACCGCGCCTTTGCCGCCGGTCTGTTCCCAGGTGCCGTTAGCTTCTACCTCGATTACGCCGTTCTCGCCGGTCTGTTCCCAGGAGCCGTCAGCATCAACCTCAACGACGCCTCCATCGCCAACGCGCTCCCAGGAGCCGTCAGCTCGTACCTCGATGATGTCGCCGTTGGGGGCGTGGTAGGACCAGCCGCCGTCGGTCTTGATTTCGATGAGGGTGTAGCCGTTGGCTGCGCTGACGGTTCCGCTGTCGACGGTCACGGTGCCGTTACCGGAGCTGTTACCTGCGCCGTTGGAGCCGTTCTTGGCGGTGGTTTCACCGGCCTTTTCGTCGACCTTTGCGGAGGAGCCCGAGTTGTTCGATGCCGAGCTGCCATTGACGGTTGCGTTGCCGCTAACATCGGCGGTCACGCCGGTTCCGTTCGCGCCGTTGACGGTCACATTACCGTTGGCGTCTGCGGTGACCCCGGTACCATCAGCACCGCTGACGGTCACACCGTTTTCGGTGACGGTGACGGTGCCCTGGGAGCTGCTTGCGGTGGCGCTCGGGGAGGCTGCGTCGCTTGCCTTGACGGTGACCTTGCCGTTGCCCGCGTTGACTGCCGCGTCGGCGGTGGAGGATGCCTTGGCGGTTGCGGTTGCGGTGGGTGCCGGGGCGGAAGCGGAGGTGTTCTGCGCACCGCAGGCGCTCAGGCCGAGTGTTGCGATTGCTGCCAGGGACAGCGCTGCCGCGCCGGTGCGGAAGCGACGGTTGGTGGCCTGTGCGGAAGTATGCTGAGCGAGGCGTGCCATGAGGTGGTTCTCCTTGTGCGTCCCGGAGGGTCAATCGTCCGGGGTTTGTATGGTTGATTTTCCGGTTGGATGGGGCCGTTGTGTATGGTGTGTGGCTTTTCCTTCGCCGGTGACTCCAGCTTAGGGTGTGAGTCTAAGATTGAGCTTTAGTTTGCTGTGTTTAAGCTGTGTTCGCACGGCGATGTATAAGTATTTTTCCCAGCGGGGTTTAATAATCCCGATTTTTCGCTCAGCTCATGCATAGCTTTATACTAAAATGAATAAATTTTCTTTATTTTTTCTGTAGCCCATCATAGCTTCTCCTGCGAAAACGGGCCATTTTCTGTGTTTTATGGCTCGAGTATAGGGTTAGGGTCTTGAATACCCACTTCTCACCCCTCCACATGTTTCTTCTACTTCCTACCGTTCCCCCTCCCCTGCCTCTAGACACAACAAATTGGCATAACAAAAGACCCCCACCAATATGGTGGGGGTCTTTAGCAGATTCAAAGTCTCAAGAATTACTTCTTCTTAGCGACTGCTGCCTTCAGCTTGGAGCCTGCGGTCAGCTTCACGCCGTGACCGGCGGGAATCTGGATAGTTTCGCCGGTCTGCGGGTTACGGCCGGTACGAGCTGCACGGTCGGTGCGCTCGATTGCCATCCAACCGGGGATGGTGATCTTCTCGCCCTTGGAGACGGAAGACTCGAAAACCTGGAACACTGCGTCGAGGACTGCATTCACGGTTGCCTGGCTCTTGCCAGACTTCTCTGCAACCTCTGCAACGAGTTCGGTACGGTTCTTAGCCATTAGGGTGCCCCTTCCAGAGACTTAAGGTTTGAGTCTAAAGCGAGTGACCGTCGGTGACGACGGAAAACCGTTTAGGAACTAAAATACCAGATTTACCAGCTGGACTTGGTGATACCGGGCAGCTCGCCACGGTGTGCCATTTCGCGGAAGCGCACGCGGGAGATACCGAACTTCTGGAAGGTACCGCGGGGGCGGCCGTCGATCTGGTCGCGGTTACGCACGCGAACGGGGGAAGCGTTGCGGGGCAGCTTCTGCAGTGCCACGCGTGCTGCTTCGCGCTCCTCGGGGGTAGCGTTCTCGTCGATCAGGGTCTTCTTCAGCGCGATACGCTTCTCGTTGTAGCGAGCGACGATGACCTTGCGCTGCTCGTTGCGAGCGATCTTGGACTTCTTAGCCATTCTTAGCGCTCCTCTCGGAAGTCAACGTGCTTGCGAACGACGGGGTCGTACTTCTTCAGCACCATACGGTCGGGGTTGTTGCGGCGGTTCTTACGGGTCACGTAGGTGTAACCGGTGCCAGCAGTGGACTTGAGCTTGATGATAGGACGGAGGTCCTTAGCCTTGGATGCCATTTACTAGATCTTCTCCCCGCGTGCGATGATTTCTGCAACAACGGCATCGATGCCACGAGCATCGATAACCTTGATGCCCTTAGCGGACACGTTCAGGGTTACCTTACGACGCAGCGAAGGAACCCAGTAGGTCTTCTTCTGAACGTTCGGGTCGAATCGACGCTTGTTGCGGCGATGCGAGTGCGAAATGCTGTGTCCAAAGCCGGGAACAGCTCCGGTCACCTGGCAGACTGCTGCCATGTTTCACTCCTTTATTGATTGACTTTTATGACGGTACGCAGTCGATGTTACTCGTGAGCGTCCCGCCACCAATGTAGAAGCACCGGGTTATTCGCCGGGCTAGAGTGTTTGAGATCGTCACGTGGGTGAGAGGCCACGCATCGATCCCCGCCGCGGGAAAAACGGTGAAGCTTATTAGTGTCGAGAGGCGTTTCCACCACTACGAACAGCGTTAAATTCTAGGTAAATACGGGGGTTCGTGCAAGCCTGCACGCCGGATTTTGCCTTAAAAATCCGCGGAATCTCGGTGTTCTGAGCCAATTGCATCTCGTTTAAGCGAAGTGCTCGATTCACGGATGCATGCCTACCTTCGAGCGGCAAACATACCTATCCATTCTACCAAAAATGGGTGTTTTTGCAAGTCCAGATGTTTTTAAGGAATTCTTTAACGCCCCTAGTCAGGCGTTAATGCACCTTTTTAAGAACGGATGTTCTCTATGTGACCGGGGATAAATTACACCGGTGAAATTCATGTTGTGAGATTAACAGCTTAAGCCGGATTTAAGCCTTAAACAGCCCCGCGCCACCGCTTCTTGCGGTGTGCGCAGGGCTATTAAACGGGCTTAAATACGCGTTTAAAGAGCTTTTAACTCTCGTTTTAACGCTTCCGCCCCGGTTTTAAAGGGCAGTTTAAGGGGGCGCAACGGTACGGGTAACGGCGGATTTACCGTTCCAGTTACGGCGTAGATGCGGGCACAAATACGGTACAGAAACAGCACAGGGCACTCCCCCGGCGTACAGTTTTACGCCGTAACGTGCGCCCCCCTCAGCATTAGTTCTTAAGGGCGTTAGTTCTTAAGGCTTGCCGCGGGGACCCACTCCGGGTACTTGGGGCTCACACCGTCCCCGGAGCTCGTACCCTTCAGACGGCGACCGATCCACGGCAGGGCAAACTCGCGGACCCAGCGTGCCTCCTGCTCGATCTTCTCGCGAGCAGTCAGCTGCACCTCCGGGGGCAGTACCGATTCGGTGACCACACCGGGCAGGCCAAGCTGCGCCAGCACACGAGATGCGAAGCGTTCATGGCCGAGGTCGTTCATGTGCAGACGATCGTCAGCCCACAGACGCCAATCAAGGAAGTCATTCCAACGCCAGTAGTCGATAATGTGCACGCCGTGGTCCTCAGCGATACCGCGCAGCAGCTCATTGTAGGTGGCGGTGCGGCCGCGGGTACGGGCGAAGGGGCCCTGGCCCTGTACGTCCAGGCCGGTTACGGTAAGCACTTCGATTCCTTCGCCGCGCAGGGTGGCGAAGGCTTCGTCTACGTGGGTCATGAGCTGGTCAATATCCACGTTGGGTCGCATGATGTCATTGCCGCCACCGTAGAAGGTGACAATGTTGGGGCAGAGGTCCAGGGCTCGAGGCAGCTGTTCATCCAGGATGGGACCGAGCAGGCGGCCGCGGATAGCAAGGTTTGCGTACTGCGCCTGCGGGTCTACTGCACCGATGCCTTCGGCAACGCGGTCTGCCCAGCCGCGCAGGCTGTTAGGGCGGCGGCGGTCAACGTCGCCCACACCTTCGGTGAAGGAGTCGCCGATTGCCACGTAGCGTACTGATTCACCGTTGAGCTTGCCGTTGGAGTCTAGGAGCGGGGTCGTCATTGTGTTCTTCTTTCCGGGCCTCTATAGAGAATGACCCTTCTGTGGAAGAAGCCGGCACACCCGCGCGGTGTACCGGCTTCTTCGCTTAGCTTTCGGTGCGTCCTACTTTCCAGTATCCCACTGTTATGGGCGCTTCATCAGATATGAGCGGGGGTTTCTTAGGATGCGACAGCTGAACCGGCAACGGTGGACGCACTCCGGGGATGCGGAACAACCACGACGCTGCCGTCGTTAAACGGATCGGCGACCTCTGCTTTCAGACCGAAAATGGTGTGCAGGTTCTCACGGGTGAGCACGTCGTGTGCTTCGCCTTGAGCGACGATGGAGCCGTCCTTCATCGCGACGAGGTAATCGGCGACTCGGGCGGCGAGGTTCAACTCGTGCAGCACCATGATCATGGTGGTGCCGCGTTGCTCGTTGAGGTCCGAGAGTAGGTCGAGTAGCTCTACCTGGTGTGCCAGGTCGAGGTACGTGGTCGGCTCGTCCAGCAGTAGGATGTCGGTTTCTTGGGCGAGCGCCATGGCAATCCAGACGCGCTGACGTTGGCCGCCAGAGAGTTCGGTGACCTGTCGTTCGGCGAGGGACATGGTGTCGGTGGCTTCTAGTGCCCAGGCGACCGCCTCATCATCTTCGGCGCTATTGCGTTTGAAGAGTCCCTGGTAGGGGTAGCGTCCTCGGGAGACGAGGTCGGCTACGGTAATTCCTTCGGGGGCGATGGGATGCTGGGGCATGAGCCCAACCATGCGGGCGAAGCCCTTCATGGAGTATTCGTGGGTGGGTTTGCCGTCGAGGGTGAAGTCGCCGTTGAGCGGCTTGAGTAGTCGGGAGACACCGCGTAGCAGGGTGGATTTACCGCAGCCGTTGGGGCCGATGATGGCGGTAACTTTGCCCTTCGGGAATTCGAGGGAGAGGTCTTTGACGATGGTGGTTTCGCCGTAGCCGAGGCTGACGTTCTCTACTTTGAGGGTGCGTTCGGTGATTTCTTTCATGGCGTCCTTTCTTCTCTAAGGCTTTTCCCGGGAGCCTCCTAACTTAGCCTATCCTAATTTCGGGTCAGAATATAGCGAATCCCCCGAACCGTTCACACTTCTGTAGAACAGCACGGGGGATCCGCTATATCGGCGAACTTTAGAAGTTCACTTTTCCGTTGACGAGCCAGCCGCCTTCCGCTGCACGCTGGAAGACTTCCTGAGCCATGGTGCGGCTGTAGGTCTTGGAGACATGGTTGTCGTCGATGTAGACGTAGATGTTTCCAACCACGGGGCTGCACATGCCGTCCGGGCAGTACACGTCCTTCAGGTCAACCATGACGGCGCCCTGGTCGCGGTACTTGTCGAAGACTTCCTTTGCGGGGTTCTCGGCGGCGTACTTATCGCTTGCGGGTCGTGCACAGGAGCTCTTGTCGGCACCGGCCTTCTGTGCACATTCATAGATGTTGTACTCGAAGCGCGGGTTATCGCGCAGACCGATGACCTGGACCCCTGCCTCGGTGAGGCGGCGGACCGTCTCGTCGAGGCTCGGGTCGATTCGTTCGTCGTTCGATCGTGCCTGGGCAACGGTGGCGATGAGCACCACGGTCTGCGGCTTACGCTTGAGAATTTCCTCGGTCATCTTGGTGTTGAATTCCGAGCATTCGTTACTGGCGTTGACGGCGCGGACCGGGTACTGGCAGCCACCGAGCAGGTAGGTCTGCAGGTTGGTCTTGGTCTGTTCGGCGATGGGCTTGAAGATACTCAGCGCCTGCTCCGCGTGGGAGTTACCGACGACCATGGTCAGCGGTGCGTCCTCGGGTCCGTACTTCTGCACGGTGCAGTACTTGGCGAGGGCCGGGTCGGAGGGCGCGAAGCCGCCGGTGCAGGGGTCGCTCAATCCGTCGAACTGAGCTTTGACGTCGCCACCGGAGGGGATGGGGTTGTCGATGAGTCCCTGCTGGGCGCCGCCGATTGCGCGGGCGCCGGGGTAGTTTTCGCTGGCGGTCTGTACCTTCAGTTCGGCGTTCTGCTCGGACTGGGCGTTGCGGTAGCCGATCCAGGTCTGTGCGGCGGTCAGGGGTACGCCGGCGACCAGGAAGATGGCGAGGATGAAGGCGAGCTGGTCTGCCCAGGTCTTGACGGAGAAGACGGTCTTAAAGCGCATCTTCATCATGAGCCAAGGTACGAAGGGGTCCTTGCGGTAGCGCAGCGGCTTCTCGACGAAGCGGATGAGTAGCCATGCCAGGCCGATGGAGGCAAGGATGATGATGGTGCCTTCGATGATGTTCACGCGGGAGGTGCCGACGGCGCTGCTGTAGAGGATGAGGATGGGCCAATGCACCAGGTACAGGGCGTAGGAGATGTTGCCAAGGTTCTGCAGGGGTGCGGAGACCAGCAGTCGATCGATGCCCCAGCGGCTGTTGGTGCGGCCTGCCATGATGACGAGGGCGCCGGAGAGCACGGGCCAGAGCGCCAGGTAGCCGGGGAAGGCTCGTTCGACGGGCAGGATTGCACCGCAGGTGACCAGGCCGATGATGCCGACCCAGCCCATGACGACTCGCGCCTTTTCGGGCGCCTTCCACTTGAGGGTGAGCATCGCCAGCAGGGTGCCGATGGCGAATTCCCACAGGCGGGTGCGGGTGTCGAAGTAGGCGAATCCCTGGTTGGTGTCGGTTTCGACGATGGAGAAGGTCAGGGATGCTACGAATACCGTGTTGAAGATGAATACCGCGGTGGTGAAAAGGTTCCCGCGGAATCGGTGCACGACGTAGGCTACTGCGGCGAAGAGCAGGGGCCAGATGATGAAGATCTGCCCCTGGATGGAGAGCGACCAGAAGTGCTGGAAGGGTGACTTCACGGAAGCGTTTTGGGCGTAGTAGTCCACGGAGCTGAACGCGAGGTTCCAGTTCTGGAAGTAGAACAGGGAGCTCGTTGCGTCGGTGACGGTTTGCGACCAGCGGCTGGGCGCGAGCACGAAGAAGGACGCAATCGTGGTACACGCGATAACCACGGTGGCTACGGGTAGCAGTCGCTGGAAGACGTGCATCCAGTAGTTGAAGAGATTGAGGGGTTTGCCTTCGTTGATCTTACGCATGAAGGAGAGCGAGAGCAGGAAGGCGGAGATGAAGAGGAAGACATCCACACCGCCGGAGACTTTGCCGACCCAGACGTGGTAGAGCACCACGAGGAGCACGGCGAAGGCTCGCAGGCCCTGAATTTCAGGGCGGAATCCTCGCGATTCGATGAACTCTTCGAGGGGGTAGTCGCTGGCTTCGCGTGCTTTGATGCTGCGCGGGGCGGTGGTGTAGGTTCCCTGCGAGGCGGGAGCCTGCGGGGTTCCGGAGGTTTCAGACATTCTCGGTTCCTCAGGATGGATGTCGATGTGCTAGTGCGGGTCCCTTAGACACTACAGGACACTCGTACAATAAAATCCTGATCCGCACCTCTGCTATGAGGCTGGTGCGAACCAGGATTTTTCTGAGCCCCCTACCGGATTCGAACCGGTGACCCTCTGTTTACAAGACAGATGCTCTGGCCAACTGAGCTAAGGAGGCAACTTGTCCAGTGTACCTTATTCTGGTGGTTGAATCTGCTTAGTTGTTCTTTGGCGGTTTGATGCGTTCGTTTCCTTCGTTTTACCCCTTCCGAATACCTCGGCTACAGGGGCTCCCGGGCACCTTGTCCAGCACTTTGCCGAGTCTTCTTCCTGCCCCTCACGTTCCTTTACTCGTTCTTTAGAGCTTCAGATGCATACGGAAAAACCCGGTAGCCTCGCGCGGAGGTTACCGGGTTTTTCTATCGAAGAGGTTACTTCTTCTTAGCTTCGATCTTTTCCTTCAGGAAGGTGCTGAAGTCGTTGCTGGTGTACTGGTCGCCATCAACGAAGACGGTGGGGGTACCCTGAATGCCGTTCTTTGCGGATTCAGCGTTGACCACGTCCACGAAGGGGCGCCACTTGCCGTCGTTCATATCGGAGCCGATGGAGGCGTGGTACTTCGAAGCAATGTCGGCAATCTGCTGGTTGTTCATGTCGCCGCTGCCCTGGTGGGTGAAGATCTCACGCTGGTAGTTCAGGAAGTCGTGGGTGCTGACCTGGTTTGCCACGGAGTATGCCGCTGCCGCGTTACGTGCGGAGTATGCGGTGGGCGAGGTACGGTCCAGGAAGGTCAAGTTGCGGATTTCCAGGGTGATGGTGCCGTCTTCGACGAGCTTCTGGATTTCTTCGCCGTACTTCTTCTCGAACTCTGCACAGTGCACGCAGTTGTAGTCCTGGAAGATGGTCACGCGAACGGGCTGGCCGTTCTTGGATGCCTCTTCAGCGGTCTGCACGCCCGGGGGCAGGGTGTTGACTGCTGCTGCGGTTCCGTTGACCATGGGGGTCACGGAGGAGGTCGAGGTTGCGAGCTGCTTGAAGTCGCGGGTCTCCTGGGTGGAGGAGTTTTTGACGATTCCGTCCTTGGTCAGCACAATGCCACCGTATTCGTTGGCGCTGGCGGGCACGGGGCCGCTTTCTGCTACCTTGGTGTTCTTGTTGCCGTTGATTACGACGAAACCGATGATACCTACGATGACGAGGACCACGGCGAGTACGCCGAGCTGGAGCCAGCGGCGGCTTGCCTGGCTGGGACTCTTCTTGGCCTGCTGGGCCGCAATCTGGCGGGCTTTTTCGCGGGCGTCGGTCGACATGCCTGCTCCTTTGGTTGGGAATATGGGTGGCGGTTCGTCCACTTCTTCTAGCCTACTCCTTATGGAGTACGCACCCATCAGGGCAGAGGTTCAGAGTGCCAGTGCTCGTCTGAGCTCGGCGCCTTCTGATCTCTGCCGGGCGTTCTAAAGCTCAGCTTCCTGCTACGTATAGCAGCTGAAAGGTATGTCGAGCAGTTCCTATCATGTGGATAGGTTCTGTCTTTTCTCTAGTGTGGATGTACCGCGCTACCCGTCTAGCCTACCGAATGGGTGCCTTATCGGCTAGTTAATACTCTGACTGAGATACTGTGATGTCTATTCTCACGCTCTCAGCTTATTTTCCTCGTAAACTTTCGTAGCTCTGGGAGGTTCCTCCCCTGCCACAAGCTACGCCGAGGCACCCACCCGGTTCAGCTCACCAGCCGTTAGGGAATGTTGTAGACTTCCACTCCCCCAATGAAGGGGCGGGTGTTGTAGTTACCATTCCACTTCACGCTCAGGCCGTGCTTCTCCAGTACGGGAATAACCGTCTCTCGCAGCAACTGTGCGGAGAGCTTCTCGTGAAGGGCCCTAATCTCTTCCTTCTGCGCATCGCTCAGGGTATTCCATTTTTCTTCGTCCCTGGGGTAAGCGAGGAAGGAACCGAAACCGATGTAGGTTCCGCCGCTCTCAGCGAGGCTTTCAGTGTCCTGCTCATGGAAGTAGATGTATCCCTTCCATTCACGGCTATCATCCATTTCGTCCCAGATTTCTGCGGATGCGCAGGTACCGCAGCAGGTGAAGTTCTGTCGTGCAATGACTCCTTCTTCTTCCAGCGCTGCGAAGGCACGGTTGAGGTTGGAGTTCTTCTGCATTTCGGGGGTAATGCCCAGCTCAGCAGCAAAGGCACGACGACGCTTGATGAGCTCTTCCACGTAGTCCTCTACGCGCTTCTCCCAGAGCTTGCTGTCTTCGTTCTCCCCATCGTATTCCAGACCGAGTACGTCCATCACATAATCGGTAATGGTTTCTACGTACTGCTCAGTATCAGATTCACCCATGAACAGCAGGGGCCAGATGGGCCAGAGCAACTCGGCTTCGTCTTCTTCATCCAGCCCCCATTCTTTGGGGAAGGGCGGGTCGAGGCGTTCTTCGCTCCAGCGTTCGTAGATGCTCTTCTCATCAGCCATGATGATGCTCCTTTGCGTGTTCTCTATTCGCTCGGGTAGAGATGTGGATTGCTCTTGTTGTTAAGGTACCAAGAGTTTCTCCACCGTGCCCTCTGCTTCGTCATTCAGGCGGATCTGTGAACTCCCCATCTCGTCGCCCCTGCATCAAGGCTGGCAGGCTGTCTAGGTTGCGTCCCCTGTTCCTCTGCTTCTCAGCTGAGTCTCTAAACCTCTGCATCTCTGATGAGTTAGGTTTCTTTCGTCCAGGAGTTTTCATTCTAAGAGTTTTTGGGTACACAAAAAGAGGGGAAGACCTATAAGGTCTTCCCCTCTTGAATAAAAAACCCGCGGCGACCTACTCTCCCACACCCACAAAAGTGCAGTACCATCGGCGCAAAGAGTCTTAGCTTCTGGGTTCGGAATGGAACCAGGCGTTTCCCTCTTGCTATAACCACGGAAAATCTAGCGAATAACTTCGTTATTCAAAATTTCCGAATAAAAAGCCTCAACTTCCCGAAGGAAGCCCAGGGTTATTATCCAAAAACCATACAGTGAACGCAAACAACAAAACACTTCTTGAAAAGTAAG
>ERZ1674046.22-NODE-22-length-43637-cov-21.347644_pt1 | contig 43637 bp, 29 predicted proteins | sample MGYA00581130_ERZ1674046 | MGnify/ENA primary metagenome ERZ1674046 (study PRJEB41354, sample SAMEA4873345) | human saliva metagenome | biome: human-associated habitat [ENVO:00009003]; feature: mouth environment [ENVO:08000002]; material: saliva material...
CTGGGAGGGTCATCAACCACGATGAACGCTCGAACCACCAAGCTCCCATCCCATATATTGCGGGGTCCAGTACCATGCACCACTTGTGTGAATACGTGATAGTTGAGTCGGCTCCCCTGCCAGACCTTCCTATGCAGAGGAGGTACTCACACGGGTGCGCTGAATATTCCCTTGAGTGACTCGGCTGTCTCATGCGATGTAGCCGAGAGGGGATCGCTGTCCTCGCCCGAACTACCGGCACGGACGAAGTGTGCTCTCGGGAACAATAATAACCTTTTTGCATTAAAGTGTCACTTTCGGATTGAAGGATATAGAGGGCATTTATTGACCATAATTCAGGTGTTTTATAGCGCCGAACCCACATATCCAATAACCACGAAATACCTGCAGATTTTATGCCCCGAAAAATCAAGGAGGGGCCACGCTGACCCTTCCTTATACCGCCTCCACATGGGCTAATACCCACTTAAAGCAATATTCAGAAAAGTCAGCGCGACCCCTCACTATATGAGATAAATTCTTCATCTCACATGGGCTTCAGCCATAAATCCGGTCAGACGCAGACAAGCACAGATGTTAGTCGTCGAACTCTACCTTCTCGAAGCTCATGGTGCCATCAGCGTGAGAAACAACGGTATTCGGGTCACGCTCACGACGAGCCGCCGCGTACGCATCATGGCTTGCCTCATCAACCCAGCGGGTCACCACAAAGTAGTCGCCGCCCTCATCCAGGGGGCGCCACAGCTCAAAACCCTCAAAGCCGGGGAAAGAGTCAGCAATGTGGCGGGCAGCAGCAAAGCGCTTCTCCAGCTCAGCCTGGTTGTCGCCAACGACAGCAAGACGGTGAACCTTAACGACGGACATGTGTCCTCCTTCTCTTGAGTACGTGCTTTCAACGATGAAAGCGGGTTACAACCTCGCATCAGCTATAGATGAGCTATGTTCTTAGCGAGGTTAACCTCAGAATAACGGTTCGCGGGCACAAAAAATAGGGGTTAGCGCCAACTAACAGTTATATGACGCTAACCCCCATTCGGAGGATTACGAGGCGCTCGCAAGCGCCTATTTAAGGCTTAAGATTCAGGCTGGGTCTGCACAGTATTAGACTGTGCAGTATCAGGCTGTGCCGCCTGAGCCGCGCTATCAGCCTGCGGTGCGGGGTTCTTCTTCGCCTTCTTCTGAGCTGCCTTCGCCGGGTTCGCAAAATGCACCCCGCGCTCGGCCAAGAAGCGGCGATCCTTCTTATCCCACTGCTCCACCGGGTACGCCTCCAGCAGGTCGGGGCGGCGCTCCAGGGTGCGCTCAATCTGACGGTCACGACGCCAACGCGCAATCGCACCGTGATTACCCGACAGCAGCACCTCCGGCACTTCACGGTCGCGCCACACGGCGGGCTTCGTGTACACCGGGTACTCCAGCAGGCCGCCCGTATGCGACTCTTCCTCCAGGGAGGCGGGGTTGCCCATCGCGCCGGGAATCAGGCGGGTGATAGCCTCAATCATCGCCATGACCGCAACCTCGCCACCGTAAAGCACATAATCGCCGAGGGACACGGGCATCACGCGGAAGCTCTCCTGCGCCCAGTCCAGCACGCGCTCGTCAATGCCTTCGTAGCGTGCCGGGGCGAAGACAATATGCTTCTCCTCTGCCAGCTCGTACGCCATTGCCTGATCGAAAACGGCACCCGCCGGGGACGGGACAATCAGCAGCGGGCGGGTATCAGCGGCGGGTTCGGCGGGCCCAGTGCCCTCAGACTCGGCACCCTCAGACGCATCTTCGGTAGCGGCGTTTAGCGGGGAGGCGGCAAGCACCTCATCCAGCGCCAGGCCCCAGGGCTCCGCCTTCATGACCATGCCCGCGCCACCGCCGTACGGGGTGTCATCCACCGTGCGGTGACGGTCAAACGTGTACTCGCGCAAGTCGTGCAGGTGCAGGTCCACCAGGCCCTTCTCACGCGCCTTACCCAGCAGGGACAGCTTCAGCGGTTCCAGGTACTCGGGGAAAATCGTGACCACATCGTAGCGCACGGACTACTCCCCCGCCTGCTCAGTAGCCTGCTCAGCATCCTCGACCAGGTCAATCAGACCCGCCGGAGGGGTCAGCAACACAAAGCCGGGCTCGTCCTCGGTCGAGGGAACCACCTCGGGCACAATCTCCTCAACAAAAGGAATCATGATCTCTTCACCCGCGCCGGAGGCAAGACGCGGCGAACGAGCCAGCTTAATGAGTAGCAGGTCCTGAACCGGCATGGTCTGCAGACCGGTCACCTTACCCAGCGGCTTACCCACAGCCGGGTTATCCACGGGGCTCTCGCCCTCGGGCACGTCAGCGAGCAGGTACACGGGCAGGTTCACCAGCTCCTGCTCGTAGAAGCCCTCTTCGTCGCCCTCGTCCTCGGGCACCTCGTAGACCAGGCGGCTGCCGCGCAGCTCCTCAGCCTGGTTGCGGGTGGTCACCTCATCAAAACGGACCACCAGAATCTTCTTGTTCCAGCGGGCACCGGCAACCGTCAGCTCACCGGTGGGCGCCACCGAAGCGGCAGCAGAGCCGGGCTTGAAATTCTCGATACCGAGCACCTCACCGCGGGCAAAACGCTCCTGCGGGGCATCAGTAAAGAGCTGAACCGTCACCTCACCACGAATACCGTGCGGCTTACCGATACGAGCCACCACAACCTGCATAATTTTCCTCCGCTGGATACAAGCTAAAAACCTACGCCGCGCACGTGCACGGCTCCCACTATTCTACCGGGCACTCCGGACGGGCGCATTCTGCCGCATCTCTCCCCCACCTCCGCTGCAACCGGGGCGAGCGCCCACAAACAGAGTCCCGGGTACGCGAACGCCCCCGCCTCCGGAAAAACCGGAAACGGGGGCGCTTCAAACGTTACGAGCTAGCGTCGCTTCTTGTCGGTGTCGATAATGTCGATACGCATCGGCTCACCATCAGAAATAGCGTCCATCACCAGACGGATGCTCTTGGCGGTACGACCAGACCTGCCGATAACTCGGCCCAGGTCATCCGGATGCACGCGAACCTCAAGGGTTTCACGGTGACGCTGAGTGCGCAGGCGCACCTTCACGTCCTCCGGACGATCGACAATCCCTCGAACCAGGTGTTCGAGTGCGTCAGCCAACATAATTACTCAGCTGCTTCCTCAGCCTCAGCCTCGGGTGCTGCTTCCTCAGCAACCTCTTCAGCCTTCTCAGCCTTGGGGGTGATAGCCTCGGGCAGGATCACGGAACCCTTTTCGGGAACAACGAACTCAGCCTTAGCCTCGACGGGCAGAACCTTGGACTCTGCCTTCTCGCCCTTGAATGCAGCCCAGTCGCCCGAGAGCTTCAGCAGAGCCAGAACCTGCTCGGTCGGCTGTGCGCCGACGGAGAGCCAGTACTGAGCACGCTCAGAGTTGATCTCGATACGCGAGGGGTGCTCGGTCGGGTGGTAAATACCGATCTCTTCGATGGTCTTACCGTCGCGCTTGACGCGCGAATCAGCGATCACGACGCGGTAACGAGGATCGCGAATCTTACCCATACGCTTGAGACGAATCTTAACAGCCACTTTAGTGGTTACTCCTGTTTCATAATTTGGTGCGAGGCACACGGTTCAGCACCCGTGGGGCGGGCCATTCACGGCGCCTCTATGGACACAACGGCGCGCGAAGAGAGGGGTCGCGCGTCGCCGGGTACTCAGCTAGGGTATCAGAGCCCAAGATTTTAAGCTAGCGACACGGAAAAATAATTGCCGCAGGCACCGAACATCACTTTTAAACAGCGTTCTGTTCCCGTGATGTGCCCGGCTGTGCCCGGTCACTCGGCTGTTACTCGGCTCAAATAGCTGCCCCGGCGCCCTCACCGATGAGCTCTAGTCGAGGTTGCTAGGAATTGATGTGGCTAGGAGTCGAGGTTGCTCATCTCCAGAGTCTCCCCCGTCTCCAGGGCGCGGTAGCACTCACGCAGACGCTCCACCATCGACGGACGTACGTAGCCCTCCAGGTTCTCCGGAGCAACCCACTCATAGGTCACCAGCTCAGCATCCTGCAGGGTAATCTTCGTATCCGCCGCAATCACGCCGCCGTCATACATGTAGTAGGTCGAATCGCCCCACACACCCAGCGACAGGCCGTGGAAAATCAGCAGCACGCGGCCCAGTTTCACATCCAGGCCCAGCTCCTCCACAATCTCACGCTCACAACCGGGCTTGGGCGCCTCGCCAGCCTCCACGGTGCCGCCGGGAAGAATCCAGCCGTCCTTATAGTTCGGCTTCACCAGCAGCATCTCGCCGCGCTCATTACGAATCAGCGCGCCCGCCGCCAAACGGCGCGTGGGCAAGGTGGCGATAAAAGCCTTCAGCTCTTCATCGCTCAGATAGGAATCCTTCATGGCTTCTTTCCTTTAGCGGTCGGTTTTCTTTGCAGCGCGCTGCCTGATGCTACGCACTATACCCAGGGCACGCTCACGCAGTCCAGAGGGTGCCTGCTCCGTGGACGGGGCAGCATCCTCCACCGTGCGGTAGTGACCCTCACGCAAATCATCAATCAGAGTGCGCTTCTTGGTCGAGGGCTGCTCACCTGCGGTGTCTCCCGGATGCACCAGCTCAGCATCCGCCACCGGGCGGGCATGCTTCTTCATCTGAGTCTGTTCAAAAGAACGCAGAACCGCCGGAATCAGCGCCGACTCAACCGTGGCATTCAGCGCAAAGAGTGCCGCAGCCACCGAGAACTTACGGCTCGCCTTACCCTGAGCACGGCGGCGGCGCGCCACATTCGCCAAGGTCAGAGCGATAGCGCTCTGAGCCGTCACATCCGCACCCAGGACAAGACCCACACGGCGGGTCTTCGCACGAATCTGCTCCGGAGTCAGGCGCTTGCGGCGCGAACGAGGCACGGGACTCTGAGCGGAAGAGCCCTGAGCGGAGGTGCTCTGCGGTGCGGGGGCCTGGGGTGCAGGACTCTGATCTGCAGAGCTTGAGGAAGTATCGGGCACGGTCTCAACGCTCGGGGCGGCTTCGTTCTGAGGTGCGAGCGCGGCAGAAGGCTCGGGAGCCTGCTGGCTTACCTTTGCCTCGTGCGATGCCTGCTCCTCGGTAGGCGAAGAGTCAGCCTCGTGCAGGGCGCTGTCAAGAGACAGGTAGCCCTCTTCGATCTCCACGAAGGAATCCGGCGCAGAGCCCTCCGGCGAACCCATGTGCGTGTACTCGTAGGGGATGTGCGCGTTGTTGAGAGCGTCCATCCACTCGGAGAGGGTCACGCGGCGACCGGTCGCCACCAGGCGGTAGCTACGGTCCAGGGGCGAGGTGTAGCCGCCCGGGTAGGGTTCAATCTCCTCATCGTCAAAAGAAGCATCCTCGGCGGGAGTACTCTCGGAGAAGGTAGCCTCAGCATCAATAGATACGGTCGCATCGGCAGACTGCGCGAGCTCCTCATCCTCGTTGCCGAACACGCGAGCCGTGCTAATCGACGCCACATCAAAACCGGTGGTCGGCACCAGCGCCAGCTCGGTAGGAACGTCCAGTAGCTGCAGCACCGACTCCAGCGCCAGGATATTGCTCGTATCGCGCAGGTACGCGTTCAGGCGGCGGCCGGTAATGGAATCAGCCTCCACACCAAACATCGCCATGACATTAGCGATGCCCTGCTCGATTTCTTCCTCATCGGAACCGAAAATCTTCGAACCCGAAAGCTCCGGGGCGCTACCGGGAAGCTCCGACAGCAGATCCTCCAACACGCCGCCAAAACGTGCAACTTCCTCACGGCTGAGAGCACGGTTCAGGCGCTTAGGCACACGCTGCCAAGTGAACTCCTCCACGATATTCTCGTAGGGTTCACCGAACGCCTCCAGGTACCACTCCTCATCCGAGTAGGGTTCGCGGGCGGGCTCCTCATAGACCACCAGGTGCTGCTGGTTCGCGTTACCCTCAGCAATCAGGGCGTTGCAGTTCAGCAGGCCCAGCAGCGCCATCAAATCCACCGGGTCGGCAGAAATAAGGGTCCACTCCCCCGCCGGCGCGGCAACAACCTGCCGAGTACCGGCAGGAAGGTACGCCAAAAGAAGCCCCGTAATCATGTCAATGGGCAGGTCAACGAGCATAGCGGCGTCACCGTCCACCAGAAACTCCAGCTCACCCTGACCGTTGGGCAGCTCCTCCCACACGGTCACCTCACCCTCAAGGGCGGCACCGGTAACCGGTAGCTGATCCACCAGCTGCGCCACGTAATCCTCAACGGGAGTACCCACGTGCAGGTGGCCGTCAGCGACCTCCAGCACGTTCATGTAGCCCTCATCATCCACGGCGCACAGCACGTAGAGCTGCACCTGATGCTCACCCATCTCGTAGGCAATCAGCTCCGGGGAGGCGGCGGTCGCCTCAATAAGGGCGGCAATCAGCTCCTCATCGGTGGTGGAACGAGCCATGATGCGGCGGCGCTGAATCTTCTCCTCCAGCTCCATGGTCTGCTCGATGCGCTCATTGCGCTGCTTCTCGGCGGTGCGCTCCTCATCCTGGGCGCGCAGGTACTCGGGGCTATCCGATTCGCCGGTTCCGGCGGGTGCGGGGGCCTCATCCCACATGCCGGTGAGCTTATCGACGGTCCACTCTTCGCTCTCCAGGGCGGCGGCGAGGCGGTCAACCTTCGTGCGGTCGTTCCAGGCGCGCTGCGTATCGGGATCTTCCGCCTTCACCTCATCGTGCATGCTGCGGGCTTCACGAATGAGGTTCAGAATGGTTGCGGCAACGTCGTCAACGGCGGGGTCGTCGCTCTCACTGGAGTAGACGAGGTCGCCCGCCAGTTCGGCGGAGTGCTCCCCGTACTCGAGGGCGATACGCGCCCAGACGGGGGTGTACCCGGGAAGGATGCTCGAATCATTGTCGAAGCCGTCCGCAAAGTCGCCCGAAAGCTCCTCTTCAAGATCCTCTGCGAGAGCATCAGAGAAGCCCAGCGAGCCCTCCTCAGTTACAGACTCAACTGCAGATTCTCCAGCAGACTCGCCGGCAGGGTCCTCTACAGCATCGTCAGCGAAGGCGCGCTGAGACCACGGCGTGACCTGCTCATTCAGCTGATCATCCGCGTTCTCTCGATCCCAATTCTGCTCGTTCTGAGCCATTGATACCTTCCCTTCACACCCAATTCATGCACCCAAACCGGGCACCATACCGGTACGGGTGCGCCCCGTCACCACGTGCGCACCCGTACCACCCCTTACCGGGGCTCATATTTGCTCTTACTGCAGGAACTTCTCAAAGCCCTTCGGCAGGTTCATGCTGGACAGATCCATCTCCTGGTTCTGAGCCTGCTGACCGAATGCAGCACCAGCGCGAGCCTGCTGCGCCTTAGCTGCTGCCGCCTCCTGCGCCGCACGCTTCTGCGGGTTGCCGGAGCGAGCCTTCTTCTTCTTGTTGTTGTTCTTCGCGTTCTTACGAGCGCCACCAGCCGCAGCCGCCATACCGGGCATCTGCATACCACCGGGCATGCCGGGCATCTTGCCCGAAGCGAGCTTCTTCATCATCTTCTGAGCCTGAGCGAAACGCTCCATCAGCTGGTTCACCTCAGACACGGTCACACCCGCACCCTTAGCGATACGGGCACGACGAGAACCGTTAATGATGCGCGGAGCCACACGCTCGTGCGGGGTCATGGAGCGAACAATCGCCTCCACGCGGTCGATCTCGCGCTCGTCAAAAGCCTCAAGCTGCTGACGCATCTGAGCCGCACCGGGCATCATCATGAGCAGCTTCTTCATGGAGCCGAGCTTACGAATCTGCTGCATCTGAGCCAGGAAGTCCTCAAAAGTGAAGTCTTCCTGATCGATGAACTTCTTCGCCATGCGGTCGGCTTCTGCCTTATCCCACTGAGCTTCAGCCTGCTCAATCAGAGTCAGGATGTCACCCATATCCAGGATGCGGCTTGCCATACGGTCCGGGTGGAACTGCTCAAAGTCAGTGACGTTCTCACCGGTGGACGCGAACATAATCGGCTTGCCGGTCACCGAAGCCACCGACAGAGCCGCACCACCGCGGGCGTCACCATCAAGCTTAGACAGCACCACACCGGTGAAGTCCACACCCTCGTTGAAGGCGTTAGCGGTGTTCACGGCGTCCTGACCGATCATCGCATCGATGACGAACAGAACTTCGTGCGGTTCAATAGCGTCACGAATGTTACGTGCCTGCTGCATGAGCTCAGCGTCAACACCCAGACGACCCGCGGTATCGACAATCACCACGTCGTGCAGCTTAGCGCGAGCCTCAGCCACACCGTCACGTGCCACCTGCACGGGATCGCCGGTGGGTACGTCAAACTCGCTGGTCACACCGGGGTGCGGCGCGTACACGGGCACGCCCGCACGCTCACCAACGACCTTCAGCTGGGTCACCGCGTTGGGGCGCTGCAGGTCGGATGCAATCAGCATCGGGGTGTGGCCCTGACCCTTCAGCCAGTGAGCCAGCTTGCCCGCCAGGGTGGTCTTACCGGCACCCTGCAGACCCGCCAGCATGATGATGGTCGGGCCGCTCTTCGCCATGTTGATGCGGCGGGTCGAACCGCCGAGGATGCTCACCAGCTCCTCGTTCACGATCTTGACGATCTGCTGGGAGGGGTTCAGCGCCTCGGAAACTTCCGCACCAAGAGCGCGTTCCTTCACGTGGGCGGTAAATTCGCGGACCACGGGGACGGCGACGTCAGCGTCGAGCAGGGCGCGGCGGATTTCGCGGACGGTTGCATCAATGTCTGCCTCGGAGAGGCGGCCCTTGCCGCGCAGGTTCTTAAAAGTTGCCGTCAAGCGGTCGGAGAGAGAATTGAACACGAGCCGTGATCACTTTCTTAACGTTGAGGTGGCCCCCAGCCGCGAAGGCGAACGGGGATGGTTAGTCAGTCTTTAAGGATACAGGATGCGCGCTTTCTCCCCCGCCTCCACCTGTGGATAAGTGGCACCGGTTCACCCTGAGCTCAGGATTTACACTCAACGTCCCCTCCCGCACCCCTCAGCAAATGTGTGGCAGGTACCAGACTTACCCCCTCATAGAGGCGCGACAGAAACCCTCAGTAGATGTTCCGCGCCCCGCCTCAGCCTGCTCAACACGTCCGATAGATTAGATTTTCTAGACAGCCTGGGTTAGAATTCTAAAGGTGTTACGCACAAATGCGTGATACGCCCGAGTGGCGGAATTGGCAGACGCGCCTGACTCAAAATCAGGTTCTTCGGAGTGTGGGTTCGAGTCCCACCTCGGGCACCAACGCAAAAGCGGCGGGAAAGCCTCAAGCTTTCCCGCCGCTTTTCTGTATCCGCTTATACGCCGCCCGCTGACCGGATGAGGCCCTACACAGACACAAAACCGCCGCCCGGCCGTGAATTCACGACCGGGCGGCGGTTCTACATACCGAGCGTACAAGCGAAGGATTACCCTCAGCTACGCATCGGAAAGATTGGTAAACGGCTTAGCGCTTGACCTCGTTCTCCTCGTAAGGACGCAGAGCCTCGCGCTCGCCCTCAGCACCGTAGACGCGGTGTACCTGAACCATGTTGGTGGTACCTGCGCGACCTGCGGGAGCACCGGCAGCAACGACGACCAGGTCGCCAGCTTCTGCCAGATTATTCTTCAGCAGGTACTCGTCCACGAAATGGAACAGACCTTCCTGATCGGTGATCATCTCAACCTGCTCAGCGTCAACGCCCCACAGCATGGACAGGAAGGAGCGAACCTTCGAGCTGGTGGTGAACGCAACAATCGGGGTCTCGGGACGCAGACGTGCCAGACGACGTGCGGAGTCACCGGACTGGGTGAAAGTAACGATGAGCTTTGCATCCAGCTGGTCAGCGATGTTCACTGCTGCGCGGGTAATTGCGCCACCGCGGGTGCGGGGCTTGCGGTCCAGCTCGGGCACGCGGTACAGGCCGCCCTTTTCGGTATCCTGAACGATTGCAGCCATAGCCTGCAGGGTCAGGATCGGGTACTTACCGACCGAGGTCTCACCGGAGAGCATTACTGCATCTGCGCCGTCGAGGATTGCGTTAGCGCAGTCAGAAACCTCTGCACGGGTGGGGACGGGGTTGTCGGTCATGGACTCGAGCACCTGGGTTGCCACGATGACGGGCTTTGCCCAGCGGCGTGCCATGTCGATAGCCTTCTTCTGGACGAGGGGAACCTCGGAGAAGGGCAGCTCAACACCGAGGTCACCACGAGCGACCATGATGCCGTCGAACTTGTCGATGATGTCCTGCAGGTTCTCAACTGCCTGGGGCTTCTCGATCTTGGCGATGACGGGTACGCGGATACCCTCTTCGTCCATGATCTTGTGGACGGGGTCAACGTCTGCGCCGGTACGGACGAAGGAGAGTGCAATGATGTCTGCACCCATCTTCAGTGCGAAGCGCAGATCGTTTGCGTCCTTCTCGGTCAGCGCGGGCAGGGAGACTGCTGCGCCGGGCAGGTTGATGCCCTTGTTGTTGGAGATCGGGCCACCGACGACCACGCGGGTGCGAACGCGGGTGGGAGTTACCTCAATAGCTTCGAGGCGAATCTTGCCGTCGTCGAGCAGGAGCTTGTCGCCGAGCTTTACGTCGCCGGGCAGACCCTTGTAGGTGGTGCCACAGATTTCTGCGGTACCTTCAACGTCTTCGGAGGTGATGGTGAAGTCTGCGCCGGGCTCAAGGTATTCCTTGCCGTTTGCGAAACGCTCGAGGCGAATCTTGGGGCCCTGCAGGTCGGCGAGGATAGCAACGTCCTTACCGAGCTTTGCAGACTGGTCACGGATGGTGTCGTAGCGTGCCTGGTGCTCGGCGTGGTCACCGTGGCTCATGTTCAGACGGGCGACGTTCAGGCCAGCCTTGATTGCCTCGGAGATCTTCTCGGGGGACTCGATTGCCGGACCGATGGTTGCAACGATTTTTGCGCGCCTCATGTACCTAACCTTTGTGTGTTGTTTCATGTGGCCCCTGAGGGCTCACACTGATTTTCCGGGGAAGACTAATGTCAAATTCCCAATTATTCCCACGTGTTCTAACAGGTAACCACATGCCGGATGCGTGGGACTCTTTCTCAATTATAGGGGTTTTGCGCCCTCTTGGGTATGCTTCTCCCAACTCTTTCCACCGAAGAAATTGTGTTTCACGTCGCATTTTGAACGCCACCCCTCTTCCATCGAACACGCCACAGAAAGTCGATTTTCACCCCCACCACCCCCGCCTCGCCCGGAAAGTAAATTAGGGTGCTTTTTACCCATATCTAGCCAGTACTGCGCAATATTTAGTCTCGTTCGAGAACATTCGAGCATATTTCAAAAACATAGAGACACTCAGAGTGGGCTATGAGAAGATAGATGGGGCATCCAAAAGCTGGGCGATTTCACATTTTCGCGCGCCTAGCCTATATTGGAACCCATAATTAGTATTTGAAATGCGAAATATATCTGGAAGGTTCACAGATGACTACTCGCGTGCTGATTATCTTCGGCTCCACCTACGGCTACACCGAACAGTACGCCACCTGGCTGGCAGAAGATCTGCGTGCACTCCCGCAGGCCCCCGAGGTTGAGACTGTCCCCGCCTCCAAGGTCACCCCCGAGCAGGCTGAGGCATTCGACGCTTTCGTCATTGCCGGCAGCGACTACGGTGGATTCCTCAACGGCGCACCGGCACTTCGCAAGAAGATTCTGCCGATTATTGCGCCCAAGAAGAACCGCACCGCATTCTTCACCGTCTCCTTCACCGGTGAATACTCCAAGAAGCTGCTGGACAAGGCCGTCGCCAAGAGCTACACCCCCGAACTGACCGAAGGTCGCCCCGTCTACCACCTGCGTGGCGGCATCGACTTCGACAAGATTTCGCTGGCTCACAAGACCGCCCTGAAGGGCCCGGTGCGCGCATGGCTCATGGCTAACCCGCACCCGAACGAGGGTATTCAGCAGATGCTCGAATGCTACAAGACCGGCAAGGCTGAGTACATCGATCGCGAGACCCTCAAGCCGCTGGTCGAGGACATCGCAAAGTTCCTCTAAGCCTTTCGGGAAACACAAGCTTTCGCCTCTTCCCACCCGTCTCTTTCAGCCGGACATCAGAACCTGAAGGAGCGGGCGGGAAGAGCCGAGATAAACGTGCCAACAGGCACCATATACGTGGTCGATGACTCTTCATCTCTCCTGCATCGACCATGCAACTCCGGGTGCCGGTGCGAGGCCGCGCCAGATACAGTACCCGGAACATGAGGGGTGGGTCTTTGTGTGTGCGGCCCACCCCTTTCCTTATGCCCGCAAGCCAAAGCCCCTGCAGCGTCCCCTCCGACAGAGCAGTCCACAGAATGAAATTCGCAATGCCCCGGCGTGTCACCCACCTAAAATTTTTCGCAAAAAACTGAGCCCATAAATGCACCGACAAGCCGCAAAACTAAACAGGTCCCCCAAAGACCCCAAATTACTGTGCACTCTGCGAAAGATATGCCGCCAGAATGACATGCCAAATCATTGCGCACAGCGGTGCAGGTACCGTACGCTGTTAGCTGTGTCAGCCGCTTGACATACCCGGCAGCCGACACACACATCACTTCAACTACCCCACATATTCACTCGTGTCAGAAGCCCCCACACAGGGCCACATCGACACATCCACCTCTCAAACACAGGCAAAATCTATGAAGAAACTCCAGACTGCCGCACGCTCCGCGGCAGCCCGCTCCATCATGGCGTCCGCAGGTGCACTCTCCCTCGTCGCCGCATCCCTCACCTCCGTTCCCGCAGCCTTCGCCGCCCCCAGCGCGAGCGCAGCCACAGAGGTCAACCTCGGCGCATCCTACGAGGAGCTCAGCTACGCCCCCGCCCCGGATGCATCCCTGGTCGAACGCTCCAACCCCGCCATGGGTGCGGGCGAGCGCGAACGACTGGGCACCGCGAACGCACGCACCGGAGCCACCTCCCCCGCTTCTACCGCAACTCTGAGCGGTATTTCCGCGACCCAGAGCTCCGCGCAGGGTCTGGGAGCTGGTCGAGCTCCGGCAGCCGGTCAGGCACTGGCACCCGGTCAAGCGCTGGCACAGGGCCGCTCCGCATGGACCCCGAGCGGCGGCACCCTCGGCATGGATGTCTCCTCGCACCAGCAGAACGTGGACTGGGCGAGCGCCTACGCCGCAGGTTCCCGCTTCGCCTACGTGAAGGCAACCGAGGGCGGCTACTACACCAACCCCTACTTCGGTCAGCAGTACAACGGTTCGGCACAGGTCGGCATGGTGCGCGGCGCCTACCACTTCGCAAACCCCCGCACCTCCTCGGGCGCCGATCAGGCACGCTACTTCGTGCAGAATGGTGGCGCGTGGACTGCCGACGGCAAGACCCTGCCCGGCCTGCTGGACATCGAGTTCAACCCCTACCCCGCCTACGGCAACACCTGCTACAACATGACCCCGGCGCAGCTGACCGCTTGGACCCGCGACTTCGTGGACACCTACCGTTCGCTGACCGGGCGCAACCCCATGGTGTACACTGCAACCTCCTGGTGGTCGCAGTGCGTGGGTTCGCAGCAGTTCGGCACCCTGCCGCTGCATCTGGCGAGTTACTCCACCGTGGTCGGCGCAATTCCGGCAGGATGGAGTGGCTACGACATTTGGCAGTTCACTGACTCGGGCCCGTTCGTGGGTGACTCGAACTTCTTCCCCGGCACCGTGAACGATCTGAAGGTTCTGGCAAAGAACCCCAACGCGGTGCACCGCAACTGGTCGAACGGCCAGGATCGCGCGGTTGAGGACCGTGCGGCAGAAGACCGCGCCGCTCAGGATTCGAACGTGGTGACCACCGCGACCGGTTCGATTGATATTCGTACCGGTATCGGTAACTTCTGGAATAAGAACCGATCCTTCTACGGCGACCCGATCGGTACCGAGTACACCCTGACCAACGGCGTGTATGCGCAGAAGTTCACCAACGGCAAGACCATCTACTGGACGAACTCCCACGGCTCGCACTGGCTGGTCACCAACGGCGGCCTGGATCATAAGTTCCGCTCGGACGTGGCACGATTCCGCGGCTTGACCACCGACGAGGAAACCCGCTCCGACACCATCGCAGTCTCCTTCGCCAACGGTGAGGGCGCCTACTGGTCTGCCGCTACCGGCACCCACATCATCAATGAGCGTGGCTCCATCTACGCGACCTGGCGTGCAGCTGGCATGAAGGGCGTGCCCACCACCGATGAGCAGAACCTGGGCAACGGCCTCATCAAGCAGGAGTTCACAGGCAGCACCACCTACGTGTGGTCCGCACGGACCGGCACCCACCGCATGCACACTGGCGGCGCGTTCTACCACCGCTTCCTGCAGCACCGCGGCACCTGGGGTGCCCCGGTGACCGACGAAACCGCCACCTCCACGGGTGCTCAGGTGCGATTCGCCTCCGGCAAGGTGCTGCTCTGGTCGGATGCGTACGGTGCGTACGAGACCAACGGTAACGGCGCAATCTTCAAGCACTGGGAGAAGAATACCGCCCGTTACGGTGCGGCACGCGGTGACGAATCCTACGTGAACGGCGTGTACTACATGGACTTTGAGCGCGGCACGATCCGCTGGACCGCGCGGCGCGGTATCTACTAAGAGCGTGGCATTTACTCAACGGCGTGGCAGCTAATAAACACTACAACGTGCATATAAAAACGAGGGGCACCTGGCAGAGGTGCCCCTCGTTCTTTTGCTACAGGAAGCATCTTCTGAACAACACAAAAATCAAGATGCGTTCTGCAGCGGGTGGGTTACCGAGTGAGTAGAGAACCCGGCTATGTTACCCGTGCCGGCAGGTAAATTTATAGCGTGGCGGGTGTGCCGCCTCGAAGTCATGCAATGTCCTAAAAGCCCCGGATTAGTGTGGCGGACATAGTCCCCATTGACTATGTCCGTGGGGCCCACACTAATCTTGTGAGACCTCACCCCGAAGGTGTCTAGAGGGGCGCCTGACCGGAAGTAAGGACTCAACGGTGAATAACGGCACGGTACGAAGATGCTGAAATTCACCCGGGTATGGCGTTCCGGGAGAAGGAATCGATATCTAGGAGGGCCGAAACCTTCACACGTCATATCCCGTTACATCTAGGGTAGGTGTAGGCGCACGCGAAACCTATCTCTTCGGCAAATATTACGCCTCAACCAGTGGTTGAATGTTTACAATACAAGTATGCATTTTGAGGCCTATAGATGTCAAACAAAATGCTATATTGAACTAATTTAGTGAGAATTTTGAGATAATCCACCGGATATTTCAAAAATAAATTCCCACATATATTACGTTTAGGTGCCTAGTACTCACAGAGGAATTCGGCTCCTCACGATAACGACTCTCAACAACCCGGAGCCCTAAAACGCCGCATTAAAAACACTAGGACGCACCCCGCGTCGTATGCACAGCAGAAAGAGTACCCCTACTCCCCCGCCACACGGGATGCGCCCTAGGCGCTATAACCATCGAAACTACCGGCAAGACCCCAGCCGAGTGAGATCTTGAAGCCCTACCGGGCGCCTCGAACCATCCGCTAGCTTAGAGGCTAGCGAAGTCCAGAACCATACGGCCGGTAATCTTACCCGCCGCCATTTCCTCGAAGACAGCCGGTGCCTCGTCAACCTCACGCAGCTGAACCACCGGAACCACGATGCCGTCAGCACCGAACTGGAATGCCTCCGCCAAATCCTGACGGGTACCCACCAGGGAGCCCACCACGCGGATGCCGTCCAGAATAATCTTCACAATGGACAGCTCCATCATCTCCGAGGGCAGACCAACAGCCACCACGGAACCGCCCGCACGAACCGACTCGACAGCCTGGTTGAACGCAACCTTCGACACCGCGGTCACCACAGCAGCGTGAGCGCCGCCGCCGGTCAGCTCGCGAATACGAGCCGGAACATCCTCAACCTCACGGCCGTTGATGACGTGATCAGCACCGGTCTCACGAGCCAGAGCCAGCTTGTCGTCGTTAATGTCAACAGCGATAACCTTGGCACCGAAAACCTTCTTAGCGTACTGAACAGCCAGGTTGCCCAGACCGCCAGCGCCGTAAGCAACCAGCCACTGACCCGGGCGAACCAGCGACTCCTTGATTGCCTTGTAGGTGGTCACACCAGCGCAGGTAATGGAGCTTGCCTGTGCCGGGTCAAGACCCTCGGGAACCTTCACAGCGTAATCAGCGGTCACCAGAGTGTACTCACTCATGCCGCCATCGACCGAGTAGCCTGCATTCTTCACCGAACGGCACAGGGTCTCACGGCCCGAGGTGCAGTACTCACAGTGGCCGCAGCCCTCGAAGAACCAAGCCACCGACACGCGATCGCCTTCCTTCAGGGACTCAACACCCTCACCGACCTTGACGACACGACCAATGCCTTCGTGGCCCAGAATACGACCCGGAACCTCACCGAAGTCACCGGAAGCCACGTGCAGGTCAGTGTGGCACACGCCCGAGTACTCAATCTTCACGAGCGCCTGGCCGTGACCGACAGCCGGAACGGGAACCTCACGGACAACAACCGAACCGTCAACCTTCTCAGGGACAACAACAGCCTTCATGGTTTCCTTGCACATGATCTAAACTCCTTAGTCATCGGTGGTCGCGCTCAAACCGCAATCTGTAATCTGCGCTGTGCAACCTAGCGGGGTGAGCGCGCGTATTCTTTACATTTCCACCGTAAAATGAGGAGCCCCCAATCTAAAGGACCTTCCCCGAATATGACAGAGGGGTTAGATAGAGGCATTCTCACGAGCAAGGATGATCTTTCGATAAGGTCTATTCCGACCAATGCGCTAAACCGCCAAAGGTTGATATGACGCTATGACGAAACAACACAGAAGATGAGAATGCCTCCCAAATAAGCGGTTTGGGAGGCACTCAGAAAAAATTTAAATATTAAGTTTGAGGCGCATACCACCCTAAAGAAAGGGTTCAATCTACACCTATACGATTCCTACAGGCACATAGGAACTCTTAACCGATGAGACTTAGCTGCCTAGAAGCAGAAAGCAACCTCAATATAGCCAGCGCCGCGCTCACCCGGACCATTCGGAGCGTTCAACGCCCACCCCAGATCCATGATGCGCACCGTAGAATCCATGAACGTACCGCCGCCAGCGCCACCGCCAGCCAGCTGCACCGAACCCACCGCATAGCGGGCACGAGCCGAATCGTTATTCCACTTCTGCGACACCACACGAGCCGAAACACTCAACGCAGCGCCGGAACCGCCGCCGCCATAACCGGCGCCACCGCCTCCAGAAACCACCGACTGGTAGCCGTTAAACAGCTCGCCAGCGTTCGACGGGCGGTTATCGGTACCCTCCGGAGTCTGATCCCACTGGTACGAATAGCTCGCCACACCATCGGCGCCCTTCGCGCGGAAACCGCTCGAACCCGCCGCACCGGCAGTCGCAGTGCTCACCAGCTTCTGGGTGGAGGTGCTCGAAAAACCAATCACCGAACCATCGGTGGTCGGCGGGTTCAGCTTCTCGCCGCCAGCACCACCCACACCGCCGGCAGCGCCCGAACCCGGGTTCACCGTCAGAATCGGCTCGGACTGCGCCTCATACGAGGTGAAACCAACAAAACCGGGCGAACCGTCGCCGTCACCGGAACCCGCGCCGCCACCGGTGCTGAACTGGTGCTCGCCACCGGAGCTATCAAGCGAATAGTGCGCGGTCGGGCGCACAGCACCCGCATTCGCGGGGTTCGGCAGAACCGTCGCATACGACGCCAGCACACCGGCACCGCCGCCGCCACCGGCAACAATCATCGGCACGCCGTCCACCTCAATAGCGGACGAGCCACCACCGGACGCCGAATACAGCACAGCGCTCATGCCGCCGCGACCGGTCACACCGCCAGAAATGCGGGTCAGGTTATTGATTGCAGAAACAACGTTCGCGGGAACCGGCGAAGAAGCCTTCGAGGAGCCGCCCACGCCGTAGCCGTCGCCGCCCTCAGCGGGCTTCAGCTCACCATTACCGATACCGCCAGAACCAGCAGTCAGAGTAATAGTCTGGCCGCCGCGCACAGCCATAGAGCCCTCAACCATGGCGCCGGAACCGGCATCAGCCACAGTGTAGTTCGTGCCGCCAGCACCGCCCACAGCGGTAAAACGCATACGCTTAGCGCCCGCAGGAACCGTCAGCACGGCAACCTTCTTCACGCCGTCACCGGCAGTGATCATCGTCGAATCCTCGTAAGGTCCGGTGCACTCGCCTTCCTCATCAGAAGCCGCATACGCCGGAATCACCGACGACGCCACAACAACCGGGGCAGCCCACGCCGCACCAGCCACAAGACGACGACGGGTCAGACCCGGACGAGAAGAAGGAGAAACGGGGCGCGAAGAATCGCCGGCAGAAGAGCTCACGATAAAAATCCTGTACGTTGAGTGGGTGTTTCTAAACGCAGACGCGACGGGCGTTCGAAGAGCCTCATGCCCCTTACGCGGAGCCTCATACTCCTTACGCGGGAACCCGCCACACGCAATACCTCTATTATGCCTTCTCAACAGCCTAAATCCGTACAGGGCACCGGCACATGCCACCATGAGAACATCCACCAGCAAGAAGCAGACAGCAAGCACACATAGCGGGCATAAAAACCGCCGGATGGGGGCGCTCCCCCATCCGGCGGTTTTTCTATGAAATTGAGATGGAGCTAGAAGACGAAAGCCAGTAGATGAAAGCTAGGAGCCCTTCGTCGAAGACTCAGAAGAGTCAGAATCCTCGGCGGGCTCTGCCTTCTTGGATGCCTTCTCTTCAGCGCCATCTGCAGGCTCATCTGCGGCAGGCTTCGGAGCAATCTCTGCAGGAGCCGGCTCAATACCCGCAGCAGCCTTCGCCACAGCACGACGACCAGCCACCACAAAACCAGCAGCACCCAGCAGAACCAGCAGCAGAGCAGTCCACACGTGAATACGAACGCCCCAGAGCATCTCCGAGGTATCAATACGCAAGAACATCTCAATGAAGAGGCGACCCACGCCGTAGTAGAACACGTACAGCCACAGGGTCTGACCCAGCTTCAGCACGCCCTTACGGCTCAGCCACAGCAACAACGCCACGCCCAGCAGGTTCCACAGCGACTCGTACAGGAACGTCGGATGGAACAGCGTGCCGGCCGGATACTGCGAGGGGAAATTACCGCTCGAGGTGCTAATCTCCAGACCCCACGGCAGAGTCGTCGGCTTGCCGAACAGCTCCTGGTTGAACCAGTTACCCCAGCGGCCAAACGCCTGAGCCAGCAGAATACCCGGCGCTACCGCATCCGCAAAAGCAGGGAAATTCATGCCATAGCGGCGGCAACCGTACCAGGCGCCCAACGCACCGACCGACACGGCACCCATAATGCCGATGCCGCCCTCCCAAATCTTCAGGAAAGCCCACGGATCAGCAACATTCGGACCGAAATAGCTACCCGGGTCAGTAATCAGCACATGGTAGGCGCGGGCACCAATAATGCCCGCCGGAATAGCCCACATCGCCACGTCAAAAACGCGCTCAGGGGTACCGCCCGCCGCCTTCCAACGGCGAGAACCCAGCCACAAGCACACCGCCATACCCGCAAGAATACACAGGGCATAGAAATGCACACGGAACGGGCCCAGCTGCAGGTACGAAACGCTCGGAGAGGGAATCGAACCCAGCGGAATCGAAGCCAGCACGTTAGCTACCGGCACGCTCGCCAGCGACAGCACATCAGACATTAGCCTTCACGCCCCGCCAGCTCACGGGTCAGCTTAGCCACCGCCTCAACACCGCCAGAAGCCAAAGCCTTCACCAGCGCGGTACCGACAATCACGCCGTCCGCATACTCGCCGATCTCCTCGACGTGGGCACGAGTCGAAACGCCCAGACCCACGCACGCACGAGGCGCACCGGCAGCCTTAATGTCCGCAACCAGGGTGCGAGCCGCCTCTGACACGGAGGTGCGGGCACCGGTCACGCCCATGACCGACACGGCGTACACGAAGCCGCTCGACGCCTTCGCAATAGTCGCCAAACGCTCCGGCGAAGAAGACAACGCGGCAAGGAAAATACGATCCAGACCGTACTCGTCAGAAGCCTCAAACCACGACGACGCCTCATCAGGCACCAGGTCCGGGGTGATCATGCCCGCGCCGCCGGCAGCCGCCAAATCACGCGCAAAATTCTTCACACCGTACGCCAGAACCGGGTTCCAGTAGGTCATCACGACAACCACCGCGTCGGTCGCCTCGGTAATGCGGCGGACCGCCTCAAACAGCTGAGGAAGCTTGAAACCGTTCTCCAGCGCCACGCCGGTAGCCTTCTGAATCACCGGGCCATCCATGACCGGATCAGAATAAGGCACGCCCAGCTCAATAATGTCTGCGCCGTTATTGCCCAGAGCAATCGCCGCGTCAATCGACTCATCCAGGGTCGGGAAGCCCACCGGCAGGTAGCCAATTAGCGCCGCACGGCCCTGCTTCTCGCACTCAGTCAGACGAGCCGCCAGAGGCGACTGCGCATTCGGAGCGGGGAAAGAACCATCCAGCACCGTGAAAGGTGCCGCCTGAGAAATAGCGTCCTGGTAGCTCATTACTTAGCCTCACTTTCAGCCTGTGCGTTCTGTGCAGCGGATGCGGCAGCTTCCTTATTACCGGTCATCAGGGTCGAGGACGGAATCGCCTTACCCAGGCCGAACCACTTCAGCGCGGTCTCCATGTCTTTATCGCCACGACCGGACAGGCAGACAATCATCGTCTTCTCGCGTGCCGCTTCCGGATCCTCAGCAGCCCAACGCTGGCACACGCGCAACGCGCCCGCCAGAGCGTGCGAGGACTCAATCGCCGGGATAATACCCTCGGTGCGGCAGAGCAGACGCAGAGCGTCCATCGCCTCGGTGTCAGTCACCGGCTCGTAAGTCACACGACCAATATCGGACAGGTAGGAGTGCTCAGGACCCACGCCAGGGTAATCCAAACCAGCAGAAATCGAGTGGGACTCAATGGTCTGGCCGTCCTCATCCTGCATCAGGTAGGTCATCGCGCCGTGCAGCATGCCCGGGCGGCCCAGAGTAATGGTCGCCGCGTGACGGCCGGTCTCCACGCCGTCACCGCCAGCCTCAAAACCGTAAATCTCAACCGAAGAATCGTCCAAGAACGCGTGGAACAGACCAATCGCGTTCGAACCGCCACCCACGCAGGCAGCAATACCATCGGGCAGGCGGCCAGTCTCAGCAAGAATCTGCTCGCGCGCCTCCTCACCGATAGCGTCGTGGAAGAAACGCACCATCGCCGGGAACGGGTGCGCACCCGCAGCGGTACCCAGCAGGTAGTGGGTGTTCTCAACGTTCGAAACCCAGTCGCGCAGCGCCTCATTAATGGCGTCCTTGAGGGTGCGGGAACCGTTCTGAACCGCAATCACCTTCGCGCCCAGCAGCTGCATACGAGCCACGTTCAGCGACTGACGCTCAGTGTCTTCCTCACCCATGTAGACCACGCACTCCATGCCAAACAGCGCAGCCGCAGTCGCAGTCGCAACACCGTGCTGACCCGCACCGGTCTCAGCAATCAGACGGGTCTTACCCATACGCTTAGCCAGCAGAGCCTGGCCAATCACGTTATTAATCTTGTGGCTACCCGTGTGGTTCAGGTCCTCACGCTTGAGGAACACACGCGCACCAGCATGCTCAGAGAACTTCGGAACCTCAGTCAGCAACGACGGACGGTTCGAATACTCAGCAGAAAGACGCTGGAACTCAGCAATGAACTCGGGGTCGTTCTTCGCCTCGTTAAAGGTTGCCTCCAGCTCATCCATGGCGGCAATCAGTGACTCGGGCATCCACCGCCCGCCGTACTCACCAAAATAGGGGCCGGGGGCATTCTTCAACGACTCGCCGTTGAGGAAAGCATCTGCCAGGTTCTCGCTCATCACTATTCCTTCCCTGGATGGTTGCCGCCGGATGCGCGCCGCGGGTAGGGCGGGGCATCAGGCCTGATCACAGCGAAACACCACGCCAACCGCGAATAGGTGGGCGGTGTTCGCACATATCCCCCTATAGTACCCGGGTACAGGCGGTGACCTGTACCCCGGGGTGCACATGACCATTCCTAGGACATGTGACGTTCGCCAGGGTGGGTGTGCTCGCGGGTGTGGGTGGCTCGCATGGGAAGGTTTAAACGCTGGGAATGTGCAGAGAGGCAGGGTCGGGCTGGGTCTGGCAAGCACGGCGGGCTACAGTAGCTCGCGCAGCTCCTCCATCTGCTGAGAAAGCACCGTCGACACGCCACCGCGCATCGACACCCCGTACAGGGTCTCCGCAATCTGCATCGTGCGCTTCTGATGCGTCACCACAATCAGCTGCGAACGCTCCCCCAGCTCACCAATCACCTGCAGCAGGCGCGAGAGGTTACGGTCATCCAGCGCCGCCTCAACCTCATCGAGAGCGTAGAACGGCGAAGGACGAGACATATAGATCGCAATCAACAGCGCCAGCGAAGCAAGCGAACGCTCACCGCCAGATAGCAACGACAGGCGCTTAACCTTCTTACCTGCCGGGCGCGCGTGAATCTCCACACCCGAATTCAGCGGATCGGACGGATCGTCCAGCTCCAGGTGGCCCTCGCCTCCCGGGAACAGGGTCTCAAAGATGCGGCGGTAGTGGGTGTTAATGTCCTCCATCGCGGCGGTGAACACCTCCGCAATATGGCTGCTGACCTCGTCCATGACCGTGTTCAGGTCGCGGCGGGTCGCCTTCAAATCCTCAATCTGCTGGTTCAGGTAGGCGTGGCGTTCGGACAGCGCCTCGTACTCCTCCAGCGCCAGGGGGTTAATGGCGCCCAGCGCCTCCAGTTCGGCGCGGGTTGCCTTGAGGCGAGCGCGCACGCTCTCGGTGGAAGCTTCGGTAGTCTCTGATGCCGTTTCGGTAGCGTCGTTTTCGGAAGCCTCCTCAGCGGGCACATCAACCGGCAGCTGCTCGGAGTACTCCTCCTCCAGCTGCTCCAGGGTCAAACCGGTCATCAGGCGGGCACGCTCAGCCAGCGCCTGCACGCGCTCCTGCACACGTGCCGCCTCCGTCTGGGTGCGCGCCAGCAGGGTCAGCGCCGCCGCGTGCGCTGCCTGCAAATCCTGCACCTCATCGTTCGTGCTGGTCAGGCCCTCCTGGGCGTTCTTCAGGGAGCCGCTCAGCTCGTGCAGCTGCTGCTCACGCTCACTCACCTGCTCGGCAAGTACCTCACCCAGACGGTGGGCGCGGCACTCAATGGTCGCCGCGGGAGCCTGCTCCCCCGTGCCCGCCAGGTAGGAATCCTCGCGGGTGCGCGCCGACTCGTAGGCAGTGCGCGCTTCGGCTACGGACTCCTCTGCGGCGGTGAGGCGCTCGTTCAGTCGGGCGCGCTCATTCTGAATATTCTGTGCGGATGCTTCCAGGGACTCCGCCTGGGCGCGGGCGCGGGCATGCTCGGCGCTCGCCACGCCCGCCGCCTTCGCAGCCTCGCGTTCTGCTTCAACCGCTGCCTCTGCCGCGGTCTGAGCCTTCTGAACGGTCTGCTCGGCTTCGTCCAGTTCGGCGCGGGTGCGGGTCACGACCTGGGAGGCGGCGCGGTATGCGGCGGCAAGTTCCAGGGGGCTGGCGCCCTCAACCGGGTAGAGCAGGCTGTAGCGGGTATGTTCGGCGCCTGCGGGGTCAAAAATACGCCACATAGTGCGCTGACCTGCGAGGGGATTCTCTGCGAGCAGGTGCAGGGCGTGCTCTGCGGATGCGGCATCCGGCGCGAACAGCACGCCCGCCAGGCGCTCGCTCAGCGCCGCAGTGACGCGCGCCAGGGCGTGCTCGTCGATACCGGCGAGCGCGGCGGCATCCTCGCTGAGCGGCTCTATCATCTCGGTTGCGGGGCGGATACCCAGCTCACGCAGCTCGGTGGTGCAGGATTCGGGCAGTTCTGTTGAAAGTTCCTTCGCGGCAGATTCGCGGCTTTCATCACCCTTATCACCGCGCAGCTGCGATACCTCGACACCCTCAACCGGCACGCTCAACGCCGCGGTCGCCAGCGAGGTCAGCGCCGCAGACGCCGCGCGGGCATACTCGGGGTCAATCTGCACGGCATCCAGCACGCGAAGCAGGCTCGTGCTCTCAGCTTCGGCAGGAGCCTCCATGAGCTCACCGGTCTCGGGGTCGAAAACCGCCTCCGCAGATTCAGTGCCGGGCTCGGCGGGCGCCTCTCCCAGGCTCTGGCCCAGCGCCTCACGCAGGGTTGCGGCACGCTCAGCCGCCGCCGCGTAGGCGCGGGTCGCCTCCACCGCAGCGGCGCGGGCGGCATCCAGCTGGGCCTGCGCGCGGGCACGAGACTGCGCCGCCTCACCCGAGGCGCGCTCAGTCTGCGCCACCTCGGACGCCGCCTTCTCAACATTCTTCAGCGCCGCATCGTAGCGTTCCTCAAAGCTGGCGTAGCTTTCCACCGCGCGCTCTGCCTCTTCGCGGCGCTCCTCCAGCAGTTCCAGGGCGCGTTCGTATCCGGCGCGGGCGGCGGCGGTTGCCTCGGTCAGTTCCACGCGGTAGGTGCGCACGCGCTCGGCGGCGATGGACTGCACGGTGCGCACGCGCGCGGCGGACTCGCGCAGGGTCGACACGGCCTTCTGACAGGCGGTGACCTCGGCGTTCAGGCGGTTCTGCTCCTGCTGATGCTTCGCGGATGCGGCACGCGCCGCCTCCAGCTGTTCTTTCAGGGCTTCGGCGCGGCGGGTACCTTCCGCCTCGGAGGCGAGAGCCTGCGTCTGCTCAGCCTGCAGAATACCCAGCTGACGGGTCAAAAGCACCGCCTCCAGCTGGCGGATGCGCGCCTGCAGCTGGCGCGCGGTCGCGGCGGATTCTGCCTGCTCGCTCAGCGGCTGCAACTGCGAATCCAGCTCGGCAACCAGGTCGCTCAGGCGGGTAACGTTCGATGCCACAGACTCCAGCTTGCGGCTGGTCTTCTCCTGGCGGCGGCGGTACTTGACCACGCCCGCCGCCTGCTCGATCATGTCGCGGCGCTGCTGCGCGGTGGCGTGCAGGACCGCATCCAGCTGACCCTGGCCGACGAGCACGTGCATCTGCTGACCCAGACCCGCCTCCGAGAGCAGGTCCTGAATGTCGGCAAGGCGCGCCGGGGAGCCGTTAATCTCGTACTCGCTGCCGCCGGAGCGGAACATGGTGCGCGAAATCTGCACCCGATCAGCGGGAATGCTGAGGGTGCCATCAGAATTATCGAAAGTCAGGGTGACTTTGGCGCGGCCCAGGGGTGCACGCTGGGCGCCGTCGCCCGAACCAGCCTCACCGGAGCCCGCGAAGATAACGTCCTTCATGCTGCCGCCGCGCAGGCTCTTAGCGCCCTGCTCACCCATGACCCAGGCGAGCGCATCCAGCACGTTGGACTTGCCGGAGCCGTTGGGGCCGACCACCGCGTTAATGCCGGGGGTGAACTCAAAAGTGGTTGCGGAGGCGAAAGACTTGAACCCGCGCAGGGTCAGCGACATCAGGTGCACAAGGGGCCTTTCTGCAGAAGAACTGGTGTGTGCCGGGCACGTTCTGTGGTGCGTGGCGGCATCCCTCTAGTGTACGCGGTGCGGCGGGCGGGCGGCGTGAACGTGCACGGGGTGAAGGGGGTTCAAAGTTCCTCATTCTGCATCATCTTACGCGCGGGGTGAACGGGCGCGTTCATATTGGGTCTACGGATACGGGTTCGCCCGGTCGGTGCGGTAGATTGGAATGAGCATCACGAATTCTGCGGGGCCGCTGTGCGCATCCCCGCCGTCTTTGTATCCCACTGACTTCTATTTACAAGGGCCACACTATTGATGAATGCATCCGCCGATAAGGTCGGCACAAACTCTGACATTCGCCACGCTAACGCAGCTCTGCTGTCTATTACCCATGAGCTGCCTCCGGAGGTCGTCACGAGCGACTACTTCGATGAGCAGCTGGCCCAAACCTACAAGCGTCTGCGCATGCCGAAGGGCCTGCTGGAGCGTCTTGCCGGTATTAGCACTCGCCGCGGTTGGGCTGAGGGCCAGACCTTCGAGGACGGCGTTGTTGCCGCAGCCGAGAAGGCTATCGAGCAGGCGGGTATTGACCGCTCCCAGATTGGCCTGCTGATTAACGCTTCGGTGACTCGCGATAACTTTGAGCCCGCCGTTTCGGTGGGTGTGCACGACCGTCTGGAGCTGCCGCGTCACGCCCTGAACTTCGATATTACGAACGCCTGCCTGGGCTTTGTGAACGCGATGACTGTCGCCTCCACCATGATTGATGCGGGCGCTATCGACTACGCTCTGATTGTCGCTGGCGAGGACCCCTCCCCGTGGCACCGTACCGCGGTGCGCATCCTGAACAACCCCGATTCGACCCGCGAGGATGTGCTGGCTCAGTTTGCGACCCTGACCCTCGGTTCGGGCGCGGCGGCGGCTGTGATTGGCCGTGCTGACCGCCACCCGGAGGGTCACCGCATCGTCGGTTCGGTGTCCCGCGCGGGCACTGAGCACCGTAACCTGTGCATCGGTGGCGAGGCGGATCAGGGCATGAACACTGACGCTGAGGGCCTGCTCAAGCACGGTCTGGAGCTGGTGGCGCAGGCGTGGGAGCAGGCGCATCAGGACGGCTGGGAGTGGAACGATATGACCTCCTACGTGACCCATCAGATTTCTAACGCCCACACAAACGCCATTATTGAGGCGGTCGGTATTGAGCGTGAGCGCATCCCCTTGACCTTCCCGAAGTGGGGCAATGTGGCTGCGGCGGCTCTGCCGATGACTCTCGCCGAGTGCGCGCCGACCTACACGAAGGGCGACCGTATTCTGTGCATGGGTGTGGGTTCTGGCCTGAACACTGCCCTGCTTGAGATTCAGTGGTAACCCGTTAGCCAGCAGCCCTTAGCCGGCAGCCCTTAACCTCTGTGCGGTAGACATTCACCGATTCGATCCGGAAGGATTCCCAGCATGCGCCATTTGAACTTCCCTAAGGCTCAGCCCCCGTATAACCCGGAGGAATGGGCGGGCGTGAACCCGCGCTACTCCCACCTTCTGGAGGTGCCCACCACCGCCCCCATTGAGCAGCGGGCGCAGCAGGCTGGCGCGCGCCGCTGGCACTACCTGGATAACCTTCCGGTGCTGGTCGAGCAGGGTTTGGAGCCGATTGGCACGATCCTGTGCGTGCACGGTAACCCGACCTGGTCGTACCTGTGGCGTACCGTGCTGGATGCGGGCGTGAATGAGCGCGCCCCGTGGCGTGTGGTTGCGGTTGATCAGATTGATATGGGTTATTCGGAGCGCACCCACCTGGATTTGGAGGGTGAGCGCCGCTCCCTGACCGACCGTATTGCTGACCTGGGTGATTTCACGAAGGCACTCGGTCTGGATGAGACCGATAAGCCGGTCGTGACCCTCGCTCACGACTGGGGTGGGCTGGTGTCCTTCGGTTGGGCGCTGGAGCATCGCGAGATTCTTTCGGGCGTGATGCTGACGAACACCGCGGTCTACCATGACGGCATTGAGAATATCCCTGCCGCCCTGCGCCTGGCGTTGGGAGTGCACGAGTGGGGTACTCACGATTCGACCGCATTTATTGATGTGACCTTGGGTTTGGCTCAGAATGAGGGTCGCCTGCCTGCGCCGGGTTCTGCCGGTGCCGGGGCGCTTGATGGTGCCCTGCCGCAGCCGGTGGGCAAGCAGCCTAAGCGCCTGTACCCGAGCCCTCTGAACGAGGCGATTTACCGTACGTACCGTGCGCCGTACACTCATTCGGCGTGGCGTGAGGGTGTGCGTAATTTTGTGGGTGATATTCCGACCGGTACTGATATCCCCTCCTACGCTCCGATGCAGCGTATTGCCGAGCAGATTCGTGACCTGGATGTGCCCGCGTTCTTCCAGTGGGGTACGAAGGACCCGGTGTTCCAGCGCCGCTACCTGTTCGACCTGATGGAGCGCATGCCGCAGGCGAAGGTGCACCGCTACGAGAAGGCCTCGCACCTGGTCATTGAGGATTACGATATTGCCTCCCCCATGATTTCGTGGCTTGCGCAGACTTTCGGCACAAGGGAGGATGGCGCTCTGGTGCCCCCGCACAACGTTGAGGCGGAGCATCGTGCCGCTCGCGCACGCCGCCACGGTCTGACGACCGGCGAGGGCGCTACTGCTGAGGGCACCGCCGCTGAGGGTGCTGAGGGCGCTGTTCCCGCGGCGTTCCGCCCCATGCTCGCGGCCCTTACCGAACGCGCCAATGACGCCTCCACCGCCGTGGTGGATATGGACCCCAAGGGTGATGGCACCTCCGTTTCTGTGACCCTGACCTGGGCTGAGCTGAACCAGCAGGTCAACGCCGCCGCGACCCGCCTACACGCCCTGGGTGTGCGTCCGGGCGACCGCGTGAACCTGATGGTACCTCCGGGTGCCCGCCTGACCACCCTGATTTACGCCTGCATGAAGCTGGGCGCTGTCATTGTGGTGGCTGATACCGGTCTGGGTATTCCGGGTCTGACTCGCGCGTTGAAGGGCGCTAACCCGAGCTTCCTGGTGGGTATTCCCGCCGCGCTCAGTGCCGCCCGTACCCTGCTGTGGCCGGGTGTGCGTATTTCTGTGGAGCCGCTGGGTTCGGTGCAGGAGAAGCTGTTGGGCGTTGCCGTTTCGGTGTTTACCGCGCCCGCCGCTGACGGTACTCCGGGTGCGCCGGTGCCCACCCCGACCGTGGTGGAGTTCCCCTCCCCCGTGCCGGATGCTGATGCGGCGGTGCTGTACACCTCCGGTTCGACCGGCCCGGCTAAGGGTGTGGTGTACACGCAGCGTCAGCTGGCTGGTATGCGTGATGCCATTGCGAATACGTACGGTTTTGCGCCCGGTAGCGGCCTGGTGGCTGGCTTCGCGCCGTTTGCGCTGTTGGGCCCGGCGCTGGGTGCTACCAGCGTGACCCCGACGATGGATGTGACCCGCCCGAAGACTCTGACGGCTTCGGCATTGGCGTCGGCTGCGGCGGCTATTGATGCGTCGGTCGTGTTTGCTTCCCCCGCCGCCCTGGTGAATGTGGTGGCAACCGCCGATGAGCTGAACGCTGAGCAGCGTGCGGCGTTGGCTAAGGTTCAGACGGTTCTGAGCGCTGGCGCGCCGATTCCTGTGCCCCTGTTGGAGGCGCTCTCCGCCCTGGTGCCGAACGCCTCCCTGCACACCCCGTACGGCATGACCGAGGGTCTGCCGGTGACCGATGTATCTTTCGAGATGATTCGCCAGGCGATTGCTGAGGGCACCCCGAACGCCGCCGGTGAGGTGCTCGACCCGTTCGCCCGTGACGGCGTGTGCGTTGGTTTTGCGGTGTACGGTGCGGCGGTTGCCATTGCGCCGCTGCTGCAGGACGGTTCAGTGGCGGATGAGCTGACCCATGAGCCGGGTGTGACCGGTGAGATTCTGGTGTCGGCGCCGCATGTGAAGGACCGCTACGACACCCTGTGGGTGACCGAGGAGCAGTCCATTAGCACTCCGGGTTGGCATCACACCGGTGATGTCGGTCATCTGGACGCTTCGGGTCGCCTATGGGTTGAGGGTCGCCTCGCGCACGTGCTGCTGACTTCGCAGGGTGTACTGACCCCGGTTGCGGCTGAGCAATCCGCAGAGTCCCTGCCCGAGGTGCGCCGCGCCGCCCTGGTCGCTGTGGGTCCTGCAGGTACTGCCGCCCCGGTGCTGGTCATTGAGGCGTCCGCAAATACTGCCGCTCTGGAGGCGCGCCAGTCGGCGTCGGGCCTCAAGCGTGCCCTGCTCGGTCGCGTGCCCGGCGCTCACCGCTTCCCCATTGCGGAGGGTGTGGCGCCCTTTGAGCTGTCGCAGCTGGTGCGTCAGAAGGTTGCCGAGGATACCGGCGTGGAGCTTGCCGCGGTGCTGGTGGTGCACGAGCATCCGACCGATATTCGCCACAATTCGAAGATTGACCGCCCCGCCCTGGGTGAGTGGGCGTCGAAGGTCCTTGCGGGGGCGTAAGCACCTGCCGGATCCCTAAGTCTAAGGAGTATGATGTCCCCTCATTCTTCGCGTGAGTCCTCTTCCCACGAGCCCGCACCCCGCCAGTCTGCGTCCCGCCCGTCTGGGTCCCGCCTGTCAACTTCGCATGCGGTGACTTCCCCGACGGCGCGGTTCCGCAAGCCTGCGCAGCCTTTGGCGGCACGCTACACCGACCCCGCCCCGCGTTCGCTGCGCCCGATTGAGGAGCCCGATTTCGCGCCGCGTATTGGCGAGCGCATCCTCTTTACCGGTGCGAGCGGCCTGCTGGGTCGTGAGAGCGTTCTGGCGTTGCTGCGTGCAGGCTATGATGTGCGCGTTTTTCAGCGTGGTGATTCGGGCATTGCGGCGCTTCTGCCCGATTCGATTCGCCCGCGTTTTGAGCAGGTGCGCGGCGATATTACGAACGCGCAGGCTGTGGATCTGGCGATGACCGGCGTGAACGGTGTGGTGCATGCCGCGGCGAAGGTTTCGGTCAGCGGCGAGTGGGCTGATTATGAGCGCATCAATATTGAGGGCACCCGCACCCTGTTGCAGGCGGCACTGAACCATTCGGTGGGTTCGTTCCTGTACATTTCCTCGCCGTCGGTGGCTCATGCCGGCGCGGCGATTGTGGGTGATGGTGCCGGCGTGGCGTCCCCGGAGCATGCGCGCGGTAACTATGCGCGTTCGAAGGCTGCCGCTGAGCTTCTGGCGCTGGAGGCGAACGGCACTGCCCTGCCCGGTGGCGGGGTTTTGCGCGTGGGTGCGTTGCGTCCTCACCTTATGTGGGGTCCGGGCGATACCCAGCTGGTCGAGCGCATTCTGGAGCGTTCCGCCGCGGGCCGTCTGCCGCTGCTCTCTGGCGGTACGGGTCTGATTGACACGCTCTACATTGATAACGCCGCGGATGCCGTGGTGCGCGGCTATCAGCGCCTCGACGCTTTTGCGGGCCGGGCGCTGGTGGTGACGAACGGTCAGCCGCGCACTATCGCTGAACTACTGGGTGGTTTCTGTGAGGCGGTGGGCGTTCCCGCCCCGCGTTTCTCGGTTCCGGCGAAGGTTGCGGCTCTGGCGGGTAAGGTCATTGAGCGCGTCTGGGAGCGTCTGCCGAAGAACGTGACTGCCGGTGATGAGCCGCCGATGACGGAGTTCCTCGCCGAGCAGCTGTCGACCGCGCACTGGTTTGATCAGCGCCGCACCCGTGAGTTGCTGCAGTGGGAGCCCGCCGTGTCGATTGAAGAAGGCTACGAGCGTCTGGGCTTGTTCTACGGGGACAAGTACAGCCGCTAGTTGCTTCTTGTCGGGGTGGCTTTCGGGTTGACTCCCCCGACCCCGGTTTATACAACTAAGGTTTAAACGAATGACGGCGTAGCTACATCTCCCTATGGGAGGAACGTAGCTACGCCGTCATGTGCATATCTAGCGTGATACTTTATGGAGCCTTTATCTATCGTGCGCTTTTATCTAGCCCGCGCCTATACCTAGCGTGAACGCGGCGCCCGCTGGCAGTGCGGGCACCGATAGGAGGAGCGGTTCTGGAAGGGCTCGCGCACGATTAGGGAGGTGCGGCCCGCCTCCGCGCAACGGTGGCAGGGCTCCCCGGCTCGCCCGTAGGCGTTCAGCGAGCGCTCAAAGTAGCCCGATTCGCCCAGCACGTTCACGTATAGGGCGTCGAAGCTCGTGCCGCCAGCCGCCAGGGATTCGCGCAGCACCCGAGTGACCGCCTCCAGCAGGTCGCGGGTCTGCGCGGCGCTGAGGGTGCGTGCGGGCTTCGCGTAGTGCAGCCGCGCACGCCATAGCGCCTCGTCAGCGTAGATATTGCCCACGCCGGAGATCACCGACTGGTCCAGCAGCACCTTCTTAATGCCGCTGGAGGTGCACAGGAACTTGCGGCGCACCGCCGCGGGGTCGAAGAACTCGTCCAGCGGGTCGCGGGCAATGTGCTTGACCGCCTCGGGTACCAGAAAATGCTCAGGCACGAGAAACCGCTCAGGTACTTCACCCGGCGCTGATTCACCGGGCGCTGCTTTATTCGTTGCAACCGCCGCGGGTACGTCCGGTACCAGCGGGCTGAGGAACATGCCGCCGAAGATGCGCTGATCCACGAAGAGCAGCCGCTGCCCGGTGCTCGCCCGGTTGATGCTCGCCGCGCCACCGGTAGCTCCCGCAGCGCTGGTAGCTCCTGCCGGTCCCAGTTCTAGCGCCACGCGCAGGTGCCGCGGATGCTCGTCAAAGGCCGCGCGAGCCTCCGAATCACTACCCGAGTCACTGCCGGAATCACCGTCCGGCTCATCGCGCACGAGCAGCTGACCGCTCATGCCCAGATGCACAACGAGCGCCTCATCGGCAAGCGTGCCGTCCGCCTCGCTCAGGGTCAGCCACAGGTACTTGCCGCGGCGGTAGGCGCCGCGCAGCGCCCTGCCGGTGAGTGCCGCTTCAAAGTGGGCGGGACCGGGCAGGTGCCTGCGCAGCGAACGGGCATCGACCACGCGCACCGCCCGCACGGGCCGACCCAACGAATGGTCGGCGATACCCGCACGAACGGTTTCCACCTCGGGCAGTTCGGGCATGAATTACTCCAATCAGCGGGGCTACAGAATCAAGAGCCCGCAGAGCTAACAGGCCTGCAGGATGCTTGAATGAGCCTAAATCAGAACGCGGTACGCCTGCTCAGCGGCAAGGCGCTCCGCCTCCTTCTTGCTCGGACCCACACCGGTACCGGCCTGCTGGTTCGCCACAATAGCAACCGCAGTGTACACGCGCGCGTGGTCGGGGCCCTCGCCGGTCACCTCGTAGCGCACGTCTCCCCAGCCGCGGGCGGTGGCGAGGTTCAGCAGCTCAGTCTTCCAGTCGCGTCCAGAGTTCAGGACCTTCTCATCGTCGAGCAGCGGCGCAATCAGGCGCAACACCAGGTCACGAGCCGCCTCGCGACCGCATTCCAAGTAGGTCAGGCCAAAAATCGCTTCCATGGTGTCGGCAAGGATCGAGTCCTTATCGGCGCCGCCGGTGTGAATCTCGCCCTTACCGAGCAGGATGTACCTGCCCAGGTCAAGGTCGCGTGCCACCTTCGCCAACGCCACCGTAGACACCACCACGTGGTGCAGCTTCACGAGCTCACCCTCGGGCAGGTCGGGGTAGCGTCGGTACACTTCTTCAGCGATCGCCAGGGAAAGCACCGAATCGCCCAGGAACTCCAGGCGCTCATTATGCTCCACTCCGGGGTTCTCGAAGGCGTAGGAGCGGTGGGTTAGGGATAGCAAAAACGTCTCGGCGTCGATATCGACTCCGAGACGTTTACGCAACTCCCTAGTATCAACACTAGGAAATTCAGTCATAAGGATTCACCGCTTCTTAGGCGTCTGCAACCTTACGGCCCTTGTACTCCAGGAACAGGGCGTTGCCTGCAGCGTCGGTTACAACCTTTGCCTGGTGGGGCAGGCTGTAGGTCACGCGACCGTTTTCAACGGTCTTAACCAGCTGGGGCACGGATGCCTTCCACTGGGAACGGCGTGCGCGGGTGTTAGCGCGGGACATCTTGCGCTTGGGAACAGCCACAGCTATCTCACAATCTCTAGTAACAACAATTTAGTTTTCGGTATCTGCACCGAGCAGGCCCTGTAGGGCCGACCAGCGCGGATCCAACACCTCGTGATGATGCCCGGGGTCATCCTCCAGGCGCGCACCGCAATCGGCGCACAGACCCTGGCAGGTGTCCCTACAAACAGGCTGGAACGGCAGTTGAAGGATTACTGCGTCCCGCAGAGCCGGTTCAAGGTCGATGGAATCATCCTCAACGGCGTACTGCTCATCTACTTCGTCTTCGGGGCCGCCAGCCGGGGCCTTCTCAAAGACGAAAAGCTCTTGAATATTGGCCGACATCTCGTAATCAATCGGATCCAAGCAGAGGCTACACTCGCCGTGTACATCCACAACGACGGAGCCGGTAACTAGGATACCATCAACAACAGACTCCATACGAATATCGAGGTCAATATCCGAACCCTCTTCCACGCCGATGAGCGTGTTACCCAGGTCTGCCGGTGCGGGCAGAACCTCAGTGAGAGTTTCCATGGTGCCGGGGCGGTGAATCAGGTTAGTGACCGATACCACCAGCGGCGATGCGTCTGCACGTGAAATGGCGTTTCTCCTTACGAAATGTATAAACCAAAGTCCCATTTTAGGGGTCATTCGCACCGTTAATCAAGATTAAGCGCCTTTTAAATCCCTTTAAGTGGCGCTCACCTCTTAAATATCCCCTTAAGGAGGCGCCGCGCGGCATTTAATCGGTCGGTCGGGGCTACTGCTGGGGGACTTAAGTGTCCGGTCGGCGGCACAGTTTGCTGCGCCGTGTGCGTGGTCGGGCGTGTCGGATGGGTGCGCACCTGGGGTTGCCCGGGTTGATGAGGCGTTTTTCTAGGTGCTCTTCAGGGCGCGGGCGACCGCCTCCGGCACGAAGGGAGTCACGTCACCACCCAGCGACGCCACCTCACGAATAATCGTGGACGACACCGCACCGTAGCGGTCCTCACCCGCCAAGAACACCGTCTCAACCTGCGCCAGGTGGCGGTTCATGCTCGCCATCGGAGCCTCATAGCTGTAATCCGTCGCCGAACGCAGGCCCTTCACCAGCACCTTCGCGCCACGCTCCGCCGCGTACTCGGCAAGCAGCACGCCCGGCGGAATCGGCTCCACACTCACGCCCTCAATGCCGAGCTCCTGCAGGGACTCACGCACCAGCTGCACGCGCTCCTCCAGCGAGAAACGGTACTTCTTGGCGCTATTGTGCGCCACGCCCACAATCACCTCGTCAAAGAGCTGAGCGGCGCGGGCAATGATTTCCAGGTGGCCGTGGTGCACGGGGTCAAAAGATCCGGGGCAGAGGGCAATCATGGCGGTCCCTTCACGAATAAATATCAGAGGTTGGAATGAGTAGATGCGGGCGGGTTAGAGGGGGTTGGGCTCGCGGGGGTTGTGCGAGCGCAAGCTTAGGCTGCGAGGTTAGGCGGCGAGCTCTTCAGCGTCCTCGCCGAGCTCATCGCCAGCCTGTTCCTCCGCCTCGTCAGGCTCCACGTAGTAGAGCACCGTCTCGCCGTGCTGACGGGTCGAAAAACAGTACAGGCCCTCGCCCCACACCGGCTCGGGGTCACGCGAAGAACGCTCCACCACGACCACGGCACCCTCGGCAAGCTTGGGGGTCAGCGCCTCCAGCAGCTCGCTGACCTGCTCGTTCGGCATGGCGTAGGGCGGGTCCACGAACACCAGGTCCCAGGGACCGGAGGCGGACTTCACGTAGGTCAGCGCCTGAGACTGCTGCACGCGCGTAGAGCTAGAGCCGGTGCGGCCCATTGCCTTCTCCACCGCGGCAACGTTCTTGCGAATCACCGCAACAGCCTTCGGGTAGGTGTCCAGCAGGGTCACGGAGGCGGCACCGCGCGAGAGCGCCTCGCAACCGAGCGCACCCGAGCCGCCGAAAGCATCCAGCACGCGGGCGCCGCGAATAATGTCGTAGCTCTCCAGCTTGGAGAAGAGGGATTCCTTCACCCGGTCGGTGGTGGGGCGAGTATTATCCCCCGGAACCGAGGCAAGGCGAACGCCTCCGGCGGCACCGGAAATAATACGGCTCATAGGGTCTCTCCTCTGAAGTAGTAAACAGCTAGGTGGTGTGTTGCAGTTGTTTTTATACGCGGGCAGTTTGAAGGACGGGCGTTCTCCCCCGTTAGGCGCTTATCCCCTGCCGAGGAACGCCTCACGGTCAGCGTCCAGGGCGCGGTCAATCGTACGCGCCAGCGACGGGTGCTTAGCCAGCGTCGGGTCCTTCTCCACCACCGAGCGGGCATCCTCGCGGGCACGCTCAATAATGTCGGCATCGGCGAGCGCCCGCAGGAACCGCAGGGTGCTCTTCGAACCCGATTGTGCAGCACCCAGAATATCACCCTCGCGGCGCTGCGCCAGGTCGATGCGGGAGAGCTCGAAGCCGTCCGTGGTGGAGGCGACCGCATCCAGACGCTCGCGGGACACGCCACCCTCCTCCTGGCGAGTAACCAGCAGGCAGGTGCCCGCGTAGCCGCCGCGGCCCACACGACCGCGCAGCTGGTGCAGGCCCGAGATGCCGAAGCGGTCAGCGTCCATGATGATCATGAGCGTGGCGTTCGGGACGTTCACACCCACCTCAATGACGGTGGTGCTGATCAGTAGGTCAATTTCGCCGCGCTCGAAAGCGGTCATGATGGCGGTCTTCTCCGCCGGGTCCATGCGGCCGTGCAGGGTGCCGATACGCACGCCGACGAGGGCGTCCTCAGCGCTCAGGTAGGAGTACATTGAGGCGACCGAGGTCAGCTGAACCTTGCCGTCGCTACTGGCGCTACCGCCCTGACCGAAATAGCCCTGGGCAGAGTTGCCCGCGCCCCCACCCGCACCGTTCAGGCTGGATGCGCCAAAGAACGCGGCGCCTTCCTCCAGGCTGTCGCCGTCCTCCCCGATTTTGGGCACGACAACATACACCTGGTGGCCCGCGTCGATTTCTTCGCGGGCGCGCCTCCACAGCCGGGACGCCCAGGCGGGCTTCTCAGCGAGGGGCACCACGTGGGTCGAGATTTTCTGTCGACCGGCGGGCAGGGTGTCCAGCACGGACACGTCCAGGTCACCGAACACGGTCATGGCGACGGTACGCGGAATGGGCGTTGCGGTCATGACCAGGCGGTGCGGCAGGGCGCCGTCGGTGCCGCGCAGACCGTCGCGCTGTTCCACGCCGAAGCGGTGCTGCTCGTCCACGACGACCAGGCCCAGGTCGTGGAAGCTCACCTCATCGGAAAGCAGGGCGTGGGTGCCGATCACGATCTGGGAGGTGCCGTCGGCGAGTTCCTGCAGTACCTTGCGCTTGGCGCGGGTACCCATGGAGGCGGTCAGCAGGCGCACACGCACACGGCGGGGTTTCTCCCCGCTCCCCGTGGGGGTTCCCTCGGCAGAAGCGTCAGCTGAATCGTCAGAGTCTTCGGGCGCCGCCATATCCCCCAGGATGTCCAGCACCGAACGCAAATGCTGCTCGGCAAGCACCTCGGTCGGGGCGAGCATCGCGGACTGGCCGCCCGCATCGGCAACCTGCAGCATGGCGCGCAGAGCCACCACGGTCTTACCGGAGCCCACATCACCCTGCAGCAGGCGGTTCATGGGCGATTCGCTCGACAGATCGGCGGCAATCTCAGCGCCCACCTTCTGCTGCCCCTCAGTCAGCTCGTAGGGCAGAACCTCAAGCAGCTGATCGGCGAGGCCACCCTCCACGGCGGGGCGCGGCTGAGTCAGGTGCGCGGCACGCGCCGAATGCAGGCGGGCGAGCGCGCTCTGCAGCACGAATGCCTCGCGGTAACGCATCTGCGCCTGCGCGGCACGCCAGGTGTCCTCCGAGTCGGGGGTGTGCAGGGCGCGGTACGTCCACTCCAGTGAGGGCACCTTGCGGGCGCGACGAATCGTGTAGGGTACCGGGTCTTCGAGTTCTTTGAGCGGCACCTTTTCGAGCAGCTGCGCCATGTAGCCGCTGATGCGGTCGGTGGGTAGCTTCACGGGGGCGCGGTAGACGGGCACGGGGGCGGTGGCGGCATCGGTGACGTCCGCGCCGGAGGCGTCCTTCGAGAGCAGGGCGTAGTGCGGGTTGGTGAGGGTGTATTCGCCGCGGTAGATGCCGACCCTGCCGGAGAACATCATGGTTTCACCCTCACGGATTTCGCGGGCGGCGGTCCAGGCGTTGAAGAAGGAGAGCTTCATCTGCGAGCCGATGAGCGCACCGGGGTTCGTCATGCTGGGCACGCCAAAGAGGCCTCCCTGTGCGAAGCTATCCTGTACAAAACTGTCTTGGCCGTAGCTGTCTGAGTAGCCGCTATAGGAGGCGGGTTGCGCTCCCCTGCCCTGCACAGGGTTCTGAGCGGCGGGATTCTGGGCGCGGGGAATCTGGGTGGCTGGGTTCTGTGTGGAGTTCGCGAGCGCGTTGATGCGCGGGTTGTGCATCCCGGTTGCCTGCCAGTTCTGCGCGGGCGCACCGGATACGCTGGATGCGCCGGGGCGGTTAGCGCGCCCGGGCACCACGGATACAGGGCCACCAGCACCAAAACCGGCAGCTCCAAAACCTGCGGGTGTGTCCTGCCCGGTGGCGTCGGATAGCCGGTCGGTGATGGTCACTTCCGTGATTTTGCCGCGGCGCGCCGCCATAGTTCGGGTGCTCACGTGCACCACGCGGGCAATGATGGTGACGTCCTGGCCCTCAACGAGTTCGGCGAAGGAGCTGAGCTCACCGCGCGGCAGGTATTTGCGCGGGAAGTATTCGAGCATCTCCCCGACGGTGTGCAGGTCCAGGTGCGTGGCGATTGCCTTGGCGCTGGGTGCGGGAAGGTACTTTTTGAGCGGCGCATTTTCGATGCGATCTTCGGAGGCGTAGCGCGCCAGGGCACGGCTCTTAGCCTCCGCGGCGGCTGATGCGGGCTTCTCAGCCGCAACCTTCGCAGTAGTTGCCTTCTTCGGCGAAGCTTTCTGATCGGGAGCTTTCTGTGCGGGCGCTTTCTTCGCAGGGCTCTTCTGCGCAGTGGTTTTCGGCTTTGCCGGAGTCTTCTCGGCGGTAGCGGGTTGAGCGGCAGGCGTTTTCTCTGCGGAAGCAGTCTTCTTCGCTACAACCTTTTTAGGTGCAGGCTTTTTGGGCTCAGGCATTTCAGCTTCCGCCTGAGGCGCGCTCTTCTTCGGCTCAATCTTCTTTGGCGCATTCTTCTGCGGCGCGTTCTTCTGCTTGCCCTCTTCGCTTACCTTCGTAACCTTTTGCGGGCGCGCCGAAGTAGCCCGCGCGGCAGTTTCGCTCTCCTGCGGGCTCGGTTCGTTCTGAGTTAGTTCCTTCTGAGCTGTTTTCTTCTGCGCTGACCTCTTCTCAGCAGGCTTCTTCCGGGCAGGTTCCCCCGGCTGATGTGCTTCCGGCTGAGTTGCCTGCCGTGCCGCCAACGCAATATCGACCAGCTCGTAGAGAGCGTCGTCGGTCATGGTGTGCGCGGCGGGACCCAGCGAATGTTTGAGCGTCTTGAGCGCCTTACGGTAGGGTGCGCTGGCGCGCTGTGCCGCGCGTTCGCTCAGTTCGGTGCGGCTCACCTCACCTCGGGCGTAGGCGGCAAGATCACGCACGGTCAGCTCGGCGGTGGTGCGGAGCTGCTCATCGCTCAGTAGCGGCGCATCCTTTTTCCGCGGCTGTGCTCGGGGCGCAGAACCAGCACGGGCAGGCTCCACAACCGTTGAATCTACGGGCTCAGAATCTACGGGCTCACTCTGCGCTGCCTCAGCTTTTGCAGGCTTAGTATTTGTCGGCTTAGTTTTGGCGGGAGCAAGCTCAGGAAGCCCCAAGTCCAGGGCTTCCTGCTGCGGGTTTACGGAACGTCGGGCGGGACTCATGCTCCGCCCTCCGCACCGCACGCGTGGTCGGCGTGACGACCGTCTGCCAGGGAGGAAATACGCTCATCCGACCACTGACCGTAGCCCATAATCAGCTTGCGGGCGGGGTCGACTTCGGGAACGTGCACGTGCAGCGCCCAGAGTCCAGCCGCCATGTCCAGGGGCGTAATGAGCAGGCTGTCGCCCATGGCTTCAAGCTCCGGGCGCAGCTGCGCCAGGGCGAGGGGCTCGCAGGTCAGGGTGCCCATGAGCTCCCAGCCGCTCTGCCCCGCATGTTCTGCGTGCCCATCTTCTGCGTGCTCGGCAGGTTCAGCGTCCGCCTGTTCAGAACCCACTCGTGCCGCAGAACCAGCTACAGAAGTCACACCGGCAGAGGGCGCACGCAGCATGGACTCCACCTGCGCCTCGTTCAGGGTCGCCCCTTCCCAACGCGGGTTGGAGTGCACCACGGCAAGGTAGAAGCCGAGCGCGCCAGCATCCACGAAACCTGCAAGCTCGGGTGAGGGCGGGAACTGCGCGGTACGTTCCAGGGCGGCACGCATCAGCGCACGTCGACGCTCTTTCAGCACATCGTCAGCAGCTTCTGCGTCCTGCGATGCATCATAGTGTGCGTCCAGGCGGGCGAGCTCCACCATGACCGACAGCATCGTGGAGGGCACCATCTGCTCCCCCACGCTGGCACGAATACGCTCAGCCGCGAACGCCATCGCGCGCGCCTCCGCGTGGGCGTACTCCAGTTTCACTTCGCGGTGCTTCGGCAGGGAACCGCCAGCCAGCACACGCTCGTAGTCTGCTTCCAGGGCGCGCACGAGCGGCAACTCGGCAGCCGCATCGCCAAGCTCCTGGGCGAGGTTTCCGGGCAGGAACCAGTAGCTGCGCACCGCCTCCAGCGCCCAGGCGCAGAGCAGGGTACCGGAATTGCCGCGTGCCACGCGGGATGCGCGCATAATCGCGTGCTCGTAGATTCCGCCCAGCTGAATCCACAGGTGGGCGAGGGTTTCCTCTTCGGAGGCGCCCGCCGCCTCGGGCACGCACGCACCCTCCCCGACGGGAATTTCGCCAGCGGGAAGAACCTCGCTGGGCAGAACCTTACGGGGCAGATCCTCACTGGGCAGAACCTGTTCCATGCCCCGCTCAAACTCTTCGGTCAGGGTCAGCAGGGTGTGGGCAATATTGGAGCCGGTGTCCTTATCGGGCACGGGGAACCCGTTGAGTTCGTTGAGCGCCTCGCGGTAGCGTTCGATGGTGGTGCGGGCGGCGGTGGACCACGCTACGCCGAAGCGGTAGGCGCGCACGCAGGCGCGGCGGTAAATCTCGCGTTCTTCGGTGCGCTGGTTCTGTTCTGCGTTCACGCTACCCTCCTCGTCGGTTTCGTCAGTTTCGCGCGGTTCTCGGCTGAGTTTGTGGCTAGTTCCCGACTGATTTCCCGGTTAGTTCCCGACTGATTTCTCAGCGCCCGCGGCACGGGCGGGATCCAGCCTATTTCGTACTTCTATTCTAGGCAATTTCGGTTAAATGTACGGTATTGTCCGTCGTCTATCCCGCGGGCTGAAAGCACGGACTAAACATATAAACCGCACGCACCTCGCGGCACTCGGTGAAGCTCCTACGCGGAAGCCCCGTAGTGTTCCCAGCCCATGCCGTCCAGGGAGCGGCCGTCCATCACGACCGCCGCGCCGGTCACCGCATTGTGGCGGCGCTCGGCACCGTAGAGTTCGGCGCTCAGACCGCGCTCCGGGGCATCCGCAACGCAGGTGCCCAGGGGCACGAACTCTTCGGGCACCTCACCGGGGAAGGTCGCCAGCAGACCGTGGTCTTCCCCGCCAACCAGCACGAAGGTGCGCGCCAGGGATGCGGGGCTCTCCCCCGCCTCGTTGCGCTCACCAATCGCCAGCAGCAGGCGCGCCAACGGTAGCAGCGGCTCGGCGAAAGCATCCACGGCGGCGCGGTCGAGGCGCATCTGCACCCCGGAGGCGGCGGCAACTCGCCCGGCGTCCTTGACGAGTCCGTCGGAAAGATCCAGCATGGAGCTTGCCTTATGCTGGCGTGCCACCTCACCGGCGGGGATGGGGCTGACCGGGTGGTGCTGTGATTCGACGGCGCGCTCGCAGACCGCAATCATGTGCGCGGCATCTTCGGGGGTGAGGGTGCGGGCGAGCTCGATGAGCCCCTCGGGAAGAGCAACAGCCGATCCCTCGCCCTGCTTTTCAATCTGCTTCTGAGCCCACGCCTGTCCCACCGCATCCAGCGCCGCTTCGACTTCCTGGCCTGCGGCGATGGCACGCAACAGTGCCGTGGCGGGCAGGGAGAGCGGGTTGAGTAGCAGGCGCAGACCGGCATCGGACCAGGCGGTACGCCCCGCCAGGGCGATAGTGTCACCGGGGCGCGCGCCGGAGCGTAGCACGGCGCGGTCCGTGTAGCCGAGGGCGGTAACGGTCACCGACATTTCGGTGGAGTCGCCAATATCGCCGCCGCCAATCACGCATTCGGTGGCTCCGCAGGCGTTGATTCCGTCCACAATGCCGTGGGCGAAGCCGTCAATCCAGCCGTAAGGAGTGCTACCGGGCAGGCTCAAGGAGATGAAGAGGCTCGCCGGGCGCGCACCCATAGCGGCAACGTCGGCGAGGTTCTGGGTCGCGGCTTTGCGCCCCACATCGTAGCCGCTACTGCGGGCGGGTTCCAGATTGAACTCACCGTCTTCGCCCGCCCGTGCGATACCGCCGGGCCAGAGGTTCATAAAGTCTTGGTCCTCAACGAGAGTGTCGGTGGTGACCACGGTACGCTGACCGGGCGCGGGCTCGGCGAGAACGGCACAGTCGTCGCCGGGGCCCACCTCGAGGGGTTCGATGCGCCCCGCCTGGCGTGCTGCAGCGGCAACCTGCTCGTTGTGGGCGTTGATAATCGGCATGAAAGCGCGCAGAACGCGGGACTCCCCCAGCTTTGAGAGAGGTGTCTCTCGCATGGGGTTGTCCCGCGTTTCGCTAAAAGTCTGAGGATTCACATCCTCTATTATCGCGTATTCTTACGCGTTATGTTCGCCTTATGCTCCGCGGCTGAAGTAGCGGATTGCCAGAGCAATCAGCACCAGACCGATGAGCGAGAAGAGAATCAGCGGTGCAATACCGGAAAGTCCGGAATCGTCCGCGTCCGCATTCTTCACGGCCTGCTCCTGGGCGGCATTCGCGCCGTCAGCCTTTGCCACGCTCTTTGCAGAGCGGCTGGCGCTAGCCGAGGTGGAGGAGGAGCTAGGCGACTTCGAAGCCGATACCGAGCTTGAGGAGTTCGAGGGGCTTGCCTCGTGGGAGTGGTCCTCCTCTGTCTTATTGCGCGAGAGGTATCCAGCAACCCAGTCAGCCGCACCCGGAATGGAGTCATTCGAACCGTTATTAGCTGCGATTCGTCCGAGGGTGGTGCCACCAGAACGCAACGGATCGTCATCCTCGCCATCAAGCCTGTCGCTCGGTGCCTTGCTCGGTGAAGAGCTCGAAGATCCCGAAGAGGAACTTGCGGATTCAGAGGAGCTGCCCGGTCGCGGAAGCTCAATGGAGATGATGACATCTTCCCCAGAGACTTCCTGACGATTGCCGGGGACGGTCACAGGGTTGTTCGCCGGAGGAATCGGAGCAACAGGTTCGGTCTCAATCGGGGTAACCGATTTGGAGTCCGAGCTGTCCTTGTTATCCTCTACCGGAGCTACGGGAGCTACCGGAATCACGGGGATAACCGCATCCTTGGTCGGCTCGTTAGTCGGCTCCTGCTTAGCTTCCTTGGAGGGCTCCTGAGTCGGATCCTGAACCGGGGCCGGGACTACCGGAACCTGAGAAGGATCCTGGGTGGGTGCCTCAGTCGGTTCCTGAGTCGGCTCGGGAGTTACGTCCTTGGTCGGTTCAGGAGCGGGCACCGGATTCGGTTCCGGAGCGGGGTCCTGGGTCGGCTCCGGGGTCGGTTCGGGAGTTACGTCCTTCGTCGGCTCGGGAGTAGGTTCAGGGGTAGGCTCTACCGTAGGCTCAGGAGTCGGATCCTGAGTAGGCTCAGGAGTTGCATCCTTGGTGGGTTCTGCGGTGGGCTCCACAGTAGGCGCAACGGTCGGTTCCGGAGTGGGAGCAACAGTAGGTTCTGCCGTCGGCTGGACCGTAGGCTCCGCAGTCGGAGCTACAGTCGGCTCAGCCGTCGGAGTTGCAGTAGGAGCAACACTCGGTTCGGCACTTGCGCTAGGAGCTACGGTCGGCGTAGCAGTAGGTTCAGCGGTCGCATCCTTAGAGGGCTCTACGCTAGGACTCGCCGTAGC
>ERZ1674046.23-NODE-23-length-42950-cov-30.511948_pt1 | contig 42950 bp, 38 predicted proteins | sample MGYA00581130_ERZ1674046 | MGnify/ENA primary metagenome ERZ1674046 (study PRJEB41354, sample SAMEA4873345) | human saliva metagenome | biome: human-associated habitat [ENVO:00009003]; feature: mouth environment [ENVO:08000002]; material: saliva material...
GCCGTTCGAAGGCGAAGCAGGAATCTGCTGAGTAATACGTGAGTCCTTCTCGGCTGCTGAGCCGGGGATGAGAAAGGGTGGGGATACCGTTTGGTATCCCCACCCTTTTCACGCTCTGAGCCTTTTGGTGATAGTGGCGCCGTTTGAGGCAAACATCCTAGTTGAGGCGGTTCCCGCCTTCATTGAAGTTCGTGTTAGGTGCCTGTGGATTCTGATCAACCACCTGACTATGCGACGTTCTGCCGGTAGCCGTGTACGCCCACACAGATGGACGGGTCAGCAACACAATATTCCGGATGTAGAGGACAGTAATGAAGACACCAATCGCAGTATCTATGAGAAGAGTGACCGCAAAATCTGCAGAGTCGCGGGACTGCAACTCGTCCATCAACAAGGCGAGATAGCTGGAGTCTATGAGGAAATCTTCCACATACACAAACATGCGGCTCAAGACCTCGTAGGCGCTGTACATGAGGGTAAGTATGTGCGCCCATCTGTGTCCTTTCCAGGTCATCCAGAAGAGGAAAATCTGGATAAGAACAAAGATGAGAGGGTACCCCAGCATACGCACGATAAGCTCAGGTAGCGTCACCACACCGGCGATTGGTTTACCGTAGAGCAGGAAGAATTGGATAGTACTGAAAAGCGACAGAATAATAATCGCGGCGGTGCACCACTTAGCACTGTGCAGAGCCTTCGGGCGTACCCGCCCCGCATGTTCGGAGGCGGCAACGTAACCGGCGGTCGCGTCCCGGTAGCCGGTAGTGGCATGCTCGGGAGCGCCGTTGCTGGGTGCGTTATCCTCTGCCGCGTTATTGTCTACCGCACCGGTGGGGGCGGCGTTGTTGGTGGCGGTGTTGTTGGATGTGCCGTCACCCTCTACCGTGCTACTTTCAGGCTCATTGGACGGTAGCAAAACACTGTACTCGGGAACCGTGTACTCCGGATTATTCAAGGGCTGCTTCGGGGTACGTTCTGACATAGTCGTTCCTTTCTCCCCTGGCACCCACCCCGCGCTACAGTGCACGGAGCGGGCGTTAAAGAGTCTTACCTTAAGGATATAAAGAGGCGCGCCGCACCCTAGGAAAGCAGTACCCTTTCTCAGCGTATTCAGAGGTATCCGAGTAACCACGTGCACCATTCCGAGGGCTAGCCCCGGAACTCCTGACGTTGATGTTCCTTTCTACGTGCCCCATCCCGCGCTACGGTGCGGGGGTCGAGGGGTGTTCTCCCCTGATGAGGTGCGTTCGCCGTCCTCATCATCAGCGAAAAGCTCTCGAAGTTCCGCCGGTACCTGACCGGCAGCCTGTCTCGTCTCAGACATCATCTGCTGGTGTTCTAGTGCACGTGCCCCGCTAACGATTTGGGTGTACGCCCTAATAGGAGCACGAGTCAGCAGCACAATCATCAGGAGGTAGAGAACGAGCGTAAAAACGCCGCTCAGGATACGCACCAGGCTGGACGCCGCAGCCGCTCTAGAGCTTAACCCCGAGAAATTATCCGCAAGAATAAGCACACCGCTAGCAGCCGCGAGAGCGCAGTAGATGATGGTAAGAATGCGCGCCCACTCGCGGCCATCCCAGATCTTCCAGAGAATAAAAATTGGGATGGCGGAGATGATGAGGGTAACCACCAGGGCAGAGAAGAAAACACTCACCACCATCTCAAAATCGATATACGACCAGCTTAGAATCGGCAGAAAATTACTCAGGGGCCCCAGCACGATAATGGCGGCAGCGCACCACATAACGCTGCGCATAGCCTTCGGGCGCTCCGGAATTATCTGCTCAGAGGCGGGGTACACAGTGTAGCCAGCGGTCGCCTCCCGGTAGCCGGGAGTGGTTTGCTCGGGGATGCTGGCGTGCTCGGAGGCGCTGCCGCCGGGTGCGTTGCCCTCCGCCGCGCTGTTATCTGCGGCGCTACCGGAAGTTACGTTATTGAAGGCGGCATCGCCTCCTGCCGTGCTATTTTCAGCCTCGGAGGAGGGTAGCAGCACGCTGTATTCGGGAACCGTGTACTCCGGATCGTTTAGCGGTTGCTTTGGGGTGCGTTCTGACATCTTTGTTCCTTTCTTCTCTTCGCGCCCCGCCCCGCACGCTATAGCGCAGGGCGGGTGCAGAAGAGTTTCCCCATGGGGAGGGGCATCCCACCCTAGTTGAGGCGGTAGCCTTCCTCGGTGTACACGGAAGTATCCTTGTAGCCGCGCTGTTCGTTGCGGGAGTTCCTCCGTGCATCCGTGCGGCGGGTCGTCTTGTACTGCTGCGCGACCGCTTCTTCAGCCCGTCGGTTAGCTTCCTTCTCTTCCCGACGTGTCTGCTCTTCTTCCAGGTGAGCACGCATTTCTGCGTCCTGATGCCTAACGACCCGACCATCGCCGGCGTTCACCTGTTCGCGTGCGTTCAGGCGCGCCAACCGCGTAGCAGCCATATACGACCTGGTGGAACGGCTCAAGAGCAACACAACAATCAGGGTGGAGAGGAGCGTAATCAAGGTGTCAGCAACATTTCTAGACAGCACGTATGCAGCGTATTGCTGAGAACTCCACATCTGCGTGCCGTCCAGCAACCGGGAAAGATAACCCGTCGTCAGGAAAGTATCCACAAAATCTATCAGACCCTTGATAGCTATAAAAGCGAAGCTAATAAAGATGACGACATATGCCCAGAATCGGCCCCTCCACAGTCGCCAAAGGACAAACATCGGTATGGCATGGACAACGAGAATGAACAACGTCTCAGAGAGAATATATCCAGCCCATACACCAACGTCGTCAAGCGAGCGCTCATAAATCATGGTTTGGAAGATGCCATGAGTTGCTTCCACAACCATCAAGGCGACAAAGCAGCGCATGACGATACGCAGCGTCTTCGGGCGGGGCGGGAGCACCACCTGAGGGGCGGCAGGCGCGGTGGAGGCGGCGGTCGCCTCCGCACCCTCGTGCGCTTCCTGTTGGGGCTTAGCCGACCCGCCAGACGTGCCTCCGAAGTTAGGCTTTACACCCGTCTTCTGGGCGCGCTGAATCTGCTGTATCTCAGCCAGCAGGCGGTTCTTCTCCACCGGATCATTCGAGAGCGCATAATCGGCAGAAAGCTCACGCAACAGCTGCTCGGTAGAGTCCTTGACCGGGCCTTCTTCCTTCTCAAGCTGACGAAGAACATCCTCACGGGTCGGCTCTTCCTCATCATCCGCCATGCTGTCCTTGATGATCTGCATCTGCTCCCGAATCGCCGCGGGGCTCGGGACCACGCCCACAGCCGGGCGAGTCAGCAAAAACAGGAGAACGGCGCTACCCGCCGTAATCACCCCGACCAGAGCCTGCGACACCATAGACGAAGCAGCGGCAGGATGCGACACCGGATCCAGTGCGGTAAACGCAGGGAAAAGCACCTGAGCCAGACCAAAGACACCCGCAAAAGAGAGCACACCGCTCAAGGAACACAGCAGAAGGTACAGCATCAGCAGGCGGCGCGGATTAACGTACCCTGACTTGGTATAGTCCAGAACGAACCAGAGGAACGGCACCACCAAGACAGCGTCAGACAGAACCTTCGGCAGGGCATAGCTAAGGAACGAGCCGATGTTCACACTCCGGCCCGCGGTAACGATAATCTGGTACGCATCCAGGAGGAAATACACCAGGATGAGAGTCATACTGATGGAATAGGCTTTACCAAGAAGCTCCAGTCCCCGGTTAAATTCCTGTTCCCTATCGCCAACTATGCCAAGGTTTCTTTTCGCCTCTTCAAACGCCGCCCGCTCATCATATGTGCGCTTAGCAGCGCCGGGGGTAGTCTGCGATGTGGATTCGTGCGCAGGTTCGGAAGTAGGGTGCACGAGTCATCCTAACTGTGGTTGGGTGAATAAAGTTATCGGTGAGCCGCAGGTCCGGGACCCGCAGCCAGAATCTGCAAGGCTAAATCAGGTAGTCCTCGCTGCGGCGCAGGCGCCAATCACGGCGCGCTTCCATGTACGAACGCGACTGACGCGACCACACCAACGCCAACGCGACCACACACACCAGCATGTACGGTGCAGCAATATATACCGGCGTGTACAGCGGGGAGGCGCTACTGAGCAGCAGCTCAACATCCTGGCTCGGCGCACCATTCAACGTACCCAGAAGAGCCGCGACTGCCAGCATAATCAGCAGGGATGCCAACACACCCAGCGCCAACGCCACCGACAGCACCAGCGCCGCCCAACGGTAACCACGCAGGTACGCCACAGTGCAGAAACCGTGCAACGTCACGTTACCGAAGGCGCTGACCAGCAAAAACATCACCGGATAGTACGCCTGCGCCTCCACCAGCGACTGGGCGCGCCAAGTCGAAAAATGCGACAGCTGCGTCGTCGCATACGTGACACCCGTGTACCCAATCAGCACCAGCCAACCCACGGCAATAGCGAGCAGAACCCAACCCGCCACAGACACGAGAGTGGGGGTGGCAGGCTTCGTAGGATGCGTGGTGTTCGGAGCGGATGGCGGAGAGGACTCGACGGCGGACATAGCTGAATCTTTCGAATGTCGGCTGATAGTGTGTGTGGAAGATGTATGAGCGAGTGTGTGGTGTGTGGGCGGCGGCGCGGCGTTCATCTACCGCGCCGCCTCAAAAAACTTTAGGCAGAAGTGGACGGGTCAACCGTCGCAGAAATACTTTCAGGTAGCAACGGAGAATCTGCCCGGTTCGCCATCGCAATTCGCAAGTTGTTGAAGCGGTAAATGGTTAGCAACGATAAACCGACCTCGCTCAACCAGACTAGGCCCAAGACAACAAGTATCAGCAGGGGGTCAAGCCCCATCGAAACCCCAGCCCAGTCGAGCATCAGCAGCAGGAACGTAATCGGTGAAAGCACCAGCCCCACCGCAACAAACCCAATCAGGGAGCAGATAGCCCAAACGCTATACACGGAGGCGTCCGCCGAATCACGCGGAGGGCGCATCAGCGGCCACATCTGAACCACCAAGTAAAGCGCCGCCACAAAACCAAAGCAAATCGCCAACGGCTGCGTGTACTGAGAGATAATGAGGCCTTCAACCAGAGTCAAAATACACAGGATAACCGCGCGGACCAGCAGGTTCTTCTTGAGCTTCTGCTTGCGCTCCTTCACCTCATCAGCGGTATAGGTGCGCAGAAAAGCGGGAACCTGACCCTGCCCCGGGAACGGCGGTAGAGGACCCGTCGGGTGTGTACGCACCACAATCGGAGGGTTCGTACCATCCTGAATGATGACGGTAGAAGTCGCCGAAATAACCGGATGCGAACCAGTCACCACCGGCGGCACGTTCAGCGGAACGGACACCTCCGGCGTAGCAGGAGTCACGTGACGGATAGGCGCCTGAAAGCGGGTCTGCATACTGATATCTTCATCCGGGTGTTCTGCGGATGAAGCGGCATCTGTGTTCAGGTGTGTAGCGCCCATGGGTGGCCTCCTGGCAGGTGCGGGTCGTGTTTCTGTCTCTACCGTATCACGCGTACTTTAAGGGAATCTGAGCAGTAGCTGGGCGTCGCGGGGAGCGTGTCACACCGCCGCTTATCGCCTCGTTATCACCCCGTCGGAGGCGCGGATACGCGGGGTAGAATCCCCGCCCGCCGGGGCGCGTTAGCCCTACTCCGCTACCTGCGAAGCCTCAGCGTTCGGCGCCTCGGTATTCGGCTCTGCCGGATTCGGTTCCTCTGCTTTCTGCTCTTCTGCGCCCTGCTGCTCCGATTGTTGCTTCTGCCGCGTCAAACGCAAGCTCCTACGAACCGCCAAACTATAGAACAGCGAGAACAGAACCTCCAATGCGAACGACGCCATGACCGTCAGCAGGCCCACCGTATAGAACACGCCCACACGGTCCAGCAGCGTCTGCGGGCCCTGCACCGTCACAAGCGCATAGGCAAAGAACGCCGTCATAATGGCCGCCGCAACCCCGGATGCCGCATTCGCCAGCAACACCAACTTCACCGAACGGTTCGCCCGGTAAATCATGGCAACCCACATGTGCATCACCAGATAGACCAGCGGCACCGCACCAATCGGGAAAAGCGTGACGCGGATAAAGTAATAAACAGTAATCAGCGAGGGTACGACCAGCAGTAGCACACGCACCAGGTACAGGTTCTTAGCCGGCAGCGGGTAATCACTGGTGACATTCCAGAACTCGTCAGCCTGCTGCTCCAGCTCATCCATAGCCTGCAGCTGCATAAGCTGCGCCTGCGACATATGCTCCTGCGGCACAAGATCCGAGGAGCCCGCCACCGGCGCAAGCTCAGCGGCAGAAACCGGTTCACCCCGCCGCATACGAGCGGAATCAGCCATCTTAGCCCTCAAAAATACCGCGAGAACGGTCCTTACGCACGCTCTCAGCAGGGAAAATACGACCGCTCATGCTGATGTACACGCCCGGCTCCAGCAGATTCAGTGCGGCAATAGCGGCACCCAGGTTGAAACCGGCATCCGAACGAGCCATCACGGCGGGCTGCATCGCACCGGTCAGCACCACAACCTTATCGCCCAGGTCGGCGTGCTCCAGCAGGTAGCGGGCGGTCTCCGGCATGGTGTCGGTGCCGTGAGTGATGAGCACCTGGTCGTTAGTGACAGCGTTCAGTGCCTCGGTCAGCTCGGCACGATCCTCATCGGTCATGTCCAAGCTGTCCTTGCCAATCAGCGGGCGAATATCGAAACGCACATCAGTAATGACGCGGTCCAGCAGATCCTTAGCGGCAGGCTCACCAATATCCATGGTGCCCGCCACCGAATAGAACTTATCGATCGTGCCGCCAGTGGCAAGAATCGTAATCTCTTCAGGGTTCTTAATGGTGACGCTCACGGGGTTTCCTCATCTTTTCAGGTCAACGTACACGAATCAAAAACTGCCAGGCCAACCCGGCAGGACACGCCCCACCACACGGGATCAACACGGGGTAAAAACCCCACGCACGAGGGTGGAGACGCAAAAACCCGCCGACCCCCGCAAAGCGGGAGGCGACGGGTCGGCTAGTGCGCCCTGTGGGGCTCGAACCCACGACCTGCGGATTAAAAGTCCGTAGCTCTACCGACTGAGCTAAAGGCGCTCCATCCACACAAAACTAAAAGAGTGCAGATAGAAATACTATACACTACCGGCACACTACCGACCCCAGCGCAGTGGCGGTACACTGGAAAATCCTATGTCTACACCCGCATCATCAACCGGCGCCTCGGGACGCGCACGACACCGAACCCACCACCGACCCGTCCTCTACTCCGCCGAAAAGTTTGAACGCCACGAAGGCGGCATGGACCCCGCCGCACGCGAAGAGGCGGCACACGCCTCCGCACGCATCCTGCTGATGCGCGGACGCGGCACCGATGAACAGATGACCGAGCGGCTCGTCAGCTTCACCGACGACTACGGTATCGAGATGCTCGCCGAACTCTGGTCCCACGCGAGCGCCCACTCCCTGCCGGGTGCGCTGTGGCGCATGTACTGGCTGCGGGATGTGGTGCATCGTTCGCCGCGCGGGGTGAGTCGCGCCTTTGAGCTGGGCATGGCGGAGGATTACCGTTCGCACGTGGTCGCGGGTGTTCCCGACCCGCCGGGTGCCGATGAGGTGGTCCACACGATTGATGAGATTCTGGCGGGCCTGTACACCGGCGATATGGATATTGCGATGGAACGCTGCGCCGCGTTTGCGCACGTGGTGGCGTTGGGTATTCGCACCGATTATGCGCGCTCTGCCGGGCAGAATGGTGCGGTTCCGGGTAGCCACGAAGTGAAGCGGGAGGCGGTGGAGCGTCGTGCACGCCTGCCGCGTCAGGCTCAGCAGATGGAGCAGATCGCGCACGATTTGGAGGCGGTTGCCGCCCAGTTGCGCGCCGTTGAGGCTAGTCAGCAGGTTAATGGGGTCTCCGGGGCTGATTCTGTGCAGGAAAAATCGCAGACCAACCTCGAAGCATTCTAGTCTTCTGCGCCGTTTAGCCGCCCAAAAATTCGGGTTCGTGCCGCGAATTGGCACAGGTTCCACATTGGGTCGCACAGGCGTGAAAAACCTGTTTCCGATTGACTCTGCGCCGGGTGCGGGTGGATAATAATTACAAGATGTCGGGTTGCTAATAGGTAGCCCCGGGCTCCAAATCTTTAGCCGCTTCGAGCGGCCTTCCGCCGAGAGGCGCTCCCAACCCGACATCCCTAAACGTTCCGGTGGGGGTCGAGAAATCGACCCCCACCGTTTTATGTTTAAACCCGGTCAAGAAGCCGCTGTCAGCTCGGCGCGATTGCGCATGAAAACCGGGTGCCCGTGAGATACCCACGAGCTGCGTGCACCCGCAACCCCTAATACTGGTTAGACTGGGAACTATGCTGCACCGACTTTTTCCCCACGCTAACGAATCCCTCGCCTCCCTCGCTGAAATTTCAGCGCAGGTCGGTGAGGCAGCCGCGTTGCTCTCCGAAATGGTCGGCTCCCCCGTCGCGGAGTACCCCGAACTCTTCGAACGCATGCTCACCCACGAGGCGGACTCCACGAACCTGCTGTTCCGCACCCTCACCGAGGTGCGCAGCTCCTTCTCCCCGCCGATTCCGCGTGAAGACCTGTACACGCTGGCGCGCAAGCTCACCAACGCCGTTGAGAAGCTCACCAGCGCCGCGCACGTGCTGTCCCTGCACAGCATTGACGGCTTCGCCACGCACATCACCTCAATCCTGGACATTATTCAGCGTCAGGCGGTGCTGACCGCCGCCGTCATCCCCAAACTTGCCGATATTCGCGGCCTCGACAACTACTGGATGGACATGCTGCGCATCTCCCGCCAGGCGCTGCGCACCGCCGAAGAATACGACGCGTACATTGCCGAACGCTACACCCCCGAACGGTACCGCCGCTACGCCACCTTCCTGGCGCAGCTGACCGCCGCCTCCAACGCTATGCGTGATGTGTCCGCCGAAATCGGCCGCATTATCGTTCAGGAATCCTAATGCTCCTGGGTCTTCTAGCCTGCTGCGCCTTCATTGCCGCGGTCTACGTTACCGGTGTGCACGACGCCTCCAACTCCGTCGCTGTTCCGGTGCGTACCCGCGCCCTTGGCGAGCGCTCCGCCCTGTACCTTGCCGCGCTCTTCAACGTGCTCGGCGTGGTCGGTGCGTTCCTGCTACTCGGTGAGTATTCCGCCTCGTGGGTGAGCGCCCCGGAGGGTACTACCGGCCTGAACGGTATTGTTGCGGCGCTGCTGGTCTGCGCTATTTGGGGTGTGCTCACCTGGTTCCTACGGTTGCCGTCCTCTTCGACCCACGCGCTGGTGGGCGCCCTTGCCGGTGTAAGCTGGTGGACCCAGACGAAACTCGAGGACGGTGCTGAAGCCTTCGGTTCCCTCGCCTTCCTGCCGCATATTTTTGGGGCGACCCTGCTGCCGCTCTTCTACCTGCCGCCGCTCATTTTTCTGCTGTCCTGGCTGATGGTGGTGCCGTTCTACCGGCTGGTGGTCGGTCATAACCCGCGCCTGGTGAATCAGCACGCCCGCGAGGTGCTGGCGGTGTCTGCCTCCGCAATCTCTCTGCTGCACGGCCTGCAGACCGGCTACCTGTACCTGCTGCTGTGGGCGCTGCTGAGCGAACGCATCATGGACCCGGCACTACTCCAATCCCTCACCCGAGGCGGGATGCTGCTGGGCGCCCTCATCATTGCCCTCAGCCTGGGTGCGGGCACGCTGACCGGTGGCCGCCGCATCGGCTACACCTTCGCGTACAAGATGGTGCGCCTAGACCCGTTCCGTGGTGCGGTTGCCCAGGGTACGACCGCCGTTGTGCAGGTGCTCGGTTACTTCCTGCTGCAGGTGCCGTTCTCCTCCTCGCACCTGGCGACCGCCTCGGCGCTCGGCGCGGGCGTGAACCAGCGCTTCAACGCGCTGAAATCCAGGATTGTTCTGCAGATTCTTCTGGTGTGGCTGGTAACCATTCCGGCGTGCTTTGTGCTCGGTGTGCTGGCAATGGTGGCGCTACAGTCCATCCACTAGATTTTGGGGACGCTGCATACCCCACCGTGCCCACTGCCGCGGGATAGCCGGGCGGCGGGTTGAGTCTGAACAGTGCACACCTTCATAATGGGTTGAGTTCTTGGGCTGGCACGCGCCCACTCACCCTCGACTGATTGTGGTTATGTCTTCTCCTACCGTAGCTATTCTGGTCCGCACGAAGGACCGCCCCCGCTTCTTGAGCCGCGCCCTGGAGAATATTGCGCAGCAAACCTTCACCGACTACACGGTATGCGTGATTAACGACGGTGGCGACGAGCAGGCAACCCGCGCCATCATTGAGGCATCCCCGCTGGGTTTGCAGGGCTCTGATGCGCAGGGTTCCGGCCGCGTGCAGCTACTGACTACCGCCGGCGGCAACATGGAGGCGGCATCCAACGCCGGTTTGGCGGCGACCACCTCCGAGTACGTGGGGATTCACGATGACGACGACCTGTGGGCACCCGAGTTCCTGGAACGCACCGTCGCCGCGCTGGAAGAGAGCGGCGCGCTCATGTGCACCACCCGCATTGTGGAGCGGTACGAACGTGAGAACGCCGACGGCGAGTTCGAGGTGTACGAGGAACGTATTTTCCACGACGGCCTGCCCGGCATGGGTTTGCAGTTCCTCTTCCGCACGAACCGTGCCGTGCCGATTGGCATTCTCTACCGCCGCAGCCTGCACGAGCTCGTCGGCTTCTACGACGAGTCCCTGCCGGTGGTCGGCGACTGGGAGTTCAACATGCGTGCCGCCTCTGTTGCAGATATTCTGCTGGTGGATGAGCCGCTGGCGTACTGGTCGCTGCGCCCCGACGCGGAGGGCTCCGAAGCGAATAGCGTGAAGCGCCAGGCGGATCACGCCCGCTTCGATTCGATGGTGCGTGCCCGCGCTATCCGCGAGGATCTGCAGGCGGGCGCCCAACCGGGCGCATACCTGTACCAGGCGCATTTGGCGGCTGATCTGGAGCGCCGCGTCATTGATGGGCACGATCTGACCCGCGATTCCCTGGACATTCTGCGCTCTATCGAGAGCCGCCTGGAGCGTATTGAGGCTCGTCAGCAGGCTATTGAGTCCCGCCAGCAGAGCATCGAGGAGCGTCTGCGGGTACTAAAGCACCTGCGCGCACCGGGCCGTGCACTGCGTTCCTTTGCGCAGCGTTCCCTCAATCAGCGTTCTCAGGCTCGTCGCGGTGCTGAGGCAGGTTCTACCGGCGAGAAGGGTGCATAGCGGTGGCAGAGAACAATCATTCTTCTACAGCACTGCCCGTTACCGAAGCACCGCGCTTTAATGAAGCACCGCGCGTGCTCGTCATCGGCGATATCGGCCAGCACACCTACCACGTGGGCGACGAGGCCATGACCATTGCGAGCGCCCAGGCGCTTTCCGAAGGTGGCGCGGCGGTCACCCTCATGACCCGCGATGTGGGCCATTCGGCGCGCTATATCGGCGCGGCTGTGAACCATGAGGCGGGCGCCCCCTACGAGTACCTGCCGTTCCTCCTCTTCCCCTGGGCACCGGCTGAACGCGAGCTGACCCTCGCGGCACTCGAGAGCGTCCTGGTGGAGCTACACGCCGACCGGGAGCGCCCCTCCACCACCGAGCTGGTGGCGTTACCGCAGGTACAGGCGCTACCGGAGGTGCTGCATCCGCTGGAGCAGACCGTTGAGCGCATGGTGGAGTTCGCGGACTCCATCGCCGCAATGGACGCTGTTGTGGTCTCCGGTGGCGGTAACCTCAACTCCCGCTACGGCTGGCTGCTCTACGAACGTGCTGCCGCGGTGCGTGCCGCCGAGCATGCGGGCGTGCCCGTGTACGTGACCGGCCAGTCCCTGGGCCCGGTCCTCAACCCCGAGGACGCGCAGGTTCTAGAGCGCATGCTGCGCACCGCCCACTCGGTGACGGTGCGTGAACGTTCTTCCCTCGCCTGGTGCCGTGAGCGGGGTATTGACGCGCGCCTGAGCGTAGACGACGCCACCGACTACCTGCCGGCTTCCCCGGCGCGTACCCTGCACCATGCGGAAGGCGTTTCCGCAGGTCAGGCGCTGGATGAGCTGCCCGAACGCTACGTGTGCGTGACCGTCAACGAGTGCACCGAACAGCAGGCACAGCAGATTGCGCGTCTACTCGATGGCATGTGGCGCGAGCACGGCTACGCCCCCGTGTTCCTGAGCCATTTTGGCAACCCGCAGGACCCGACCAGCGGCGATATTCAGACGCACCAGCGCATCGCTGAGCAGCTCAACCCCTCCACCCCGGCAACCCTGCTGCCGATTCTGCACGCCGACCAGAGCGTCACCGTGCACCGGGCGGCGGCGTTCACGCTGACCAGCCGCTACCACCCGGCGGTGTTCTCTGCCGCAGCGGGTATTCCCGTGCTCGCCCTCGTGCCGGACGCCTTCACGCAGATGCGCGTGGGCGGTGCCCTGCGTCAGTACGGGCTGGGCGAGTTCACCCTGCCGTTGGGCATGCTCGCCGGTGGCGTTCCCGAGCTGATGGTCACCGCTACCCTGCGGCACGCGGCGGTGGCATCGGATGCACGCCGCACCGAACTGCTGGAGGTACTGCGCACCGAGCGTGCCTACCTGCTCGCACAGATTCTTGGCTCTGGGAAATGTACGGCCCCCGCACCCTTCCCTGCCTCAGAGCAAACCCCGGCTCTCCCCGAGCCGCTGGGTGCGACCGTCCGCGCCGCACGCGATCTCTTTACCGAAACCTCCCTCACTGCGGGTTTCGAGTGGGCAATGTCTGACCGGGCACACTCCTGGGATGCCGAGCACCGCCGGCAGCTCGAATGTGCCCGAGCAATCGGCGGCGGGTACAGCACGCGCGGTGTTCACGGGGCACACGGTGCAGAACAGACGCGCCCCGTCACCGTTGATGCTGATTCTGAATCACCCGCCGAGACGCACCCCGCCCGGCAGGGTCTGCTGGCGAAGGTAGCGCGGCGCCTCCGCGGCTAGATTCGCGGCTGAGCCCTTGAGCTAAAGTTTCCGCGCGAAAAACCACCCAAGCCAGAGTGCTATGCGGGGTCCGGGGCGCGGGGTCTCTCACACTTGCACCCAACACTCCCCTACCCCCTTGTACAGAGCACACGCGCCGGTATGATGGTGCTCATGGCACGCTTCGCAGAGATTCTACGCACTACTGAACAGAACACCCGGCAGTTCGTCCATGAGGGTATTCACCGAGTCCGGGCTGACTTCTTTCAGTCTGTGCAGATTGTTGCGGCGTCTATGGGCGCTTGGCTTTTCGCTGAGCACATCCTGGGCCACCAGGAACCCATTTTCGCGCCGGTTGCCGCCCTCGTATCTCTCGGCTATGTAAGCGGTGCTAAGCATTCCCGCCGAATCCTTGAGGTCTCCTTCGGCGTGACCCTCGGCATTCTCATTGGCGACCTTCTGCTGATTCTGCTCGGTCACGGCACCTGGCAGGCGGCAGTGGTGCTTTTCTTGACCGTGATTATTGCCCGATTTATTGATAAGGGCATTATTTTTACGATTCAGCTCAGCTTCCAGGCCTGTTTCACGTTGCTACTGCCCGTACCTGACGATGCGTTCACCCGCAGTTTCGACGGTATCGTTGGTGGCGCCTTTGCGTTCCTCGCCATGTACCTGATGCCGCGCGACCCGCGTAAGAACCCGCGTGCCCGCGCGCAGGCTCTCATGGATGCGTTCGCGAAGGTTTTCCAGCTCTCCTCCGAGGCAATCCGCTACTACGATTACAACAAGGCGTACCAGAGCCTGCTCGATGCGCGCGCCCTGCAGCCGCTCTACGATGCATGCCGCGGTGACCTGATTACCGCGCAGGGCATGAGCGAGCTGTCCTGGAATAGCCGCAAGAGCAAGGGCGAGCTGGCGCGCATGGCGAAGACCCTCGCCGCGGTGGATTTGGCGATTCGTAACGACCGCGTGCTCAACCGCCGCATGGCGTCCACGATTCACCACGTGCAGTTGCGTACTGCCGCACAGCTTTCGCTCAGTGACGCGCTGACCGAGCTGTCGTTGGCGGCGCAAAGCCTCGGCCTGGGCATGTCTGCACCGACCGAAGGCGAACGCGAGCACTACATGATGGCGGCACGCGAGCGCATGATTAAGCTTGCCGGCACCCTCGAGCCGCGCACCATGGGTGTGGCAACTTTTGAGGGCGAGTCGCTGGTGCTGATGCTCCGTCTGATTGTGGTCGACTTTTTGGAGGCGACCGGCATGTCCCACAAGGACGCCGTGGCGGTTCTCGTGCCCCTCGGCGAGGCGGTCACGAAGCACGCACCGCGCACCTCGGCAATCCCGATTGTGGACGCTGACATGGACGATTCCACGGTGGTTGATGACGTGACCGATAGCGCGGTGAACACCCACCGCACGAACAAGCTCAACACCCGCTCGATCAACATTATGTTGCACGAGAACGAGGAGGAGAGCCGCTCCTCCTAACTAGGCTCTAGCGGGCTTCTATCGGGGTCAGTGGCAACCATCAAGGACACAACGGAGGGGGCTCCCGGCGGCATTCACGCCAGCCGGGAGCCCCCTCCTCCGCTATCTCTATGCTGTTGATGCGCGGGCGGCTACTTCTGTGGGAAGAGCAGCGCGAGCGCCTCACCCAGGGTGGTTACCTCACGCACGGTCACGCCCTCGGGCACGTCCCCCACGCCGGTCGGGGAGGCGGGCACCAGCACGTGCGTGAAGCCCAGGCGGCCCACCTCCGCAATGCGCTGGCGGATGCCCGGAACGGCGCGCACCTCACCCGCCAGGCCGACCTCGCCGAAGACCGCGAGCTTGCGCGGTAGCGGCTTATTTTGCGCCGCCGAGGCAAGCGCCATGACGCACGCCAGGTCTGCGGCGGGCTCGGCAATCTTCGCGCCACCCACCGTGGAGACGTAGCAGTCGAGCTTGCCCACGTTCAGCCCGGCGCGGCGCTGCAGCACCGCCAACAGCATCTGGATACGCGCCGAATCCAGGCCCGAGACGGTACGGCGCGGGGAGGGTGCCACCGCCTGATCCAGCAGTGCCTGTACCTCCGCGAGCAGGGGGCGGCGGCCCTCCATCGTGACGGTCACGCAGGTGCCCGCCACCGGGTGCGGGGTACTGGAGACGAACATGCCGGAGGGGTCCAGCACCGGCGCGATGCCGTCCTCGTGCATGTCGAAGCACCCCACCTCGTCGGTGGGTCCGAAGCGGTTCTTAATCGCGCGCAGCATGCGGATATTCGAGTGCTTATCGCCCTCGAACTGGCAGACCACGTCCACCAGGTGCTCAAGCAGGCGCGGGCCCGCGATGGTGCCTTCCTTAGTCACGTGACCCACGAGCAGGGTGCACATGTTGCGTTCCTTAGCCGCGGCAATCACGGAGGCGGCAACCTCACGCACCTGGGTCACACCGCCGGCGCTACCCTCAACTTCCGCGGAGGCGAGGGTCTGCACGGAGTCAATGACCAGCAGGGAGGGGTTGATCTGCTCAATATGCGCCAGGGCGGTGCCGAGGTCGGTTTCGCTGGTCAGGTAGAGGGTGTCCGCGATGGCGCGGATGCGGTCGGCGCGGAGCTTGACCTGCGCGGCGGATTCCTCGCCGGTAATGTACAGCACCGGGCGCGGCGGCTGGACGTTCTGCACCGGGTTGTTCTGCCCACCCTTCTGCCCCGCAATCCCGGCGGTGCCGCGCGCGAAGGTGGCGGCAACATCCAGCAGCAGGGTGGACTTACCCACGCCGGGTTCGCCCGCCATGAGGATGACCGCGCCGGGTACGAGTCCGCCGCCGAGCACGCGGTCAAATTCGGGGTTTCCGGTGCTCATGTATGCGGCTACGCGCGAGTCGACTTCGGCGATGGGCTGGGCGGGTTTCTGTACGCTGGATGCGGCGCGGGTGCGCGCGCGGGTGCCCCCGGCGGCTTCTTCGACGGTGCCCCAGGTTTGGCATTCGCCGCAGCGGCCTACCCATTTGGCGGTGGTCCAGCCGCATTCGGTGCAGCGGTAGGCGGGTGCGGTTTTGGTGTTTTTCGTACGCGCGGTCATGGGTCTATTTTAGGGTCTGGGGCGATATGGTGCGCGGTGTTTGGTCACGGCGAAATGGGGTGCCACAGAACGCATTTTTACTCTTAAACGCAGATAGTTTAGCCCGGTGCACTCCCGTATAAATATCGAAAATATCCGTTCGTTTTTGAGGCACTTTAGCCCGCCGTTCCGCCCCTGACCTGGCTCAATAACCACCCTTACGGGTACAATGGTTTTCGTGCAGATGAATTATAGTGACCTATTGCTTAAAACTATCGCCCGAATCGCCCCCGGCACCGAGCTCCGCGAGGGCCTGGAACGCATCATGCGTGGCCGTACGGGCGCACTCATCGTACTCGGATCCGACCGCACCGTATCCTCCCTGTCCTCGGGCGGTTTCAACATCGACACTGAGTTCTCGGCAACTCGCCTGCGCGAGCTGGCGAAGATGGATGGCGCTATCATCTGCGACCGCGACGCCACCCGCCTGTTGCACGCCGGCGTACAGCTCATGCCGGACGCCTCCATTGAGACGAACGAGTCCGGCACCCGCCACCGCACCGCCGAACGCACGGCGATTCAGACCGGTTTCCCGGTGATTTCGGTGAGCGCGTCGATGTCCGTGATTTCGGTGTACGTTGACGGCACCCGCTACATGGTTGAAGACAGCCAGTACCTGATGGCTCGCGCAAACCAGGCGATTCAGACCCTTGAAAGCTATAAGAAGCGTCTGCGTTCGGTGCTCTCCAGCCTATCTGCCCTGGAGATTGAGTCGAACGTTTCCCTGGGCGATGTGGCGATGACCCTGCAGCGCATGGAGATGGTGAACCGCATTATCCGCGAGGTCAGCCACTACGTGCTGGAGCTCGGCGTGCATGGCCGCCTGATTGCCCTGCAGCTGGAGGAGCTGCGCGCCCCCGAGATGACCGCTAGCGACCTGATTCTGCGCGACTACCTGCCCGAGGTGAACGACGAGCTGATCACCGCCGGTGTTGAGGCGCTTCAGAACCTGGACGATATGGACATTGTTGATCTGCGCACGATTGCCCGCACTGTCGGCTTTGGCGAGAACCCCGACCTGGAGTTCCCCCTGCAGCCTCGCGGTTTCCGTCTGCTCGCCGGTATTCCGAGCATCCCGAACGCTATTTCTGAGCGTCTGGTGGAGCGCTTCGGCAGCCTGCAGGCTCTCATGGCGGCGTCCCTTGAGGATCTGCGCGCCGTGGATGGTGTGGGTGAGGCTCGTGCCCGCACGGTGCGTGAGCAGCTCTCCCGCATGGCGGAGAGCAGCCTGGAGAAATATCTCTAAGTCAGCGGCGCGTAATCCCCCCCCCCCGGAGAATATTTTTGCGCTATGATGCAGTGACAGCGGAGTTTTCTCCGCACCTTGACACCCCAAGGAGGTCACAATGTCGTACTCACAAACCAAGTATCCGTCGACCAAACGCCCCGTCCCGTTCTTTGTGTGGGCGTCCCCCATTCTGTTCCTGATTTACCTGCCGCTACTGTGGTTCAAGGTCATCCCCAATTCTTTTGAGGTGACCGACCTGTCCACCCTGCTGCTGGCGGCACTGCAATGGACCGCATTCGGTAGCCTGCTCGGGTACCTGGGCGAGCGCCGCTTCGCCAAGCCCCGCGCCTCCAAGTAATAGCCAGACAAAAGCTCATACGAGAAGCCCCCGCGCCGGAAGAACATCCAGCACGGGGGCTTCTCACGCCCGCACGGGGGCTTCTCACGCCCGCACGGGGGCGAAAACTATAGAAGTGAACTACTGAATCACGAAGTTCACCGGAGCCGAGCTCACACCATTGACGGTCACCGCAGCCCAGTAGGAACCCTTCTGAGCGGCCGAAGCGGAGGAGCAACCCAGCACGTTGATCTTACGGTCCCACGCCAGGTCGGTTGCGCCCTCGGCACCTGCGGCCACCTCAGACTTCTGAACGGCGGTCGCCGCGCACAGGCTGCGGGTGTACACCTGAGCCGCACCGGAGGTGATGTTCAGGTCCACGCCGGTGTTCGCGCCCTCGCCACCCACAGCGCAGGGGGTCTTCGAGGAGTTCGTGTAGGTCACGTGGAAGGACACCTGCTCACCGGCTGCGAAGGTACGCTTCGTGGGGGTGACGGTCACCTTCAGGTCGTTCGCGGTGCACGCCGCAACAACAGCCGCAGTGGTCACCGAGGGTGCGGGGGTAGTCGGGGTCGCCGCGGGGGTGGTTGCCGCAGGGGTTGCTGCGGCGGTGGTCACGCTTGCAGTGGGTGCCGCAGAAGCGGTCACCGAGGGGGTTGCCGAAGCAGTTGCGGTAGCCGACGCAGACGCGGTCGCGCTAGCGGACGGGGTTGCCGAAGCAGTTTCGGAGGGGCGAGCACTGAAGCTCTGGAAGGGCGCACCGGAAGGCGTCGCGGTGGAGGCTACAGTGGCGTCCTTCTTGCCGTTAATCATGCCGACCATGGAGGTCACGCCGGCAACCAGCAGCAGAATGACAGCGAGCAGAGCAATGACCGCCACGATACGACGGCGGCGGTACACTTCGGGAGGCAGAACGGGACCATTTTCAGACATACCTCAAGGATACCGGGTTTAACCCTGAGATTCACAGTGAACTCTGTTCATGCGGTTTTGGGAATATATGCCTCGTGGCGTAGGCTTTTCGGATGACCTCAGAGCCCAACCGCACCGCACGCACACGCCCCGAACCGGCCCTGCCCGAAGGCACGAATACCGAGGCGCTCCACCGCCGAATCAACGGGTGGTTCCTCGACCAGGCACGCGATTTGCCGTGGCGTCGTGACGAGTGCACCCCCTGGGGCGTGATGGTCAGCGAGTTTATGCTGCAGCAGACCCCCGTCAAACGCGTTCTACCCGTGTGGGAGGAGTGGATGCGCCGCTGGCCCACCCCCGCCGACCTTGCCGCCGAGCCCGCCTCGGAGGCGGTGCGCGCCTGGGGCCGCCTGGGTTACCCGCGCCGCGCGCAGCGTCTGCACGGCGCCGCTGTGGCGATTGTGGAGCAGCACGGCGGTAAGGTTCCCGCCGACTACGAGGAGCTGCTGGCTCTGCCGGGCGTGGGTTCTTACACGGCGGCGGCGATTAGCGTGTTCGCGTTCGGTCTGCGCGCCACGGTCATTGATACGAATATCCGCCGCGTGCACGCCCGTGCGGTATCCGGTAAGGCGCTACCCTCGCGTTCGTTGACGGCGGCTGAGACTCGCCTGGCGGAGGCGCTCATGCCCGCCGATACCCCCACCTCCTGCCTGTGGAATGCGGCGACCATGGAGCTCGGTGCGCTGGTCTGCACGGCAAAGTCCCCGACCTGCGAACTGTGCCCGGTGGAGGATCTGTGCGCCTGGGTTGCGGCAGGCAAGCCGGAGGCGGACTACACCCCCAAGGGTCAGAGTTGGCACGGCACGGACCGTCAGGTGCGCGGGGCGGTCATGGCGGTGTTGCGTGCGGCGCATGAGCCGGTGGAACGCGACCTCATCCTGGGTGCAGGCACCACTGCGGCCACTGGTGCATCAGCTTCGCCTGACTTGGCCTTCCCGGCGGATGCACCCGCCGCGGTGCATCGCCCGCTCAAGGCGCTGTATGCGCTCTCCCCCGCCGCCGAGCAGCTGCAGCGCTGCTACGCGGGGCTTCTGGCGGACTCTCTCGCCCGCGAAGTCACGCAGGGCGGTACTGTGCTCGTCTCGCTCTAGTACCCGCCGCAGACAGGCTCCTAGAGGCTCCTGGGGCTTATAATAGAAATGCCTGAGGGGCGGTACCGAATAATTCCGGTACCGCCCCTCAGGCGTTTAGTGCGCTAAGCCTAGCTACCTAGGACTTATTGCAGAGCCTAGTCGTTGCCCTGACCCTCAGCGGCAGGTGCCTCGGCTGCGGGAGCCTCGGAGGACTCGCCCTCGTTCAGCTCCTGCACCGAGTCCAGAGCCAGCTCCTTCATCGGCTGAGAAGAGAAGACGAACTTCGCGGAGTCGCCCTCACCCTCAACGTCCACGGTGATCTTCTCACCGGGCTTGATGTCGCCGAAGAGAATCTTCTCAGACAGGGCGTCCTCAATGTTGCGCTGCATCTCGCGGCGCAGCGGACGAGCACCCATGGACGGGTCGTAACCCTTAGCCGCCATGAGAACCTTCGCAGCGTTGGTCAGCTCAATGGACATATCCTGCTCCGCCAGGCGCTTAGCCAGGCGACCCACGAACAGGTCCACAATCTGCAGAATCTCAGACTCGGAGAGCTGCGGGAAGACGATAATGTCGTCCACACGGTTCAGGAACTCGGGGCGGAAGTGCTCCTTGAGGTTCTCCATCACGCGTGCCTGCATGCGCTCGTAGTCGGCTGCGGTGTCATCCATCGCCTGGAAACCAACCGGGATGCGGCGGTTCACGTCACGCGAGCCCAGGTTGGTGGTCATGATGATGACGGTGTTCTTGAAGTCCACCACGCGACCCTGCGAGTCGGTCAGGCGACCGTCTTCCAGGATCTGCAGCAGCGAGTTGAACAGGTCGGCGTGAGCCTTCTCCACCTCGTCGAACAGGACCACGGAGAAGGGCTTGCGGCGGACCTTCTCGGTCAGCTGGCCGCCCTCATCGTAGCCAACGTAGCCGGGAGGCGCACCGAACAGACGGGAGACGGTGTGCTTCTCCTGGTACTCGGACATATCCAGGGTGATGAGCGAATCCTCATCGCCGAACAGGAACTCGGCAAGTGCCTTGGCAAGCTCGGTCTTACCCACACCGGTCGGGCCGGCGAAGATGAACGAACCACCGGGGCGGCGCGGGTCCTTCAGACCTGCGCGGGTACGGCGAATAGCGCGGGACAGCGCCGCAATAGCGTGATCCTGACCGATGACGCGCTTGTGGAGCTCCTGCTCCATGGTCAGCAGGCGGCTGGACTCTTCCTCGGTGATCTTGTAGACGGGAACACCGGTGGAAGCGGCCAGAACCTCAGAAATAACCTCGGGGGTCACGGTGCCGAATGCGTCGCCGCCTTCGCGCCATGCCTTCTCGGCTTCTTCCTTCTCAGCCAGGACCTTCTGCTCCTGATCACGCAGGCCTGCGGCCTTCTCGTAATCCTGGGAGTTGATGGCGTCTTCCTTCTGCTGGCGCAGCTTGGCGGCCTTCTCGTCGAGCAGCTTGATTTCCGGGGGTGCGGTCATGCGCTTGATGCGCAGGCGTGCGCCCGCCTCGTCAATCAGGTCGACAGCCTTATCCGGCAGGAAGCGGTCAGAGATGTAGCGTGCCGCAAGGTTCACGGCAGTCTCGATAGCCTCGTCGGTAATGGTGACGCGGTGGTGTGCCTCGTACTTATCGCGCACGCCCTTGAGGATCTGCACGGCGAGCTCCTGAGAGGGCTCATCAACCTGAATCGGCTGGAAGCGGCGTTCCAGGGCGGCGTCCTTCTCAATGTGCTTGCGGTACTCGTCCAGGGTGGTTGCACCGATGGTCTGCAGTTCGCCTCGAGCCAGCATGGGCTTGAGGATGGAGGCAGCGTCAATTGCGCCCTCTGCGGCACCTGCACCAACGAGGGTGTGGATCTCGTCAATGAACAGGATGATGTCGCCGCGGGAGCGAATCTCCTTCAGAACCTTCTTCAGGCGCTCTTCGAAGTCACCGCGGTAGCGCGAACCTGCGACCAGGGAGCCCAGGTCCAGGGTGTACAGGTGCTTGTCCTTGAGGGTTTCGGGGACGTCACCGTGCACGATAGCCTGTGCCAGGCCCTCCACGACGGCGGTCTTACCGACACCGGGCTCACCAATCAGCACGGGGTTGTTCTTAGTACGGCGGGAGAGGACCTGCATGACGCGTTCCATCTCCTTGTGGCGGCCGATGACCGGGTCCAGCTCGCCCTCACGCGCTGCTGCGGTGAGGTTGCGGCCGAACTGATCCAGGATGGTCGAACCCGCGGGAGTGCCTTCGCGAGAGTTGCCTGCACCCACGCCGGCGGTTTCCTTTTCACCGGAGTTGTTGCCGGGGTAGCCGGAAATCAAGTCCATCACGGCCTGGCGCACGGCAGCGGGCTCAGCGCCCAGCTTGACCAGCACCTGGTTTGCCACGCCCTCGTTTGCACGAACCATGCCCAGCAGGATGTGTTCGGTGCCGATGTAGCCGTGGTTCAGCTGAATAGCCTCGCGCATGGACAGTTCGAGAACCTTCTTCGCGCGCGGGGTGAAGGGGATGTGGCCATTAGGCGCCTGGGGGCCGGGGCCGACGATGTCCTGAACCTGTTCACGTACTGCGTTCAGGGTAACGCCCAATGATTCCAGGGCGCGGGCACCGATGCCTTCGCCCTCGTGAATCAGACCGAGCAGAAGGTGTTCGGTACCGATGTAGTTGTGGTTGAGCATGCGTGCCTCTTCCTGGGCAAGCACCACAACGCGCCGAGCTCGATCGGTAAAGCGTTCAAACATTTACGCACTCCTTGCATTTTCCTATTGATACAAGAGTACGTTGAGCGCGGCTGAAAGGGCGGGCTGATGGGCGTCTGTTCGCCATCAAGAGAACAGATGAGCTGTTCCGGGCGTTCTAGGGGCGGTTTAGGCGCGGTTTCGGGGCTTCTGGCGGGGCTCGGGGGCGGTTTTGAGGGGTCTAGCTCACGCAGGTGAGCCTACCTGAAGGTGGATGGGTGCCGCCAGGTCGGTGCTAGCTGTTTTTGTCGGTGCTGACTGCTTCTCCCGAGGCCAGCTGTTTTTGCCGGGGCTGGCTGTTTTTGCGGAGGCAGTCTGTGCAGAGTGTGCGCATATTGCCGTCGGATGTACCGCGGACAGGTGCTACAAGTGGGTTCCGAGGGTCTACGGTGCCGATACGAGGGTTTGCGGGAGGGGCGAACACACAAGAACCCACATAGACCAACACCTAAACCGCTTGTTTCCTGCACGTGCATGAATATATTGCAGAAATTTTTAAAAATTTATATGTTTAAGTGAGAAATTTCAATAATTCGCAAAAAATATTTGCCGGATAACGCGGCGCTTATTTTCCGGATAATTCCCGCATCATTTCGGCGCCCCATCAAGAGATAATCCGTAAGTTCTGAAAGCCCCACCGAAGATGCAGGGCTCCCAATTATTCGAAAATTTCAGTCAGTACATTCCAGCCCCTTCGATGGAATACCCAACGCAACGATCGCATGAATATCACAGTGCATATCCCCCGCTTTGAAGAGATTAATGCAACATTACCTTTAGTGTTCCTGCCAATGCATGAAACCTAAATGGGGAACCCGCACTCGACACCAGATTGCGCATCCGATTCCCCACTCTTCCTCCTAATAATTCAGAAGCGGGCATCAGCAAAGGATCAATATATTTTACATGTAAATAGTTAATTGGGGTGGGTGATATAAAAACACCCCACCACCCCCAGCAGATATGTAACGCATATCAAGAAATACCGGGGCAAAACTAAAGGCGGACGGTGATAACACCGTCCGCCCTAAGCGCTCGGAGGTTTAGAGCCTTGAAGAACCAACCCCTCCGGTTACGCGTAATAACTTAGAACTTTTAGTCCTGAGCCTTCATTGCTTCGTAGTATGCGTCCTGAACATCCTGGTGGATGCGGCCACGGTCAGAAACCTTGTGGCCGTTAGCCTTAGCCCACTCGCGAATTGCTGCGGTCTCGGGGTTGCGCTTAACCGGAGCAGCGGTACCACGGGGGGCACGGGTGCGCTGGGTAGCGGTGCCCTGCACGCGGCGGGACTTCGCTACGAAGGGGCGGATAGCGTCACGCAGGCGAGCTGCGTTTGCGGAGGACAAATCGATTTCGTAGTGAGCGCCGTCCAGACCAAAACGGATAGTTTCGTCTGCGGGGCCGCCATCGAGATCGTCTTCAAGGATGATGCGAACCTTCTGTGCCATTGAGGCACCTCCTCATCTGTTGCATATATCCTGTGGAGTAAACTCAAAAGCCTCTATCGGGATTGAGAAAATAATGTGCCGGATATATTTATGTACTAATTTTCTTTCATATAGTAACAGAACTGTATTAAAAATTCCGAAAATATTCTGAGCATTGAAACAATGCACCAATCACCCGCAGCGATATATCGCTTCTGTGCATCCCCGCTAAATCTGCACTCGCTACAAGAACATTAAAGTGAAGTTTAGAGTGCAAATACTTTGGATTCTTCCAGACAGCAGACACAGCCCCCAGAGACAAAGACACCTAATAATGTACCCCGGCGTCCCCGACAATCTGAGCGCAATATAGCGCCCGCACGAGCCTGCACATTAGACCATTCACACCATACATTTCAGCCCTATTCAAAAGCGAAATTCTGCCACCTCTCAACCCCTCATTATTTTCTATGTAACACATTCACGTATAAGAGCAGAAACCCCCGCCAGAGTGAATAGAGCAGCATAAATCAGCACCAGAATAGAGTAAAAACGCCCCTGACCTGTGTAAATAAACAGAAACCCCACCCCAGAAGCTATACACCGTGCAAAAGAGTACACAGAAAACGGCGGGTACCGCAGATACAACCGTATCCGCGGCACCCGCCGCATTAACACCCTCACAGGTGAAGGGGAAGCTTAGGCCTCCGGCTTCATCAGGGGGAAGAGAATAGTCTCACGAATACCGGGCTGACGCACCACAGTACCCGGACGCTCCGGATCCTGATCGCCCGCCAGCAACATAATCAGACGGTCAATGCCCAGACCCAGGCCACCCATCGGGGGTGCACCGTGCTCCAGGGCGCGCAGGAAGTCCTCATCCAGCTCCATCGCCTCATCGTCACCGGCAGCAGCCAGCAGCGACTGAGCGGTCAGGCGCTCACGCTGAATGACCGGGTCAATCAGCTCGGAGAACGCGGTACCGCGCTCCATACCGCCAATAATCAGGTCCCACGCCTCAATCAGGGGCTCACCGGAACGGTGCGGGCGAGCCAGCGGCTGAGCGCTCGGCGGGTAATCGTACACGAAGGTCGGGTTCACCAGGGTCGGCTCAACGATCTCTCCGAAGAGCTCGGTCACCAGCTTCTCAGCGTCCCACTTCGGGTCGATGTCCACCTCGTGCTTCTCAGCAATTTCGCGCAGAACGGAAGCGTCAGTCTCGGGGGTGATCTCAACGCCCACAGCCTCGGACAGGCCCGGGTACACGCCAACCCACTTCCACTCACCAAACAGGTCAATGGTGCCGTTCTCAGTCTCAATACGCTCAGTGCCGACAGCCTTCGCGCAGCTCTGGATAATCTCCTTCATGCGCTCAGCCATCACGAACTGATCAGCATAGGTCTCGTAGCACTCCAGGGTGGTGAACTCGGGGCTGTGGGTCGAGTCCACGCCCTCGTTACGGAACACGCGACCAATCTCGTACACGCGGTCAATGCCACCAACCACTGCACGCTTGAGCGGCAGCTCAGTCGCAATACGCATGGTCATCGGCTGGTCAAAAGCGTTCAGGTGAGTACGGAACGGGCGAGCCGTCGCGCCACCGTGCACCAGCTGCAGAACGGGGGTCTCAACCTCAATGTAGCCGTGATCTTCCAGCACGCGGCGGACGGTGCGGGTAATCAGGGCTCGCTTCTTCACCAGCTCGCGAGCCTCATCGCGAACCATCAGGTCCAGGTAACGCTGGCGAACGCGGGTTTCCTCGTTCAGGTCCTTGTGCAGAACCGGCATGGGGCGCAGCGCCTTCGACGCCATCTTCCAGTCAGTCACCATAATGGACAGCTCACCGCGGCGAGAAACAATCACGCGGCCGGTCACGAACACGTGGTCACCCAGGTCAACCAGGGACTTCCACTCAGCCAGGGACTCCTCGCCAACCTCAGCCAGCGACAGCATCGCCTGGATGCGCTTACCCTCGGTACCACCCTGCAGGGTCGCAAAGCACAGCTTACCGGTGTTACGAACGAACACCACGCGGCCACCAACATGCACCACACGGTCAGTCTCGTCGCCAGCCTTCAGCTCCTCAGCAGCCAGCTTCGGATCGTACTCGGCGCGCAGATCCTCAATGTGGTTGGGCTCCACGCGGTTACCCTCAGAATCCAGTAGACCCACCGGGTATGCCTCGCGACCCGACTCGATCAGCTTCGCACGCTTTTCCAGGCGAATCTGCATCTGCTCGGACATATCAGCAATCGCCGGTGCGGCAGTGTGCTCAGTGCTCACAGTGATACCTATCTGTGTAGTGTGTTGGGGACTCTTCTAAACGAACGAACGCTTAGCGCAGGTCCATGTTGTCAATCAGGCGGGTCGGGCCAACGAACGCAGCAACCAGTGCCAGCACTCGCTCCGACTCCTCAGTCGGCTCACCGAAAGTCATCGGGTCGACCAGTTCCAGGTAGTCAAGGCGTACACCCGGAGTGGAGTTGATACGCTCACGCGCACCGTCCAAATCAATCTCGTGGAAGCCACGGTTCAGCGAATTCTCACGCAGCATCGCCAGGGTGCGGGACAGCACCAGGGCAGACTCGCGCTCCTCATCCGACAGGTAGCTATTACGCGAAGACAGCGCCAGGCCGTTATCGTCGCGAACAATCGCCACAGGGCGCATGGTCACGTCGTGGTTGAAATCGTGCACCATACGCTGAATCAGGATGTACTGCTGAGCGTCCTTCTGACCGAAGTACGCGTTCACCGGGTGGTTACCGGCTGCGGGGCGAATAATGTTGAAGAACTTATTGACCACGGCCAGCACGCCATCAAAGTGGCCCGGACGGGTCGCACCCTCAAACTTGGTGCCCAGCTCGCCGCTCGAAATGCGGATGAGCGGGTCACCATCGGGATACATTTCCTCCACAGAAGGTGCGAAGATGATGCTCACGCCGGCGGCACCAGCCAGGGCAGCGTCTGCCTCCAGGGTGCGCGGGTATGCTTCGTAATCCTCGCCGGGGCCAAACTGCAGCGGGTTCACAAAAATGGAGGCGACCACTACATCATTCTGTTCAGTGGCGCGACGCAACAGGGTTGCGTGGCCGTCGTGCAGGGCGCCCATGGTGGGCACGTAGCCCAGGGATGCGTTCGTGTACTGAACTGCGGTGCCGTTCTGCTCCGCCTCCTGGCGGGCTGCCCGGTCCAGTTCTTCCTGCGCTGCGGCAAGGGATTCGGTGATTGCCGTGCGGAAATCCGCAATGGTGGTCACGACTCGGGGCATCGAAGTCTCAGTCATGACGAGAACTCCTTGTTTTCGGGGGCTGAATCATCAATATCGCCGGGGTGGTTGCGGTCCGAAGACTCACCCAGCAGATTCTCAATTCGTCCCAGTTGTTCATCGTTTAACAAACCTCTATTATGCGCTCTTTTTGCGGTTGCGTGTGCCAGAGCGGCATAAGAGTCTGTAATATCACCTGTTTTCTCATGCTCTGAGTACTCATTCAGAGCCTGAAGGTGAGCCTTCACGGTGCCGGCGTCTCCGCGTGCCACGGGCCCGGTGAGAGCACCCTCACCGCTGGCGAGCGCATTGTCCACGGCGGCTCGCACGAGCGGCCCCATGTAGCGTGCCGGGTCCTCAATACCGATGGAGGCGAGCATCTGCTGGGACTGACCCAGGATGGTCACGAGGTGGTTCGCGGCGTGCGCTAGAGCGGCGTGGTAGAGCGCTCGGTCGGCCTCGGCAACGTGCACGGGTTCACCGCCCATCTCCACCACGAGTGCCTGAGCAATCGGGATGAACGGTGCAGGCCCGGTCACGGCGAAGCAGGTGCCGTTCAGGCGCTGCAGGTCCACGGACATGCCGGTAAACGTCATGGCGGGGTGAATCGCCAAACCGATAGCGCCCAGCGCGGTCGCCGGTGCGAGAACCTCAGTGCCGTGACGGCCGGAGGTGTGCACCAGAATCTGACCGGCGGTAATACTTCCCGAGGACACCAGGTAGGTGATGAGGCCCGGCAGCTCGTCATCGGGAACCGCAAGAATCAGCAATTCGCTACGCTCAGCAATCTGCTCCACCGGCAGCAGCGGCACATCGGGAAGCAGCATCGCGGCGCGCTCCTGAGAAGCCTCAGACACCGCGTGAACACCCACAATAGTGTGCTCGCAGGCGCGCAAAGCCGCACCGAGGACGGATCCGACCCTCCCGGCGGAAATAATTCCAATGCCCAAACGCGCAGGTTTTGAATGCTGTATCACGGCTTTAAGTATATTCTCCCTTTCACGCCGACCCTGCCGCCGGTGTCACGAAGAACACTGACGGCAGGGCGCGACCTGTAGTTTTGCTGCCCGCTTAGCTGGCTGGTTAGCTAGTTGGCGGGCTGGCTTAGGGACGTCCGCTCAGTACCGGCTCAGGTACGCGGTAGTAGGGCTCAATGCCCTCCAGCCGAACCGTCATCAACCAGACCAGGTCCTCGCAGACACGCGGCGGCAAGTGCATCATGAGCGTGCGCACCGGGCCGGGCACCGTACCGAAATGCACGCTCGCGCATCCGAAGGCACGCTGCAGCGGACCCTGACCCCTGCTCACGCTCAGCACACGGCTGACCGGCACAATCGACAGCGTACGGATAAAGTAGCCGCCACGAATCAGCAGCAGGTCGCCCCGCGTATGCTCGCCAACGCTCGAACGTGCCGCATCAGAATCAATGCGGGTGCTCGCCTGCACCGAACCGGCAGTGTAACCGACCGTGGTCACGCCGTTACGCTTCCAGGTGAGCAGGTCCATCCAGCGCGCCGACGAAGGGGTCACAATCATTGCCGGAACCTGCGGCGTCTGACGCTTCAGCGAACCATCGGCGGTATCCAGCAGCACCTGCGCCTGCCCCTCATCCAGGGCGGGCAACAGCAGACGCAACACCATCAGCGTCTCCTGTTTGTTGCCGACCGGCAGGGCAACGTTGCGGGTCACCAGCTTCTGGTTGTCGTTCTTCTCAATACCGATACCGGCAATGGTCATCTTGATGCGGTACCAGCCGAATGCACGCCACAGGATGGACTGCTCCACGGCGAGTGCCTGAATACGCTCAACCATCACGTTCTGGGTGTGCGTGCCGGTGAAACCGTAGCGCAGGGTCACGCCGCCCTGACCGCTGGGGGTGATTTTGAAGTTCGCGGCACCGTCAAAACGTGCCCACAACGTACCCAAGTAACCAAGCAGCGGGACGAAGGTGCCGGGTAGCAACGCCATGAAAATCAGGAACGGACTCTCGCCATCCATGATCGCGGCAATGACCGCGGCACCGACCATGAGGGCCACGGCGGGCACCAGCCACACCAGGTGCTCCAGCATGATGGAGGCAATCAGACGCACATTCGAGATGCGGAAAATCGGCGGCTGCGAGGGGTCGGCCGCGACCGGCATCGGCATGCGAGCGCCGCGGCGGGATGCGCCGGGCTGCTGGATGCCCTGCTCGGGTGCGAGCTGCTGGGCGCCCTGCTGAGGCGCTACCTGCTGAGTACTTTTCTGTGCGGGCGCACCAGAGGACGCCTCGTAAGATGCCTCAAACGGCTGATGCAGCTGATCCGCATCCGGCATGCGCTCCGCCGAAATCTGCATGCTATCGGGCAGCACGTCGACCGGGCGGCCAGTCGCCTCCGAACGTAGCAGGTTAATACTCGCCATCGCGGTGCGGCGCAGAACCTCTGCCTTGCGGGCAGAAACGTACTTGATGTGCAGCGCCTCCGAAGAGCCGTCAGCCACCTCAAAACGAAGCTCCGACAGGCCCAGCAGGCGCGCCACCAGAGGACGCGAAATGTCCACGCTCTGCACGCTCTCCAGACGGATCGTGCGGTTCTTCTTGAACAGAAAACCGCTACGGCGGTGAATCGCCAAATCGTCCAGGCTATAGCGGGTAAACCACCAGTCAATCGAGCCTGCAACCAGAATCAGCAGGAGCACGCCGAGGCCGATGAGCTGCGAGTACGTTGCGCTCAGATAGCTGCTGTTCTCGTCGAATGCCTGCGTCAGCCGCGCGCCCCACTCGTTCGGCGGGGTGGTCAGAATATTCAGGATGATGCTCTGGAAGAAACCGAACGCCAGCAGAATAATGAACCAGAGGTTCATGATGAACGTGCGGATATCGGCACGCCACCACTTCTGCTCCTGCGGTACCTGAGACGCAGGAGGCTGCGGTGCGGGGTTGGGCGGAACCGGGGTACTCATTAGAGTGCCGCCATTCGCTCATCGGCGCGGCGCACCAGATCCGCGCGCAGCTCCTCCGCCACGTTCAGCGGAATACCAAACAGCACCATCGTGCCGGTGGTCGTACCCGCGGTGCGCACCGTCAGGCGGGCAACACCGCACATGCGCTCCAGCGGACCCGAATCCACATCAACATACTGGATGCGACCGTACGGCATAGAGCTCATCGAACGGAACACGATGCCGCGGCGCGCCATCAGGTGATTCGACTCCAGGGCGTAGCCGAGCGCGCGAGTACGGCGCGGAGTGGTCAGGATCCACCACAGACCCCACAGGCCAAACACCGCAATCACAGCCAGACCGACGATGCGTAGCGCCTCCGGGCCGCCGAAGAACGCTCCCGCACAATACAGGGCAACGCCCGCAAGAATCGGGAGCGCCAGGGCAGAAAGAGTGTGAATATAACGAACCGTCAGGTAGCGGGAGGCGGCGGGCACCCACTGCGGCTCCGGTACGGGCTGCGAGGTAACCGGCTGGGAGCTTACCGGCTGAGCGGGAACCTGCTGAGGCGCGTTCGGGTACGCGGCAGCGGGCGGAACCTGCTGACCGTACTGGGTTTGCTGTCCATACTGGGCTTGCTGTCCATGCTGGGCACCAGGCTGACCGTAAGCCGCCTGCTGGTACTGCCCGTACTGGTCCTGCTGACCGGGCTGACTCTGCCCATACTGACCGTATTGAGCATTCTGGGCGTTCTGGGCGTCCTGCCCATACTGGCCATTCGGCGAATAACTATTCTGGTTAGGAGCCGACATAGGTTCCTCCCTCTCGCGGCTTTACAGCACCGGAAGAGGAGGCCGCATCCTCATCATCCTCCGGCGGAATACGACAACAATGCTGCGCCCACAGGCCAGCAATCAGCAGGGCAACACTGCCCACACAATTAACGAGAACCTCCCAAAAGAGCACCGAAAAACCGCGCACAGACACCATCGCCACATGGTAACCAAGAATCGCAGCGCACCAGCCCGTCAACAGGGCACCGGTCATGATGGAGCCCTGCGCGTACGCCACCGCACGCGCCGCAAGAATCGGGCCCATATGCGGCGCCTTCTCACGCGTCTGAATACGACGATAACGAGCCACCTGCACACCCAGCCACACGGCACCCGCCGCCACCAGCAGGCACACCGTGCCGAGCATCCACGAGAAATTCAGCTCGCCAAAACCGGCGCCAATCATCACGGAATTCACCATAAGAGCGACCGCGGCAGCGCACACCACCGCCACAATAATCGCCCGATAGCTCAAGGGCTTCATGGTGTTTCCTTTCGGTAGGTTCCTCTACCTTCCAGAGTGCCACATTTAAGGCTAATCAGGTACCTGCATCTCACGCATATAGCTAATAGCGTCTTCATCCGCCTCAACCAGCGTGCGGGCCAGCTCCGCAACGCTCACCACCTCGCGGCTCAGCGGCTCGGGAACCTCATCGGCACGCTCCCCCGAAGGCTCCGCACGCCGGGTGACCGTCAGGCGCGCCAGCGGGTCCATCTGCGCCCACGGCACCAGCACAAAAGCACGCTCCTGCGCCCGCGGATGCGGCAGGGTCAGCACCGGATCCTCAGAAATCACGCCGTCATAGTCAATCACGTCAATATCGAGGGTGCGCGGGCCCCAACGCACGAGGCGCTCACGGTGATGCGCCGCCTCCACCGCGTTACACAGTGCCAGCAGCTCGTAGGCACCCAAGTCGGTGGTCACCTCAATGACCGCGTTCACGAAATCCGGCTGACCCGCCGGGCCACCCACCGGGGCGGTACGGTACAACCCGGAGACGCGCACCAGCTGCACGCCGCCCGCCACCAAATCGGCGACGGCACGCTCCAGGGTGTCTTCGCTTTCGCCCAGGTTCGAGCCCAACGCCAACACCGCGCGGTGTTTCAGGGTGTTGGGCTTCTGCGTATCGGTTGTCTGGGTGCCAGCCACTAGCGGCCGCCCTCTACGACACGCTCCGCGGCACGCTCACGGAACACGCTCACCGCAACGTTACCGAACGGCAACTCAATCGGCGCCTGCGGCTTCGATACGGTAATCTCCGCCGCCTCCACAAGCTCAAACATCGCGAGAATACCCTCGGCAATGTTCACCGCGAGGGTCTCAATCAGGTCCAGCGAACCGTTCGTCACGTGGCGGTGAATCAGGTCAACCACGAGCGCGTAGTTCGTGGTCTTCGTCAGGTCATCCGTGGCGGCTGCGGCGGAAAAATCGCTGTACAGGGTCGCGTCCACGACGAAGGGCTGGCCGTCGCGCTTCTCAAAGTCGAGCACGCCGTGGTAGCCCTTGGCGGTAATGCCGGTGAGGGTGATGCGGTCGTGGCGGGCGTAATCTGCCTGGGTCATTGGGGTCTCCTAAAAGTATTCGAGTAGTCGGCAAGCGAGGTTTAGCTGACAGAACGCAGCGCGGAGGCGACCGTCACCGCATCCACGCTGGCGGGCACGTCGTGCACGCGCACCGCCCACACGCCGCGCGCCGCCACCAGGGCGGTCACCGCCGCGGAGGCTGCCGCACGGTGCTCAGCCGGGCGCGGCTCCGACAGCGACTGCCACAGTTCGCGTTCCGCCTCGCCCGCATCGGTTGCGGTGAAGCCGCTCGCGTTCAGGCGCTCAGCCAGCGCCATATCCGCCGCCGTGAGGGCGTTCGCGATAAAACGCTTGCGGGAACCAGCAATGAGCAGGCGGTGGCCCAAGCCCTGTAGCTCGTCAAGGGCGGCGAGCAGCTCCCAGTCCTGCATGCCGCCCTTCGCAAAGCCCAGACCCGGGTCAAGAATCAGGTTCTGCGGCAGCACACCGGCGGCAAGGAAACGCTCACGCAGATCGGTCAGCTCCTCCACGACCTCGGTGACCACGCCGCACGGGTACTCCGCCAGGCTGTCCATGGTCTGGGAGGTGCCGCGCGCGTGCATGAGGATGTACGGCACCTGCAGCTCCGCGGCGGTCTCAATCATTTCATCGCTCACGTTCAGACCCGACACATCGTTGATGATGTGCGCACCGGCGGCAATGGCGGCGCGGGCGGTCTGCGGGTTCATGGTGTCAACGCTGATGGTGGTGCCCATCTGCGCGACTGCCTCGATGACGGGCAGGATGCGGCGCTGCTCCTCCTCCACGCTGATACGCACGGCACCGGGGCGGGTGGATTCGCCACCGATATCGATAATGGAGGCGCCCTCGGCAATCATGCGGGCGGCGCGGGCGATAGCGTCGGTCGCGGCGTAGTGCTTGCCGCCGTCGCTGAAGGAGTCGGGGGTGACGTTGAGGATGCCCATCACGAGGGTGCGTTCGGCGGCGAGCGCATCGCAGGGCAGGGGTGCTACACGGGTGGATTCGGTCATGGTTTTAATCGTACCGAATCTGCCGGATGACACAGCGCGCCATATTTGCATATGGCATACCGATTTAGGGGTATCCTGGGAGGGTATGCTCTGCCTGCGTCACAGCGGTGTGGGTTGGGCACCTCATACACATACATACTCTAGGAAGTGACTCATCGTGAATATGAAGACCGGCGCTTGGATCCTGTCCCTGGTGGCTCTTGCTGCGCTTGTGACCATTGTGCTTGCTGAAGGCGCCCCCGCGGTCCGCTGGATTGCTTTCGGCACCGCAACCGGTTGCGGCTTTATTGCTGTGGGCCTGATTGTGACTCTTGCGCTGGGTTGGGACGATAAGAATGAAGCCCACTAAGGGTCTTTGAGTCTTCTTCGGGGTCTGTGCGGCACCATTGCCGGTGCCGGCGGCTCCGAGGGACACAACCGCACAGCAAAAGGGGCGGAGGTGAAAACCTCCGCCCCTTTTAGTGTGCTTATAAACTGTGAAAACCTTAGCTCCACAAACGGGTTTCTTCCCACCCTTGCGGTATACCCATTGCCCGGGAGATATCAACTCCAGGAACGGAAATATTAGGACGCTCCTTCAGGATCCGCGTTAGAGATTCCGTGTCTCCGATTCCACCCTGATCCATCAGATATTTGAGGAGGGTGAGCATGCCGAAGGTTTTACACATCTTATGGTTCTCTTCAGCCTGTGGCACACCAAATAGGTCAACAACCTCACGGATTTCAGGGCTCTCAACTCTTCCACCTCTCAACACACGCGGCAAGCGAGGCTCTGGGTGCAGCTTATTGTAGAACCTACTTTGATGCGCACAAATATTGCGCATTACCCGCAGCGAGTTAATCCAGGTTTCCAGTTGGGGGTCAGTACACCCCAGAGCTTTCGCGATATCTCGCCGAATATTTGGCGGGGAGACCAAATACAGATTCTGCAGAGCCCCTAAATCTAGAACTTCCACCACTACCCACACAGGCAACTTCCCGCCGTATTGCTCACGGTGATGCTTCACGAATTCTTCCTCAGAAGTACGAATAAGTTGTTCGCTTTTTCTCGTGAATCTATTCCAAGCAGTGCGCCTTTTACTACCTTGAAGGTCACATCGGGCTTCATCCTCGTATATGAGTGGATCCACTTCCCCCAGTAAATTCCCTAGACGAGACCGCAAATACACCTCAAACTGCGAGAAGTACGAAAACGCAATAGACCGAAGATTACGGTCATATTCATACAGGGCCACAATATCTTCAAAGACCGTTCCGGGCACGAAAGTATCCAAGCGCTGCCCGCTTCCCGACGACCGCCGAAACGAATAGTAGTAACCACTCAGACGGTAGTAACTAACACGCTCGAGGACATGAACAGCACGTTCTTGCGAACCTACGAGCATACCTCGCTGCCGCAAGATTCCAACCTGCTGTTCATATGTTTTAAATGGTTTTACGATTGAAGGCATGCACTATCCATTACTTAATGTCGTTTCATCATTGGAACTCTTTAATAATATCAATATAAGGATATTAAGGGTGTACCTACACGACATGTAAGCCATCTGTATTGCTAAGGCAATCATTTAAAAACGATGACCGGTCCTGGACCCATGAGGGGAGGAACCGGTCGCGGTTGTTTCGTTTCAGATGAGGCGAGGAACAGCCATGCTTGCGCTAACAACGGTACGTAAAGAACGCGATATGTAGCGTTGTTAAAAAGAAGACCGGTCCTGTACTCCCGAAGGAGTGGTGCCGGTACTAGTGGTACTACTCTACAGCTGATGATGCTCTTCACGCAAGGGCTCTCGTCATACAGCCCAACAAATGCGACCGCATAGCGCAGGGGGCAGGATTCCTTAGAATCCTGCCCCCTGTCATATAGCTATATGCTCATCCGGTGGGCTTAGCGCTGCGAGAAGATCAGGCTCATCGCCTCCGCACGGGTTGCGCCGTTCATCAGCGCACCGCGCACCGCGCTAGTCACGGTCTTCGCGCCCGGCTTACGCACACCGCGCATCGACATGCACATGTGCTCAGCTTCAATCACCACAATCGCGCCGCGCGGGTTCAGGTGCTCCTCCAGAGCCTCCACCACCTGCGTGGTCAGACGCTCCTGCACCTGCGGGCGGCGAGCGTACAGATCCACCACGCGGGCGAGCTTGCTCAGGCCGGTCACCTTACCGTCCGGGCCCGGAATGTAACCCACATGCGCCACGCCGTGGAACGGCACCAGGTGATGCTCACAGGTCGAGTAGAACGGGATGTCCTTCACCAGCACCATCTCAGAGTGGGCAATGTCGAAGGTCGTACCCAGAATCTCGCCGGCGTCCTGGTGCAGGCCCGAGAAGAACTCCGCGTAGGCGCGCGCCACACGTGCAGGGGTCTGCTGCAGACCGTCACGGTCCGGGTCCTCACCAATCGCGAGCAGAATCTCACGGACGGCAGCCTCAATACGCGGCTGGTCGACGGCGTTCTTAGCCTCGCTCATTCTCTGCTCCATTCTGGTTCGGGTTGCCGTTCTCCGGGCGCTGCGCCGGAGGGGCGGGGTAGTTCGGGTACTGCTGGGTGGGCATTGCGACGGTCGGATCGGCGTCCGGGTCGCTGAGGGGTGCCTGAGGCGGTAGAGGCTGCGTAGGTGCTACCGGAACCTGCTGCGCGGGTGCCGCCGGTGCTACAGGAGCGGTCGGCGCTACGGGAACAGTCGGCGCCTCGGCAGGTGCTTCCTCAGCCTTCTGTGCCTCCTGAGCCAGCTCGCTCGGTGCCTTCACCGGCGGGATGTCGGTACGCTCGCGGGTCGGCTTGGAGTACCAGTGCTCACGCTCGGGGCGCTTACGAACGTCCTTGAAGATTTCGGCAATCTCGTTCTCGAGCAGGGTTTCCTTCTCGAGCAGGGCGTACGCCAGGCGGTCCAGAATATCGCGGTTTTCCAGCAGAATCTGGAACGCCTCGTCGTGTGCCTGCTCCAGCAGGGCACGAATCTCAGCGTCAACCTTTGCCGCGGTCGCGTCGGAGTAGTTGCGTGCCGAAGCGCCGCCACCACCGAGGAACGGTTCGGTGTCTTCGCCGCCGAGCTTCACGGAACCAATCACGGCGCTCATGCCGTAGTCGGTGACCATCTTGCGGGCGGTGTCGGTTGCCTTCTGAATGTCGTTCGACGCACCGGTGGACGGGTCGTGGAAGACAATCTCCTCAGCGGCACGGCCACCCATCGCGTACGCCATCTGGTCGAGCAGTTCGTGGCGGGTCGTGGAGTACTTGTCGTCCTGCGGCATGACCATGGTGTAACCCAGGGCGCGGCCGCGCGGAAGAATCGTAATCTTGGTGACCGGCGCGGAGTTACGCAGTGCCGCCGCGACCAGGGCGTGACCGCCCTCGTGGTATGCGGTGACCTTACGCTCGTGCTCGTTCATGATGCGCGAGGAACGCTGCGGACCAGCCATGACGCGGTCAATCGCCTCGTCGATAGCGCGGTCGTCAATCACGTTGCCGTTATCGCGGGCGGTCAGCAGAGCCGCCTCATTCATGACGTTCGCCAGGTCAGCACCGGTGAAGCCGGGGGTGCGCTTAGCGACCTGAGCCAGGTCAACGGTGTTAGCGATTGGCTTGCCTGCGGCGTGCACGCGCAGGATGTGTTCGCGGCCCTGCATGTCGGGGGCGTCCACACCAATCTGACGGTCAAAACGGCCGGGACGCAGCAGTGCCGGGTCCAGAACGTCGGGTCGGTTCGTTGCCGCAATGACGATGACGTTCGAGTTGCCGTCGAAGCCGTCCATCTCAACCAGCAACTGGTTCAGGGTCTGCTCACGCTCATCATTACCGCCGCCCATGCCGACGCCGCGGCGGCGGCCAACAGCGTCAATCTCGTCGACGAAGACGATGGCGGCGGGGTCGCTCTTCGCTTCCTTGAACAGGTCGCGCACGCGGGAGGCGCCCACACCCACGAACATTTCAACGAAGTCAGAGCCAGAAATCGAGTAGAACGGCACGCCAGCCTCGCCCGCCACAGCCTTGGCGAGCAGGGTCTTACCGGTGCCGGGAGGGCCGTACAGCAGAACACCCTTGGGGATCTTTGCACCCAGGCGGGTGAACTTTTCGGGTTCAGCCAGGAACTCGCGGACTTCTTCCAGTTCGGCGAGCGCCTCGTCCACGCCGGCGACGTCGCTGAAGCGAACCTCCGGCTTGTCCTTGGTGAACTTCTTCGCGCGGGACTTGGAGAAGCTCATGACGGAGGAGCCGCCTCCGACTCGTCCCATCAGGAACCAGAAGAGCACACCAAAGAGCAGAATCGGCAGCAGCAGGGACACCAGGGAGCCCAGGAAGCTGTGCTCAACCGGCTGGTCCGTGTAGCTTTCCAGCTCGGCGGATTCCATTGCCTTAGCAACTTCGTCGCCGCGGGGCTGCACGTAGTAGAAGCGCACCGACTTACCGTAGTTGTCGTTGCCCTTCTTGTAGTCGTCCTTAAGCTGCAGCTCGACGCGCTGGTCGCCGTCGTAAATCTTTGCGCTCTTGACCTGGTGGTCGTTGAGCAGCTGAAGACCGACGTTGGTGTCCACCTGACGCGAGGGCTGAGTGAAGAAGGAGGCCATGAGGAAACCCAGCATGACTACGATAGCTGCGCCCGGGAAGAACCAGGAGCTATGAATCAGCTTCTTCAGGAAGGCCTCCGAGCCTTTCTGCGGAGTATTGGGGTTTTGCGCCAATGCTTTGTCCTTACGTTGCGGCTGTAACCCGTTGGGGTGCGGCATGCCTGCCGGAACACCCAACGGTGCAACCTTAAATGTACCCTACCCCGGCGGGCGGCTAGGTACCGGGCTTCTCTATTTCACCTGCGGGCTAAAGGGTTGTAGCACTCGGCGGGGGTGAAAGTGCATCTTCTGCGGCGGGTACATCCGCCCCCGAGTACATTCGCCGCCGGGTACAGCAACGCCCCGCTCCCCCACAAGCGTGAGGAGGCGGGGCGTAACCACCTACAGCAGGGTTGCTGAGGTGAAGGCTTAGGAGTAAACGTGCGGGTGCAGGGTTGCGACGCAGTCCAGGTTGCGGTACTTCTCAGCGAAGTCCAGGCCGTAACCAACAACGAACTCGGGCTCGATGTCCCAGCCGACGTACTTGACCTCAACGTCAGCCTTGACAACCTTGGGCTTGCGCAGCAGGGTGCAAATCTCAACGGAAGCTGCGCCGCGAGAAATCAGGTTCTGCTGCAGCCATGCCAGGGTCAGGCCGGAGTCAATGATATCTTCAACGATCAGGACGTTGCGGCCCACCAGGTCGGTGTCCAGGTCCTTGAGGATACGCACAACGCCGGAGGACTTGGTGCCGGAACCGTACGAGGAAACAGCCATCCAGTCCATGGTGTAGTGGCCCTTGAGAGCGCGGGAAAGGTCAGCCATGATCATGATGGCGCCCTTGAGAACACCCACCAACAGCACGTCCTTACCGGCGTAGTCTTCGTCGATGCGCGCCGCCAGTTCGGCGACCTTCGCGTTAATCTCTTCCTTGCTGAAGAGAACGTTCTTAATATCGTCCTGCACGTCGATAGCCTGCACGATGTATTCCTTCGTATCTTTAGACGCTCTGCGCCTCCGCCGGGGGCCCCGGGTGCGGGGTTTCATGCCTTCCCACAGCGGACAATGTGGATGGTGTTCGCCTTAAGTATGGCTTAAAACGGCGCCGCGGCGCACCTCACCACGCAGATAGTGTGTGCTGAGGGCGCTCCACGGGCACCTAGCTGGGCACCTAGTTAGGGTCGAGTTGGCACTAATACGAGCACGTCCAGGCGTTCACCGGTTGCCGGATGCACAATTTTGCGGCGGCGGTACGCACTCACGTGACCGGGCATCTGAACGGGCCCAGCCACCGCGTATTCAGCGGTGAAAGAGTCCAGCGCCTGCAGTCGCTCGAAGCCGGGGTTCTCTCCCCCGGCGGTCTTGCAGGCGGTCGCAAGCACACGCAATCGAAGCGCCGGGTGTAGCGCCGCCACCTGCGCACGGTCCAGCAGCACGGCGTCCTCACGTTCGATGCCGCGCACGGCGGTTCCGGCGGGTAGGAGCGCCTGCTCGTAGGCTGCCTGTGCCTGTTCGTCGAGGTATTCGGCGTCGGGGCCAGCTACGGAGGCGGTGCGCGCCAGGGAGCGGGCGACGTCCCCGCCGAGGTGCTCTTCCAGGTAGGGCAGCACGCTGTGGCGGATGCGGGCACGCATGAGGGTTTCGTCGGCGTTGGTCGGGTCGATCCAGGGGGTGAGGGTTTCGGCGTCGCAGATGTCGAGCATGTCGGTGCGGCGCAGGCCGAGGAAGGGGCGCAGGTAGGTGACACCCTCTTCGACGCGCACGGGCGGCATACCGGCAAGGGAGCGCGTGCCGGAGCCACGGCTTAGGCCGAGTAGCACGGTTTCTGCCTGGTCGTCGAGGGTGTGGCCGAGCAGTACGGCGCGGGCGCCGGTCGCCTCAACGGCTTTCGTGAAGGCGGTGTAGCGGGCGGTGCGCGCCGCCATTTCGGGGCCCATGTTCCCGACGGGAACCTGCACTTTTTCGGTGATGACGGGGTGAAGCCCCAGGTCGGTGAGGGTCTGCGCGGTCTGCGCGGCGACCGCGGCGGAGTCTTCTTGTAGGCCGTGGTCGACGATGATGGCGCCTACGCGTACATCGCCGCGGCGGGCGAAGTGCGCGGCGATGGCCGCCAGCGCGAGGGAGTCGGGGCCGCCACTGCAGGCGACCAGGAGCAGGGGCAGGTCGGCGGCGTCCGCGGTGGAGGCGGTGCGGGAGCGTCCGGTGGCTTTGATGCTTCCGGCGCCGAGGAGCTTTTCGAGGGCGGCGGCGAGGTGGCGGCGGGCAGTGCCGACGGCGGGGTGCAGGCGTCCTGCGCGTCCATTCTGCATGGTGGTTCCTTTGTAGAAAGTTCCTCTGTAGAAATTGCGAAGTGTCTATGTCAACAGATACTTCACGAGGAGAATTTAGAAATAACGAAGGCTCAAGAAGTCAGGAGCCTTAGGAACGCGGATGAAGGTACTCTTCAAACTCGTCCTGGCGGCGTTCCAACTCTTTCTGCATGGCCTTAAACGGTGAGGCATTCGAGTTGAAAATATACCCCGGGGCGGCTCGGTCTGTGGGCCAGCGAACTGCTCGAGCCGCTTTGAGAGCACGCGTTAGAGCGTCTTTCTGCACCTTAGTCGGAAGACCGATAGTCTCTGCGAGAGCAAGCCAATCGTCAACAGTAATCTTCCAATCTTCGGGCGGCGAACCGTCACCGGGATTCGAATTATCTTTTCCGTTGACGCTAAGCGCCATGGATAGAGATTTAATGTGCACGAGCGAACAGGGGATGTCGTAGATAGGAGCTACTTCCCATCCACGGCGTCCCTTGAGGAGCGAGATATTTTTTGCGTGTAGGTCACCGTTGCCAGTCAGCCAAGCGTAGAGAAAGTGCATGTAAAGATTCCTGCGGGCAATAGCCGGGGAAGCAGCGATTTTCACCATTGCTTGAATGACACTTTCTGTTGTCACAGCAGGGTTATCTTCCGTGTATTTCTCACCCGAAGGAACACCCAAAATCTGTGCACCATCCTCCATGGCGATGCGCCCCCCGGAGGGTGTTCGGTCGAAACGGGAGACCATCAAACCTGATACGCCGTCTCGATCATAGACAAGCTCATGCTGAGCTACAGGAATCCCCATGAGTGCGGCCGCCGTGAGGTGGGCAGCTTCGTTTTCTACGAGCCCGGGCATGCGTTGCGGGCTGATTTTCAGAAGCGCATCGTATCCAGCGCCCGTCCAATGCACGGGCAGGGTTTTCATGACGGCACTCAGCTTTTCTTGAACGCCAGGCAGTCCTCGGCGGTCAACCGTGCCCATAAGTTCTGCAAAGGAAACAACCTCAGGGTTGTTCACCAATGCGGCAGGAGCGGTGTACAGTTCCCGCCCGTGCTCAATAATTTGCACATCGCCTGGAACGTCAGAACCAATCACCAGCAATAAGCCCAGGGTGTTATTTTTGCTGATTTTTTTCTCGGAACTGACAACGTCGAGCCTATAGCCTTCGGGCAAAAGATTCTGGAAGAAAGGGGGAATTGATTCTGCGGTATATTCCGCCTCTAAAGGCAGGCTCGTGGCAATTGCCGGGCCTTTATAATCTGCCCGGTAGGTGAAATGAATCATCCCGTTGGCGTCTCGCCTCAAATATGCGGCGAGAACACCATCTTTATAGACATCTGCCATAAGTTCATCTGTCATGGCTTTTCTCCAGGTTCTGTTTTCTATCGCAGTGTGCGGGAGGGGTTAGGTGAGAGGGTTAGTAATGGCCAGCTCAATGCCGAGCTCTTGGGCGACCTTGAGGACCGCACCAATTGACGGGCCGGGTAGCCCACGCTCAATATCGCGGATTGTTTTATCACTGAGTCCAACCATCCACGCCAACTCCATTTGGGTGATTTTTTCGTACTTGCGGACGGCACGAACCTGCGCACCAAATTCTTGCGCGAACCCTGTTGCGTCGAATGCCATAGGGGTTCCCTCCTCACCGCTACAGAACCTCAGGTTATACGAACTATTCTTCGCAATATGCCCATATTAGCACCCCAAGAAGCTCTCTGAGGCTATTTTCCGAAGAATAGTTCGGTTACGCACCCTTCCACGGAACCTCCGAACACAATCAAGGAGCACAACAAAAGGGGGCGTGCCCACCGCCTCCAGCACGCACGAAAACTCGCACGAACCAGACGCAGGGAACACGCCCCCAGCAAGCCCTCCGCTCACCTGCCGCTAGGACAGCGACTGCAGACGAGCCACAATGGGCGCCAACTCCTCGTGGTAATCAAGAACCATGAGAGGGGTGAAAATAGTGGAGTACGAAACGTAATAGAAATCCGGTGTTTCGTTGAAATCCCACGGCCTGTATCCGTTAGTGGAGAAGCTAGTGTCATACGCCCTGCTATCTTCCCCCTTCGCCAGCGCATGCTGGTACACCCAGCTCATTGCTCGATGCAACTCGCTCCCCTCCTTAATGGGAGCAGCACCCTTCTCCACACGCACAGCATTCGCCTTATCCAGGGGCTCCAGGGTCACCTTGGGGCTACCCGCAGCACGATAAAGGAAGGTAAAGTAGGCGCCGCGGCTCGCCGGAGTGTCATAGTGGAAGGAACCATCAGACCAACCGGTGGTCAAACCCACGCGGGTCGCCCAAATAGCAACCTTATAGCGCGCATCGTCCGGGGTCAGGTCGGTGTACGGGGACTTCTCCGGCAGGTTCTTCACCTCGGGTGAACCTGCCAGATGGTACAGGTGCTCCAGCAAGCGGCCACGCGAGATAGTCATGACCCCGTTCGGCAACTTATCTTCATCGGTTGTAGCCAGCCCGACAACCTGCTTCTTCGTAATCAGGCCGGTACACTCTGCCCAGTGCAAACTGGTTATAACGTTCTTGCCGTAAAAGAAGTGCATGTCAAAACAATTAACATCAAATTCCAGCTCTTCAATAGGCTGTGCAGATTTCGGCTGAATGTATGCCGCCTGGGCTACACCCTGACCCATGAAGCCCATAGTCAGTGTCAACAGTGCCGCCGCGCCACGGGTCGAAAGGTTTTTCTTCATTTTCTATCCTCGGTGAAAGGTGTGAGAGTAGA
>ERZ1674046.25-NODE-25-length-41239-cov-15.947407_pt1 | contig 41239 bp, 26 predicted proteins | sample MGYA00581130_ERZ1674046 | MGnify/ENA primary metagenome ERZ1674046 (study PRJEB41354, sample SAMEA4873345) | human saliva metagenome | biome: human-associated habitat [ENVO:00009003]; feature: mouth environment [ENVO:08000002]; material: saliva material...
CAAAATCATTCTTTCACAGCTGATCTTGTTGGAAATTCAATATCATCTTTGAGTCCCCAAAGTGATTCATATACAATTCCTGTTTATAAGATTGCCCATAAAATTGAATCATATTTTGAGGAGGATTCCATGATGCGTAAGATAGTTTCTAGTAATGTTCTTGAAATGACTGGTGTGCATCATCATGATGACAATAAATATGTGGGTGATTTTAAGGCCTTTAGAATCTTGTATACCATTTTTGCTGTTGCAACTTATGTAATCATGACTCTGATTGATTTAAGGTTTAAAGATCGTTGGCTGGGGTATCTGATACTATTCACACCCTTCGTAATAAATTCTATTTTTCTGTTCCGCCCAATTAATAATTATGTTTTTGGCTATAGTCCATATCTGTATTGGGATAAAAAGTCTGGCGTCAAGCTTGATTCTCAAAAATTGTATTGTTGGTCAATTATTTTTGGGGTATTTGCGGGAATGGTGGGGTTCGCATTCCTGTATTTTATGGCCGGTTTGGCTACTATATAAAAGTTTAGATATATCTTTTAAATTTGAGTGAGAATGCCTTACTCTATGGGTTCGTTTTCACTCATCTTTAATCTAAGGAGATAATCAATCCGTTCTTATCCTGCATGAAACCTCCGTCATAACCAAGATTACATTGAGACTTTAAGCTTGTGCGTGAGTCTCAAATATTCCGTTATGTTTTGCAGTGACAGAGTGTAGGACTTGTATGGAATGCTACCTGTTTGGGAGATAAACCCCGATATAGATAGAGAATGCCGCCGCACCCTCCCGAGTTTCGGGGGAGTGCGGCGGCATTTCTACGTCTAGCGCCGTAACTTTAGCGCCGCGCTGTATGGGTTGCGCTACATACACCGCGCTGCATACGCCGCGCAAGTCCTAAAGACTACGCACGCTTTAGAGCCCGCGCACGACCTCCAGCAGCTTGAGCGCCGAGTCGCGCCAGGAGTAGCGGCGCACATCCGACAGACCGTCAATAATCACGCGCTCGCGAACGGCGGTGTCCTCCAGGGAGCGGATAGCCTTGACCCAGTCGGCGGCGTGCGCCTCCGGGGCACCGTCAACCGGTGCAAACACGGCGTGCGGTGCGATTTCACGGAAAATCGGGATGTCACTAATCACCGCGGGGCAACCTGCCGCCTGCGCCTCGACCACGGGCAGGCCGTAACCCTCCTCGCGGGAGGCAGTGACCAGGGCGTGCGCCTGGCGGAGTAGCTGCTGGTACTCCTCGTCGCTCACGCCGTTGTGCACCTCCACGTTCTCGCCGATGAGGCGCTCGTCGGTGAGCTGCACCAGGCGCTGCGGCGGCATCTTTGAGAGCAGGTGCAGGCGGTAATCCGGCAGGGAACGCATCGCCAGCAGCAAGGTTTCTACGTTCTTGTACGGCATGAACGAACCCATGTACACCAGGTGCTTGACGGGCTGCTCTTCGCGGGTGGTGGCGCGTTCCAGCGCGGTCTGGCGGGAGACGACGCTGCCGGGCTGCGGGGCGTTGGGCACCACGAACAGCGGCTTGGTGGTCAGCTCGTGCTCACGAATCAGCGAGGCGGTCGACTCAGAAACCGTCACGACCGCGTCGCCGTGATTGAGCAGAAAACGCTGCGGGGTGTAGGTCTTGTGGAAGAGCCGCCAGCCCACGCGCACCGGTGCGGGCAGGAACCCGGGCGGGGTCGGGTGCGAGTAGTAGATGAGGTCGTGCAGGGTGAGGATCAGCTTGAACTTGCGTCCGGTGGAGCCGATGGTCTGCATGGGGGAGAACACCACATCCGGCGCGTACTTGTTCAACTGCAGTGAGGCGGTCGGTTCGAGGGGGCCGGTGGGCGAGCAGATCTTCACGTGCGGCAGGTCGGGCAGCATGTCCAGCTGACGCTCGTCACTAATGATCATGGTCAGGTCGAGGTCGGCGGCGGCTTCGTCACCGGTGTCGATGAGGGTTTTGAGTGCGCCCAGCAGGGACGCAGTGTAGCGGCTGATGCCGTCGTGGAAGCCGATACGGGTGTATCGGGCGTCAACCATGAGTTTCATGTTGGTTCCTTACTTCTCGTTCCCTTAGTGGTCGGCGGCGAAATCGGCGATGAGTTCCGCGGCGCGGCGAGGGGTTTCGTAGTGGATGAGGTGCCCGACTTCGGGGATCATGTCCAGGCGCTCGCGGGCACCGGTCGAAGTAGCGGGTAGGTCGCGGGAGGTCAGCGTCGCGTACATGGCGCGAGCTGTTTCGGGGGTGCCCAGGTCGTCGTCTTCAGCAACGAGCATCTGCACGGGTACTCGGATGGCGGCGGCGTATTCGGCGGCGGTGTGCGTAATGGACGCTTCGTAGGCGCTGAGCACTCCGCGGCGGGAGCCGAAGGAGCCGAAGTAGGCGGCGTGCTGGCCGTTGATGAAGCGGCGCATTGCTTTGTCTTTGGTGCGCATCATGACTTCGCTGGAGGCGCGGGTAATCAGCTGTGAACGCAGTAGCGGGTAGCCGATTTTTTCGGGTAGTGCCGCGCCGGTGCGGTAGTAGAGGGAGGCAAGGCGGGAGGCGACGCGCTGACTGCCTTCGAGGGCGGGTTCGCTGATGGGGTTGATGAGCGAGAGCAGCGTGAGCGAGTTCGGGTGTGCGGCGGCGAAGGCGCTGGTGACGATGGAACCGAAGGAGTGGCCGACCACGTGCAGCGGCAGGCGCTGTGCATCCTCGCGGGTGGGGTTAGTGTGCTCCACAAAGTTGTTCAGCCACGCCACGTACGCGTTGATGTTGTCTTCGCCCTGAGCGTTTTCGTCCCGAGTGTTTTTGCCCTGAGTGCCTTCGGGCAGGTCTGCGGAGCGGCCAAAGCCGGGCAGGTCGGGGCTGATGATGCTGACGTTCGGGATGAGCTTCAGCAGGTAGTTCGCGATGATTTCGAGGCCGTGGTGGTCGCCGCGGAAGCCGTGCACGAGCAGCACGGGGTAGGAGCCTTCGGGGAAGGTTCCGTCGTTCATGCCTTTGCCGTACTGCCAGTAGCGGGTCATGACCGCCTGCGCGCCGTCACCAATGAGGGCGTCGTGGCGGGTGCCGGGAATGAGCGGGCCGGGCACGCCCTCAAGAACTGAGGTGTTGGGGGAGTCCGGGGTAACGGTGGAGGTCATGGGTACCTTTCGCGGGTTGGGTACTGGGACGGCTAAGTCCCGTTCTTAATTCTAGGGGAGAAGCCTGAAAGGGCTCTGAAACCCGACTGCCGCATCGGTGGTTGGGCGGGTGATTGCGCAGGTGGTCGGGTGGGTGGTGCCGTCCATTTGGTAGTCGAGACAGTCTCAACTCTGGCGCGGTGCGGGTTTCGCGTTACACTTGGAGGGTTAAGTTTTTATCAACCTGTCTTTATTTAAGGAATCGCTGTGTCTGCTCAGGTAGAGACCGAACGCAACGAAAATGCGTACGACTTCCGCGCTATGGAAGCCAAGTGGCGCCCCTACTGGGACGAAACGAAGGTTTTCCAGCCCACCGGTGACGCCCCCAAGGGCCGCAAGTATGTGCTGGATATGTTCCCGTACCCCTCCGGTGACCTTCACATGGGTCACGCGGAGGCATTCGCTATTGGTGACATGAACGCCCGCTACTTTAAGCAGTGCGGCTACGATGTTCTGCACCCGATTGGCTGGGACTCCTTCGGCCTGCCCGCTGAGAACGCAGCCATTAAGAACGACACTCACCCCAAGGAGTGGACGTACAAGAATATTGAGACTCAGGCTGAGTCCTTCAAGCGTTACGCTATTGCCGCTGACTGGAGCCGCCGCCTGCACACTTCGGACCCCGAGTACTACAAGTGGACTCAGTGGCTGTTCGAGCAGTTCTACAAGAAGGGCCTGGCGTACCGCAAGGACTCCATGGTCAACTGGTGCCCCAAGGACCAGACCGTGCTCGCGAACGAGCAGGTTGTCAACGGTGCGTGTGAGCGTTGCGGTACTACCGTGACTAAGAAGTCGCTGAACCAGTGGTACTTCAAGATCACTGATTACGCGCAGCAGCTGCTGGATGACATGGAGCAGCTGGAGGGCAAGTGGCCCGACCGTGTTCTGCTCATGCAGCGCAACTGGATCGGTCGCTCCGAGGGTGCTGAGGTGCGCTTCGAGATTGAGGCGACCGAGGATCAGCCTGCTGAGTCCTTCACCGTGTTCACCACCCGCCCGGACACCCTGTACGGCGCAACCTTCATCGTGGTTGCTGCGGATGCGGCGTTCGCCGAGCAGATCGTGGCACCCGAGCACAAGGCCGCCCTGGAGCAGTACCGCGAAGACATTAAGGCACTGAGCGATATTGACCGCCAGTCCTCCGACCGCGAGAAGACCGGCGTGTTCACCGGCCGCTACGCGATTAACCCGCTGACCGGCGCGAAGCTGCCCGTCTGGGCTTCTGACTACGTGCTCGCTGACTACGGTACCGGCGCGATTATGGCTGTGCCCGCGCACGACCAGCGTGACCTTGAGTTCGCCCTGAAGTTCGACCTGCCCATCGTGAAGGTCCTGGACGTTGAGGGTGCTGAGGACCCGGCTACCAGCGGTGTTGCCGCAGCTGGTGACGGCGTGCTCATCAACTCCGGTGAGCTGACCGGCCTGCCGAAGGCTGAGGCGCTCGCTAAGGCTATTGAGCTGGTTGAGGCTGCCGGCACCGGTGAGGGTAAGGTCATTTACCGTCTGCGTGACTGGCTGCTGTCCCGCCAGCGTTTCTGGGGTACCCCCATCCCCGTGATTCACTGTGAGGATTGTGGCGAGGTTCTGGTTCCTGAGGATCAGCTGCCGGTGCTGCTGCCCGATAACCTGCGCGGTGAGCAGCTGGCTCCTAAGGGCCAGTCGCCCCTGGCCGCCGCTGATGACTGGGCGATTGTGCCTTGCCCTGAGTGTGGCAAGCAGGCTCGCCGTGACTCGGACACCATGGACACCTTCGTGGATTCCTCCTGGTACTTCCTGCGTTACGTTTCCCCGAACTACGACAAGGCTCCTTTCGACCCGCAGGCTATGAGCGAGTGGGGTGCCGTCGACATGTACGTTGGCGGTGTGGAGCACGCTATTCTGCACCTGCTGTACGCACGCTTCTTCACCAAGGTTGTTCGCGACCTGGGCCTGATTAAGCACGATGAGCCGTTCAAGGCGCTCATGAACCAGGGTCAGGTGCTCAACGGCGGTAAGGCTATGTCCAAGTCGCTGGGTAACGGCGTGAACCTGGGTGAGCAGCTCGACAAGTTCGGTGTGGACGCTATCCGCACCACCATGATTTTCGCGTCCCCGCCCGAGGATGACGTGGACTGGGCGGATGTTTCCCCGTCCGGTTCGCAGAAGTTCCTGGCTCGCGCATGGCGTGTGGCTCAGGACGTCACCAGCGAACCCGGCGTTGATGCAACCACCGGTGACCTGGAGCTGCAGAAGCTGATTGCTCGCACCGTGCACGAGGTTCAGGGCCTGCTGGATAACGGCAAGTTCAACGTGGTTGTTGCTAAGACCATGGAGCTTGTGAACGCTACCCGTAAGGCTATTGACTCCGGTGCTGGTGCGGCTGACCCGGCTGTCCGTAAGGCTGCTGAGACTATCGCTATTCTGCTGTCTCTGTACGCACCGTACACCGCTGAAGACATGTGGCACGCTCTCGGCCACGACACCCCGGTTTTGACCGCGGGCTTCCCCGAGGTTGACCCGGCTCTGCTGGTGGATGATACCGTCACCGCTATCGTGCAGATTAAGGGCAAGGTCAAGGCTCGCCTGGAGGTTGCGAAGGATATTTCCGAGCAGGAGCTTCAGGAGCTGGCTCTGGCGGATGCCGCTGTTCAGCGTTCGATTGGTGATGCCGAGATCCGCAAGGTGATTGTGCGTGCGCCTAAGCTCGTGAACATCGTGATTTAAGCTCTTTAGATAAAGAAGTTTTTTAGATAAAGTACAAGCCCCGCTGTGGCTTCGGTTCGTTCAACGGAACGAACCCGGAGGTGCGGCGGGGCTTTGCTGTACTGCAGTAGTGATGAGTGCCATAATGTTCAGGGAACGCTAGGAGAGGGTTCGTCATCGAATCATGCACTGACGAACCGGAAGAAGGGTCGGAATATGGAGCGAGAAAATAACGCAGAGAACCGCATTGCCGTGGTAACCGATAGCGCCGCCGCCCTCGACCCGGAGCTCGTGCAGCGCCTGAGCGCTCGCGGTAATTTTGTGATGGTTCCGATGCCGGTGACCATTCGCACGCCCGGTGAGCCGGATCGTCAGCTGCAGGATTTGACCGCCGCCGAGGTGGATGAGGCGATTATGCTTGCGCACGTGATGGGTCAGACGGTGAGCACTTCCGGGCCCGCGCCGGGCGTGTTTGCTGATGTGTATGACGAGTTGGCGTCGCGAGGTTTTACGCATGTGGTGTCGGTGCATCTGTCCGGTGAGCTCTCGGGCACGGTGGAGGCGGCACGCACCGGTGCCCGCCTGAGCCGCCTGGGTTCTATGGGCGTGAGCGTGGTGGATAGCCGCACGGTCGCCGGTGCCTACGGTCATGCGGTGGTTCGTGCCTTGGAGGTGCTAAACTCTGCTTCCTCTGATTTTGTTCCGAGCCCTGACTACCCGAGCTCTGACTATCCGACCCCCGGGCAGCTGGTGGATTACATTCAGTCCGTCTGCGAGCAGTCCACGCTCTACTTTTATATCCCGACCCTGGACGCGTTGCGCCGCGGTGGCCGTGTTTCCCCGGCGTTGGCGATGGTGGGTCAAATGTTCCAGATTAAGCCGATTGGCACGATTACCGAGGGCAAGCTGGCGTATGTGGAGCGCCCCCGCACTGCGGCGCGCGCCTTGGAGCGCCTGGTGGAGGTGACCGTGCAAACCTGCCGTGAGCATCAGCATGCGGCGGCGCTCAGCTCTGCTTCCGTGGGCTCTACTGCCACCGACCCCGCTAGTTCTTCGCTTGCCGCATCCCCGCGCGGTGAGGTGGTTGCGGTGCATCATGTGGGTAATGCGGCGCAGGCGGTGCAGTTGTATGAGCAGGTTCAGCAGATGCTGGGGGAGAGCTCCCTCGTTCATGATGCCGCCGTTTCTTCTGCCCCGGAGTTTTTGGTGAGTGCGTTGCCGCCGGTGCTGTCGGCTCATTCGGGTTTGGGTGCTGTGGCGCTGGTCGTTTATTAGGATCATGTACTAGCCGCCCCTGTCGCGACACGAAAGCTGTGTACCGGGGCGCATTTAACCCGTTTTAAGGCTGTGGTGTGTCTTACGTTGGGCTCATCTGTTTTCACGTGAGAAATTGCACTGCGTGCGAGCGCACGGGGCGCCATTGAAACCCATTCGCAGGTGAAAGGGTATTTTTTACCCTCAGATTTTGCCTTGATATGGCGCGGTTTTTAGCAAATGTGCGTTTCATGTGTGTTTATGTTGCCGTGACCGTATCGCAACATTTTCTAAAGGTGAACACAACGCAAAACAACAGAAAACAACGGGTTTTTGCCGGTTTTTATGGCATAACTCACAAAAATTTCTCGATAGAACACACCAAAACACACATAAACTAGGGTAGGATTATTACCAACAACGGCGGAACGCACCGGGCAACATAGAGCACGGACGAATCCGACTAAACCAGAGCCCACAAGGCATCGGATTTGTACACCGCCACCAACGCACTGACAAGGAGATACTCCAGTGACTGTACGCGTAGCAATCAACGGCTTCGGCCGCATCGGCCGCACCTTCTTCCGCGCAGCTCAGACCGAGGGCGTCGGCTTCGAGATCGTCGCAATCAACGACCTCACCGATGTTGAGACCCTGGCACACCTGCTCAAGTACGACTCCATTATGGGTCGCTTCGGCGCAGAGGTCGAGGTCAAGGAAGGCGCGCTGGTTGTTGACGGCAAGGAAATCAAGATCCTCGCTGAGCGTGACCCCCAGAACCTCCCCTGGAAGGACCTGGGCGTTGACGTAGTCCTCGAGTCCACCGGTTTCTTCACCGACGGCACCAAGGCAAAGGCACACATTGAGGCTGGCGCTAAGAAGGTTATCCTCTCCGCTCCCGGTAAGAACATCGACGGCACCTTCGTCATGGGCGTGAACGACGACCAGTACGATGCAGCTAACCACCACATCGTCTCCAACGCATCCTGCACCACCAACTGCCTCGCTCCGATGGCTAAGGTCCTGAACGACGCATTCGGCATCAAGCAGGGTCTGATGACCACCATCCACGCATACACCGCTGACCAGCGTCTGCAGGATGCTCCCCACCGCGACCTGCGCCGTGCACGCGCAGCAGCTGTGAACATGGTCCCCACCTCCACCGGTGCAGCAGCAGCTGTTGGCCTGGTTCTGCCCGAGCTGAAGGGTAAGCTGGACGGCTTCGCAGTCCGCGTTCCCACCATCACCGGCTCCATCACCGACCTGACCTTCACCGCTGAGCGCGAGGTCACCGTTGAGGAAGTCAACGCAGCAGTCAAGGCAGCAGCTGAGGGCCCCCTGAAGGGCATCATCAAGTACAACGAGGACCCCATCGTCTCCAAGGACATCGAGGGTGAGTCCATCTCCACCGTCTTCGACGCACCGCTGACCAAGGTCATCGGCGATCAGGTGAAGGTTATCGCTTGGTACGACAACGAGTACGGCTACGTTTCGCGCCTCGTGATGTTCACCAACAAGGTTGTGGCATCCCTCTAAGCCCCAATAGGCTTACGACGCTCACCGAGTGTAAGCGTCACCCCGCGTAACTAACGCATAGTGAACCCCGGCACCACCGCATTAAGCGGGGGAGTCGGGGTTTGCTGTACCAAGACTCTTTTGTAAGGGTCTTGAATAAACCTCTTAAAAACGTATAAACATACTATTTTCCGTCGCTCTTTTTGGGTCAAAAATACTGTAAGAAAATAGGTTTTAGGGAGTGCGAATATCCGCGATATTCTGCGGAGAAACACCTTATAAAAGCTATTTTTTAGGCTGGCAAACACCCTATTATTCGGTATGATGGAAACGGTATATAAACCCACCTATCCAGGAGGAATTCCTATGGCTAAGGCACTGTCCGAACTGCTCGAAGAAGGCGTCGCAGGCCGCCACGTTCTCGTCCGTTCCGACCTGAACGTACCCCTGAAGGACGGCGTTGTCACCGACGACGGCCGCGTCCGCGCATCCCTGCCCGTCATTGAGAAGCTTGCCAAGGCTGGCGCACGCGTTATCGTGACCGCACACCTGGGCCGCCCCAAGGGCAAGGTTGACCCCCAGTACTCCATCGCACCGGCAGCTGCACGCCTGGCTGAGCTGGCATCCGTGCCCGTGAAGGTTGCAACCGACCTGGTAGGCGAGGACGCAAAGGCTAAGGCAGCAGCCCTGGCTGACGGCGAAGTTCTGGTCGTTGAGAACGTCCGCTACGACGCACGCGAAACCTCCAAGGACGACGCAGAGCGCGGCGAGTTCGCTGACGAGCTGGTTGCACTGACCGGCGAGAACGGCGCATACGTGAACGACGCATTCGGTGCGGTTCACCGCAAGCACGCTTCCGTCTACGACGTTGCTAAGCGTCTGCCCGCGTACCTGGGTGACCTGGTGAAGAAGGAAGTTGACGTTCTGGCTAAGACCCTGAACGATCCCGAGCGTCCCTTCGTTGTGGTCATGGGTGGCGCTAAGGTTTCCGATAAGCTCGCCGTGATTGACAACCTGATCGGTAAGGCTGACACCATCCTCATTGGTGGCGGCATGGGCTACACCTTCGCATACGCACAGGGCTACGAGGTTGGCCAGTCGCTGCTGGAGAAGGACCAGGTCGACAACGTTCTGCGTTACCTGAAGGAAGCTCCCGAGAAGGGCACCGAGATCATCACCGCAGTGGATGTTGTCTGGGCTGACGCATTCTCCGCTGACGCTAACACCGAGATTCGCCCGATTGAGGACCTGACCGGCGGCAAGCTGGGCGCAGAGGCTGAGGGCCTGGACATTGGCCCCAAGACCGCTGAGATTTTCGCTGAGAAGATCAAGGGCGCAAAGACCATCTTCTGGAACGGCCCCGTTGGCGTGTTCGAGATTGCTCCCTTCGCTGAGGGTACCCGCGCAGTGGCTCAGGCTATCGTTGAGTCTGACGCGTTCTCCATCATTGGTGGTGGCGACTCTGCTTCTGCAGTCCGTAACCTGGGCTTCAAGGATGAGCAGTTCGGCCACATCTCCACCGGTGGTGGCGCTTCCCTCGAGTACATTGAGGGTAAGACCCTGCCCGGCCTGGAGGCACTGGGCGCCTAATCTGGATGCACAGATTTAGTACACGGTTTTAGTGTAAGGAACCCCCGCCGGGGCGGTATTTCGGTACCGTTCCGTCGGGGGTTTCTGCATGCCCGCTCATGCCCGGATAATCCTGCGCGGGCAGGGTTTTGGGGCTGCTTCCTGGCTATATGCTGTGGATTCCCTGGGTATGCGGCCTGTACCGGGGAGGGTTGGAGACGGCTTTACTAGACTGGATTTGTAGAGGTTCCCGCCGCCTACGAGGCATCGCCTGCTACACGTGGTGCGGGGGCTGCAACTTCAGAAAATACATCGCGGTATTTTACGAAAGCCGTGGAGGAACACTAATGACCACGAATAATGACGGCAATTCAGCCAACCAAACTCCGGAGCGAAACCCTGTGCAAGCCCCTGAACAAAACCCTAAGCAGGACCCGGAGCAGAAGAAGCGCTTTTCCCGACGAACCCTGGGATATGCCGGCGTGGGTGTTCTGACGGCTGCGGTTGTTAGCCGGTGCACGGGGTTGGTCAAGACGCCGGAGGAGCTGGAAGAGGAACTCAAAAAGAAGCAAGAAGCTGAGCAAAAAGCTAAGGAGGAAGAACAGCAGGCTCAAAAAGATCGGGCGTTGGTTGCTCTTGAACCGAATCAAGAATTCGTGGGGGTAATCGATAAGTCTTATACGTATAAGGATATTCCTCTTACGTACACCGCCTACGAAAGCCGCGGCGAGTTTATTCCCGCGACCGAGGAGCATCCCGCCCAGAACGTACCGTACCCTGTACTGCAACCGGAGATGCACGAGTACAGTCTGCAGGGTTTTCTGACCTTCATGGGGTATTTTTCTGCGGCACTCAACTACTTCTATTACACGGGAGATACAGAGCCGCTGTCGAAGGTTGTTGAGCCGGAGGCTGTCCTTCCTGAAACAATTCTTCGCCTGTACCGAGAGAACCGCGGATGGGTTATATCGGAACAGGACGTGTGTAAGGCGTGGATTTATTTCCGAACAAGCAGTTCGGATAGGGTATCGATATCGGAGCGGAACGGCCGACACATCATGTCCTGCTTGCTAGGGGTATCTGAGGAATCCTATAGAGGGTATTTCTATATTCCGAGCATCGGTGAAAAATTATCTCTTTACGAATACCGGAGTCCTCTGGGGCGAAAGTCATCATACGACGATGGAGAGTGGATGGAAGCTGAGCATCTGAATGGCGCGTGGACCTTGTTGAATAATGACAAGGATAGGACACCGATGTACCCCGCAGACGTTCCTCATGCCGGTGAATCCTAAGATCCGGTTCTAAACATCCAAAGACGAGTGTAAGGAAGAAGACAATGATAGACAGCGAAAAATTGCCTAAGGAATTTATATACATGGATGATTTCTCTGGAGAGTATTCATTAGCAACCACTTGTTTGGTGGGCGAATATATTCCGGCTGATCAGAACCATCCAGCTTATTGTGCGCCTCTCCCAGATGATGATTATTGGCGACAATCAGCAAATAGTTTTGTACGGGAGCTTTTCAATTATATCTATTATTACTCTTGCCAGAATTATGTGCTTTTGGCTTCTGATATACGGGGTTTAGAAGACCCGTGGAGTGAGGAGGAAATCTTTTTCCCGGCTATCCTAGATTTCTTCGAAGAGGGTAAAGGCTGGGTAGTTACACCTGATACTCGGATTCTTAGTATGCATATTCTTGAGGCTCAGCCGCACATTATACGTTCGGAACAAGAGGTGACTGAGTGGAAGGTGCGATTTGATATTCATCCCGAGGCCAAAGTGTATCGGAAAGATACGGGAGAAATGCACCCCATCGCTGAGTTTGACACACGAAACCTGATTCGTGAGGGATCGATACACGGCACCATGAGAACGGTGAGTGTCAAACGCAAAGGGTCAACAGTCAGTTTTATTCCAGAAGGTACTAACCATACGGAAAAGGAGAATAAATCATGAGTATTAATAGCGGTCCTAACCCATATCCTATCCCATATTCCGACTCATATTCCCAACCCAATTATCAGCCTACATTTCGGAAGCGCCGCCCGGTTAGTCGCCGTTCCTTTTTAGGTAAAGCGGGTTTAGGTGCTTTGGGTGTTGGGCTACTCGTCTCTGCGGGGTATCGTGCCGGTGTGCTGGGATCGTACGAGGAGCAGGTAGAAGCGCGCAGACATTTGCAGCACCAGAGATATATAGATATGGAGCCGAAAGAACAATACGACTATCAGAAGGACCTTGGAGAGGATAGTAGCTTTCTCATTTACACTGCGTATGAGCGTAGTGGACGGTATGTTCCTGCAACGGAAAAGCATGCAGCGCAGAATGTGCCCTACCCTGTATTGCATCCGGGTATGAATAAATACACTAGGTCTGGATTATATACTTTTTTTGCTTACTATTATGCTTCTCTGAAATATTTTTACCTCACGGGAGATACTGAGCCTCTCTCTAAAGTGGTGAAGCCAGAAGATGTTATTGATCCTGAAATCTTCCGGTTCTATCAAGAAAAGCGTGGATGGCTTATCTGTAATGAAGATATATTTAATAAGGTTGAATTAGAATCTCTCGTGTTCCTAGATAAGAATTTTGAGCGTACTAAGCGGAATATTTTTGGTTGTGGCGCGTTATCTTTTCCTCCTGCGGTAATGTATTTCTTCGTTCCGGAGACAGGGGAAAGAATCAACCTCGAACACTATCAGACGTTTAATAGTAGTGAATTTAGGTCATATGCAGAACAACTGAAGGGGCGATGGGTTTTGATTAGTGCTAGAGACGATTTGACGCCTCTATATCCTCCCGGTTTTCATAAAATAAGATACTAAACAGATATGTGGGAGCTGCTGAACATGCCATTTGGGAAGCAGATTTGGCGCAGAGTTTTAGCGTAAGAAACCCCCGTCGGGGCGGTATTTCGGTACCGTTCCGGCGGGGGTTTCTGCATGCCGGGTGAGCTGCTCTCGCGGGTGTTTGCATACTGTTTCCTGGCTATATGCTGTGGGTTCCCTGGGTATGCGGCTTGTGCCGGGGAGGGTTAGAGGTGCCTCTAATAGACTGGAAATATAGAGGTTCCCGGCGCTCACCGGGCGGTATCCATACGGTTGCCGCGGGGGAGTGAAGCAGGGATCGCACGCACCTTTAGAGAATTGCATCGTGGATATGCGAAGGAGTATATCCAGCCCAGCTGTCCAGAAAAGCGGCGGCTGGTCTTAGGTCCAGCATCCAAGGACATCCAAGGAGGGAAAATGGCAAGGCGCAATAAAGAAAAAGAATTTTTTGATGGTGAAGACTACTCGGGACAATGCTCCTATGATGCTGACTGCGTCACCGGGCTATACACCCCGGCGAATCGTGATCACCCTGCATATTCACCACCTGCTCCAGAGGGTAGGTTTCTCTTTGCAACCCGGGGTTATACCTCCGCGGAATTGTGGCTATATTATAGGTACTATTATTCCTGCCAGAATTATATTCTTCTTTCCTCCGAAACACGTTTCTTGAAGGACGAGCCGGTAACTCAAGAAATGTTTTTTCCGGCTATCCAAGACCTTTTTGAAGAAGGTAAAGGCTGGGTGATTACACCAAATCCACAGATTCTGAACATGTATTTTCTTGAACCTCAGCCACGCATGATTAATGAGGAGGAGAGAATCACTGAGTGGAAGGTTCGGATCGATATTAATCCGGAAGCAAAAGTGTATCGAAAAGATACAGGGCAGCTTTATCCCATTAGTGATTTTGACACGCGCAGGCTCATTCGTGATGGAGCAATTTACGGCACATTCCGTTCGCGCTATCCGCGTTCTGAAGAAGCTCGGGATGAACATCAATTTATACCAGAAATTGCTAAGAACTAGTGGAGGGAGATAGTCATGAGTAACCACGATGACCATGTGCCGGATGAGTATTCTGCAGGCCAGACGCCTATTTTTTCTCGTCGCGCACTAGCTATACTCGGTGTAGGCGCTTTGGGTGTTTGGGGTGCGGCGAATATTGGGCAGAACGTTGGTCTATTTGATACGGCAGCAACGAAGAAAGAGAAGCAAGAGAAGAAGCAGGAACAAGCATTTATCCGCTTCGAACCTGCAGAAAAATATGATGCCCTTCCTGCTCTAGGCCCCTCTTTCGGTCCACTTGTATATACGGCGTACGAGCGTAAGGGACGATTTATCCCCGCGACTGAAGAACAGCCAGCTCAAAATGTTCCATACCCCGTTATGCAACCCGGAATTGATGCGTACAATAGGGGTGGGCTGTACATATTTATAGCTTACTTCTACTCTGCAGTGAACTATTTTTATCATACGGGAGATACAGAACCACTCTCTCGAATTGTGAAGCCGGAAAATATGCTGAACCCCGAGCTTCTTCGTCTCTATCAAGAAAAGCGCGGTTGGGTTATATCTTCGGATGAATATATCCTTACTGCAAGAGTCAGGGAAAGATTACTTGCAAATGATTTTGAAAAAGATACTAAGCGCAATATTTTTAGTGTCGGTATAGATTTTCGTGGGGCAAAAGATACTGCGTTTTATATTCAGGAAACTGGAGAAAAAATATCTTATCCTGAACCGTATAAAGATATCTTCTATTTCTATGTAGAACACCTGCGCGGACGCTGGGTTTTCGTTAAAAAAATTATGCAAAAATATACCCCTCTGTACCCGCCGGGGTTTGAACCCATAGAGGGCTCCTGATTCGGGTGCATGAAAGGTGCGGGGTGTCTGATGCGGGTGCATCTCACCTGACTCCGTAGCTTATGCGCGCAGCTTTAACGCATGGTTTTAGAACAGGAACCCCCGTCGGGGCGGTATTTCGGTACCGTTCCGTCGGGGGTTTCTGCATGCCCGCTCATGCCCGGATAATCCTGCGCGGGCAGGGTTTTGGGGCTGCTTCCTGGCTATATGCTGTGGATTCCCTGGGTATGCGGCCTGTACCGGGGAGGGTTGGAGACGGCTTTACTAGACTGGAAATGTACAGGTTCCTGGCGCTCACCGGGCGGTACCCTTACGATTACCGCGGGGGAGTGAAGCAGGGAGCGCACGCACCTCCACAGGCAATCAAATACATGCAAGCGAATACAGGCGGGCGAAGACGCCCAGGTGCTGAACCCAGCCGCCCGAGCAGTCCAGGACCACCTCGGCAGCTCGTGAAAACGGCAACCAGCGAACATCGAATCCAAGGAGGGAAAGAATGACAGTAAACGCTCAAATGCTCTTTGACGAAAAAGACTACACCGGAACATACCCGTATGTAGCCGATGGCGTGATTGGGCCCTACACACCCGCAAACCGGGACCACCCCGCCTATTCGGCACCCGCCCCGGGCGTGAGGTACACGCCGAATGCTTACAAGGTGTCAAACCTGCGCCCCTACCTGGGCTACTACTACGCCTGCCAAAACTACATGATTCTCGCCTCCGAACCGGCAGTTCTGAGGATGGACAATATCCGCGAAGAAATGTTCTTCCCCACCATTCAGGACCTCTACGAAGAAGGTAAAGGCTGGGTCATTACCCCTAATCCCCAGATTCTGACCATGAACCTGCTGGAGGGGCAGCCGCGCCTCATTGACGAGACGCTAAAAATTGTGGAATGGAACGTGCGGTTCGATATCCTGCCCGAAGTTCAGGTGTACCGCAAAGACACAAACCAGGTGTACCCCATCACCGATTTTGATACGCGCGGCCTGATCCGAGACGGCGCAATACACGGGACTCTGCGCACACAATTCACGAATGAGTGGAGGCCCGTCCAATTCATCCCAGAAAATAGTTTGAGCTAGGGGAGGGGAGAGCAACATGACGAATAACTTTGGTGGACCCGGATACGGCGGACCCGGATACAACGAGCAACGAGCGCTCATGAGGTCTATGATTTCTCGCGCCAAGTTTATACGAGCTGGCGTGTTCGCCGGTGCCGCCCTCGTCGCGATAGGTTTTGGCTGGGGTACTAAACTGCTCAACGGGACGGGCTCGGAGTCCCAGGCCGATAAGAAGCGTGACCAGGAATTTGTGCGCCTGGAACCCACGGAGAAGTACGATGAGCTCCGTACCTTGGGGCCTTCCTCCGGGCCGCTGGTTTATACGGCATTCGAACGTAAGGGGCGCTTCATTCCTGCCACCGAAACGCAGGCTGCGCAGAACGTGCCGTACCCGATTCAGCAGCCCGGAATGGATAACTACGACCGTGCCGGCTTGTACGCATTCCTGGCGTACTTCTTTGCGTCGATGAATTACTTCTACCACACGGGCGACACGGAGCCTCTTTCTAAGGTCACGGACCCGGAAAAGGTGCTGCACCCCGAAATTCTTCGCCTGTACAGGGAGAAGCGCGGGTGGGTTATTTCGGCTGATAAGAATGTGCTGAGCGCCAATGTTGCTGATGATCTTATCGCCGGTGAAAAGGCTAAAAATACGAGCCGAAAAATCCTGGTGAGCACCCTGTACACGACTAAGGCTAAGGACCTTGCGTTTTACGTTAAGGAGACGGGGGAGAAGCAAGATATCCGCAAATATTTGAAGTATCTGGGGCGTTTCTCGCTGGCTGTGGAGCATCTGCGCGGGCAGTGGGTGATTGTTGTTGACCGCGACGGCTACAGCAACCGCAACACCTACGAGCCGATCTACCCGCAAGGATTCGGGCAGCTGTAGTTTCTCTAAAAACCCCCGCCGGGCAGTACTTTCGGTACTGCGCTGGCGGGGGTTTCTTGCTGGACTTTCCCGGTGGGCTCTTCGCGGCTGGCTATGGGAGGTGGAAGTAGAGGGAGGTGGAATCCGTCCTACTGAGTTCGTGTGCCGCGGGCGCGTGTGTTACCTTGAAGGGTGTGTGATTCTCACTGTCACCGAGAGGGAACACACATGCAACGAGTGTGAGCGAGGATGCTCGTTCACCGTCACATCAACTTCCGGAAGTAAATATATGGGTAACGTCCACGCTAATACTGAAGCTGTTCCTTTTGACTTTGAGAGCGCTGAGGCTCTCAAAACGCATTTGACGCATCTAACTCAAGTAATCGAGCATCAGCTCCCTGCTCGCTATGGCGCCGACGGTACTTGTGGTGCCGCTCAACTCGCCCTGGAGGGGTTCACCGGTGGCTATGCACGAGTGTATAGAGCAAAGCTTGCTTCGTCATTTGCGCTGTTGCGAGAGTTTAAAGAGTGCTTTAGCAATGCAGCTCGTAATATGGAGACTTACATTCGTGCTGCCCGCGAGGAAGAACGCATCCGCCGAGAGATTACTGAATGGGAGAAGCTCAACGAACGTAATGAGATGATCAAACAACGTAAGGAGATGCTTTCTGAAGCATCAAAGGGGAGGGAATTCTCTCCCGGGCATTTGATGACGCCAAGTTCTGAAGAACTCGTTGAGCTTCCCCCTCGTCCTATGCCTTCCCGCCCCCCGCATTTTGAGGTCTACACGCCACGACCTGTAGCTGACCCCTTCACTGGTGCTCAGGGTAACTCAGTTTCTTCAGGAGTTTCTCAAAGTGCTCTCGGACAGTTTGCCGAGGCAAACTCTTCCGCACAGGGTACTCAACGTGTGAATACCCGAGCTGCAATTGCCTCTGGTGGTTCCACTGTTTCTATCATTCCACATAATGTGTATCAGTATGGTCAGATTACTTTTTCTATGAATGCTGAACTTGGCCAGGCACAACATCGCGTCGCGTCCACCTATGCTCAGTTCCGTTCGAATACTTCGTGGGGAACTTTTAACGCTGATTCTTTGATTGCTGCGTTGCACACCTGGATTGAAGATGTGTATGAAGATGCTACCTGGCTAGGAAAAGTTGCTCAGGTAATGCTTGATGCTGCAACTTATGGCAATCTCACTAGTGCTTCGGTGGAGGGTTCTGTTGATCTTTCCGGGCCTGGGGCAAAGGCTCAAGTTAGCCTCGACATGAACCTTCTGAATGAGCTGATGCATGATGATATTCCCATGCATCACCTACTGCAGGTTCCTGGCATGAGCATTACCGGTGTAAATATCTCATCCGGCTACGCAAATGACCCCGTCAACGTTGCAACCGGTAACTTCATTGAAAGTGAAGTTGACCTTCGCTCTCATGTAAACCCTGTGTTGCGTCTTGAGCGCACCTACAACAGTGTTCTCGCTGCCCTCCCGAATACCCCTCACGGTGCTTTTGGCAAGGGCTGGTCAAGCATGCTGGATAGCCGACTTGAGCAAAACTCCGATAGCATCTCATGGCACACTGCCGACGGTCGTGAACTCGTCTTTGAACGTGATACGAACTCGGCTAGCGGGTATGCACGAACTCCCAACGCCCCCTACTGGCTGGAGAAGGTATCCGAGTCTGCTCTAGACGCGGCACCTACGTATAATGTGGATTCAGTCTCTGCGCCCTTCGAAGAAGATACCGAAGGACAAGAGGCGCTTTATCGCGCCCTATACTCTGCTGTGAATAAAGCGGTCAAGTCCGCCCATCGTCTACTGCCGTCATCCTTTGAAGTAACGGAATCGTCTGAACCCAGTTACTACTGGTCTGTTACTAACCATTCTGGTAGCCGTTATTTCTATGCTCCTTCGGGTGAATTGGTTGCTTTCATGGAGGGGCACCCCAGCTCAGCTATAGTTGCTCTTTACAACCGTGGCCCAAAGGCTAATGCTGATGGGGAATCCGTAGCTCAGCGACCGAGTGCTTTGATTCAGCCCCTTAGCGCGCAGGGCATTGTTGTCAGCTATGATGCACATGATTTTGTATCTGGAGCATCTCTCGTCAACTTCGGTGGAGGCTCCTCTGAAGAACAATCATCAGCACAGGTAGAAAGCCAGCTGAACGATGTGCGCTATATCTACAATTCTGCTGGCGTACTTTGTGAAGTTCAGCGACCTGATGGTACTCGCCGTTATGAGCAGACGGAGGATAACCTCATTCACCGTGTCTGGAATGAAACGGGATATTGCGAGGTTGAGAATACCTTTGATACTGACGGCCGCATCGTAGCCCAGAAAACTGAGCACGGTCGAAATATTAGCTACCGCTATGAGCACGGTCTAATGACCGTGATTGAAGATTCCGGAACCGGTGAGCACGCTAATATTTGGCGATCAAACGAACACGGTCAGATTGTTTCCCTCGTGGCTGGCGACGGAAGTCGCCAGTCCATGCGATACAACTCCTACGGTTACCGCACCTACATCTGTGAGCGTGACGGATCTGTGACTCATCGTAGCTACGATGAACGCGCTCGCCTTGTCTCGGAAAATACTCCGGAAAGTGCAGTCCACCGTTATACGTGGGATGAGTACGACCGTATGATTGCCCACCGAATTATGAATAAGAATCGGCGTGCAGGCACCCTCACCGAAACACGCTATACCTACTCCCAGAACCCGCTGGACCCTAATCCCCTGACTATTACCCGTAACGGAGGCGATACAACTTATCTTGAATGGGACAATGCCGGCCATTGCACCGCCGTCGCTGATGAATCAGGATTCAAGCAGCACTTTACCTACAATGACCGTGGGCAGCTTCTGAGCTCCACGGACTCTAGTGGTGCGCAAACGCAGTATTCGTATGATGCTGCTGGTAACCTGAGCTCAGTAACTAATCCTCTCGGCAATACCCAGTATTTTGAGTGGGATGCGAGTGGACGACTCAGCACGGTGGTCGACGCGATGGGTGCTCGTTGGGGTTTGTCTTATGCAGAAGCAGCTCAGAACGCTACGCCGAACTCCGAGCAGCACTTGACAGCGCTGACCGACCCTGAAGGTAACATCACTACTTTTGAATACTCAGCTGGTCACCTAAGCGCTGTGATTGACCCTATGGGTAACCGAACCAGCGTCGAACGCGACACCTGGGGCAACGTTATCTCCATGACTGATGCCGCAGAAGCCAAGACCCATTATGAATACGACGAACTTTCGCAGCTCGTCGCTATCATTGACCCCTGCGGGGCTCGTACCGAGTACGAATATTCTCTAACTGGCGACCTGAGTCGCATGGTGGACGCTACTGGTGTAGCTTTGAGCATTACCCACTCGCGCTCTCACGGTGAGTATTCAATGCGAGTTGAGGGCGCGCCTGGTAACTACGCCGTTGTAACCGATGCCCTGGGACGAGTTGTCTCTGCATCAAATTCTCTGATGACTATGGTACCGGGGCTGGGTCCCGCTGGGTCTTTGCGCTCTAACTCTTCTCTTGCGGGGCTTGCTTCAGCAGGTAAGCAGCCTTCTGAGCGTCCTGCGGGTCCTTGGGCGTCGTGGAGCTTGGTGCAGCCGGAACTTCGTGTTCCCACTATTTTGGGTTCCCTCGATAACGTATCGCGAGGCGATAGCGCCCTTACTGCTGCTCATCTTCCGTCTGTTATGACGATGTTTGAGAACCGCCAGGATATGGCGGCTCTCTTTGGGGTGCCCGTTCCTAAATTGAATATTCCGGATGCCTCTATCCTTCTCAACTCTTCCTCTGATAGTTCTGCACAGGCTGGATATAACACTCACGGTCAGATTGCTCAGATTAGCTCTGCCGATGGAGGGGCAATTAGCTTCGAGTACGATGCTCAGGGACGTATGAGTCGTAGCATCAGTGCAGCTGGTCGAGAGACTTTCTTTGAATATGACGTGGCGGGCCGTTGTACCAGCCAGAAAACCCTCAAGAAAACGAGCGAGCTCGATACTGACGAAGGTTACCTGGAAACTATCTTTACCTATGATGCTGCAGGTCGCCTGTTGGAGAAGACCATTAGGGATTCTGCAGATGCTTCAACTGCCTCGTTGCGTCTTGTGCAGTACACCTACGATGCTGCTGGCCGACGCATTAAAGAAGATACGGGGGAGAAGGTCACCTGCTACAGCTACACTTCACGTGGACTTATTGCACATATTGAAGATAGTGTTGAAGGTACTCGTTCTTTCTCATACGATGCGGCAGGTCGCCTTGTTGGCGTTGATGACGCTTTGGGTGGTACCTCCCGTTGTGAGTATGACGCGCTCGCACGTCCTCTGCGCTGGATTACGCCTGCGGGTATCGTAACGAGCTATGAATGGGACGCGGCGGGCCGTCTTCTGCGTGAAGAACGCTCGGGCACAAGTTTTACGGTTGAAAGCGCGGCAGATTCTCTCGTGCGTACTTTCTCCTACGATGCTGCAGGACGTCTTCTTAGTATGAATGACGGTGAACGTATCCGTTCGTTTGAGTACGATTACGCTCGCGGGGGTGTGCTCCGTTCGGTCACTGTTAACGGTGAACTCCAGGGAACTTTTGAATATTCCTTGATGAATGGACGTGGCTCTCAGCAGGGCACGTTGAAGGTTTCGGTAAATGATGCAAAGGCAGAGCATATTTATGAGTACTCTGCATCTGGCAGGTTGATGAGCCGTACTCGCGTACCCCATGGTGATATGAACATGAAGCGCATTTCAAGTACGGTATCTATTGCTGATCACACCACGGGTATTCTTCGTGCCCCGGACGCGAACCAGCGTACTCTCCATGCCTTGCAAGCGTTTAAGCAGCGCGGTGAGTACACGCTGAACTATACCTACGACGCTGACGGCGTTCTGGCAATGAGTAGCAACCCGTACGGTTCGGTCCACTGGATGCGTGACGGAGCCGGACGAGTGCGCCATACCCAGTCCAAGGACGCCTTCGCTCGTACCAGGGAGATGGAATTTACCCATGCTCCGTGTGGTTCCCTAACTTCGGTGCGTACAGATGATAGTCATGCAGTGTGGGAACTCGATCCTGCCAAGAATATTCCCGTCGGATACAAGGTAGAGCGTACCGGTACCGGTGAGTTGGGAACTGGTACTGCACCTGTAAGTACGTTTGTTGCTCATGTGCAACGTAACGCTTCTTCTCAGGTTGCTGTTTGCACGCTTGAAGACGCAGGAAATAAGTCTGAGGCACACACTATGAAGTATCGCTATGATGCTTCTGGTGCTCTCATCTCTGTATCGGACGGTACTCAGGAACGAACCTGGACCTACGAAAACGGCATGATGGTCGCCGAGGCATTGTATAAGCACAATTGTGAGCAGGGAAATAACGCCCTGTTGCAGGAACGCGCCTTCAGCCATAATTCAATTGGTCTACTCAGCGCTGTTTCTGAGGTGCAGTATGGTGCCGATGGGACTGTGCAGAATCGTTCTCGAACTGAATATTTCTATAACGCTGCCGGCGAGCGCGTCCGTGAGGTGACCACGGACGAGCTGACTGGACAGCGCAGTGAGCGTACCCTTGGATGGGATGCCATGGGACAGGTGAATGCTATTCGCTGGGACAGTGAAGAGTGGGAGCTACACCATGATATGACTGGTGAGCTTGCCTCCGTGCATGCTAATACTACGGTTGATGTCCCCAATGCATCTATGCCTTTGATGTGGGACGCTGTCTCATCCGTACCTATGGTGCTGGGTGTGGGTGGAATGAGTGCAGGTTCTGTGCTGGAGAATATGTCTTCTGAAGAGGAACTGGGCTATGGCTTGGGCTGGTCTATGTCTTCTAACCCGTGGGAAAGTGACGTAGCTGCTGTTCCTGCTGTTCCTGGTCTTGGCACGGTTAGTGCTGGTCCGGCAGCTTCCTCAGTCAATGTTGCTGGTCTTGATTTCATGGGTTTCCGTGTGGCTGATGCTGGCGTGCGCCGTTTTGTGTCCACCGATGCCTTGAGCTCGGTGCCGGGTATTGTGCACGGTACGGATGTGAACTCTTTTGCGGGCTGGAACCCTATTTCTCTAGCTGACCCGTGGGGTTTGCGTCCGATGTCGGTGAGGGAGTTTAGGGACTATCAGGTTCGAAAAACAGAGAAGAAAAATCATGATACATCTGAGATTATTAACGCGCTAAAGTATAATGCTGGTGGCCCAATGCTGTTTATATTGGGGATGAATTATTATTCACCATATTCCCTCTTTGGATTTTATAATTACATTAATAAAGATCCAAAGATTGAGGATTTGAATGTTCAGCGGCAACATGGGCATAGTGGGGATATTCCTCCTGTTCCTCCGCAAAATATTCATCAAGTGGCGCAACGCATGAATTCAGTTAATGACAATAAACATGTTAAAGACATGGAGAATTCTCAAGGAAACGCAGGGTACTCAGCCGTTCAAATTGACGTTTATGACGGGAAGAAGCCTGATGGTTCGAAGGAGAAGGTAGCATATGTTTATATTCCCGGCACCGATTTTGATATTCCGGTAAAAGATGGTGAGATTGGCTCTATAGGAAATAATCTTGGTCTGGCTGGTAATATCTCTGATAAACCTGTTAATGATTTGTCGCCGTATCATCGAATGGTGGAAGAAGCAATGCGTAAGGCAGAACTGGATGATGTGGATCGTGTTGTAATGGTTGGACATTCTCAGGGTGGTGCTGTGGCGTATTCACTTGCCAATAATAAGGAATTTAATAGTAAATATAAGGTATCTAATGTTGTAACCTACGGTGCACCGACCAGCAATCTTGAGGGACAACGAGATGATCTTGACCATCACTTTAACTATGTGGCTGTTGTGAACGAGAATGATGTGGTTCCTGGCCTAACACCTGGAAAGCAATACGGCGAGCCCGCAAATCGTGTACATGTCGTTGAAAGTGATAAAGCTAGTGGGGGCATGGATTCTCACGGTATGGATATTTATGTCGATGCTACTCAGCGTTATGTTGCTAGTGGCTACGGTGATGATGAAGGCGTTGATATCGATGCACAGGCGTACAGTGCACAACAAGAAGCGCAAGGAGTAGAAGAAGGAACTGGACTATATACCGGTAGAAATACTTCTAAGAGTACTCGTTTCGATCGTGTGATACGAGAAGCCCTTCGGGGATAAAGATATGTTTTAGGAAGGAGAGGAAATGACTGTCGACCCGGAGTGGACTAAAAAATTCTTCAACCAAGAGGACTATAGGGGAGCATACCATCTTGTCGATACTGACATGATTGGAATTTATACCCCGGCAGACCAACAGCACCCTGCATATTCTGCGCCGCCGCCAGACTACAGCTATACGTTTACTAAATTTCTAACGTCCGCTGATTTGGAATTCTATAATATCTATTATTATCAATGCCAAAACTATATGCTTTTGGCATCCGATTCGCGTCGCCTCGAATATGCAATGACCGCCGAAGAACTATTCTTTCCCGCCATCCAAGATATCTTTGACGACGGAAAAGGGTGGGTCATCACCCCCAACCAACAAATCTTGACCATGCACATTCTCGAAGCACAACCGCGCATCCACAACGAAGAACAAAAAATCTTCGACTGGAACGTCAAATTCGACATCCTTCCCGAAGCAAAAGTTTTCCGGAAAGATGCCGGGCAGCTACAGCCCATCGCCGAATTCGACACGCGCGGACTCCTTCGCGACGGAGCAATCTACGGTACCTTGCGCTCGCGTTTCCTCGATCCCGGGTGGGATATTCACTTCATTCCCGAAAAGGAGGCATAACAATGGAGCCCCAACGTAAGGAGCAGGAGACGAGCGCCCAGCAGAACTCCTCCCAGGAAGCTCATCCGGTATCTTCTGGTCAGCTACTTGCTCATCAGTCGGAGCCGCGAAAGCCCCGTTTTTCTCGTCGTACCCTCGCAATAGGGGGCGTGGGAGTCCTCGGCGCTCTCTTCGTTGGTCGACAGGCCGGTATCCTCGCCACCAATGAGGAAAAGCAAGAAGTTCGTCTTCTCAAGCGAGATAGGGCACTAATCGCTCTAGAACCTGAAGAGAAGTTTGACGCTGGTTACGTAGACCGTGGAAGCGCAGCGGGGTTTATGGTGTACACCGCCTACGAACGCAGCGGAAGGTACGTGCCCGCCACTGAAGAGCATGCAGCCCAGAATGTGCCGTACCCCGTTCTGCAGCCGGGAATGAATGAGTATAACCGCGGTGGTTTCTATATTTTTCAGGCGTACTTTTATGCCGCCCTGAACTATTTCTACTACACGGGAGATACCAAACCGCTCTCTGAAGTGATCAACCCCGAAGAGATTATTTCCCCTGAGCTTCTTCGACTCTACCGGGAAAACCGCGGCTGGCTTATTGCTAATCAGGACGTGTACCGTGTACAGGTCACGATTCCCGGTATCGGTAGACGCCAAAAAAACAGTCGCAATATCAGCGAATACCAGGCAAGGCGACGTATTCGTGATGAGGCTGTCTTCTACGTGCCCCAAACGGGGGAGAAGCTACCCATCGATAAGTTCTTGAAGACCGGTGAGGAAGAGTACGCTTTCCTTTGCGCGGAGCACCTGCGCGGTCGTTGGGTGCTGGTGGAAGACGATAAGGACGCCACGCCGCTGTACCCTCCGGGATTCTCCCTCGAAGGGCTAGAGGTATAAGACCCGCCTTCCAGGTATTCGCACGACATCACCGATAACCACACCACACCAACCACACTAGGAGATATATGGAACAGACGCCCCAGAACCCCGGAGCACCCGCACAGGATAGCGCCATGCAAGCTAGCACCGTGCAGGGTAGCCCCTTGCCGGAGAATACTGCGCAGAGTAATGCTGTACAGGAAAGTACCGTGCAGAACAACGCTGCAGAAAACACCGCGGTAGATGCTACTGCGGCACCTGCCGCAACCACCCTCCAGAGCCCCGCGCAAGACCCCGTAGCAGGCACCGCCTCCACGGCTCCCGCCGAGGCGGTAGCACCCGCGCCCGCAGAGCCTAAGCGCATGGGCCTCTACTCGCTTATCTGCCTCCCCACCGGCGGATTCACGGCCTTCTTCATTGCAAATAGTCCCTACCTCTGGATGTACTACGCCTATTGGGAATCTTCCTCGATAGCAACGGCTACTCTCATCATTTCGTTTGTTGTTTTGCTGTGTGTCTGCTTCACCTACTGTGCTCTTGCGGCGCTCATCGTTGAGAAGTTCGCTACCCGAAAGCTGCCTTGGGGTCGTTCCCTCGCCATAAGTGCGCGCGCTACCGCGCTTCTTGTGATTGTTTTGACGATTGTCTTTTTCTGCTACACCTCGTACCTTCTCCGAGGTGGCTACTAGCACACCGTAGACAAACACCACCGGCAGAATACCGGCAGGGTAGAGCCCCCTAAGCTCCACCCTGCCGGTACTTCGTATCCGGGGTTCCACACGATCAGCGAGCGCGGGGTGAGAATAGTCAACGCAAAGCATAAAACCACGCCGAACCAGTGAAAATATGCCGCCAACCCTCTAAAATAGAAAAGGAAAATTCCGAACAACAACCCCGCCCGGTATACCGCGCGGGAAAGCTAAGGAGCGAACTATGTCGCGTAAGCCCCTCATCGCAGGCAACTGGAAGATGAACCTCAACCACGCAGAGGCAGTCACCCTCGTCCAGAAGCTCGCATGGACCCTCGACGACGCAAACTTCAACTTCTCCGCAACCGAAGTAGCCGTCTTCCCGCCCTTCACCGACATCCGCTCCGTGCAGACCCTCGTCGAAGGCGACAAGCTGGACATCCTCTACGGCGGCCAGGACCTCTCCGTCCACGACTCCGGCGCATACACCGGCGAAATCTCCGGCGCATTCCTCTCCAAGCTCGGCGCAACCTTCGTACTCGTCGGCCACTCCGAGCGCCGCACCTACCACCACGAAAGCGACGAGCTGTGCGCAGCAAAGGTCCAGGCAGCATACAAGCACGGCCTGACCCCCGTCCTCTGCGTCGGTGAGCCCCTCGAAGTCCGCGAAGCAGGCACCCACGTCGAGTACACCCTCGAGCAGCTGCGCGGCTCCATCGCAGGTCTGACCGCAGAGCAGGCAGAAACCCTCGTCATCGCATACGAGCCCGTCTGGGCAATCGGCACCGGCAAGGTCGCAACCGCAGACGACGCACAGGAAATGTCCGCAGCAATCCGCGCAGAAATCGCTAAGCTCTACTCCGCAGACGTTGCAGAGAAGGTCCGCGTTCTCTACGGCGGCTCCGTCAAGTCCTCCTCCGCACCCTCCATCATGGGCAAGGAAGACGTGGACGGCGTGCTCGTCGGTGGCGCATCCCTGCAGGCTGACGAATTCGCAGCAATCGCACGCTTCGACGCATAAAACCCCGACGCACCACAGCGTCTCATAGCGTTACAGCGCCCGGCGGGTACCCACCCGACCGGGCGCTGAACCATTAAACCGCCACCGAGTTAGCGGCGGGGGGCAAGAGACGAGCGTAGGAAGGCTGGTGTATGACTCAGGTGTAAGAGCCGGGCGCGTTCGCCCCTAACCGCAAAACCCGCCCAGAATACGCCGACCCCGCGGTTCGCCCCGTACACTTAACGGCATGTTCAGCTTTGGTTTTTCTCTGGTCGTCGCAGCCCTCGTCGGCATGATCCTCTACAGCTACCTGCGCAACCGCAAAGTGAGTGCCCCGCGCCTACCCGGCAATGACGGCGGCAACATCGGCTACGCAGGCGGCGCAGAATACCAGGAACCCTCGCCCGAATACCAGTACTTCGAGAGCCGCCGAGAAGCATTCCTCGACCAGCTCTACAGCCGTACCTCCTCACCGGAAATCCCCGTGACCCTCACCCTGCGCGACTGGGTTGACCAGGGCTTCTACGCCGGAGGAGGCGCCTACTGGGCAGCCGCGCAGCAGTTCACCTACTACCTCATCGACGGCGGGTACGTGCGCGCCTACGACACTGAGGGCGATGAGCTCACCGCCCAGCGCGTGCTCACCGACCGGCCCGCGGCCCTGCAGCTGACCCCCAGCGAGTACCAGCGCCGCACCAACCGCGCCGCGTAAAAAGCCGCCTCAACGTGACCGAATGGCGGCTGTAGCGTATAGTTAAACCCGTCTGTCTGCGCCCCGCAGCCCAGGCACCCCACCAGAAGACAACGAAGGAAGGTCCCCATGGACGTCATCATGAACGTACTCATGGTCATCATTGCCATCACCAGCGTGATCGCAGTGATGCTTGTGCTGCTCAACCGCGGTCAGGGCGGCGGCCTCTCCGACATGTTCGGTGGCGGTATGACCAACTCCCTGAACTCCTCCGGTATGGCGTCGAAGAACCTGATTCGCCTGACCGTGACCGTAATCGTCATCTGGGTTATCGCAGTGGTCCTGTACGGCCTGGCCCTGCGCTTCAACGGCCAGATTGTCGTCTAGTCGCCTCTCGTCAGAGCCCACGCCCACCCCATTGAGGGTGAGTTAATAGAGCTTCTCCCCGGCACTTCTCAACCGAGAATGCCGGGGATTTTTTATGCACCAAACGGCAATGACGAAAGCGGTAGCGGGGCGCGAATCTTTACGGCATGATAGGACGTATACACCACATACGAAAGGCAAAGAAGCCATGAGCGCCTACACCCTCGACTACACGTACACCGCCCCGTCAGCCCTCATCGACGGCGCCGACTCCCGCGCGCTCAGCCTCGCCACCAGCGGCGGCGGCACCCCTGAAGGTGCCGCCTCCCACCCGTACTTCTTCTCCGGGTTCCTCGAACGAGCAGACGTCTACGCCACCGCACTATTGGTCGTCGCCAGGGTCGCCCGCACCCGCTTCTACGTGCCGCCCAGCTCCCTCGCCGGAGCCCTACGCGCCGCAGACCCCGTCGTCACCAGCACCGCCGAAGGCCTACGCTTCGAATCCTTCAGCGCCTGCTGCGGAGTGTACGCGCGCCTCGACGTTGACTCCAGCGCACTCGACGCCAGCCACAGCGCCGTAGGCGTCACCAACGTAGACGTCAACCCGCCCCTGCGCGCCGCGCTCGCCTCCCTCAGGGCAGGGGAACCCATCCACCTGAACGTCGGCGACGACGGGCTACTCACCACCACCCTTGACGGCTCCGTCATGGAAGAAAAAGTGCCGCTGCCCATCCGCTGGCTCAAGGGCTTTGCAGAAACGCAGATGCTCTCATCCCGCATGAGCCCCGTGCACAGCCTGGACGCTGCCGCCGCCCGAACCTTCATCCACTCCCTGCCGCGTAACTCCAGCACCAAGGCGGTCCTGTGGGCGACCCGCGCGGTGCGTTCCCTGCGGCTCGCCACCCGCGCCACCGTCGGATCCGTATGCGTGGCGGGCCCCGAGCGTCTGCGTGTGCTTGAGCCGCTCATCCGCCACATTCAGCGCCTGGACGCGTACAGTGAGCCCGTGACCGCCGGTAACGCGCCCGTGCCCAGCGTGTGGGTGGCGCACCTGCCCGGCGCACGCCTGAGCATCGGTTTGAGCCCCGAAAAGTCACGCGGGTTCTCCGGTGAGGGATCCGTGCTGCAGGCGCTGTCTAACCCGAACACCGCCCAGAACGCTGACATGCTCAGCGTGCTGCTTTCCTTCGAGCCGCGCATTGACGTGCCCGTCATGTCTGCCCGTGCCGGCCTGGATGAGGCGGCAACCCGCGACGCTCTCGCCCTGCTGGCTTCCTCCGGTCAGGTTGGTTTTGACGCGCACGCTGGCGAGTATTTCCACCGCCCGCTGCCCGTGCATCCGGAGGCGCTGACCGCCATGCACCCGCGCCTGGTCGGCGCGAAGAAGCTTGCCGATTCCGGCGCTATTGAGCGGGTCGGGACGGGGGAGCACGGCACCGGTGAGTACAGTGTGCGCAGCGGCGCGAACACGTACACCGTGGTGCTGCCCGCCGACCCGTACGCCGTGGAGGGGTACCTCTGCTCCTGCCCCTGGTGGTTGAAGTACCGCGGTACGCGCGGCCCCTGCAAGCACGCCCTGGCGGTCAGTATTCTCTACCGCGAACACGCCGCTAACTAGACACACCACGCACCGCACTAAAAGACGACGCCCCAAAAGCTCCCCTCAGCTTCCTTCCGAAAGACCACCATGAGTAAACGCCCCGAAACGCACACCTTCCCCGAAGGTGTCATCACCGAGCCGCTCCCCGGCGAAGTTATTTACCCGCTCCTCAGGCAGCAGAAAACCTGGAGCGACATCATGCACTTCAACCGCAATCTCGCCAATATCCTGGCGGTCGGCGGTACCTTCGAACAGATTTACCGCCGCTGGCAGTACTTCGACATTGTCACCACCCCATACGGCTCCCAGCTCGGTAAAAACACGCCCGGAACCGTCACCCAGGACCGCGTTAAAGCCTACGCAGAGTTCGGCTGGTTCACCGGAGGTGTTGCCATGCGCCTAGCTGAGCTCTACGGCGGGGCGCGCCTCGAACACAACGAGGAATACTACACCGCCCTCATCAACTGCGACCGCGAGCTGATTCTCCCGCTGCTGCGCGAGGACGAACAGCTCCGCGAAGAACTCATCTGGGGCATGCTCGCCGTCGAAGGTAACCGGGACGTATCCCTCACCCAGCGCGACTCCTACAAGCCCGGGCAGAAGGTCAACAACCCCGGCTGGTCCTGCGCCCTCATCGAAGCCACCGAAACCGGGCTGATTAGCCGTGACCGCCTGATTGATGCGCTCCTGAGCTCCCTCATGAGTGACTTCCCGGCGTACCGGGTCGGCTGGTTCTCACGCCTGGTCACCGGTCTCAAACTCACCGCCGAAGAAATTGCGGCACGTCAGAGCGAATTTCTGACGCTTTTCTCCTCACCCATCGGCCCGAGCGTAACCCTCGGTGTGCAGCATATTCACCGCCTCTGGAGCAAAAACCCGCAGGCGCTGGATGCTACCGCCTTCGCCTACGCGGCACCCGCCGTATGCGCCGGAACCAAAGCAAACGCACTCAAAATCCTGACCATGCTCCAAGCGCTGTACCGGGCGGGCACCCTCGATGCTGCCGTTTGCGAAGACGCTGTAGTCATGGCGCTCAGCCACACCCACGCGCAGGTTCAAGCCGCCGCCCTCAAACACCTCGAAGAATGGGTGCAGGCGGGCGCTGCAGACAACGCGAGCGCCGAGACTATCGTGTTCGCCGAGCGTGCCCGCGAACTCTACCGCGACTACCGTTCCCAGCTCGATCCGCTGGTTGTGGCGCAGATTCAGGGTTCGCCGCTCCTCGAAGATGGGTACAGCCCGGAGAATAGCCGGGGGAGCGGCACGGAAGACGCAGCCCTCACTGAAGCTGCTGACCTTGAGGCCGCCGCCGCGGAGGCGCTCGCCGCCTCCCGCGCCGTAATCCACCGGTACTGGGACACCCCCGTGCGCCCCGTTACCGAATCCGACGTGCAAGAACGCGCCCGTGCACTCCTGCACCATCAGATTGCACCCTGTGCAACCCCCGATACGCTCAACGAAACGGAACTTCCCGAAACGCACGCCGGATGCGAGCTGGAACTGGAACTGCTCACCGCCTACCTGCTCAGCGCCGACGGCGTCGCGCAGAGCCCCAAACTGCTCGAACAGCTGGTTCCTATCTGCCTGAAAAAGCTGAACCACTGGGGTTTGACATGGTTCGACATGCGCGCGCACTTGACGGTTCTTGCCGCCGCCGGGAAGCTGCGTGAGCGCCCGAAGGCGTCGGAAATGACCCCGAGGGAAGACCCCGGTACGGTGCCAAACCTGCACTACATGTACTCCCGCCACGCCGCGTTCTTCAGCACCGGATTCAAGGATGCCCTCGGCGTGCTGCAGAGCAGGCAGAGCTACACCCCGCTCGCCACCCCTGAGCTGTTTGGCGGGTGGGTGCATCCGGATACCCTGGTGCGCCGGTACACCAAGAACCTGGCTGATGGAGCCCCCATCCTGCGCCAGGATTTCACTGCGGCGCTACTGCGTGTGCGCGTGCCGGAGGTGCTGCCTCCGTACGCTACCGACGAGCAGCGACAGGACGCACAGCGCCGCCGAGCTGAGGCGCTGACCCTGCTTGAAAGCCTTGAAGAGCAATACGTGAAGAACTCTGAGGAGGACGCTCCGCGCTCTGCTCCTACCCAGATTCGCGTGCTCCGCTCCGCCCTCGACGGCACCCTCGCCACCGGGCGCGTCAACCCCTACCTGGAGTCCATCACGGTATCCCAGAGGGAGAAAAGCTGGGGCCTTCAGCTGAACGGGGTGGCGCACGGCGCCTCCACCCCCGAACTGAACGCTTTCCGCGGCCTCGCCACCGCCCACCACAGCGAAGAAGGACAGTACGCCCTGCTCTACCCCTCGCGGGCAGAACCGCTGGCTTTCTACTGCGCTAGCAGCAACTGGTACAGCTTGGACCACAGCGCCTTCGACCGAAGCCTGTATTTGGCGTTGGCGGCGCACCCCGGCGTGTGGGGTCCCGCTTGCGCCTTCGTGTTTGCCGCGGGCTTCTCGGAGCAGCGCGTCGAGATTCGCTCCCTTGCCGTGGAAATCATGCACCGCGTGCTGGACGACCAACTCAGCCTTGAGGACGCCACCACCGGTTTCGTGAACTTTGTGCCGCTGGCGATGCTGAACCGTTGGGCGCTCGCCCTCACCGACTTCGCCCAGCTGGATGCACGCCGGGCGGTGCGCTTCTTCGCGCGCCTCATACCGCACCTGGATACCGGTGCGAACTCACTCGGTAAGCTGCTGGGCGCTTTCAGCCAGGCGTTGGCGACCCTCGACCCTGCCACCCGTGTGGAGCTCGTGGATGAGCCGCTGCGTGCCTGGTTGGGTACGCTGACCGGTTCTTCGCAGAAGGCGCGGTACGCCCGGAATATCCTCAAGCAGGTGCAAGGCTAAGCGCCCCGCCCGTTCAGTCCCTCCGTTCAACTCGTCACAACCATTCACCATCAACTCCGAAAGCAGGTACCAATGACTGATACTGCCCAGCCGCACAACGCCAGCGAACACGGCGCCAGTGAGCGTAACGCAGGGGAGCGCACCCTCGAAGAGCGCCGCACCGCCCTCAAGGCCCTCATGGCGGCAGAATCAACTGACGTGCAGGAATACCACGCCGTCATCACCGGCGCCACCGAGGAGGAACGCGCCTCCCTCGCCCGAACCCTCACCCCCAAGAGCGTGATCGGTAGCGACCACATTAACCGCACCCCGCTTGCCGCCTACGTTGCCGGGGCGCTCGTGCGCACCCCCGACGGCGACCCGTGGGAATACCACCGCTCCGCCGGCCGCGCCATGCGCACCCTGCTCTGGGAGGGGCGCCCGGATCAGCAGCTGATTGACGCGTTCCTGCTCGGCGCCACCGAACGCCCCGACGAGTGGATTCTGCGTTTCATTGAGGGCCTGCCGAACTCTTGGGCGCGCTCGAAGAAGATCTGGGAAACCTGCTACATGCTGCTTCGCGCCCGAAACCTGACCTGCGATGCCCCCGAATACCTGGTCCTTTTCCTGCACGAAGCCCTGCCCTGCGTGAAGAAGGGCAGCGCCAGTAATCACGCCCAGCTCAAGACCTTCTTCACCCGTGACATGACCCTGCTCGACCAGGAATTTTGGGCTGTCTTCCGCACCGAAGGGGTGCTCTTCAAGGGCTACGGCAACTACATGGGTGAAAGCGCGGAACTGTGCCGCCTCATGGGCGAATACTTCGACATCCGCGACGAAATCCTGGACGCCCTGCTACGCGGCCTGACCAGCGATTTCAGCGCATTCAACTCGGCTGCGTTCCACTCCATCTACACCGATCTGCAGCCCACCGACGCAGAAAATCGGGCACGCTTCGGGCAGCTCATGGCTGTCCTCACCGCAGAGCCCAGCGCCTCCGTCGGATTCGCCCAGACCATGCTGCAGAACGTGCTCAAAGCCTGCACACCCGCCGCCCTACAGAAGACACCCGACCTGCAGCCCCTCGAACAGCTTGACCTGGAACAGCTTATCGACGCACTCGGCGCGAACCTCTACCGCACCGAAAAGAAGATTCAGCGCGGCGCCCTGCGCCTGCTCAAGCTCATCGCCACCCAGTACGCCGGCTTGAGCAAAGCCAAGCGCAAGAAGGCGCAAACCGCCGAGCAGCTGGCGCTCGCCAACTATGTTGCTGACCGCGTCCTCGAAGCCTACGAGGTGCTACCCCTGGAACTGCGCGGTGCCGCGGAAGCCTGCCTGCCCGAAGACCGTCTACCCCAGGCGGAAGAGGCGGAGGCGGCGGGCGCCTCCGTAGAGGTGCCGCCGGTGCTGTTGCCCGGCACCCCGCACCATGAGCCGTTCACCCCCATCGCGGACGTGAACGAGTTCTGCGCCCTGCTGATCGAGGAATCGAACGCCCATCTCGGTCAAATCGTGGGGGCCGAACTCCCCGTTGCGAGGGGAGAGAACCTGGCTCGTCTTTACCACTTTGCGGCGACCGACAAGCTGGCACCGGCGGATCAGCAGCAGCTTCGTACCCTGCGCAAGATTTCCAGCGAATATTACTACAACAACGTCGCGTGTATGCCTGCGCTGTGCGCCGTGTTGGATACTAACGCCGAGGCCATGGGATGCAATTCCTGGGAGCTATCCGAGCTGACGCCGCTCCTGCAGTATTCCGACCGTAGTGAGATGGTTGCACGAGCTCGCCCGAGTAACGCGCTCCTGAGCAAGGAAGAGATGATACGTCTGACTATTCAGAATAAACACCATCTTTGGAATGCTGACTACAAGCCGTTGAAGGGTTACCGTGACCTCTATGAGATCTTCCGGGAACAGATGCGTGCCGTCGCCGCCGGGGGAGAGTACCACACGAAAGGACGCACGGTGCGTCTGCTGAGCGCACCACTACCCGCCCGTCAGCTTACCTACAGTGACTGGACTTATCGCACTGTTTCTGGCCTGGATATGCCCTGGAGCGGCTTCAACCGTGGTCTCGACAATGATCGAGTCTGGGAATACCAGGAGGCCAGCAGGTCGGGTCGTCTTCGCGAGGCCGGTTTCGAAAACTTTAACGTTGAGGAATTCGTGAAGTACCAGCCCATGTGGCAGGTCAAGGGTGACATCGTGGATACCGTGGATGAGGCACGCGAGGCGCTGAGCCACGCAACCGCTGGCATGAGTCCCGAGGAGGCTATCGCCTACGAAGCTCTTAACACCGCGTTCATTCCCTTCGTATATTTGCTGAATCTCGATAGCGTCGATGGGTGGCGGGGCGACTATATTATCGTGCTCACCGAGTGGTCCTCCTGGCTACTTCAGAACAACCCGGACCTGCTCTCTGCATACTTCCTGTTCGCCGCTTCGCAGTGCATTGAGGAGAAGACCGTCACCCCCGTTCCCGTACTCATGCGTGCGTTGAGGGAGTCTACCGTGCAGGTGGGCGCCCCGACCTGCACTCTGCTCGGCTATGTGGCGAGCGCGAAGAATCCTGAGTACCGTCTGGCGGCGGCAGAGGCCATTGCGGCGCTCTTTGAGGCGGGCCTGCTGGATGCGTCAACCTTCGCAGAGACCCTGAAGTGGGCTCTGGAGGACGGGATGGTCCTTGCGAACCGCCTGGTGGCGACCCTGCGTGAGGTGTCGGGTATCGGTGTTCTGGCGGGTTGGCGTGTGCTGCAGGTTCTGCGTCTGCTGCTGCCGATGGTCGGTGAGCTGACGAAGGGCGGCGACTATGTGCGCCTGGCGGTTGAGCTTGCCGAACTGTACGGCACGCCGGTTGAGATTCCCGCCGTCCTGGAGCCGAAGATGAAGGGCTCTACCGTGCTGGCGAAAGCACTACGCGCCCTGGCTGCGGTGACCCCGCGCGTGACTGAGGAGGCGCTTGCCGCCCGCGAGGCCGCGCTTGCGCTACTGGGTGAGAGCGGTGCCTAATACTGTGCCTGAAGGCGTGCATCCTGCGGCGCCTGCGTGGAGCGCCGAATACCTGCAGGAGTTCCTGTGGCGTATCGTGCCGGGTCGTTCCATGCGCTCTATGGATGATGAGGTGATTGCCGAGTTTTTCAGGGAGCATCCAGAACACTGGGAAAAAATCTGGGCGCTGTTTACCGTGGAGGGCGCCATGCCCTCGAATGGTCTAGCACTCTGGTTTATTTATGATGCGCAGCTGACTATTTGCGGTCATGATTTGCTGGTGTATTTGGCGGAGCGTTTTCCGCAGTATCGAGCCCGGATTGAGCAGGAGTGCGTTCAGGCGTTGCTACGTGATTATGCGCCGCAGAACGCCCGCGTTTTCTCGCGTGCCTTTGAGGCTCTGACGGCGGTTCCGAAGGGGCTGCGCGGTGCTGAACGTAAGCAGGCTTTGGTGGGTCAGGCGCAATCCTATGCTCGGCACGGTGCGCTGATTCCGGCGTTGTTGGCTTCGCCGGTGGCGACCACGGCTGCTGTGGGTGCGCAGATGCTGCAGAGTGTTCTGCAGGTCTGCGCGCCATCTGGCGGTTCTGCCCCTGCCGGTCTGCTGCCGCTGACTGCTGGTGAGCTTCAAACCCTGGTGGCGGAGGCGCTACCTGCCGCCGCGCAGTTGCTGTTCCGGCGTGAGAAGAAGCTGATGACTGCCGGTTTGAAGGTGCTTGAGTTGAGTGTTCGGGCGGTGCCGGAATGTGCCGGGGAGGTGTCTGTTTACGCGCAGGATGCTGTGGAGGTTCTTCCTCTGGAGCTGCGCGATCGCGCCCAGAAGCTGTGCCCTGACACCGTGCCTGCACAGCCTAGTTCGATTCAGCCTGGCTCGGCTCAGCTCGCCTCCACCCAGTCTGCCTCAGATCAGCTGCCCCGTAGTGTGCAGATTCCGGATGTCCCTGCCCTTGGGCTCTCAGCCTCGGAGGTGAACGCCGCCCTCAACGCGGCGCCCCAGGCTGGGCGCGCCTCCGAAGCTACCCGGGATGCTATTCGTAACGACCGGGACTGCGAAGAGCTGCTGTTCGCCCTCTACCACCTCAACGAGAGGGAGCAGTCTGTCCGCCGCATCCCGGCGCTGCTGAACTACCTGCATCGGGCGCATCAGGAGGGGCGAGTTATTGAGTTCAGTCCCGCTTTTCAGAAGCATCTGCGCCGCTACCTGAGCCGTGCCTGGCATGACGGTCGCGACCAATTGCGGTATCTGGCGTACCGTCTGCTGGTTCAGCATGTGCACGCCGCAGACCCTGACCCGCAGGCAGCACTCACCGAGCACACGGGTCGTTTTCAGGGTGCTGATTTTCACTTCAAGGGGTACCCGCGCAAGGGTAGCGAATATTGGGCGTACCGGTCGCCCACGGCGCTGTTCCACGAGCAGCTTCGCGTAGCGTTCGGGGATCAGCCCTATAGTAGCGAGGGCGCGGCTGGGCAGGGCTTTGCGCCTCTGCTGGCTGAGCCGTTACCTGCGGTGGAGCGTTCTTTTGAGCGTACGGTGATTCGTTTCAAGTCATACCGTGAGGCGTTTCCGAAGGTTCTGCACGGCGAGTATGAGGTGAATGATTCCACCTATGAGCTGTGGCAGGTGCCGGGGGAGGAGCTTGCCACGGAGCGGAGTACGTTCACGGCGGCGGCATACACGGTGGCTGGTGCCTGTGTGGAGTATCCGGGGCGTTCTCTGGAACATGCCGAGGTGCCGTCTGTTGCCCTAGTATGCGGCTGGTACGCCTGGGCGATGCGCCACAACCCGGACCTTCTGGCGGCGCAGTATAAGCCGCTGCTGAGCGTGTATCAGTTCTCTCGTCTTCACGGTTTTGAGGAGATTATGCAGACGCTCGGTGCGGCGGAGCGTGCTCTGGGTGTGCCGTCGTATAACTTCCTGGCGTGGGCTTCTGTAGTGTACGCCCCGGAGCGTCGTGCGTTGACGGCGGAGACGATTGCCTCCCTCATTGACCGCGGCAACTGGGATGCGCACCTTTTCGCCAGTGAGCTCGGGTACCTTCTGGAGCACGGCTGGTTCGGGGCGAATCGTCTGGTGCAGACGCTGAACGATGCCGCTTCGCTGAGCCCCTTGGCGGGGTGGTCTGTCTTCCAGACGGTGCGCCGGATCCTTCCGTTGGCTCCGCAGGTGGGTCAGGGTGCGTCCCTTGTGAAGCTGGCGGTGGAGCTTGCCGAACTGTACGGCACGCCGGTTGAAATCCCCGCCGAGCTGGAGCCGAAAATGAAGGGCTCCACGGTGCTGGCGAAGAGCCTGCGTGCCCTGGCTGCCGTGCCTGCCCGCAAGACGGAGGAGGCGCTTGCCGCCCGCGAGGCCGCTCTCGCACTATTGGGCGAGTCCTAGCCCGAAAAACCTACCTGCCGGTGAGGCTACTTGCCCCTTAGCTAGAGCCTCACCGGCGGGTGGAAAACCCCTAGTAGAAACCCCTAGTATGCTTCGGTGACGAAACGGCTTGACCACCGTCGCGGGGCGGGAGTACTCTATAGGTAATGGCGGATCATGAAGAGTCCTACTTTCTGAAATATCTTTTTCTTATATTTGTCGGATTCTTCGCTTCCCGCCATTTTTCTTTTAACCCCGTTCCCACGCGGCTGACAGATAAGCGGCCAACAGATAAGCAAGCGACCGATCAACAAGCAGCGGATAAGTGCCGCCCAGGCTCCGCAACATGTATCGGTCGGTTACCCCACGAATACGTGCCCCGCAGGTCACCGATGACCAAACCCCGCGACAACCCGCGCCCACGCCGCTACGATAAGAACATAGACACACCACCGACGGTGACAGCCGGGTGAGACCAACGGAAAGGACGACCCGTGACCACTCCCTACGACGCATCCCCCTACCTGCAGGAATCACCCTACCTCAACGAATCCGCCTACCTTCACGGCGAAGCGCCCGAGGGCCTCAGCCCCCTCGTGCGCCTCATCCTGATGCGCCGCTACGGCGTGTACGTCTTCACCGACCTGGACGGCCCCTACTACCGCTCGAACTACTCGAGCATTAACGACCTGCACCACTCCGGCGCATTCGACACCGACCTGGGGCGAGTGTCCGTCCTGAGCAATTGCGGTCTGACCCTCAGCCCCGAGTCCCTCGCCCAGGCGCTGAACGCCAGCGCCAACGAATTTGCCCTGTTCGCGACCATCTGGTCCTACGAATACGGGTACCGCCCCGGCCGCGTGTTCCGTCGCGACTTTGATCTGCGCGCCCTGACGCTCACCGACGAGCAGCGCTACACCGAGCAGATCATGCACTACCTCTCCAACCCGTACTACAACCCCGACGGCACCGAGCGAATCCTTGGCGGCCTGCCCGAGAACTACGTGCCCTACGAGTGGCAGCAGCCGATGAGCCGTTCCAACTTCACGAGCATGGAACGCAGCCGCCGACCCCTGCAGATGGTCAGCGGCGTGCAGAATGCCCTGATCATGGCGGGTGCCCTCTACCAGCAGCTGCTCGGTCAGCAGCAGGCGTACAACCAGACCGACCAGCGCGACCTGGTGGCGTTGCGCCGTTTCCTCGCCCAGCATGATGCACTGCCGGCTGCCCGACCGGAGAACACCAGCCGCGAAAACCGCGTGTTCATCGCCGCCTGCCTGCACCTCGAAGACGCTGAGCACCTGCGCACCATGAAGGAGGCGCTCGCCCTCGCCGCCGCCTACTCGCGCCTGCGTTACAACGGCACGGTGGGGGACCTGAGCCTGAGCATCGCGCCGCGCCTGAAGCTGCGCCGTAGCGAACGCACCCGCATCGCGCACCTGCTCAACCGGGTGCTGGAAGCTGACCCGGTCGGTGCCCGCTACGATAGCGCACCCGCCGCCGAAATGTACAAGCGCCTCGTCAAGGCGGTTCACCCCGGCGACTACCCGTCACTGACCGCGCTGAGCCGCTGGGCTGACGAGCTGTACCGCGGTGAGGTGTACAGCTTCGAATCGCTGGTGGACCGCGCCTACGCAACCCGGGATGCGCAGAACGTGGCACGTCTGCTCTCGACCCGCCCCGGCGTGTTCGCACGCCAGCTGGTGCGCGCCCTGGATGCTTTCGAGGCGCCCCGCTACGGTATTGATACCGCGCCGAGCCCCGGCCAGCAGGTCATCTTTGACGCGTTTGCCGCCGTGGCGCCGCGCGTTTCCGCACCCATCCTGGTGCAGATCCGCAACCTGGTGTCCCTGCAGCGTAACGCGCTCGCGAACCCGCCGAAGGAGCGCCCCGCCAACCCGGTAGCGGTGCAGGAGGACCGGGAGATGGCTGACTACGTGCGCCGCAACCCGGAGGGCGTCGCGAGGGTTCAGAACATCATGCAGAACGCGGGTATCCCGAACCCGCTGGGCTCGTTCTTTGACCGTAACGCCGGCCTGTCTAACCCGCACACCTCTGTCCCCGAGAGCCCGCGAAACACTCAGCGTGCCGCGGCTTCCGCTCAGAAGGCTCAGCCTGCCGCCCCGCAGCGCATGAACCTGTCCAAGACCGGTATCGCCACCATGATTCCGGCGCGCGAGTACAGCCCGGCGGTGCTGGACCTGCTGGAGCGCCTGGTCGAGATTGGTCTGTCCGACCGTCTTGCCGGGACCAGCATCTACCTGCCCGAGCAGGTGGGCGATACGATTATGCCGCTGAACACCCGCAGTGCCCGCCCCTCCCTGGACGGTATGGGCCGCTACAACACCTCGACGGTGCACCTGCCGCCCACCGGCGTGATTCGCCTCTTCTGCTTCTGGGATGAGGGCGTGGACATTGACCTGTCGCTGATGATGTTCGATGCCGAAGGCAACTACATGGATAAGATCAGCTACTGGTCGCAGACCGTGAAGAACAGCCAGGGCGCCATTTACGCGCACCACTCCGGCGACATTACCGACGGTACCGGCGGCGCCTGGGAGTACATCGACATTGAGGCTCGCAAGGCGCTCAAGGCGGAGGTGTGCTACCTCGTGCCGGTGGTGCAGCTGTACTCCGGCTTCGGGGAGGCACACACCCTGGCCGCGGTGAATGACCTGCAGGCGGGCTTTATGGTGGTGCCCGCCGTGGGTGTGGGCGAGGTGCACGAGGTGAGCCAGGTGCACACCAAGTTCACCTTGCGCGCTGAGAGCCGCGGCGTGCTTCCGTTCATCGTGGACCTGCAGAACCGCGACCCGTACGACATCCCGGAGGAGACCGACGCCATCGTGAAGGTGACGGATATCGGTCTTGCCCACGGCATTAACGTGCTACAGTCTGGTGCGAACATTACCGCCGTGCGTGAGCACTTTGACTGGGCGCAGCCCATGACGGTGCGCGAGTACCTGCAGCTGACTGGCGCGAAGCTCGCCCCGAGTCCCGAGGAGGCGCAGGAGGTGTTGGAGGCGACGGTTCCGTCGCTGGCGGCACTGTACGTGGGATTCGAGAGCGAAGCGGAGGAGGCCCAGGAACAGCAGGCCCAGGAACAGGAGCCGAAGAAATAGAAGCCGCAGCATCCTGCCGCCGCTGAAAAGTAGGCGGGCGTAGCAAAGAGTGGAGCCCCGGATAGATGTCTATCCGGGGCTCCACTCTTTTGTTGGTTATAACA